>Ga0307378_10005569_pt1 | contig 17506 bp, 14 predicted proteins | sample UN1MG_FD_202238 | JGI IMG/M metagenome (GOLD analysis project Ga0307378, IMG submission 202238) | Soil microbial communities from Risofladan, Vaasa, Finland - UN-1 | ecosystem: Environmental > Terrestrial > Soil > Coastal area > Acid sulfate soil | place: Finland: Risofladan, Vaasa | collected... | reverse complement strand
CGCTCCATCCTATTATAAAATGGTGATGTCATTCCGAATGGAGTCCCGATTTATCGGGACGGAATGAGGAATCTCCCTCATCTTTAACTGATTATTATGCCATGTCATTCCTGTTCATAAAGAACCGGATAGTATGGTACCGTGAGGGGTAAGACGGAATGAGGAATCTCCCTCTGTTTAAACTGATTTTTATTATAACATTCTGAACAAATTCTTAATGAGCCAGGGCCTTTTATGAAGCGGGGGATGGGACGGAATGAGGAATCTCATTCTCCCTGATAAAATATAGTTTAAGAATTTGTAATTTTATGTATCACAAGATTTTAGTTGTTATACTATTCAGAGTGAATCAGGCCAGATGAAAATTTATTTATACTATGTGTACATTCTCACCAATGCTAATCATACCGTTCTGTATACAGGTGTGACAAATGATTTAGAGAGGAGATGTTTTGAACATAAGCACAAAAAAGTTAAAGGATTTACAAAGAAGTATAATGTTGATAAACTTGTTTACTACGAGATATTTGATTTCATCGATTTGGCAATAACCAGAGAGAAACAAATAAAAGGATATTCACGGGTTAAAAAACATTCACTTATAGAAGGATTTAATAAAGAATGGAAAGAATTATATCATAATGATAAAATAGAGATTTCTGGCTAAAGCATAGGATAACAATGTAAAGATGAGCATTGGATCATGGATACTAAAGGAAGTTTCTCCCTGTCATCCGGAATGGCAATACAAACGTGAGGGTAGATAGTAACGTATGAGGGAGATTCCTCGCTAGTCCGCCTACGCTTTCAGCTTCGGCAGCCGAAGCGCTCGGAATGACATGGTAAATGTGGGGGTAGTGGAGCGGGGGGGGGGGGGGGGGGGGGTTGGGGGGGGAGCGGGGCCGAAAGCAAAATAAATTGCCGCCGCTCCATCCTATTATAAAATGGTGATGTCATTCCGAATGGAGTCCCGATTTATCGGGACGGAATGAGGAATCTCCCTCATCTTTAACTGATTATTATGCCATGTCATTCCTATTTATAAAGAGCCGGATAGTATGGTACCGTGAGGGGTAAGACGGAATGAGGAATCTCCCTCATCTTTAACTGATTATTATGCCATGTCATTCCTATTCATAAAGAACCGGATAGTATGGTACCGTGAGGGGTAAGACGGAATGAGGAATCTCCCTCTGCATAAATACACATAATAAAAATTCCTGGTAGTTATTTATAAGAACACTATAGAGGAATCTGAATGGAATAAAATCCACAATTCAATTTAAAATATAGAATCTCCACATTAAGATCATAATACTCATTGATTTTTTAACAGGTTTTTAAATCAACAGGAAGAAATCTGACGTTTTTGCAAGAAATTACCAATAATTTTAAAAATAGCGCAAAAATTTCCCAATTCTGTATGATTCACATTTTCAATGAGTTACAAAGTTATTGTGAAATTTTTCACAATAATTTCGGTTTAAGGATATTTTCAGCAGGTTAAACACAATTTTTTTGTCTTTCTAAAATATTTAAAATCAGCGACAAATAAAAAAAATGCAAAAAAATCAAAAAAAGTTCGATTTTGGCATATGTCAATCCAAATGGTTTCTTATTATTGTTATTGGAGTCAAGTCTATAAAAGGGAAATAAGTCAGAAAAGTCAGATATCTGACTTTAAATTATAAAGATGTGAAAAAACATGTCAATGTGTTTAATCCTATATAAACTAAGTGGAATTAGTTCTATGTCTAACATTTAAATCTTGCAGTTATGAAAAAATTTAGTTTCCTCGTGCTTTCAGTTTATTTAATGATGATCTCTTGTACCAAAAGAGAGGATACAGAAAAAGAAATCCAAAAGGATTTATTAATTAAACAAGTCTCTGACATTGTCAACTTGAACGTTGTTCAAAGTAATCCTGATGACTTCATGATGATGAATTGTAATAATCCATATGATCAAGCTGGGATAATTACAAGTAAAATTACATATGAGGTTTTATCAAAAGCAAGGGATAATAAATCCGATCCTAATATGTTAAGATCTGAATTTATTAATACTGTTTCTAGTACTTTATCTGCATCAAATTTAAGTCTAGATACTGTAGATTATAATGATGTTGAGTTTATAATTGAAAACTTTTTGATTGATATTTATGTCAAGGAAGGATTTAGTGTCTTTGTGATAAAATCAAAGGAAATCGAAAATATTGTTAATAAGAGCCCATTCTTTAATATTGATCAAAAGAAAAGGGTACTTATGTTTTCTTCAATGTTGAGACACAATATAAATATGATTCAAGTTTTCTTCATTGAGAATAGTATTAGCAAATCGGGTCCATGGTCAGATTGTTTCTTCGATAAATTAAGAGAATTAGAAGATTGCAGAAATTGTTGGGTTGAAAGAATTTTCTGTATCACATCCTGGCCTACTTGTTTAGGAGTAAAAGCTCTAGATTGTGCAATAGATGCTATATTTTAATTTTAACAATTATGAACCAAATGAACAAAAAACCAACCATCGGTATAATAGTTTTTTTTCTTGGGGTACTATTATCAGCATTGGCAATTATTACTCAAGATATCAAGTTTTTTACTTGGGCAGTTTTTGTTATCTCATTGATCTATTTAAGCATGGGATGGCATATTTTTAAAAGGTATTATCCTGAAGGACACCCTTTACTATTGTTTTTTATGGGATATCTATATTCAGGAGTTTTCATCGCTACCGTTTTTTACATTACAAACTGGCCTTTAGCAAAAACAATTATCAGTATGACTCCCATATGGATCGCGATACAACTGGTTATAGTTTTTAGTATTAAGAAACAAATACAAAAAAACGTTTTGATCCAACTAATTATCGAAGCAATCATTTTATTGATACTAACAATTATTCTATTAATGCGAGTTTTATAATCTTAAATTTCAAATCAAACACGGGACCATCTCTATCGCTGCATTTCAAGTGCTAACCAGGGCCGATAAAGGAGTCCCTGAGAACCCCGGGCAAAAGCGTTTCCCATGCGCAGCAAGACCACCGCCCGGGGTTTTAAAAGACAACCATGTTTTATGATAATACATATTAATTCCGGGCTAAAGCCCCCAATCAGGGGAGTGCCTTCCACCCCGAGCTGAAGCCCGGGGTTAGTGAGTGTTCCCATGATAGCAGATGCCACTAACCCCAGGCTTCAGCCTGGGGCTTTAAGACACATAACATTAATCAGGGCTTTAGCCCGGAACAGATGCTCAAGAGTTGACTAACCTCTGACTTCAGCCCGGAGTTGGTGTGATGGTCCATACTTAAGAAAAGATGCTACTAACCCCAGGCTTCAGCCTGGGGATTATATGAGACACGACTCAAATAGGGCTTCAGCCCGGGAAACAGATTAGCCTGCAAAGAAGCAGATGCCACTAACCCCAGGCTTCAGCCTGGGGGCTTTAAGACACATAAATTGATAAGGGCTTTAGCCCGGAACAAACAATTACAAACATGGCTTACGTAAAGAACTGGCTCCATTGCGTATGGGGCACAAAAAACAGAATACCATATCTCTCTGAAAAGACAAAGTCCCTGATCTTTGATCACATTGTCCAGAATGCTAAATCCAAAGGGATTTACATAAAATCTATAAATGGCTCTAATGAACATATTCATTGTCTTTTGTCACTGGATCCTGATAAGTCATTGTCATATGTCATTCAGCTGATAAAAGGAGAAGCTTCTTTCTGGATCAACAGGAATAAATTGATAAAGTATAAATTTGAATGGGCTGAAGAGTATTATGCAGTTTCAGTAAGTGAATCAGATATTCCCAAAATAAGGAAGTACATTGATAATCAGAAAGAGCACCATAGGATGAAGTCATGGGACGAAGAGTGCAGGGAGCTTATGAAGGAGTATGGCTTTGAAAAATTTCCGGGCTTAAGCCCCCAATGAAGGGAGCGTTCTCCACCCCGGGCTGAAGCCCGGGGTTAGTGAGTGTTCCCATGATAGCAGATGCCACTAACCCCAGGCTTCAGCCTGGGGGCTTTAAGACACATAACATAATCAGGGCTTTAGCCCGGAACAGATACCCTGGGACTGACTAACCCCAGGCTTCAGCCTGGGGCTTTAAGACACATAACATAATCAGGGCTTTAGCCCGGAACAGATGCTCAAGAGTTGACTAACCTCTGACTTCAGCCCGGAGTTAGTGTGATGACCCATACTTAAGAAAAGGCGCCATTAACCCCAGGCTTCAGCCTGGGGGCTTTTTCCAAAATAACCGTTGTAGAAGAAGAATGCGATGAAACTCTCTTCTGGCTGGAAATGATCCTGGAGGCAAACCTTATGGAAAAGGAAAGACTTGAGTCTTTGATTAATGAAGCAAATGAACTTACAGCAATCTTCACTGCATCAGGTAAAACCGCTAAACAAAATAATCCGAAATCTCAAATCCGCAATCCGAAATAAGAAAAATCCCCAATCCGCAATCCGAAATCCGCAATTCCTACAAATACCTATCCTTCGTCTCCTTCTTCACATCCTCAAGATAATTCTTGATGTTCTGCTCCTCTTCTTTCTTCACAATAAGCAGAACCTCCTTCGTTTCAATAACTATGTAATCCTTCAATCCCTGGATCACCGCTACCTTATCCGGAGAAACGTTTATAATATTGCCCTTGTTCTCGTATGAGAAAATATTTCCGCCCAGAATAGCATTGTTCTTCCTGTCTGCTGTTGAGTGTTCATATAGCGAACTCCAGGTACCCAGATCAGACCAGCCGATATCGGTGCACATAACATACACATTATCCGCTTTTTCCATAATGCCGTAATCAATCGAGATACTCCGGCACTCAGTGTATGTCCTTCCGATGAAGCTCTTCTCCTGCCTCGTTCCGAAAAGCTTCCTGCCCTCGTCAAATGCTGTATACATGTCAGGAAGATGCTTTTCAAAAGCAGCCATGATGGTCTTCATATTCCAGATGAATATCCCGGAGTTCCAGTAAAAGTCACCGCTCTGAAGGAACTTCCTTGCCAGATCGATATCAGGCTTTTCAGTAAAGGTTTTAACCTTGAGCAGGTTTTCATGCCCGCTGACCGGCTTCTTGCGATTGGCCTGGATATATCCGTATCCTGTTTCAGGTTTGTCGGGCTTGATGCCGAGGGTGAGCAGCGCATCATTTTCCTTTGCAAAATCCATGCATTCCTGGATAACCTTGCAGAACTTTTCCTCCTTGACTATAAGATGATCGGCAGGAGTGACTGTGATCACTGCATCAGGATTCTCCCTGAGGATCCTGAAAGTGCCAAAGGCCAGACAGGGGGCAGTGTTCCTGCGGAATGGCTCAGAAAGTACATTTGCAGGATCAATGTTGAGTTGTTCTTCAACAAGATGACTGTGTTCGGCACTGGTGACAATATAAATATTTTCAGGAGAACATGTTTGTTTAAAGCGCCTGAAAGTATGCTGAAGAAGCGTCTCGCCGGTTCCGAGTATGTCAAGAAACTGTTTAGGCTTTTCACGACGACTCAACGGCCAGAAGCGGCTTCCGACACCACCGGCCATTATGATTACATATCTGTTATCCATAGTCAGGCAATTGGTTTCTGAATTACCTGCAAAGATATAATTAATTTGTACCAAAAACCGTGCGAGGTATATACGGTAAATATTAGTATTTTTGAATGCAGTAAACTCTGTTGAATGATAAAGTTTCTGTCACAGCTGGGGCGTTACTTCCTTTTGCTTAAAAAGGTCTTTTCAAGACCTGAAAAGGCATCCGTGTATTATAAGCAGACAATGCACGAACTGATCTACCTTGGACTTAATTCAATTGGCATTGTAACAATAGTTTCCTTCTTCATGGGAGCTGTGATAACCCTGCAGACTGCCTACAATACTGAAAATCCTATCTACCCGACATACCTTATCGGTCTTGGTACGCGCGATTCAATATTGCTGGAATTCTCTTCCACCATTGTGGCGCTGATCCTTGCCGGGAAAGTAGGATCAAGCATAGCTTCGGAAATAGGGACAATGAGGGTCACCGAACAGATCGACGCTCTCGAAATTATGGGTGTCAATTCTGCTTCATACCTTATACTCCCAAAAATGATAGCAACACTTGTTTTCAACCCCTTCCTTACCCTGATAAGTATAAGCGTCGGAATTTTGGGAGGCTGGCTTGCAGGCACTTTATCGGGAGTGATAACCTCGGAGGATTTCATCTACGGTATCCAGTATGCATTCATTCCCTATTATATCATCTACTCAATGATAAAAACTGTTGTCTTCGCTTTTATCATATCCAGCGTTTCAGCTTTTCATGGCTATTATGTGGATGGCGGATCGCTTGAGGTCGGGCGGGCCAGCACTAAAGCCGTTGTACACAGCAGCGTCCTTATACTGCTGTTCAACGTGATACTTACTCAACTCCTCCTGTCATGATAAGAGTAAATAACATTGATAAGTCATTCGACCACAAAAAGGTGCTCGATAATGTTTCAGTAAGTTTCGAACCGGGAAAGACAAATCTTATCATTGGACGGAGCGGGTCAGGGAAAACAGTTCTTTTAAAATCGATCGTGGGACTTCATGATGTGGATAGCGGCGAGATCTGGTTTGAAAATGTCCTTTTCAATAAACTTGATTTCGAGGAGAGGAAAGAGATCCGGAAGGAAATGGGTATGCTTTTCCAGGGGAGCGCTCTCTTTGATTCACTCACCGTTGAGCAGAACGTGAGATTCCCGCTCGACATGTTCACTAAAAAAAGCCTCGAAGAAAAAACCGAAAGAGTAAACTTCTGCCTTACAAGGGTCAATATAATCAACGCCAACAAGCTTTACCCGTCCGAATTATCAGGCGGTATGAAGAAAAGAGTAGCTATAGCCAGAGCAATCTCACTGAATCCCAAATACCTTTTTTGCGACGAACCAAATTCAGGACTCGATCCCCTTACAGCGATACTTATTGACGAACTGATCAAGGAGCTTACGGAAGAATATTCAATGACCACCATTGTCAATACTCACGACATGAATTCGGTGATGGAAATCGGAGAGAAGGTCGTTTTTATCAATGAAGGCATTATCTGCTGGGAAGGAAATAAGAATGAGATCCTGAATTCAGATTGCAGGATACTTAATGATTTTGTCTTTGCCAACGCTCTGGCTAAACAGCTGAAAAACTCGGTTCAATAAGAAGGCACATTTAATCAACCTCCTCATAATCAACATATTCACCAGTATCTTTCGATACCTTCTTTATACCTGACATATTCTTGTCTTCCGGTACCTCTCTTCGTTCATCTTTACCCTGGAAAAACCTGACGAAAGACCGGACAAGCAGGTAAATTATCAGGCTGATGAGTACTATTCTCAGTAAAAGGATCATTTCTCTTTCAATTGCTCAGGGATGACCAGCATAGGTTTGTCATTCTTCTTTTTAATCTTATTCCCGAAGGCAAGATTCATTCCTAATCTTAAATGTATTGTATTCCAGCTGGAAGGGACAGGGATAGCATTTTCTCCAAACAGGAAACTGACAGGCGCAGGAGTTTCAATATCCTTGGAAACGATCTTGTTCCATGTTACAGGGATCCTGTCTGCAAGGAAGTAAAACTGGAACCATCCTCCCCTGAAAGCCAGTCCGAAGCCAACGTTATCATACCTGTGGTTCGCAGCGGTGTAGGCGATCGTAGTGGAAAAGGCATTGCCAATATTAACATTGGCAGAAAGAGTCAACGCTTCCTTTATCTGTTTCCCGATGAATCTTGTATATGACAAAACACCCAGGGAAACGTTTTTTGTCAGGTCAAAGCTCCCTCCCACGGAAACTCCGAACGGAAGATAAGTAGTGAACGGAGTATTGTCAGATGAGGTGGAAAAAGAGTGCTGAAGGGAATCAAGCAATTCAGCGGCCAGGGAATCGGCCGAAATTTCTCTTTTATAAATATCCAGCAGGTCAATGCCGGAGAAATCAAAACGGCTCTCTGCCTGCAGGTTCGTTATATCCCTTTTCCATTTTATGAATCCAAGATCAGTGATAGCAGCAGATGCCCTGAGCCTGTCGGTAAAAGTGTATTCTGCTCCAATATCAAGTCCCAGGCCTATATTTTCAGGTTTAAGAAGGTAATTGACTATTTTGGAGGATTTATCAAATCTTGTGCTGTCAAATTCAAAATCTTCAATATTGTTATCAGTATCCATGTTTACAGTCCCCGGAGCGCTTAAATTCACCGTCATGTCAGCATCAAAAATATGGCTGTAATCATCAGTCACTGTTATACCAAGCGACCTTATATCTGTCGAGGCCGTGGCCATTCCAAACAGCAGCTTGACTTTCACTCCCAGTCTCAGGTTATTAGTGAAGTTCTTTGAAAAACCAAGTCCGGCCTCGCGGTACCACATGATATCTGTTCTGAGAGACGAAAGATCAATCTTACTGCCAATAAACGATTCATTACCCTGAAAGCCGAGCCTTAAAAGGTCCCCCGGCAAGGCAACATTTGCCTCAATACGTTCATTTATATCAAAAAAAACATAAAGATCCTTTCCGGCATTGAAGCCAAGACCAAATAACTGGATCATAACCTGCGGTTCAATCGCATTCACATCCTTGATCTTTTTTATGAAGTCCTCAATATCATAATCAGGATGAAAAATCGTAATCAGCGAATCACCGCTCTGTGAAAGAACATCAGAGAAATTGAAAAAATTATTATTGATATTAAGGTTGATCCCTGAGATCGCCGGCAATCCTATATATACTGAGTTTGAAGGACGGAGGGCGGGATTAAGTAAGTGCCTCTGCGGCAGGTTCATATAATAAAGGACCTGGCTGTTCTGGGCTGAGGAATCATAAACGACCGCCGCCAGCAGTATTATTATAATGTATTTGAATCTCCTGATCATATTATTGTGTTATTGAGGTTCATTCAAAATTAAAGTTTAAGTCCGCTTTTATGAAAAGAGCCGCTTTGTATTCCAGGGAATAATCTGAATAGATCTTTACGTCTTTGGTTCCGCCATCCGTGGTTACAAGGGTAATGCTGAATATGATCTTATCCGCATCATTAATCGAATCCCAGAAATCACTTGTCAGTTCTATTTCCGTGGAGCATTGTGCGGGTACAGTAACCTGTCCGTTGCTGTCAACGGCTGCCGGTTCAAGAATGTCAGGCGCAGTTATTGTACTTTTTACTGAACTGGTCAATGAATCATAAAGACTGACACTCAAAGATATGCCAAGTGGAAAACCGTTCTCTATATTCAGCAGGATCTTCAGTGTTTCAATATCTTCGGGAGTGATTGGGCTGTCGCCGAAATCTTCATCCTGAAGCGGATTATCGACAGTATCTGCAAACTGCAGATTGTTGAGCCTTAATTCTAACGGCACTTCAACTTCAATATCTCCGAGGAAACGACTGTTACCGAAAATATAGTTATCCCTTGTACCCGTATTTCCGTCAGGATTCATTACAGCAGAGCCTCCGAACCGGATCTTCTCCGGAGGCATGGAAATTATTTCAGGAAACTGAGAATTGTTTTTATCCACCGTAAATACGCCGTCTTTATCACGTTCAGCCGGTGCAGAAGGATAGCTGAGTGTGACAGGATCAAGATCAAGATCCACACTGTCATCCATTCTGTATCCAACTGCATCAAGGTCTATATTTACCGGGATTGCGAAGGAGTTTGAATAATTCAGTCTGACAGACGGGCTTGAAATAAGGTAACTCCCTGAAATATGATCCAGGATATCCTCTAAATCAAGGTCAAGGGTATCGGACTTAATAGTATCACCGTACTGCCCGAAATAGCCTTTTACGTAATCAATCTCAGGATCAAGAATTTCCAGATCCAGCCGCACTTTATCCGTACTGTTGAAATCAACCATCTGACCGTCTGAACTTACCTCAATACCGTAATTGATCGGCAGCATATTATATGGTTGTGAAACCACTGTACCAAGATCAATTGTTGAATTGGTAATTGAAATATTCCCCGAGATAACTGAATTCGGATTGACTGTTATGCTTTCGGAGATGGGAACACCATCGCGGAGAGATGTGGGCAGGGTAATTGATAATGACGCCGTTACAGGAGACATTGCGTTTACATTATACGAGATGCTGCCTGTAAGGGTTTTAATCAGGCTTATCTCGATTTCATCTCCGGCATCAACTGATATCGTATCCTTTTCATCAAGAGACAGGATATCCTGTACCGGTAAAATGACACGGCCGGATTCTACTTTCAGGTCCCTTCCCGAAACAGTTACCTCGATATTGCTTGCATCAAGATCAATCAATACCGGCGTTGTTGTACCAGGACTGCCGTTAAGTACAATAGCAGCAATGAGATGATTAGTAACAGTCAGACCTGCCAGGCTCATGCTTTCAGTTACTGTCTGTCCCGGATTAACCGTTGAGATTATCACTTCATCTCCGACCTGTGAATGATCGGATACATTGTAAAGTCTTATTGATGCTCCGCTGAGAGGAGCCGGAAGATTATTCTTTACTTTAATATCAATCGTACCTTCCGAAAAAGTGGCATATTCAAAATTGGGGAATGCACTGTATGTTATCTCTCCCAGGCTTGTAGACGGAAAGGATGGGAAGTTTGCCGTGGATCCGTCAAGAGCAATGAATATGGCCCTTAACGGAGGAGAGAAGAAATTGCTTATCTGCCCCAGGTTATAGCTTACCGTTCCCTGGAAGGGGGAAAGTTCCAGATCGCCAACTTCAAACGAATCGCTGTGCGATACCATATTTCCAATATCATAATAATCCTCCAGGTTAAAACTGATTATTGAATCTTTCCGGTAGACGAATGTGATAACATTATCGTCATTTATAAATGCTGTATCACCATCGAAAACTATAGTATCGTTTTTCTCTACAATATCGCTCAATGTCATTTTGCCTTTTATCACCGAAACGCCAAATCCCGGCTTCAGGTGAGCTTCCCTGGAGAGTTTGTCAATCTCATAGGTCTCCTTAATACAGCCTGCTGTGGCAACCAGGGCTGCCGTCAAAATAAAAACCGATAATTTTTTTCCCATAACCTGGTCATTTATTCTCTGTATTCAACCTGTAATTATACAGGAACCTGTCAGTGCCGCCTACAATAAGATGCCAGCCGCTTTTATCAGACAGCTTCCCGATTGAGAACATCGAGGCTCCTCTCAGGGGAAAACCGCTCATTGTCTTTCCGTTTTTGTCAATAAGGTAAATCAGGTTTTTATTTGTGTCAAAAACACCGACTTTCCTGTTGGAAGCTGAAAAAATAAAATTAATAGGGCCTCCGAGTTCCGGCGAGCCGAATTCCCTGCTGAACATTTCGGTTCTGTTATGATCATAAAGATACAATATACCTTTATCAATAAAAATATATTCACCAAAACCATCCCCGTCTACGTCAAAAAAATCAAATGTATGGTCAACGGAAAACGTCCTGAAAAGAGACTTTTTCACGGTTCCGTCAAAATAAATATGCTGAATGGTTCCATCAGGTGTTGTGCATACAAGGGAAGGATTGGAACCGGATGATAACCTCAGGGAGGATCCGGCGGCTCTTGAAACAGGTTCCTTCAGGCTAAGTCTTATATTTCCGGTACGGTCCAGGAAGTATATGGAGGAATTATCCGAAACGATCAGGTAATCCTTTCCCGAAACCCGGCACCAGCTGACTTCTGCACTCACAGGACCAGCTGTTTTGAACGGATTCCAGCCCCTGACAACACTTCCGCTCCTGTCATAAGCATATATCATCCTGTCTTCCCCGGCAATCAGCAGCCTGTAATTAAGGTTGTTGTCATAGTCAAAAAGGGCCAGTGAATTGGTTGCGGGAGATCTGAGCTTTACAGGATATCTTTCCACATAATTGCCATTCCTGTCAAGCAGATGGAGGTAATTCCGGCCTGAAAACAACAGTTGATATTTGCCGTTCCTGAAATAATCTATCATGAATATTGTTCCGCTTATCCTTTCCCTGAGAGGCACTTTCCAGAGGACCCTTCCGGCTGCATTAATAAGGTATGCGTTATTCTTCATATCCTGAATGAAGATCTCCCTTGCGCCGGTAATATGGTTCGTAAAGAAAAATGGCTTTACTGCAGCAACAGTATCGAGTAAAGTCTCCCATTCGGTCGTTGATTCTTCTCTTGCTTCCTCCTTAAAACGGATTGACAGGCTGTTATATATCATATTGTTGCTTGAAGTGAACTGGTACCCTGCTGCCTGGATCTTTTCAAGAGAAGCTTTGTTCGTTCGCAATGAATTTATTATTTCCCTGCTGAGAAAATTCTGAAGGTAATCGGTGATACGTGACGGGACGCAATAGAAAAAATATCCTGCAACAGTAGGAAGAGTGCTTTCAAAATCCCTGTATGTCAGGTCGTTTGCCAGGGTTTTATTGAGCATGTTATCATATAAAAGCCTCGAAACAGTTATATAGGAGCTGCCGGTTATCAGGAAGTTATCATAAAATGCAAAATAAGAGTCATTGAAATCCTTCGAAAAACCAGGAATTACGGCTTCAGAAAATCCTTTGTAGGGTGTCACAAAAACAGGGATCTTAATCTGCTCATCAGGCTGGAAATAAAGGACATTGGTTTTCCCGGTCTCAAGTGAAAATTCATCCAGAAAGATCTTTTCCGCATATGCCCGGTTTTTCAGCTCATAAATAATTACTGTATTCTCATCTGCAGGTCTTTCCTTAATATCTATATATGCTTTGGTAACCTCTTCTCCGGTATATTCCCTAAGCTTTGAAGCCAGTTCCGAAGCCTTTACAAAAACAGTGCTGGCAGAATTGACGGAATTCAGGAAGATTGATTCAAATAACACCGTTGATGAAGGCAGAATCTTGTATGTTTTGAAAACGCCAACCTTTCCGGATTTATACTTAAACAGGATATCTTCAGGACTGGTACTCTCAGTATAGCCGCTCAGCACCAGTCCGTTGTCAGAAAGATAGATGTCTCCTTCAGCGCATCCTGCCAGAATGCCTGTTTTTGCGGCTGTTGAGGAATAATCCTGGTTAAAGAGAGACGATAAAATCCCCGGGAGATTGCTGAAGACCACGAAAAACTTATCTTCATTCTTCCCGGAAGCCTCAAGCACCCTTGAAAAACCGGGAACATTCCTGATATCATCATCCCTGCCGGTCTGTTCTATTGCCCTTTTCATGATTTCCTCTGAAGAACTGCATATAAGCAATCCTGAAATAATTGACATATAAACAGTCACCTTTTGGTCGTTTAATATAAACGGAAGCGCCAGGACGCTATTGCCTCCAAAAACCGTTTCATTAATCGTTTTTATACCTGCCAGACGCAGTATTACTTTTAGCTGTCTCATTCTTACTTCGGCAGGGACAGCCATGGTAAGCAGGGGCTGAAGCCTGCCTGAACCGGGATTATGAAAAGAAATGATTGATGGACTTCCTGTCATAAGCTTTTTATACGCAGCATTATTGAGCTGATCAGCCAGGAACCTGGTCTTTTGATTGAAAATTGCGAATTCCCGTACTTTAGCGACTTCCCCGGACAATCCCTTGTCTGTTGTAAGAGAATTAATAAAACTCTGAAGATCAACTGTTTCTATGACAAAAGAAGCTGTGGGGGCAACAGCTTTATAAGGATCAGTAAAAAAAGTCCTGCGCCCCTGGTAAAGAAAATAACCCAGTATCCCAAGGCCGCAAATAAGAACAATGACAAAAGTGATAGTCGCTCGCTTCCTCACCGACGGAATTTTAAAAACAGACCTGCCCCAAAATTAATCAATTAAAGGTAATGAACCTTATGCCTCCTCAATCACTTTCCATCCTGTGGCATCAGCCAGGGCATAAACAGGCTCTTTCAGATCACCATAGAACGTTACCCTGTGCCAGCCCCATTTTCCCCACATCGTAAAAAGCTTCTCAATATCCCCGACAGGTTCTGCACTTAATTTTGTCCTGCATGCTCTGTCGTCAGGATCATTATCAAGTGAGACAGCCTGATGCATCAGTATTTCCTTGCGGTCATTATTAATCTCAAGGGTTGTGGTCATGAAATTTACCGGGAGAATTGACTGAACAGATGCTCCTGCCCTGTCTTCAGAATGAGTCATGATCCGGAAAGGATTGGTTTTACCATTCGACCCGAATACCCTGTTGGGAGCAACACAATGAGCATAAATTATCCGGCGTTTGGAGGTGTCAATGACAGGATCGGAAATAAATCCCGGGCGTCCGCCTGTCATTGTTGAGAATGCAAGCATGGTTGCCGTTGAACTTATATCGCATTCACATGCGCCTACCAGTCCTTCGTTGCATAGTTCATGAAAGCCGAGGCAGGGATAGGCATGAATGTGACCACCGTAAAAACCGCCAAGACAATTCATTGTTATTGCATTGGCGCCATGATCTTCAAGCACCTGCTTCATTCCCAGGTACATAGCCGCAGAGGTCAGTAAAGTTTCATAAGATACATCTATTATTTCAAGAGCCGATTTCTGCCACTTTCTGACTATTCTGGCAGATTCTTCCTTATCAGCTTTACTCCATGCATCGTTTACTTCTGCGAAAGGGATATATTCAAGGGGAATTCCCATCACCGGATCAGCAACACCTGTAGTCTGATCCCTTACAGCCAGTATTTTTGAGGTACCTAACAATCTTATGCATTCATCCGGCGAGATTGTTGTGATATCATTTGAGTTTAATGAATAATTGCCGGCAGAAGGAGTAGAAACGATGCGTGACCTTTCCGTGGCTTTAACGAAATCTGCAGCGGATCCTCCGTTTTTCACAATATCAAAGCAGGCGACAGCCGCAAGCAGATCTTCCATTTCTGATGAGGCTAAAAAACCTGCATTAGGTGTATTATCATTCAGGAATGTGGCCGTATATACAAGAAATCCGCCGCTGCCTCCGAACTGAAAATCGGCATATAGCAACGGTTTGCCGGTTTTCGCAATAGTCTGAACAACCTGGTTCCAGCAGTTCATCTGGTATACAAGGTAGCCTCCTATATTTTCCTGGGCATCCTGCAGCACTATGTTTTCTGCATCTTCAGGTCCTGTGGCCAGTGTCGGAATAAATTCATAGTCCGGGAAATGATTTTTCAGCGTTGTGTTGATCTTCTCCATAGGAGGATTGAAGTCAAATCCCACATTTGGCCAGTCGGGTTGAACCTGAACAGGCCCGTGAAGCGAATAGAGGATCCTTATTTTCATTTTTGGAGCCTCTGCTGACGACTTATCGTAAGAATCGAGAAAAGAGACAGGCTTAAGAGCCAGGCATGCAGCACATACCGAGCATGAAGATAAAAAACCGCGTCTTGTAACATTTGTTACAATTTTTCGCTTAATAGCAGGCTGGTTTTTGAATTCTTTTTTATTCATGATAAAGCAATAATTAACAGATCATTAAATATACGGATTATTGATTAATTAAGTGACTTTCGGGTAAAAGAATCAATCCGGATGGATGATTTTTGGCACGCTATTTGATCTTATGATTGTACAGGCAATCTCAATTATATACTTGATCCTTCAAGTTCAGCCAGGCCAAAAGCCTGGCTTCCATTTTTTATAAATCAGAATGGCCTGTATCCGATGATCTCACGGACTTCCCTGATAGTTTTTGAAGCGCTTGCCCTGGCTTTTTCAGCTCCATCCCTGGCAACCTTTGCAAGATATTTTTTGTCGGCAAGAATTTCATTGATCCTTGTCCTGATCGGATCTGTAACCATTATAATATCCTCGGCAAGCTGTTTTTTCATATCTCCGTAGCGGATCTCGCAGGATGCGTGTTTTTCTGTGAAATATTTAACAGTAGATGGATCTGATACGACTTTCATTATGGTAAAGAGGTTCTGTACCGGCTCTGAAGGCTTTTCTCCCGGAGTTTCAGGCCCTTTGTCGGTTACCGCCCGCATCACTTTTTTACGGATCTCATCAGGAGTGTCGGCAAGGAAGATGCCGTTACCCTCGCTTTTTCCCATTTTCCCTGTACCGTCAAGACCCGGTATTTTGATCAGTTTCTTCCCGAAATTATATGCGTCTGGTTCAGGAAAATAGTTCGCTTCATACATTGTATTAAAACGCCTTGCAAATCGCCTGGTCATTTCAAGATGCTGCTCCTGGTCTTTGCCCACCGGCACTTTATTGGCTTTATGAATGATGATATCAGCAGCCATAAGCACGGGGTAGGTCAGTAATCCGGCATTGATATTATCAGGCTGGTTCCTGATCTTTTCCTTGAAGGAAGTTGTTCTTTCAAGTTCACCGACATATGCATTCATATTAAGGAGAAGATATAACTCAATTACTTCCGGCACATCGCTCTGGACGAAGACTGTAGCAATTTCCGGATCAATGCCGCAGGCAAGATATTCTGCCAGAACCTGTCTTATGTTCCCGTGAAGGTCATCGGGCTTTGGATGTGTTGTAAGTGAATGATAATCAGCGATAAAGAAATAGCAATTATTCTCTCTCTGCATTTTCAGAAAGTTGCTTAACGCACCGAAATAATTTCCAAGGTGCAGATTACCAGTTGATCGTATGCCGCTGACTACCGTATCCATGTGATGTTCAATAAAAATTCCATGTAAAGCTAATGGATTTTTTTAAAACAGGATTCCGGTTTTCTTTTTGGTACGCATGTACTCACCCTTTTCCTTCGCTTCGCTCTTTTAACCCTGCAAGCCGGCCCCTTCCTTCGGTCGCCGAAGGCTTGCCGAAGGCGATGCGCTAAATTTGCTCCCGATAAATCGGGACAGGCTCACCGGGCAAATTTTTCACGCTTGGTCTTCCCTCTCTGGATCTTTTGTCACATGCACTCACCCCCTTCCTTCACTTCGTTCAGGCTTTCCCCCTCTCTGCTAAAGCAAAGAGGGGGAAGGTTTTGTTTATTAATTTATTGAATTTTATATATTTACATTGTGGATTTTATAAATATGTCGAAGTACAGAGAATTTGATTTCACAGAAATTAAAAAGCATGCCCGGGAGCTCAGAAAAAATATAACTGAGCCTGAAAAAATTCTATGGGATGAACTAAGGGGAAGGAAACTCTCAGGATTTAAATTTTTGAGGCAGCATCTTATTCTTTATAAGGGTAATCTTATAAGATACAATTACTTTATTGCTGATTTCTATTGCTATGAAAAGAAAGCTGTAATTGAGCTTGACGGACCCATTCATGATACTACAGAAGGATATGACCAGTTCAGAGATTCAGAATTGCAGGAGCTGGGTATCCACATTCTCAGAATTAAGAATGAAGAACTAATAAAGATGAAAGAGGTTCTTAATAAAATCACACTATTCCTTAATCAAAATAACAGATAATCAGACAGATGCACGGTTTTACTCCCCCCTCTTTGCTTCAGCAGAGAGGGGGGTTGGGGGGGTGAGTACATGTGATCAAAAAACAGCAGAGAGGGGGGTTGGGGGGGTGAGTACATGTGAATAAAAAACCGCAGAGAGGATCCCGATAACTATCGGGAGGGGGGGTGA
>Ga0307378_10005568_pt1 | contig 17506 bp, 16 predicted proteins | sample UN1MG_FD_202238 | JGI IMG/M metagenome (GOLD analysis project Ga0307378, IMG submission 202238) | Soil microbial communities from Risofladan, Vaasa, Finland - UN-1 | ecosystem: Environmental > Terrestrial > Soil > Coastal area > Acid sulfate soil | place: Finland: Risofladan, Vaasa | collected... | reverse complement strand
CTGTGTCGCGATGAGCGAAACGACCGGATACGGCGGTCTCGCTCATCGCTGAGGGGGTGTGGGGGTCGGGGTCGGGGTCGGGGTCGGGGTCGGGGTCGGGGTCGGGGTCGGGGTCGGGGTCGGGGTCGGGGTCGGGGTGGCGGCGATGGCGGACGCCAGGTTCTGCTGCAGGCGGGTCATCACCCAGGCGAGCGCTTGACGTTCTTCGCGTCCGAGGCCACGGCGGAGTTCGGCACGTAGCACCTGGTCGACCTCGTTGATCCGCTCGGCAAGGTCGACGCCGGCTGCCGTGATGGTGACGAGCCAGACCCGACGATCGTCGGACTTCGGTTGGCGCTCCACGAGGCCACGGGCCTGCAGGCGATCGATCACCGAGCCGATTGCGGCCCGACCGATGCCGAGATGGTCGGCGAGGTCCGTCTGGGTCGTCGCGCCGAACTCGTTGACGTAGCCGAGCAGCGATGCCTGGGTGAGGTTGAGATCGAGCGGCGCCAACCGGGTGTCGAACGCGACGCGGACGAGTCGAGCGGTCGCCATCAGTGTGGACTCCACGCGGAGCCACGGCGGCGAATCGAGTTCGTGGGTGGTCAAGTTGCTCATGGTGTCGACGCTACGTCTGGACACATACTGTACGTTGCCATACAGTATTGCAACTGCAGATCGCCGAGATCGTCTCGCGACCCCCGCCTTGGAGGACACCACATGACCGACACCGCCGCCGGATTGACCGACGCCGAAGCCGCCGAGTTCCGCCAGAAGTGCGTCGACTTCATGGACCAGTTCGCGCCGGGCCAGAACCCGACGCTCGACGACCAGAAGGCGTTTCTCGCCGCCGCTGCGGAAGCCGGACTCGCCGGCGTCCCGGTCGCGAAGGAGTACGGCGGTGGCGGACTCACGCTCGCCCACGAGAAGATCTGGCGCGAGGTGAAGGGCAACTATCCCTTCCCCGACAGCGAGTTCATCATCTCCCACGGCATGTGCCTGCCGATGCTGGCCGAGTACGGCACCCACGAGCAGAAGGAGCGCTTCCTCGCCGACAACATCTCCGGCAAGACCATGTGGTGCCAGATGTTCTCCGAGCCGGGCGCCGGCTCCGACGTCGCCAGCCTGCAGACCAAGGCAGAACTCGATGGCGACGAGTGGGTCCTCAATGGCCAGAAGGTCTGGACCACGCTCGCCCACAAGAGCGACTACGGCCTCGTGGTCGCTCGCACCGATCCCGACCAGGTCAAGCACGCCGGCATCTCGATGTTCATCCTCGACATGCGCGGCCAGGGCGTCGAGATCCGTCCGATCCATCAGATCGACGGCGGCTCACACTTCAACGAGGTCTTCTTCACCGACGCCCGCATCCCGAAGGACTGGCTGGTCGGCGACCTCAACAACGGTTGGAATCTCGCCACGGCGATGCTGATGTACGAGCGCGTTGCGATCGGCGGTGCCGGTGCCGGCAAGATCAACCAGCCGAACTTCAAGATGCTGCGCAAGGCCGCCGAGTCCACGGGCAAGATCGACAACCCGGTGGTACGCGACCAGATGATGAAGATCTGGTCGATGGAGACGTGCAAGTCGCTCGTCGCGATGAAGACCCGCGACGAGCTCAAGGCCGGCAAGACACCGGGCCCCGGCGGCTCGCTCGGCAAGCTCTTCGGCTCGAACATCGCCTGGAAGGTCCGCGAGATGGCCCTCGAGTTCGCCGGTCCCGGCTCGGTGGCATGGGACCCCGACGACGAGGGCGGCGCCGAGCTGCAGCGGATCGTGCTGAACAGCTTCCAGTCGAGCATCGCCGGTGGCACCGACGAGATCCAGCGCAACATCATCGGCGACCGCGTGCTCGGCCTGCCGCGTGAACCGTCGGTCGACCGCGGCGTCCCATTCCGCGACCTCAAGGTCGGCACTCAGACCAACTGAGCCGGGTGGGTGCTGCATCTGGGGTCTGACCCCGGGTGCACGTCCTGGCAGAATCGGATGATGGGGACAGATCATCGGTTGACCACTCGACAGATGGCCGAGTTCGTCGCCAACGGGTTCATCCGGTTCGATGCGGTCGTGCCGACTGACGTCAACGAGCGCGGCATCGAGGAGATGCGCCGCCTCGAACTGGAACGGTTCGCTCCGGAGGGCTTGAAGCCGCCGCACACCGGCACGCCGCTCGATGAGTGCTACCCGGCGCCATCGGCGATCGGCGAGTACCTCCGTCTGCCGCAGATCCGCGGCATCGTCGAGTCGTTCGTGGGGCCGAATCCGACGTTCGATCACGACTTCACCCACCACATCCAGCCGCACGCGACCTACACCCAGCCGCTGCACGTCGACGCGGTCACCGACTCGCCGGACACCACCTTCGACGTCCAGCTGTTCTGGTATCCGCACGACGTGGCGCCCGGCGAGGGCGGCACTCGCTTCGTGCCAGGAAGCCACCTTCGACGGGTCCGATCGTCAGGACTCGACCGGTATCAGCACATTGCCGGCGAAAAGCAGTTCGCCGGGCCGGCGGGCACCGTCGTCGTGTTCCATCACGGGCTGTGGCACGCGGGCCAACCGAACCACGGCGACGCCGACCGCTGGATGCACAAGGTGCGTCTCAATCCGACGGTGCAGCAGGTCCGCCTGTGGAACACCGACGACCTCGCCGAACTCCAGAACCCGCCGTCGGACCACGTCTTCGCGCGGATGCTCCCCGACAGCGTTGCGCAGATCCTTCGCACAATGCACCCGTGGATGAGCATCACCGACTATCGCAACGAACAGATCCAACGCGCCAAGCTCTGGCGGTATCTCACCGGCGACGTCACGTACGACGTCGACCACTACCTGACCCGGCTCGAGGGTCGAACGGCACTGGTCGGATCGTGACCCAACGACAGCAGGTCTTGTACCTCTGGGCGAACGGTTCCGCCCTCGATTCAGGCACGGTGGGTTGGGCGTTCCACGACGGCGCCGACGGCGCCGGACCGTCCCTACCCGATGCGAAGCCGCCGTACGCCAGCGGAGTCGCCGCGCTGCGAGACGGTTGGATGCTGCTGCAGTCATCACAGCTCACCGCGCCGATTCCGGGCAACGAACACCTCAACGACTATCTGGAATACGAGTTCGTCTTCGAACGTCGCGTCGATACTCCCGCTCGAAAGGAACAACCGTGACCCGTCGTCATCCCCGCAGCATCTCCGAGATGGAGCATCCCCCACCGGGCGAGCGCCCGCCCAGCAAGCACTACGAGCGCGAGCTCGAGCGCCTCCAGATCGAGCTGTTGAAGGCGCAACGCCACATACAGGAGACCGGCGAACGCATCGTGGTGTTGTTCGAGGGTCGCGACGCAGCGGGCAAGGGCGGGGCCATCAAGCGGTTCACCGAACACCTCAATCCGCGTGGAGCGCGCACGGTGGCGCTCGCCAAGCCCACCGATGCCGAGCGGACGCAGTGGTACTTCCAGCGCTACGTGGCGCACCTGCCATCGGCAGGCGAGATCGTGCTCTTCGACCGCTCGTGGTACAACCGCGCCGGGGTCGAACGCGTCATGGGGTTCTGCACGGACGACGAGTACGCCGAGTTCATGCGACAGGTGCCGGCCTTCGAGCAGTCGCTCGTCAACAGCGGGATCAATCTGTTCAAGTTGTGGTTCACGGTGTCGCAGGACAACCAACGTGCACGGTTCGAGCAGCGCCGCAACGACCCGCTGCGCCAGTGGAAGCTCTCACCGATCGACGAAGCGGGCATGGAGCTGTACGACGAATACAGCGCTGCGCGCAACGCCATGCTGCGGGCGAGCAGCTCCGAGCCCGCCCCGTGGACCGTCGTCAACTCCAATGACAAGCGTCGGGCCCGGCTGAACAGCATCCGGGCGGTGCTCGACCGCCTCGAGTACGAGCACAAGGACCACGATGCGGTCGATGCAGCGGACCCCCACGTCGTGCGTCCGGCCGAGGCCCTCCACATCGACGACTGAGTCGGTTCAGCCGGCGCCGGGGCCCTCGGCGCGTAGGCGATCGACGGCCTGCATGGCATCGCGCAGTTCTTCCAGCCAGTCGCCGGTGTGCCGGCCGACGAGGCGCACGCACCAGGCCAGTGCGTCGGCACGGGACCGAGCGACGTTGGCGGCGACCAGCGTGTCGAGCACCATCCGTTCGGGCTGGCGCAACCGGGTCATCACCGGCACCGCAAGGTGCGTGAACAGTTCGGCGCGGTCGCCGATCCGAATCCCCCAGGCAACCTTGCGTTCGAAGCGGTGCTCGGCTTCACGGGCCACCTGGATTCGGGCCTCGCGGGTGTCCTCGCGGAAGCCGGAGACTCGGCCGGCAACGGCCTCGGCGCGGTCGGCGTCGGAGGCGTCGTCACCGAGTTCGGGCTCGGCGACGGTGAGCACGATCGTGATCTCATCGCGATCGACGGTGATCTCGGCAGGTGTCGAGGTCCAGGCATCCGGGAGTCGGCCACGCAGCCAGGAGGTGATGGTGGAATCGGTGGTCGATGTGGTGGACATGACCAAGATGGTACCGTTGAATTACATAATTACATCGTAAGTTTCATTTGTGTTCGCAAGTAATCTGCTAGGCTGGGCCCCATGAACGATTGGAACGCCCAGATCATCGCCGAGTTCCGCGCGAACGGCGGCAAGGCCGCTCAGTTCGGCGACAACCCGCTCGTGATCCTCCACACCATCGGAGCCAAGTCCGGTGCACTCCGCGAGACCCCGCTGGTGGCGCTCGTGGAGGGCGACGACATGTACGTGTTCGCCTCCAAAGGCGGCGCGCCCGACAACCCGGACTGGTACTACAACTTGCTGTCGACGCCGCGCATCACGGTCGAGTTCGGCACCGAGACCTTCACCGCCGACGTCACCGAACTCCCCGAGGAGGTCGGTCAGGCGAAGTTGCGTGCGCAGGCGGCATTGATGCCGCAGTTCGGCGAGTACATCACCTCGGCCGCCCCCCGCATCATCCCCGCGTTCCACATCGCCCGCGTCCTCTGATCCGGCGCCTCCCCGGGGCGTTCCGATGAGCCAGACCGCCGCATACGGTCGGTTCGCTCATCGCGGACTGGATCGGGACAGTTCCGATGAGCGAGACCGCCGCATACGGTCGGTTCGCTCATCGGTGCACGGTGTGATCGTCACGTTGCGCGAGTGATACGCCGGCGGGCCTTGGCTCGTTTCGAGCCGGACAGCACCCGTTTGCGCAGTCGCGCCGTCAGCTCGGCGCCACCGGCGACGTGACCGACGACATCGAGCGCCAGCGCACGGTTGTTAACACGTTCGATCACCACCGGCGTCTCGCTGCGAACGCCGAGCACCACGACCGGGCCATCGCACACGTCGAGACACGCCAGTTCCCGTACCGCACCACTGCGCCGTAGCTCGCGCTCGACCGTACGAAAGCCGTCCGCCTTGCGGCAGTCCTTGCCTGTACACAGACCGAGGTCCGCTGCCTTGACCATGGCGTCTGGGATTCCCGCTCAGTCGATGGAGTAGTCGCGAAGGAGCTTGTTCATCTCGATGACGTGCAGCTCCTCCTGGCCGATCTGGCCACGCGCATACTCCTCGAGATAGATCGACGTACCCTCGGTCAGCCCCAACAACTGGCGGTACAGATCGAGCGCCCGACGCTCGTGACCGATCGACTCCTTCAGGATCACTTCGATCGCATGGTTGTGAGACTCGTCGATCTCGGCGATGCCCTGTTCGGGATGTCCGCCCAAGCCGGTGAGGATCTCGCCGGCCTGTTGGGCGTGCAACAGCGATTCGGCTGCCTGCGCCTTCATGAACTCGACCAGCGGCAACCGGTTCGGGCCCGTGATCACGAGGGAGTAGTGCGTGTAACGAACCACGCCGGACAGCTCCGCTTTGAGGATCTCGTTGAGGACCGGGTTGACGGCGTCGGTGTCGATGATGGTGTGCACGGCGTCAGTCTCGCAGCTCGACAGCAGAACGCATCAGGTGAAGTAGTCGGGTCGGCTCACGTGAACTTCGCTCACGAAGAACACACCGCTGCGATTCTCGAGCAAGCGACGAATGCCCGCGATCAGACCTTCGGCGCGATCGATCGGTACCACCGTGATCAGCATCGAGAGGCTCGCACGGTCGTTGAACAACAAGCGTCCGTGGTGATGGCCGCCGTGCCCGAAACCGGACAGGCCGGTCACCGCGGTGTAGCCGGTCGACCCCGCGTCGAGGAAGAGGTCGCGCACGGCGGGCACGTCGTCGCCGTCGACGACGACTTCGATCTTGGCCATTGCGGGAAGGTCGGTCCAGGTGTTCATGATGCTCCGTTCAGATCGACAGGGGCGTCGAGAGGTCAATGGTGGCGAGGGACGTGCGGTGTTCGGTCATCGAATCGTCGGCAAGGTGCCATGGTTCCCAGCCCCCGCTCGGCGTGCGCAACGACCAGGCATCGTTGTCGCTGGCGCGGGCCACCACGTGGATCCACTCGCCTTCCACCAAGTGCCGCAACCCGCTGTTACGCAGGATGATGCCTTCGATGCGATCGAGGGGAGCTTGCACGACAGCGAGGAGCCGCAGCGGATCGTGGGCGCGTTGCTCGCCCAGCATCACCGACTGCATCGGGAGGCCGACGGCGAGATCGCCGGACTGGCCGACCACGACACCAACGCCGCCGACGGGGTTGTGCAGCATCTTGTCGCCGGCTCCGAAGATGTCCGGCTCGACGGTCGAGAAGTAGTACTGCGACGAGATCCACTGGGCCACGACGAGCGGCGCCGTCATGATCGTCTCCAACGCAACCCCGTCGGGATCGCGTTCGGCCACGTAGCTGTGGAGGAACGAGCGTCCACGCAGATCGTGGTCGGCAGTCATCGAACGGGGGCCGATGATGAACGCCCCGTTGCCGGCCAGGCCCCATTCGGGCCGTACTTGCGCCCAGTCGCGCCCGCGGTCGCGCACTCTCGTGGCGCTCCCCGGGAGGCGCTGCGCGCGGTCCAGTGCGTTGGCTTCGCCGGCCATGTCGAGATCATTCTGCAGCAAGTCGACCTGCGACCGCGCCGCCACTGGGATGGTGTCGCGGTCGAAGATCGTGACGAGGTCCGCGGTGGTGTCGTGTTCGGCGGCCACGAACCACGTGTCGTCGGGAATCGTGATGCCGCGCTCGGCGAGACCGACACGTACTTCTGCATCGTTGAGGATCGCCACTGCGATTCGGGCGCTGGCGCCACCGGGCGCTCCGCCGCACGCACCGCAGTCGAGCGACGAGGCGTGCGGGTTGTTGGTGGTCTCGCTGCCGTGCCCGCACAACACGACCACGGGCGCGAATTCGGCCATCCCGATCGTGGTGACGATCGCTTCGGCAAACAGTGTGCGCTCCTCCAGCGACAGCCCGGTGTGCAGGTCAGCGCCGGCGATCTCGTCGACGACGGCCGCAGTGCGCGGTGCCGCACCGAAGGGCTTCCACCACGGACGCTTCGCCGCACCGCTCGTGTCCAGCGGCGTCCGCGGCGGTACGAGCGTGCGAGCTGCTGCAACAGGTCCGGCGAACCAGCCGGCCGACTCGGCGAGCGCGAATGGCGACGCAATGCCGCCCTTGGCGGCGTAGAACGCGTCGTGCAGGCCCGCTGTGGCGGAGCACGTCGCGAGGTAGTTCTCGTCGTTGTCGACGGCGACTTCGGCAATCTCGTGGCGCGGTGACACCAGCACCGGACACCGGGCCTGGGCGACGGGCGAGCCCAACGGCCGCCACCGCACGGGCACGCCGAAGAACCCGGCGAAGCCATACGTCTCGTAGGCGCCGAGTGCTTCGAGTCGACGGCGCAAGCCCTCGGACCGGACATCGATGCAGAACACGAGTTGAGCGTCTGGGCGACCATCGTCGGCGGCAGCGACCGGTCCGGTGAGCCGAGCCAGCAGCCGGTCACGGAAGTTCCATTCGTGCGCCGCGAGCCAGATCGCTGCACGGTCGTCGTCGTCGACCGAGCCGATCACGTCGATGATGGCGCTGCGCTCGTTGCGCCCGACTGCAGCGGCGACCGCGTCGACGCGCCGCTCGATGCGAGCCGTCGCGTCGTCCGGCACCGACTCGCCGGCCGGGCCGGACAGGTCGAGCGACTCGGGTGCGAGGTGATCCATCGCCGCGCGAACTGCGGCGAGATCGAGCATGCGCAACCGCACCCCCTCCCGATCCTCCGGCGCCCACTGGTCGCACCAGCGTGCGAATCCCGCCCAACCGGGCGTCCGCAGGATCCATGTCCTCACCGCCGCGATCCGATCGTCGTCGGACACGTTGCGTGCATGCAACACCAGATCCAGCAGTTCGGCGGGGTCGTCGGGGAGCGATGTGAGCCGGGCGCGAGCTTCTCGCCCGATCACCACGGCGAGCCGCCGGTCGGAACCGGCGACGGCGAGCCACGAGCGATAGAAGCCACGATCGCGGTCGGGCATCTGCCAGGGCGTGTGGGTCTCGTCGACGAACGCTGCGCACCACCCGGTCATGATCTCGTCGAGTGCGGCCGCGATCGTTCCCGTCTGACGGGGTGGGAGGGGCTCGGACGTCGGACCGTGCAGCAGGTCCCATCGCACGAGATCGACCGGATCCATGCGGACCCCGCCGAGGTCGAGCGGTTGGCGCTCGGCCAGCGTGGGATCGTGACGCAGAATCGCTCGATCGAGGTCGGCGTCGGTGATGGCACCGCGGGCGTGCTCCGCGCGGTAGGCCTCGAGCGGAAGATGAGTACGGGCACCGAACCAGCCTCGGGCCGCAGAGGTTGCGTCGCCGAACGCGAGATCGGTGAGCCCACCCAGCGGGTTCACCGCGACGAAGGCGGTCAACGGCCAATACGGCGCAGCGATCGACCCGGCGGTCGAGACGTCAGCGACCAGGCGGCCACGGTCGCTTGCGGAGAGTGCCGTGGTGGCGAGTTGGGTGGTCATGCGGGGCCTCCTGCAGTGGCGAGTTCAGCGGGATGGGCAGTGACGGACGGCGCCGGCTCGACGTGTGTCGGCGATGCCGATGGGTGGGCGCGAGGCGGCGTCACGGGTGTGCTGGTACTCAGCAGCCAGGCATAGGTCTGACGGCGTAGCGTGTCGCCGCGAGGTCCAGGTGTGAGCACGACCGTCGCCACGCCGACACCGATCGCTGTCAAGACGGCGACGACCCAGAGCGGTCCGACCGCGGCCGGCACGTCGTAGGGGACGACGTCGGCGACGAATCCTTCGAAGAGCGCGATCCCGCCGACGTAGGCGAATGTGGTGACGACGACACCGACGATGGCCGTGGCGATGGTGCGCACCGCCGTGAACGGCGTTGCCGACATCCAGCCATTGGCGGCTCGCCCGACGCAGAGGGCGCCGAACAGCACGATCAGGATCGTGGCGGCAGCGGTGAGGTGCGGATCGATGACCCTCAGTGCAAGACCGAAGGAAGCGAGCGGCGCCAGTAGCCCCACGACGACTCGGGTCACCGGTGCCCGAAGGACCCTCTCATCCGCGCGTCCGAGGTGCGGCCGTTGCGTCTGGCGGCTGTGGGCCGAGATTGCGCCGCCGGCGCCGAGGAACATCGCCGCCTTGTAGAGGGCGTGTCCGACGATGTGGAAGAGGGCCGCTGCGAAGGCGCCGACGCCGAGCTGCACGACCATGAAGCCCATCTGGCCGGACGTCGACCAGACCAGACCGCCCTTCACATCGGTGCGCACGAGCATGATGGCAGTGGCGAACAACGCTGTGGCGATGCCGATGGCGAAGGCGAGCGCCATCGCGCTGACCGAGGACGAGAAGACCGGCGAGAACCGGATGAGAAGCACACCGGCACCGTTGATCACACCGGCGTGCAAGAGCGCGGAGACCGGCGTCGGTGCGGCAAGCGTCGACGGCAACCATGCGTGGAGCGGCACGAGCGCCGACCGGGCGACACCGGCGACGACAAGACACAGCGCCACCAGTGTGAGCGCGCTCAGGGACCCGATCGATTCTGCATCGAGGGCGGTGGTCTCGGCTCCGATGCTGCGCAGGTCGAGGTCGCCGATCGCGACGATCGCGACGATCATCCCGACCGCGAGCGTCATGTCGCCGACGAGAAAGCTGCGAGCGGTGAGGCGCTGTGAACGCACCGCAGCGGGCCAGGGCGCCTTGTGGCCCAGGAGCGCAACGAGGGTCACGCTGGTGGCAATCCAAGCAACCAGCAAACCGGACCCCGTTGCGGCGACGCCGACGAGCGAGGTGGCGCTGGCCAGCACGGCTGCGAGCATGTGGAAGCGCGTGGCCCGAGGATCGCCGAGCAACGAACGCGATGCGAACGACTGGACGATCAACCCGACGAGGCTCGTGAGCAGCAGCAGGATCGCACCGACCCGGTCGGCCACCAGGCCGGCGACGGCAGCACCGTCGGAGTTGGTGATCACGGCGTCGATCGGTCCGTCGACGCCCACCGAGATCAACAGCACTGCAGCTCCGATCGTCGCCAGTGCGCTGGCGGCGACCACCAGGCGAGCAGCGGTGCGAGGCGCCGGGCTGCCGAGTCGAATGATCAGCGCTGCGAGCATCGGCAGGACGGGGACGGCGATGAGGACTCCAGACATCGCCGTCACTCTAATACCGGAATTTTAATTCATACAACCTGAAGTGTGTGAATGGATGAATATTTTTCCGACACGTCGTCAACGCGGCGCGAACTCCAGGACCTGCTGGTAGGTCGGGCGATTCGTGGCGCGGAAGTCGTTCTCGATCAAGCCGGGGACAAAGGTCAGCCGCTGACCCACGGGAAGCCATCGACTGATGTCGGCTCCCCGCTCGGCCGCCAGCGCCGCCACTTCGTCGTCGACCGCAGCCCACAGTGACTCACGGCAGACATCGAGATCGCCGGCGCCGCAGTAACCGACGTTGAACTCACCTTCGACCGGTTCGCCGAGCATCGTGCGCAGATCCTTGTCGATGAAGCTGGCCTCGTCGATGCCGCGGAAGTCGACGCCGGCATCGATCGCTGCCGCGAGCACCGGTTCGCGAACCGCAGCGTCGACCGCATCGAAGATCTCGTCGAGCAACAACGGCCCTGGGCTGTCGTAGAACCCGTCGTCGTCGGCGTCGAGGCGCGGTGCGTCGTCGGCAACCCACTCGTCGAGCGTGGCAACCGCTCGCTCGGCGAGCTCCGTCGGTGCTTCGCCACCGGCGAGCACTGCACTGATCACTGGCCAGACCGTCGAGCGGACATCCTCGGTCGCCGCGCGGTTCATGACCCCGACCACACCGGCCAGGTCGACCTCGTCGGGCCACTGGTCGAAGTTCTCGACTCGGTGCACGGAGCCGTACTGATTGTCGTCACCGTGCATGAATCCGGGCGCCGACTGGTTGTTCCAGTTCAGCAGACGACCGGTCGGGCTCGTGTCTGCGTGCGGCTTGTCGTTCTGTTGCAGGAAGCCCTGCCATTCGTAGTCACCGGTCCCCAGCGTCGGGAGACGACGGTCGAGGCCCTCGGCTCGTACCGGCAGCAACCCTGAGGCGAAGTAGCCGATCGACTCGCGATTGGCGTAGCCCCAGTTGAACGTGAAACCGAACTTGTCAGCCGACTCGAAGAACGTCTCGGTGGTCTCGGCGTCGCCCTCGGTCATGTCCTTGAGCGCACCGAGGTTGAGCCCGTCACGACCGAACGTCGAACGCTTGCTGGTCAGGGCCACCGGTCGATCCTCGGACGTCGCCGTCCCGACGACCGGGCCGTGCACCGACGTGGGGTAGACGATGGGCGCACCGGCCAGGGTTCCGGCGTCGAACATCTCGAACGCCACGCACTCGCCGTCGTACTCGTAGTGATCGGAGTCGACCGTCGGCGCCGACCCGTCGGGCTCGCAGAGGATCTCGACGTACACGTCGCGCACGTCTTGATTCGCCGACGTGAGGCTCCAGGCGTAGTCCTGCGTCCGTCCGATCAGGAGATACATCGCCAGGCCGGGGACCGCTACGCCCTGTGCCTCGATGCCAGGGCCGCTGAGATGGATCTGTTGGACGATCTCGGGGTAGTAGTACCCGAGCTGCGGGCCCATCACCGCCAGGGTCGTGTCGTTGACCGAGGCGTCGGAATCGACGGTCAGCCAGTTCGACGCGGTGCGCGACCGTGGGCCACCAGCGGCGCCGTAGACGACCGAGCCCGGTGCCGCGTCGCCGGACGTCGGGCGAACGATGCCCTGCGGCGCCGATGCACCGTCTCGGGGATCGAGCGACACGAGCGATCCGGCGTCGATGACGACCGAGCCGGTCACGTCGCCGCCGGTGAACGTGCCGTACTCGAATCGTTCCTCGATGGTCGTTGGTGCTTCCGGGTCGTCGAACGGCATGAAGTCCTCCCACACCGCTCGTCCCTGGTCGTCGCCCAGTGCGGCTTGGAGCTCGGAGAGGAACTGGGCGTTGCCCGCCTCAGCGCCGCCGCCGGTACCGAAGATCGAACCGATGAACGCCGTGACAGCGACGACGTCGTTGACCGTGAACGGTTCGCCGTCGACATCTGTTGCGGTGCGGTACGCGTTCACGCCGTCGACGTAGGCCTGAGCGTCCGCCACGATCTCCTCGCCCTCGTCGCCATAGGTGTCGAGAATCAGCTGCACCTGATCGGTGACGAGTTGTTCGGTCGCCGCACTCGGTACGAACGGCTGCCCGCTCGTGACGAGCGAGAAGGCATCGATGCCGGGCACGTCGGCGACCGCAACCCGTGCGGGCCCGCGACCCAGCTCGAGCAGCAGCGCCCGGTCGCGGGCGGTCACCCATCCGGCGCCGAACGCCAGGTCCTCGCGGGTCTCGCCGGTGATGTGGGGGATCCCGAATGAGTCGTAGAGGATCGTGGTTCCGGGACGTCCGGTCGGCTCGTCGGTGGTGGCACCGACCGGTTCGAAGTCAGCCGCCAGGAAGAGTTCGTCGATGTCGGCGTCGGTGATGTCACCACGCAGGGGGGTGAGGCCGTCGTACAGCGGCAGCTGGTCGAGCGAGTTGTCGGTGACCGGCAGGCCGCCGAAGTTGCCCGGCGGCAAGATGTAGTAGGCGCGGTCCTCGGTGATCGTCGACACCGGGTCGGTGTTCTCTGTGCTGCCACCCTCGGGCGCAGTCGCGGTCGGCGCTCCTGTCGTCGGCACGGCCTCGCTCGTCGGCGGCGCCGAGTCGCCATCGCTCGAGCACGCCGCTGCAACCAGCGACACGACCACTCCGATCGCAACGACTGCCGCTCGTCCCTTCGTTCCACTCGTGCGCATGTACTTCCTTCCGATGGACGACGCGGCCGACAGTAGGTCACCGGCCTCTCGCTGACTCGATTTGCTCGCCGACCGGGTCATCTCTGCTCAGCAGGCCGAGATCGAGCAGATGCGGGCGTTGCTCGCGGGGTGAGGATTGACACTCGACGCCTTGTCGTAGGGTGGATGCCCATGTCTGCGGGTCGCTCTCAGCTCGCGCCATCACGAGCGCACCGACGGCCCGTCCTCGTCGCGGTCGCCGGGATGATCGTGGCGTTGTTCGGGGTCGTCATCGGCTCGGGCACCGTCAGCGCTCACACGAGCTTCGAGAGTTCCACACCGTCGAACGGCGCGATGCTCGCGGAGCCGGTCGGCGAGATCCGCATCTCGTTCACGAATCCGGCGACAGAGGCGGGTGATGGCTTCGTCGTGCTCGACCCCAGCGGACAGATCCGGACCCCGTCATCCGTGACCACCGATGACGGCAGGGTGTTCGTGCTCGCCTTCGATCCCCCGCTCGGCGGTGGCCAGGTCGGTGTTCGATGGAGCGTGCGCGCCGGCGACGCTCACCCGATCGAAGGCAGCTTCTCGTTCACCGCCGGCGACTCCACGACTGCGAGCACGGCGGCTGCGAGCACGGCGGCTGCAACGTCCGACGATGACATGAGTTCGATGTCGGCCGAGGAGATGGCGGCGATGGACGAGTTCCTCACCGTCGACCAATCCCGACCAGGTGAATCCCTCGCCCGGATCGGACGGCTCGTCAGTTTCGCGGCGATCGTGCTCGGTATCGGCGCGATGGCGTTCGCCGCGACAACGCTGCGCGGTTCGCGCGACGAGATCGAGTCGTTGATCATCGCGATTCGCATCCTCGGGGGCGTCGTCGTCATCGGTGCACTCGCCGAATACGTCGGCGTGAGCCGGATCGCTGACGACGCTCTGACCGCCGCGTGGTCGTCGTCGGCCGGTTTCGCCACGCTGCTTCGCGCTGTGGGCGGTGGCCTGATCGCCTTCGGTCTCGTGGCGACGACCACTCCGCTGCGCGCTCGCGAGCGGTCACTGTCAGCCGCGGTCCAGACCTCCGTCCTCGACGCGGGCAGCGACGCGGTCGACCCGGGGCCTGCGCGACGGCGGTGGACACCGGACCGCTCGTCGGCAGCGGCGTTCGTCGGCGTCGGGCTGGCCGTCATGTCGTTCTGGTTCGACGGCCACACCGTCACGAAGGGTTTCCGCGCACTCCACGCGCTGGCGAACAGCGTGCACGTCGTGGCCGGTTCGGTGTGGGTCGGCGGCGTCGTGACCATGGCGGTGGTGCTCTGGTCACGCCATCGGGCGGGCCGGCCGAGCGACGCACTGGGGCTCGTCGTTCGATTCTCCGCGGTAGCGAGTGTCGCGCTCGGAGCCGTCGTCGCGGCGGGCCTCGTGATGGCCATCGCGATCCTCGACTCTCCCGGCGAACTCACCTCGACGCAGTGGGGCCAGACGCTCTTGTTGAAATCAGCTGCTGCGTGCCTCGCCATCGCCGCCGGCGCCTACAACCACTTCCGGCTGATGCCGGCGCTCGAGCGAGACCCACACGACGAAGTCCTGCACCAGTCAGTGCGCGCGACCGTGACCGCCGAGGCGATCTTGCTCGTCTTCGTGGTCGTGGTGACCGCCTGGCTCGTGGCCGCCGCGTCGTAACGACCGACTTCGAGGCCCGCCGTCAGTCAGCGGCCGCCCAGGCAATGGCCTCGCTGCGCCGTTCGAGGCCGAAGACCTCGAACTTCCCCGGGACCATCCACCCGAACACGCCGAGCGCGTGGCGAACCCAGTCGGTGTCGGTGACCACCGCGATCCGATGCCACTTGCGGATGTTCTCGATTCCGAGCTTGGTGTCCTGCCACGCGGCGCCGGCGCTGTAGCCGCCGAAACGGTCACCGAGCACGTAGACGAACCGGATCGGTCCGTCGATGGCCTCGATTGCAGGGTCGAGCGTCTGTTCGTAATCGGCCGACGTGACCTCACCGACGGCTTCGAAACCGACGACGCCATCGGGCAGATCGGCGAGTGCTTCCAGCACGAGGTCCTCCTCAGTCGGGACGGGGCTCCAGACGCGATCGTAGGTCAACCGGACCAATCATCGACCTGAGGGAAATACAGGTGTTCGAATACTACTTGTACATCGTACTGGTGTTTGCTATGCTGATGTCATGTTCGCCACACTTGTCGAGAAGCTTCAGGAGCTCGACAACGAGGGCGTCACCGAGCGCTTGCGCAATCTCGAGTTGGAGCGTCGGCGAATCGAGGCCGAGACCTCGGCACTGATCTCGGTCGCTCAGGCGAGGCGGGTTCCGCGCGACGACGGGCACCACGGCGTCGCCGGATGGTTGCGAGCGAACCTGAACTGGTCGGGGGCGCAGATCACTGCCGCGAAGAGGGCGGCCCAACTGCTCGACGAGCACGAGACCGTCGGCGATGCACTGCTCACCGGGCACATCGGCAATGCACAGGTGGCAGAGTTGGCCCGAGCGGCGCGCAACCCTCGATGCGGCGGCGAGATCGACGAGGTCCTCGACCTTCTACTCGAACACGGCGAACAGTTGCCCTTCGACGACTTCCGACGGGTCGTGCGGCGGTGGGAGACGCTCGCCGACGAGGACGGCACCGAACTCGATGACGAGGCAAACGAGAACAACCGCACCGCATCGCTGCACGAACGTGATGGCGCCATCGATCTCACCGCCAGCGGTGGCTCCGCGATGACGACAGCCGAGATGCTCGGTGTTTTCGAACAGTTCGTCGAAGCCGAGTTCCGACAGGACGTTGCCGCACGGACGGAGTTGCACGGCGCCGACGCACCGGCCTCGCTGCTGCCCCGCACCGATGCCCAACGGCGCTTCGATGCCCTCCACGAAATCTTCCTGCTCGCAGTCTCCGCGCCACCGGGCAGCCGGGCGCCCGAGCCGATCGTCAACATCCTCGTCGACCAGCACACTCACGAAGTCCTGCTCGCCCGACACCGCCTCGTGCCGTTCCCCGACGACATCAATGAACCCGACCTGTCCCGCATGCGCTGCGAGACCGACAACGGGATGCCGGTGCCCCCGGAGACCGTGTTCCAAGCAACGATGCAGGGCTACGTCCGCAGGATCGTCGTCGACGACGACGGTGTGGTGCTCAACATGGGCCGCCAGCGACGCCTGTTCACCGGTGGCGCCCGCACCGCCATCAAGCTCATGGAATGCCACTGCGGCCACCTCGGCTGCACCGTCAGCTCGCACTTCGCCGACATCGACCACATCGATGAGTGGGACCGCGACGGAGGATTCACCGACGTCGACAACGGTCGACCACGATGCAACGGGCACAACCGGGCGAAGACCCGTCTCGGCCTGGTCGACAAACGCACCCGTGGCGGTCGCATCGTCACCTACCGTCGCGACGGCACCCCCATGCTTCCCGTCGGTTGTCGACCACCGGACGACGACGAACCCGACGAGATTGACGACTCCGGCTTGGCCCGCCTCGCCCGCCAGCTCCGACCGCTGCTCGACCAGCGCACCGGTTCGCCGTGACCGCTCGAGATGACCAGTCGAGCCGGGCCTACGACGAGTAGACGTTGAAGCCGTCCGCTCGGAGGAAGCCGACCAGGGTCATGTCGGCACGACGGGCGGATTCGACAGCGAGCGCTGTCGGAGCACTTTCGGCCAGCAGTGTCGCGAGGCCTGCCGACCATGCCTTCTGGACCATCTCGATGCTCGCCCGGCCGCTGACGTACAGGCCTCGGTCACGCAGTGGCAGCCGGCCATCGAGAAGCATCGACCCGATCACCTTGTCGACGGCGTTGTGGCGTCCGACGTCCTCCCGCACGACGATGATTCGGCCCTCGCGGTCGAACACCGCAGCGGCGTGCACCGCTCCGGTGACATCGAACAGTTCCTGGCGGGCGCGGACAGCGGCCGGCACGGTCGCGAGCACGTCGAGGCCGATCGACGGCGATGGATCGAGCGGGCCGAGACGCAGACAGAGGTCGTCGATCTGGTCGCTCCCGCACCATCCGCAGCTCGACGAGACGTTGCCGAGTCGGGGTCTCGGTTCGGGTGCGCGACCGTCGGTGTCGACCGTGACCGCATTGTCGACGTGCACACTCCGGTCCGGGCCTGCGACGTAGCGCACGCCGGTCACCGGTGCACCGGCGAGAAGTCCATCGGTGAAGCAGAACCCTGCAGCCAACTCGAAGTCGTGCCCCGGGGTGCGCATCGTCGTCGCAACGAGGCGGCCGTCGAGCTGGATCGACAGCGGTTCCTCGACGACGAACACGTCATCCACCTGCTCCGTTGTCGTCGAGCCATCTCCGTGGCGGACTCGGGTGACCGTC
>Ga0307378_10005567_pt1 | contig 17508 bp, 19 predicted proteins | sample UN1MG_FD_202238 | JGI IMG/M metagenome (GOLD analysis project Ga0307378, IMG submission 202238) | Soil microbial communities from Risofladan, Vaasa, Finland - UN-1 | ecosystem: Environmental > Terrestrial > Soil > Coastal area > Acid sulfate soil | place: Finland: Risofladan, Vaasa | collected... | reverse complement strand
ATGAAGATGGCCCCTCTGAAGTGATGCCCCTTGCGTGTTCTTGTATGTCTCTCTCGATGAGCAGGCAGGCGCGGTTGTGTCTCAGGCAGTCGTCGTAGTTGCCTCGGTGCCATTCGTGCATGCAGCGGAGGCCGTCGCCGTGGAAGGGGTCGTCGTAGGTGGGGATGCTTAGCTGTTCTCTTATCGCCCATTTTGAGCCGTAGTATTTGTTTTCCCGTACGTCTTGGAAGGGGTGTGTCTGTCCGCATGTGTTGGTGATTACGCTTTTCTCGAAGTTGCAGTTCAACGCGTAGAACGGTTGTTCGAGCCCGGGTAGGACTTCTTTCATGATCTCTATGATTTCATGGATCTGTTTTTCTCCTTCTGCGCAGTGCTGGACTAGGGCCTTGCCTGTTATGTAGCCGAAGATGGTTGGGCTGATGTTGGCGTACTGTCTCGGGTCCCAGGGGGGGTACGCTCTGTCGAATTCTCCTGTTGACTCGAGGTCGATTATTGTGCCTTTGATACGCATGGATGAATGCTCTCGGTGTTCCCGGACCATGGTGGCTAAAACCTTTTTACCTTTTTATGAATGTCGCTACGTCTGGGGTGATGCTGGGTTTTCCATGCGGTCGGCGTAGCCGAATCCCTGCGACCACAGGGCTCCTGTTTTCCCCGTTACAGCTACGGAGAAGCCGTCTATCTTGTACTCGTTCATCCATTGGGACACATATATCTGCAGTTCATCGATAAGCATCGGTACGTCGGGGTCCATGAGGTGACCTTGAGGTAGTCTATGTATAATGTGAACTCAAGTCAAGCAATCACGGTTTGTATCTAAGCGGTGTGCTGGGTGTAAACCATCTGAAGCATAAAACCCGGGGAGCGGAGACTTCACACGGAAGAGGCAGCGAAAAAACCCTTATCATACACCACAACTCACAGGCGGATGGTGCGGAGGGTGGGGTGCCCACACACATTTACTAGTATAAACCTTTTTTATTATTATCGTTTTCATTGTCTAAAAAGATAGGAAAAGTGCGGGGGGAGGGATTTGAACCCAATCGCTAGTGGTGATATCGCCACCTTTTCTAGTTAAACCCAAAAAAGAATATACTATCATCACTCTTTGCTGTATCTTGACAACCAAATTAGATATTTTTCATAATGACTAATAATGTCTGAATCAAAAAAGTGAACTAAACTTACAATACACTCTAGTGAGTCTTTTTTCAATCTATCGTTATCCCTACGTAATACGGTAAGGTGAGTATGGTCATCACGCAACTTTCTAACATGTAATAGTAAATTATACTCTTCTCCACGCAGAATTCCATGTTGATTTAATTTCAGAAGAGTCTTAGTAACAGAATCAGGTTTCTTACGTTGTCCTATAGGAATCAGTTCACTGTAGGCGGGATACATTGAATTTGAAATAAATTCTATAATTGACCCACAGAGCATTATACATGCAAACCAAAATCCATTCACATAAAGAAAGACGGATTCTTTTAATCTGTCCATTATCCAATGAGGTAACACTAAGATTGGGGCATCAGGGATATCTCGAATATTCTTCACTACGTCTATTTTGGATTGGGTGTTTTCTGTATGTACCTGTTTTTTGAATACATCAAGTATGATGTTTACAATTTGTTCATCCATTTGTTCTATTTCAGCATCACTATGGGTTTCAAATGGATACGTTTCTAGTCTTAGATGCCAGATTTTATGATATCGTTTCAAAGTATCAGTTTTTTTATTTTCCACCATATTATTATCCCCCTGAATCAACTATCTTCGGTCATCTATTCATAGCATTATAGTGGTGCGTTTCTTGTTCATTTTCAATTACTATCTCCACATATGCTGAAAGCCCTTCTAAATCGTTTATCACTTTCTCAGCAATGTCAAGTAATCCTGGTAAGGTGCACAATCTATCATATAACCAATCATCCATCCCAGAAAATTCAATTAATTCTCCTTTTTTGTTTTCAGGATATCGGAATGCTTGTGAACTCCGGTCAAACCTTCCCAATTCTATAATGAATCGCTTTACATCGGGATTCTCTTTTCCTGGGTTACCATATCTCAGTTTAACTTTATTTTCAGTTTCATTGTACAGGTATTCAATATTATGTGTTCCAACTGGTTCATGAACTTCGTTACATTTATGAATCACGCCCTTAAGCATCAGTTCAATATAATGTGACAAAAGCATCACAACAGGGGCAAGAGAATAATCATGAATAGGTGGATTTAGTGTCATGTCATTAATGGTTCGTTGAATTAAATCTCGATAACTACTCGCAAACTGGATATAAAACTCAGCAGTAGGCTCATACTCTGGCCTGTAATCTATTGGATAGTAATATGGCATTTTCTAAACTTTCATCTGAGTTTAATAAAAAACTATTGATTAGTGGAACTATTGGAGATATCACTTTATCAATTGGAGGATTTTTGGTCAAATCTATCGTTTTAAAAAGATTGGGTTCGAACGAAACCTTCGAGACCTCCTGGAAAAACACAAGATGATGTTCCACTTCGAGGCACAAAAGTTCAACCTCGGGGAAGGGCTCACCTACAGACCCAACTTCATCTTACCCACAATACAAGTCGAGGGCAGACAGGTGATACTGGAGCCCCCCGGGGTATGGAAGGGAGACCACGTCGAACAGGTTACCACCAAGTACAGACGGTTCAGAGAGATGTTCGGAAGCCTATACTACTTCATCCTCATAGTACAATCAAACGAGTACTACCGCATCAGGGATGGATATCCGGACAGCTACGACGACATAGTGGAAAGCCACAGGATGGGTGATCTGCTGTACATGTTAAAGTCGGATGGATACAAAACCCTATTCTGACCGAGATATTCATGAAGTCATCTTGAAGAACTCATCTTGAGATATTTCGAAAACATAGTTTTTTTAATAAAATATATGATGATAACAAATTTATACTTATAATTGTGACTGGAACTATCTGAGAGTGGTGAAATGTCTTCAACAATAGATCTTGCTAAAAAAAATTTAGATAATATGCTAGATTGGATAGGTCGATTCGATAACAAATCCTCAGTAATAATGGGTCTAAATCTTGGAATGTTGGGTATGTTAGTATCATTTGCACCCGAGTTCAATAACTGGACAAATTTTATGTGGGGATCCACATTATTGACGTTACTTGCATTAGGCTTATGCTTTATCTGTATATATTCATCCAATTTCCCTAGGACAAAAGGACCTGAGGTTTCTCTTTTCTATTTTGGGTCAATCAATAAAATGGAGTGTGATGAATTTCAACAACAATTTACTAGTAGAACCGAGGATCAACATCTGGAAGATTTACTTGGTCAAGTTCATCGAAATGCACAGATTATAACAATAAAATTCGAGCATCTGAAAGGGGCATACTTGATGTTAATAATTGGGGTTATTCCCTGGGCGTTAACCCTCTTCCTTTTCAACACTATTCCAAAAGGGGTTTGAGGGATTGAAATGGGTTTAACCGATGTATTATCTGCAGAAACTTCCAATATTCTTTCCCAGAAATGGAATATTCGTGACGGAAGAACAGTGCCCGAATCTGAAACCATACAATTTGCAGGAGGCGCAGTAAGGATAAACGCAACCGTATTGTACGCAGACCTTGCACAATCATCATATTTAGCCACCGAATTCCAGCAACGTACAGCAGCCAAGGTCATTAGTACCTTCCTCTATAACATGTCCAGAATCATTACTTCATTCAATGGAAATATCACAGCTTATGATGGAGACCGAGTTATGGGCATATTCATCGGGGATTCGAAAAACACTGATGCTGCAAAATGTGCTTTAAAAATGAATCATGCAGTGCTGAAAATTATCAAACCCAAAGTGTCTGCACATTTTCAGTCATTTAAACAAACAGAATATGATATCTCTCACTGTGTAGGTGTAGACACAAGCTCCATACTAGCTGTACGCGCAGGGCAAAGAGGCTCAAATGACTTGGTATGGATAGGCCGTGCTCCCAATCTTGCAGCTAAACTCAGTGATTTACGTGTAAGTGGTTATAATTCGTTCATCACGAAAGATGTTTTTGACAACATGCTTGATCCCTCCAAATATGGTGGAACCAATAATGATCAATTAATGTGGGAGAAAAGAAGTTTCAAATTCCTAGGCAAGGATGAAATAGTATATTGCTCCAACTGGACATGGACCCCTTAGACTCTACTATTTTCAATATTTTAAAAAACCCTCTTTTAAACTCCTATTTACTTTTATATATGCGCGCCAGGGTGTTGCTAAATTCCTGGAATTAACATTTTCTTGTATACACACGCGAAATTGACCGGTCAAATCACATCTTCATCCTCTGATGGTCTTCGGATGTACCCGTGCCATGTGGTTCACCATGTTCCCAGCTTTAACCCTGACCCCACACAGCGTACAAGTAGACCAGACCCCCTTCGAGGTTGGCTTCATGAGCTCGTTTATGAGCTCATCCACTGTCAAGTCTTTGTTCTTGGCCAGTTCTCTTACCTTCAACGCGGTCTCTTTCCTGATTGTGAGGGAGTACCAGCCCTTTTCTGGCATAGATCTTCCTCTGTTGCTTATCCATTTAATATTGACCGGTCAATTAGAGGGCTCGGCTTGATTTGTGATGAAAAAAGGTGCAATATAGCAACACGCTGGCGCGCGTAACAGAACTTAAATACTAGCGGTTGTCTCACTACCGAGATACACTTTTTCTCATTTTGGTGCGGGGGTTAAAAGTTCTCTACTATCATTAGAGAAAACCGGAAAATGATACAAGAGAAAATTATTCCACAATAATTTTATTAAATTTCAATTTATCCCACTGATGTTCACGCGTGCTTTGTTTTAAGATCCATATCTCTTTTACGCGCGCAAATAATGTTTTATTATCGTATAATATTAAATAGGGCGTGAGTTTGTTATGTCGCAAAAAGATTTTGAGGAGTTACAAAATCAAATAGAAGAAATTGAATTAGGAAAAAATTTACAGGATTATCACGCATTCATTTATTGGTTTATTGAAACCGCGTTTGGTTATGATGATATAAAAATATTGAATTCTATATGTGATGGTGCACGAGACAAAGGTATTGATGCGGTTTTAATTGATCCTATAGAGTTTAAAATTATAATTATTCAGTCCAAATATGAACGAGCTGGTGGTAAGAAACAAATAAATGAAAATGAAATCAAATTGCTAGCTTCTACAAAAACTTATTTTGATTCAAGGGCCTCACTTGAAGCTGCAATTACTAACGGTAATCAAGTAACCAAACAACTTATGAAAGAAGCCTTTGATCTAATTCGAAAGAAAAAATATTCTCTAGAATTGATTTTTATTTCAACACATAGAATGGCTCCTCATTTAGATACGCTAGTTTACAAAACTCTAGGATTTACAGAAAATGCGTATCGTATTTATCACTTTGATAGAATTATGCAGCTTTATTATGACAGAATAAGAGACTTCACGCCCGGTCTGGGAATTTATAATCTACCGTTTGTTGATTCAGATAAATCAATTATTAAGACATCCCCCCATAAATCGTGGATTGTTACTGTAACTTCTGAAGAAATTAGAAGCATGATTAGTAAGTATAAAGATCGCCTGTTTAGAAAAAATGTAAGAAATTTTTTGGGAAGCTCTAGGACAAATAGGAAAATACAGGATACTCTTCAAAAGGATCCAAATAATTTTTGGTATTATAATAACGGAATTACAGTCCTCTGTGATCAAGCCAACATAATTATGGAAGAGGGATATATTAGATTAGAAAATCCACAAATTGTTAACGGTTGTCAAACCGTTATGAGTATTCAACAATATTCCGGTGAACTAGATGGAGAGGTCATGGTAAGAATAATAGAAAGCACTGACCATGATTTCATCAATTATCTGACTCTTTATCAGAATTCGTCTAACCCCGTTCATGCACGAGATCTTAAATCGAATGACCCTGTACAAATTAGATTAAAACACGAGTTTAAGAGACAAGGGTATTTCTATGAGATTAAGCGTGGTGAAGATTATCGCTCCATGATTAAAAAATACCCAGCAATAAAAAGTGAATTTAATGGTAGAAAAATCAATAATGAAGAGATCGCTAAGTTACTTGCTACAATAAAATTAGATCCAGCAGTTGCGCTTTCCTCAGGTAGCGAAAAATTCTTCGATGATTATTATAATGAAATATTTCCTTCAGGTCTCTCAACGTTTAACTGTTTGGCACCTTATCACTTTCTAAAAATTATTCGTGATACCTATTCAGGTAACGTAAAAAGGTTTTTCACCTTTGAAAAGGATTGGGTTTTTAAAAAAAGAGCTCTCTACTATGTTTTAGATTTTATATATCAATCAATGCGTAGCCACAGAAATTGGGAAAGGGATTTTGTGTTTTTTTATAACGAGACTTCCAATACCGATCTTGATAAATTCTATAAGCAGATGAATCGTCAAATAAACAAGTATTATGAATATGTATACAAATCATGGGATAGAACAGAAATCGAGTACTATAACACATATTTACAAAGTACTAAAACAAGAAAAAAAATACTTATTAAATTCCAAAAAGAAATTGACGATTTAAACATGAAGACAGAAAACTATATTTCAAACTTGATATATTAAATTATTCTCAAACTGTGCGCGCACGCGCGGGCGGATTCGATAATTCGTTATTCTTATTGGGATAGCTACCTCACATCACTTTGAAGATAGGATGAAGGAGGTAGGTTCTCCCAAACTCTTATTCGAGAACCTGGATTTAACCCCTATCCAACCCATCCTATGGACAGGCCTCCACAGAGACGGCCCAGGAAGACCCGTCCAGTACAACCCCGAGTGGGACCTACGGGCCCTCATGCTCCGCCAACTCGAACAGATACCTTACCTCAAGGACCTCGTCAAACGCCTCAGAAGAGACCCCCACCTCCGAGAAACCTGTGGCTACCGTGACAAGGCACCCTGCGAGGCCCACTTCAGCCAGATGAAGAAACGAGTAGGAGCAGAAGGCTTCCGAATAATCGAAGCCTGGCTCCGCCACGAAGCCCTCAAACATCGAAGATCCCAGCCACTATCAGCCACAGGCCTAGTCCAGGCCGCCTGCATCGACGGCACCGACCTCCCCGCCTGGAGCAGCAGGGACCCCACGACACAGGCCGAGGCCTGGGCGACCCCGACGCCCGGGTGGGACGCGGCAAGAAAGGCTTCCTCCTCGGCTACCAGAGCCTCTTCCTCGTCGACATCGAGGGCTTCCCCCTCGGCCACGTGGAGGCGCCGCTCAACGTGAACGAGAAGCAGCTGGTGGAGACCCTCCTCCACAAGGTGCTGGGCGAGTCCATGGAGGTGGAGCTGCTGGCCGGTGACAGCCAGCTGGAGTCCCAGGCAATATTCGATCTCCTGGATGAGCTGAAGATGAGCCACGTCATCGCGTGGAGGCGGATGAAGGGAAGGATTAACCCACCTGATGTTCTCTCGGTTAGGGACCGTATAGACGAGGAGGGCCCCGAGTGGATGAGGGTCGTCTATAAGCGGCTCAGGGCGGCGGCTGAGAGCTTTAACGGCAGGGTGAAGAGCAGGTTAGCCTATCAGCGTCTGACGTGGCAGGGACTGGAGAACGTGGGCATCCATGTGGGCTTGGTGCTGATTGTGGCTTACGCTGTCTGCATAGCTGCCTACGGCATCGGGAGGCCGGAGCTCCGGTAATCCGTGGCCTTCTTCGCGTGAGAGCGGAGTCGGGGTGGAGGGGTTGGTTAGAGGGTGCTCTGCTTCTACTGGTTCTGGGAGCCCTGTGAGGTGCGGGTTGTCCTCTGTTTATGGTTTTTGGAGGGGTTTTGAGCTGGATGTGCTTGGGGATGGGGGTAGTGGTTAGCTGAAAAGCGTATCATTAGCCCAAAAAACTCATAATTATTGAATCAGCCCGCGCGTGCGCGCAGAGAGGGCTAAGCTTGGTGGCGGTCTTGGACAGCGGCCCATTGGTGTGGCTGGCTAAGGCATACAGACTGGGGCTCCTTAAGGCGCTCTTCGGGGACGTCGTTGTCCCGTCTGAAGTGTACCGGGGGGTGGTGTCGGAGGGGCTCAGGCTGGGGTTCAGCGACGCCTTAGCCGTGAAGGAGGTGGTTAAGGAGGAGAGATGGATAAAGGTCAAGACCCTTGAAGGGGAGGAACGCGAGCTTTCCCTCAGACTGGCCGAGAGTGCCAAGGAGATACACTATGGGGAGGCGCAGGCTATGGCTCTGGCGAGGGGGCTGGATGCGGTGGTTCTATTGGACAAGTCCTGCGGGAGGGCGTTGGCGGAGGCTCTGGGTGTCGAGACGAGGGGGAATCTATACGTGGTGCTGAGGGCGCTGAAGCTTGGGCTGCTCTGTAAGAGTGAAGCTAAGGAGACGGTGGCTATGTTGGTGGCTAAAGGCATGAGGCTGGATCCGAGGCTGCTGTCTCGGGTGTTGAACGAGATAGACGGCTATGAGGCTTAGCGTGGGCTCTGTTTCGTGGCTTGTGGCAGGTTACTTGATATAAGCGTTTTTAAGGCGGGTTCCTGTTTATGTTTGTTTTTTTATCTGGTCTTTTATTGAGTGGGTCTGTATTGTTTTCGATGTCTGTGGGGGCTACTAGGTATTGTTGGAGGTGTTTCTTGGCTTGGTTCTTTTTTTTATTGGAGCCTATTGGTTAGTTGTAGATGCTGTTGCCTTCTCCGCTGTATGATTCGTAGACGTGCTGATATACTAGCTGGCATTTCTCCTGAAATACCTCGGTGGTGTATTTCTGTGGTAGAAGTTTCTCAAATATTGTCCCTATTGTGACCTCGACATCTGCGCGGGTTTGCTGTCTTTTCCTCCAGTCTAGGACGAGTTTCTGTTCCTTGAGGGTCTCTAGTAGCTGCTTGGAAGTGGTTTTGACTTGGTTGCGTTCGTTCTTGGTGAGCTTCATGTCTGGTTTGGTGAGGAGGTCGAATACGGTGAGTTCTTCTTCGGTTAGTCCTTCGGCTAGGTGTCGGCGTTCTTCTTCGTCTAGCTGTCTGCTGAACTCGATGAGCTGGTTGAAGTATTCCTCGATGTTGGTGCTGCCGAGGTTGTAGTTCTCGACGATTAGCTCGAACTTTTGCTGGAAGTCGATGCGCTGTTTGTTGAGCTGGACCATGCGGCGGATGCGGGCTTCGATCTCGTTGCGTTTCTGCTCTGCTACGGTGTGCTTGTTTCTCTTTATGAATCTGCTTCGTAGTTTTTCGAGGTCGAGTTCTGCTATGTTGATTGGTTTTCGTTTCTTCAGGTGCCTGTACTCGGTTACGACGATGGACTTGTCGAGTAGGTCTTCTATCTGTTCCATGATGTGGCTTATGTCGATCTGTGGGATGTCCGAGTGTATTGTTTCGAGTATTACTGTGTAGAGGGTGACGATGGGCTTGTACTGGTTTGCCGCCGGGTTGGGCAGTATGTCAGAGTACGCCGATGCGACTCTGTCTATCAGGTTCAGGAAGTCTGATTTGCTCTGGTCGTTGACTAGGATGGCGTTCACTGCTTGGTCTATGAGCTCTACTTTCATGAGCCCTTGGGCGTCCAGTATCTCCTCTGGGTGTACTCCTTTCATGGTGAAGTAGTACAGCATATCGGCGAGGGCTTGCTCCAGCGCCTCGATTAACTTGGCTTTGTCCTTAATTGGGTGCTCGCCTTCGCGGAGCCCTCCGGCGGTCGCTGAACCGTATATTGCGAGGGCTTCGTTGATGTTTCTGAAGATGCCGTAGTAGTCCACGATGATTCCGCTTTTCTTTCTTCCGTGGACTCTGTTCGCCCGGCTGATGGCTTGCATGAGGGTGTGGTTTCGTAGGGGCTTGTCGATGTACATTGTGCTGACAGGGGGGGCGTCGAAGCCGGTCATCCACATGGCGCATATGAAGACGATACGCAGCGGGTCGTCTGGGTCTTTGAACTTGGTGTCGAGTTTCTCGGCTGAGTTGAGGCGTTTACGGTGTGGCGTGATGTCCAGTCCCTTCTTCTGGAAGGTTTCCTGCTCGTTCTGGCTGCTTGAGATGATCACAGCCATGTCGGTTTCACGCATGTGGTCGATGTCTTTTTGGATGGTTTCTCTGTCTTCTTCTGGTGCGGTGGCTAGTTTTGTTTTTAGCTCCTCTCTGTATTGGGTCCAGTATCTCTGGACCTTGTCGTGCATCTTGACGGCTGTGAATCTGTCGATGCTGATGACCATGGCTTTGCCGCGGTAGCCTCTGCCCATGTAGTGCTCGACGATGTCTTTGGCGATCTGTTCGAGGCGTCCGTCCCGGGTTATGAGGTCGTAGTCTCTGCCGTATTTTTTCTCTACTTTCTCGATCTGTTCTTCGTCGAGGTCGGCTTCGAGCATTAGTCTTTTCATGTCCTCGTCGAGGTTGAGGTTGATGACTTCGAGTTCGGGTTTCCTGTTCTCGTAATAGAGGGGGACAGTTGCTCCGTCCTGGGTGCTCTGCTGGAAGTTGTATATGCTTACGTAGTCGCCGAATACTTCACGGGTTTTCTGGTCTTCGTCCATTAGCGGGGTTGCTGTGAATGCGAGGAACGAGGCGTTGGGTATCGCCGTTCTCATGTTGGTTGCGAGTTCGCCGTACTGGGTTCGGTGGGCTTCATCGCAGATTACTATTACGTCGTCTCTTTCGCTGAGTTTGGGGTAGACTTCGCCTTTGTCTGTTCCGAATTTCTGGATGAGGGTGAATATGTGGCGGTGGTCTTCTGTGAGTAGTTGTTTCAGGTCTTCTCCGCTGTCAGCCCGTGTGATGGACTCGGGTTCGGTGGCTGCCCCGGTTTTGTGAAAGTTCTTGTATATCTGGTCGTCTAGGTCGATTCTGTCTGTTACTACGAGGAACGTGTAGTTGCCGGGTATCTTGCGGTGGATTTTCTCTGTGAAGAAGATCATGCTGAAGCTCTTGCCGCTTCCGGTGGTGTGCCAGAAGACTCCGAGTCTGCCTTCGTTCTCTTTTCGGTGTTTAAAGGACTCGATGGCTCGGTTCACGCCGAGGTATTGATGGTTCTTGGCTATGATCTTGGCTGGTTTTCCGTCTGTTTCAATGTATAGTGTGAAGTTTTCGAGGATGTCTATTAACCTGTATTTCTCGCATGTGCCCCTGATGATGGTTTCTAGGCTGGTTCTGGGTGGTTCTTCCTCGTCTGACGCTCTTTTCCATTCGCTGAACTGTTCCCATGGAGCTGTGATGGAGCCTATTCTGCTTTTTCTGCCGTTGCTGAGTATGATGAAGGCGTTGTACCAGAATAGTTGGGGTATGGTTTGTTTGTAGTCTCTTAGGTTGTCGTCGTAGGCGTCTTTTAGGTTGCGGTGAGCTGCTTTTAACTCTATGAATATGAGGGGTAGTCCATTGATAAAGCCGATAAGGTCTACTCTTCGGTTATATATGTCGCCTTGAACCCAGAACTGGCTGGCTAGGAAGAAGTCGTTTTTTTCTGATTGATCCCAGTCTATAACTTTTACTATTTCGTCTGTTTCCTCGCCTTTGTCGTTGAAGGTTTTTACTTTGACTCCTTCTTTGAGGAGCTTATAGACCTCGTGGTTTGCTCTTAGTAGGCTTAGGCTGCTTCTGTCTCGTGTGATTTCTGTTATTGCGTCTTGGATTGTTTGTGGGGGTAGGGTAGGGTTGAGTTCTTTGAGTTTCTTTTCTAGTCTGGGGGTGAGTATTACTTGGGTTCTGTTTTCTCTACCGTAGGGGTTTGTTGGTCCGCAGCGTTCATGGAATAAGTCTGCTGTTTCGTAGTCTAGTTGTTGGAATAGTTTGATGGATGGGGTTTCTACGAGTTTTTGTTCTGTGTAATCTCTTTTACTAACCCCCAATCTGCTTCACCTTATAATTGAATATCTACATCAGATACGTCAATTTCACCTGAAATTAACTTCGGTAAAAGGAGATCGCGGGTTTCCTTAAGTACCCGATTTTTCCTAATTAGGTTCTCTAATAATGCTCCGATTGGATTCATGATTTCATTGAATTGATCTATTATACTCTGACCGGGTACCAATATTGGGATTTTTCTAAATGTTGTTTTATTTATCTCTTTGAAAGTTGCCCCTGATGCGAGATTCATGATCAATTCAAGATTCTGTTTCACCCAGAAATAGAGATAGTAAATAGGAAGTTGTTCTGTTGGTATCATGGTTATGAAACCCTGATTTGTGGATGCCTCTGTAGTGTTGATGGCTAGTTCACCCAGAGTGGCTCTGCTGGTCATCATTAGTGAGTAAGCAGGGAATCGTTTTGATGAACTTGATTTTAGTCCCTTTTCAGTTATTTTGCGTGATGATTGAGTGATAAATATTGAATTATTTGATGTGATATCGCTTGGAGTATACCAGTTGTTATTGCCATCTTCCCAATATGATGGCTCTTTCGTTGAAGGAGTGCCACCACCTAATGTATCAACTACTTTTCCAATTGGTTTATAGTTCCATCCTTTTGGTGTTGGTCCATGGGGTGTTTGGGTGGTTTCTGTGTTCTCGTGCCCGGGGTATCGGAGGTGGATGAACCACTCCTCATACAGACACCGAGCCACCTCCTCCAAAACCCCAATACGCCTCAAATTAACCTCAACAAGGTCATCAAGAGCACCAAGAAGTGTAGCAATCACTTTTTGATATTCTAAGTTGAAATCAGAGATCTCAATTTGATCAAAAATGGATATATCAACCCGCTGCCTACCTGAAGCACCAAACATACTTTTCTCGGCAGGCTTTCTTACAATATCTGAAGAAGCCAAATAATAAACAAAGTCTTGATCTGAAACACCCTCTTTACCTCTAAATATTATAAACTCTGTAGATCCAAAACCATTTTTTTTATCTGTTATAAATTGCGAAATTTTTCCATTTTCTAAACAAGGAGTAATTCTAGCAAATAATACATCTTTATTCTCAAACTTTGAACCTCCACCTTTATAGTTTCGTGTCTGACTAGAACGAACATATCTATTTCCAGGTACTACATCACCCATTTCAACATATTCATAACTTTCCCCTTTCTCAAGTCTTATTTTTGGATTAATTTCTACAAAATTGGAAAATATCATTCGGAATTACCCCAATATTTTTGAAATATTTTCTTTAATTTTTTCTTCTAACTCAATAGCTTCATTATTCAGTATTAATAATTGGTCGTAGATCTCTTGCAGTTTTGGATAAAAATCATATTCTTCGTGTGAAAGTTTAACACCAACATATCTTCCCGGATTGAGACTCCATCCATTGTCCTGAATTTCGTTGATTGAAGCTACTCTACACAATCCCTTGATGTCATTATATTTCATCTCTGGGAAGTGTTCTTTTATCATCTCTGAGCTGCATTTCATGGTTTCCGGTTCTTGTCCTCTGTAGAGCCTTACTATGTTTGAGATGAACTCTATTTGTTGATCTGTGAACTCCCTGTGGGCCCTGTCAATTTGTGTGAATATTTCACGCGCGTCAATGAACAATACATTATCCTTATTCTCAGATTTTTTCTCCCTGTCAAGGAACCATAATGTAACCGGAAGAGTAACCGTGTAGAAGAAATTAGATGCAATGCTAATCACAACATCTACCACACCCTCCTCGATGAGCTTCTGTCTTACCTCCTGTTCACTATAACGAGTATCACTAGCACTGTTAGCCATAACAAAGCCAGCACGTCCATTTCCATTCAGAGCCGAATAGAAGTATTGAATCCAGAGATAGTTCGCGTTATCGACGTTGGGAATTCCTTTACCAAGGCGCTTATCTTTGCTTATAGCCTTTTTATCTACTCCATTAACATTGAATGGAGGATTAGCCATCACAAAATCAAACTTACCTATACTCTCATGATGATCAACGTAGTAGGTGTTTCCCTCTCGAATATCTCCGCTTAACCCATGAACCGCTAGATTCATCTTACAGAGCCGGACAGTGGAGTCTGTCTTCTCCTGACCATATATCATAATCTCGCTACTCGGATTCATACGATGCTCGGTGACGAACTTAGCTGATTGGACAAACATGCCCCCAGACCCACAAGCCGGGTCAAGGATTCTTCCGTGGAACGGCTCAATCACGTTAACGATGAGCTTTACTATACTTGTGGGCGTATAGAACTCCCCCGCCTTCTGCCCCTCAGCCATGGCGAACTTACCTAGGAAATACTCGTAAATCGCGCCGAAAATGTCGCCCTCAAATCCATCCATTCTGAAGTTGAAGGTCTTCAACAAAGAGACAAGCACACGTCTGGACATCCCCGTATAGACCTTCGGTAAAACGTCCTTAAGCTCAGGATTATAACTCTCAATCGCCAGCAAAGCTTCGTCTATTGCTTTCCCTATATCCTTATCCTCGGGAAGGTTCAGAAGGTAGCTATAGCGAGCTTTCGGTGTAAGAAAAAGTACCCCGCGAGCCTGATAATCAGCGGGACCAATCCTCCGACGCCCACCACCCTGTTTCTTATTAAACTCATCCTCCAGAAGAGTAAACCTATAATCCGCATACCTAAGAAAAAGCAAACCGAGAACCGGAGTACTGTACTCCGTGGACTTCAACGAGCTATTAGCCCGCATCTGATCCGCCGCCTCCCAAAGCCTGTCAAAAAGCTGCTTATATTTCCCGTTGCTCAGAGCGTTGACGCAATTATCATCATCGGCTTTTTGCAGATGCTTACTCTGCTTCCTCGGTCGCTTCTCAACAGGCTCCAAGTTAAAATCCACACTCAAAACAGGCCACCAGATGGGTCAAACAAACACACTCACCTAGCCTTAAAAACATTCAAACAGGCTACTCTCACTCGTAGCCCGACACCACGGCCCGATGCTCCACCCCATTATACCCTATATACGCCTCAAGATCGGCTTCCTGAACCCCTAAGTCCACCACGAACCCGTTAAACTCGTCACAATCCTCACACGTGACAAGAACCACCAGATTACCGTTCCTCTTCAACTCACGCCTAAGCAGAGACAAAGGAAACCCGCAGGCCGGGCAGACAAACCCATCCTCCTGCGACAACTCGTTAACATGAACCATATAATCAAAACAATCAATCAAACATAAAAAATACATGCATCGACAACAAATCCAACGAGACAAGGCCAACCTAGACATCACATGGATTAAAGACGAAAGCCTCGAAGAACTCGAAAACCTACCCGAACCCGAAATACTAGCAGCAGAGATCATAGAAAACCTAGAAGACGCACTGGAACAGTTCAGAGCAATCCAAGAAACCCTCGAAGAAAAATAAAAACAGATCTGACCTGCAGCGGGATCACATAAATAATGTCAAAAACTTTTGAAAAACGTTTTAACGTTCACCAAGAACCTAGAGGTGATGACAGAGCAGATACTAAGCGACCTCAGGGAAGCGGTGCTCTACTTCGACCCCGAGGAGGCCAGAACCCTAGCCCAGAAGGCCCTAGAGATGGGCGTCGACCCCGTGGTGGCGCTGGAGGAGGGCCTAGCCAAGCCCCTCAGGGAGGTGGGGGACCGCTTCGGCACCGGCGAAGCCTTCATCACCGAGCTCATCGCCGCAGCCCAGGCCATGGAGGCGGGGGCAGAGGTCCTCAACCGGGAGATCGTCAGACGCGGCGCCACCCGGAAGAAGGTGGGAAGGTTCCTCATAGGCACCGTGGAAGGCGACATCCACAGCATAGGCAAGAACATAGTCGCCACCATGCTGAGCACCGCGGGCTTCGAGGTCATCGACCTCGGCGCAGATGTCCCCACCCAGACCTTCATAGACAACGTGAAGAAGCACCGCCCCGACATCCTCGGCCTCAGCGCCCTCATGACCACCACCATGACCAAGCAGAAGGAAGTCATAGAGGCGCTGCGGGAAGCGGGGCTACGGAAGGAACTCAAGATCATAGTGGGAGGCTCCCCCGTCACAGAGGACTGGGTCAGGGAGATAGGCGCAGACGCCTGCGGCCTCGACGCCCTAAGCGCCGTCGAGGCATCCCTGAGACTCATGGAGGGAACCTAGAATGGTCAGGCTAACCCTCCTCACCGGATCAGAACGCGAGGCGATCCACGCGGCCTCCCTGGAGGTCCTGGAGAAGGCCGGGGTCAAGGTGAACAACAGGCAGGCCTTGGAGCTGCTGATGGACAGCGGCTGCACCGTCGACGCCGACGTGGTCCACATGCCGCCGAGCCTCGTCGAGGAGTCCGTCAAGAAGGCCCCCGCGTCGTTCAACCTGTACACCCGGGAGGCTGACGAGGCCCACACGGTGGGCGGCGACAACGTCATCTACAACCCCGGCTCAGCCGCCATATTCTTCACAGACCGCATAACCGGCGTGATGCGGAGGGCCAACGCACGGGACTTCAAGGAGTTGGTCAGGCTCACCGACGCCCTGGAGCACATCCACGCCCAGAGCACCGCCATGGTCCCGGCGGACGTCCCCGACCAGATCTCCGACCTCTACAGGCTCTACGTCATACTCAAGAACTCGTCGAAGCCCATAGTCACCGGGGCCTTCACCAAGGAGGGCCTCACAGACATGAAGAACATGCTTGAGGCCGTCGCCGGCGGAGGAGACCAGCTCTCGGGGGCCCCGCGCGCCATCTTCGACTGCTGCCCCTCGTCCCCCCTCATGTGGAGCGACGTAACCTGCCAGAACCTCCTCGACTGCGCTATGCACGGCGTACCCGCCGAGATCATACCGGCGCCCCAGATGGGCGCCACCAGCCCCATCACCATCGCCGGCACCATCGTGGAGGCCAACGCCGAGTTCCTCAGCGGCGCCGTCATCAGCCAGCTGGCGGAACCCGGTTCCCCGGTGGTCTACGGGGGCTCGCCCAGCGTCTTCGACATGAGGCACTGCACGGCGCGCCTCGGAGCCGTCGAGGCCGTTATGGCGGCCTGCGCCTTCGCCGAGATGGGCAAACACTACGGGGTGCCCACCCACGGCTACCTGGGCCTCAGCGACTCCAAGACGGTGGACGCCCAGAGCAGCTTCGAGTCGGGGATGGGCATCCTCCTCGCAGCCATGTCACGCGTCAACGTCGTGTCTGGCCCCGGCATGCAAGCCAGCGAGAACTGCCAGAGCCTCGAGAAGCTGGTCATCGACAACGAGCTCTGCGGGACAGCCTACAGACTCATAGACGGGATACAGGTGGACAAAGAGACGCTGGCCACAGAGGTCATCTCCAAGGTCGGCCCAGGAGGCCACTTCCTCGCAGAGAAACACACAAGAGACCACCACAGGAAGGAGAGGTTCATGCCCAGCGACGTCATCGACAGGCTCTCACCGGACGCCTGGGGCAAGGCAGGCGCAAAGGACGCCACACAGCGGGCTAGGGAAAAAGCCGACAAGACACTACGGGAGCACACACCCAAGCCCCTGCCCAAGGACTCCGAGGAAAGACTCGAAACAGTCTTCAACGCGATCCTCAAGAGACACGGCATCAACCCCAACCAGCTACCAACAATATGACCCCTTCGACCGACGGAACACACCCCCTCCCCCCCCCCGGATTGTACGGACCAGCCTGTAGCCGTGGGAC
>Ga0307378_10005562_pt1 | contig 17514 bp, 16 predicted proteins | sample UN1MG_FD_202238 | JGI IMG/M metagenome (GOLD analysis project Ga0307378, IMG submission 202238) | Soil microbial communities from Risofladan, Vaasa, Finland - UN-1 | ecosystem: Environmental > Terrestrial > Soil > Coastal area > Acid sulfate soil | place: Finland: Risofladan, Vaasa | collected... | reverse complement strand
ACGGCGGAAGAAGATGAGGAGCTGATTGAACTGATTAAAAGAAAAATTCCAGAGCTTGAGCTCAAATTTAAAGAGTTTTTGGAGCAAAAAGGAAAAGGATAAGATTTCATTAGCGTTAAGTTCACCGGCGAGATCAGTGATGTTGAACCCAGCAGCGAGCGCATCGTAGGTGACGTCGATGACGATACTATACTGTACTGTGCGCCATCTGGTTGCGTTTGTACATCTCGTAGAGGTCGTTATCGGTAATGGTTTTCTGGAAGTAGCCGATCTCCCTGCTCGTTTTAGTTGGGTGTGGCGTGAGCCATGGGAAGGTAAGTTTTTGCAGTGCGGTATTAATGGCATCGCGAAAGAAGTGCTTCATGAAGAGATGATTGAGATGAAAGCGTTTAAGAAAGCGTGCGGAGTTGCGGAGCGTGTAGTCTCGTAGCGGAGTATCGAATTGCAGAGCATGCGGAAGTGGTTTTGCTACTAAAGTCGAAAAATCAGGTGACTTTAGGAGCAGGGCGATCTACAGTAATACAAAAAATAAAAATTTTGTTAACCTTTTTGAACAACAAAAAGTTTTAATTTTTCTTATGAAACAGTTAACTGTTCATTATTCTGTTTGATATTTGAATGTCTCCCCTACTTCTTCCATAGCCGCTTCGGTTTTCAAGTTCTAAAACCGGAAAATTTTTTATCTATTTCCCCTCGTAATTCTTCTCCGACTTCTTGAAATACGTCTAATAACTCCTCATAGATGTCATCTCTGGCAATAAAATCCCAAAATTCATCACCTACTAAGATTTCACCGCTATCTAAATCATACAAACCCTTTTGTGTCCATCTTTCATAAGGTTCGGGATGATAAGGGTTGTAAGGAATGGCAAGTCTTGTAAAAACGGTAATATCTTTATCCTGACTCAATCTTAATGCTGTCCATCTCAAAAGCTTTAATTTTAAAGCTACAAATTCCTTCATATTTGGTTTCGCACTTGTTATGTCAAAGTAGTTTTCTTCATCGTTTATTCTCACAAAGAAATCGACAACCGAATCAGGATCTGTTTTTGCCTTGCCTTTCTTTACCTTTTCTCTAATCTGTTCCATTTCAAAATTTTTGTTCGTAGTAATTGAACCTTTTCTTAATTGATAGTGAATATCACGGATGAGTTCTTCTGTTCCTTCGTCTACCTCTCCAAGTAACCTAAATTGCCTTGTTGCATAATTCCCGGCGCCTTCACTCAAGATAACGGCAATTTGCTCCCACACGGAGATCCCAAAAGTGGTATTCATCGAATGAATAAACGAAAACATTGCATAGCGGTCCTTACCAAGAAGCCGATGATGAAAAGGCATCTGTACTGTCTCCGGTCTGTAGTTCCTTAATTTTTCTCTCACCGTAGTTTTTAGAAGATGGGTGATTTCATTTGCTGTTTTTGAAGATAGAGCCATATTTAGTCATCCCCTACCATTAATTTTTCAAGTCCGGTATAGTAGGGATAATGAGTTTTTAGAGCAACCGTATCTCTTGCGCGAATTATTTTATATTTCATCTCTCTGGAGACGTTTTCTAGAACACATTTATAATGATAATGTAATTTGTTTGCGTAATTGTGATGAGTATAGTCTAATGTCTGCGCTCTGCCCCTGGAATATTTGGTATAAGGACACTTTCCCTCCCTAATTTCATCTCCCGAATAAAAAGAGCATTCCGCCTCCAAACATCTCACTTCAGCTTTTTCTATGTTAAAATCAAAATTAGAATAATTCTTTATTATAAATGGACAAAACGGGATCCATCTTTTGCAGATAGGGCATCTATCTGAAGTTCTAGAATTTATTGTATCAATTGTAGCGGTAGGAATAGCAGTCTGAAGAGAAAACGAGCCAGATTGAATTTCTTTTTTTATTCCAACCTCAATACCATAAATGCGCTTGTCATATGTTATAATCAGAAAATCAGGCGGGACAATATAATCATGCAAACCTAATAAACGTTGGGATAATAATAACGGAATGATATATCCAAAGTCATTTCTTAATAGAAATATATAAACTAGTAATTCATGCCACAATCCCCCCGCAGTTTTCGGTAGCAAAGAGTCAAAATAACGATTTATATTCCGGGGAGCATCTGATTCTTCGACTGTAAGACCTACTGTTCCAACAAAATTACTAAGTTCATTATAATGTTCTTCTCTGTTTATTTCGTCGATTTCTTCTCCTAATTTTTCCATAAAAATTTTTCTCACATTATCAGAAACGGTCATTTGCTCATAACACATTAACAGATTGACAAAATGAATAATTGCCTTAACAAAATTCTGTTTATCCTCTTTAGACACCAAGGAATAATATCCTCTTCCTAAAAAAATATACTCTAAGAGATCGGCTAAAATCATCTGTCTTCCTTTTTTACCATATAGTTGACCGCTAAATATCAAACCCTCGAGAATATTTCCAAGTTTTTCTTCATTTTCATTATATATTTCATAATCTGATTTTTCAGACGGTGAAAAGTTTTCCCCATTTGTGAAAACCTCATGGAGAATTTTTAGATGCTTCAAGGCTTTATTCATATTATCAAACACGTCTTTCATTATCCTCTCACCTTTTCGTAATACATTCAAACTTTTTATATTTTACCTTTTTAATCCTTTAAACTCTTTGTGGATAAAGGAGACCAAGATAGCAAATTGAGCGATACGCCTTTTATTTGCCATCATACACTATGATACATAATCGTTCGGTGCAAGTCAGCCCTCCATGATGGCTTCACATATCATATTAAAATCCCCCATGATCATGTAGATAATATAAAGAAGCTGCGTTACCATTACACTTGTGTGAAAGAAGATTCGGAAGTGCAGGATAGACTTGATCGCGCCCTTACACCAAAATTGATTGCGCCAATACCTTGGGTAAGCGGATTAGAACATATCCTGGAAGAAGCAGAAGCAGAAGCAGTACAAGAAGCATCTCAGGAACGTAACCTAGAAGAAGCTCAAACAGAAAGTACTGAGCAGGCAAAAATGACAAACTTCTCCCAAGATTGAAATTCTTTATATTCCATACAACAATAATTAATTCATTATTCAGATATATTCAAATGTCCTTTTTCATTTGAAATATTATTTCCGCGTATGGTTGTCTATCCCTTTCAGTTCTATTTAATACAGGTCTTTTAAATTGATTTATTATTTTTAAATCACTTTTTTGCGCAATAATTGGATATAAATCATGTTTGTCATTAGCGACAATAAAAAAATTACCACCATCCACGATAAAATCACTAATATTTAGCAATACTTTGCTAATTTCTTCTACATATTTTTCTTTTGCTTTCTTACCCAGGCCCTTGGATAAAGGACCTATTTCCTTTTCATCTAATCTTGGAATACCGAATAACTCGTAAGAATATGCATGTTGTTCATGATAATCTATCTGTCCAACGTACGGAGGAGATGTGAATATACCTGCTATTTTTTTAGCCTGCAATATCTCATAAAAGGATGGACTAATCTTCCTAATTTCGTCAAAAATGTTAATTTCTCTGGAATCACCATGAAGAGGGCATGCATATACCTCCTTCTTGAGATTTGAATATACATCTAATCTCTTAATTGTATCATAAGTGTATCGTCTTAAATGTTTAATTATACTGTTGACAGGCGTACAAATCTTTCGATGTTTTCTACAATAGTAAGGTCCGATCTGCGGCTCCTTTAATGTCGCTAAATCAAAATGTGTCGTTGCCCTACAGGATCTTGCAGTTCTGCTTAAAATTATTCTCATCACATTTTTAAATTGTTCTTGTTCCATTTTTTCTATTAAATTCAAATAAAAAGATAATTCCTGCTTTATTCTTTTTGTGAACCACTTAGATAAAAAGGATGTCATATCTTCTTCATCAAATAAATTTGACTTGTTTTTTACACCATTTTCACTTAATAAATCGTTATTACTAGTTATAAATTGGTTAAGATTTTCCTCTCCATATTCATACTCATTAATTCTGCCCTCTTTAATATGGTGTTTAAATTCGAAACTTGGGAAATATTCTTTATTGAATTTCGATAATCTGTTTTTTAATTCTTCATCATAACTATCGTCGAAAGTTTCTTGGCTATATTGTATAGTTTTAGTTAAAGCTCCTTTAAGTACGTAATTAAGTTCAAAAATGTTGTAATCATCAGTCTTAACTTTGGAAATTAAAACATTAAATTCAGATATATCCACGCCTATTGAGTGCATACCTAATTCAGAAGCTTGAACCAACGTGGTACCACAGCCCATAAAAGGGTCCAATATTATATCTCTCTCTTTGAAAAATACTTCCTTCTTAAAATTATTGATGTGCCCATCTAAAAAATACTCAACAAGTTGTGGGATGAATTTTCCTTTATAAGGATGAAGTCTGTGGACATGTTTCGTAGTATCAGATTCTTTTAAGTAATCAAAAGAAAGCCCCCAATTTAAATCTTTACCAAGTTTTGCTTTCCACTCTTCTTGTTTTGTAAGTAGATATTCATCATAGTACCTTTTTAACTCTTCTTTATTTATCGTTATTTTTCCTTCACCATCAATAACTCTTTTTAGGTTAGCGTATTGAATCAAATAACTTATGTTGGAGGGACTCACGAATTTTTTTAAATAGATCGTGGCCCATTTCGATGCTTCATTAATAGATAATAATTCTTCACTCATTTTCTTCTTTCATCTGATTTTCCATGAACACCTCTACGCTTCTTGATAATGCTATCGCGTGCTTTTTGCAGTATTCTTTATATCTCTCGTAAATTTCCTCGTCGAGACTCAAAGTAACATTTTTTTGGGTCATTTCAATCACTTCAAATAGATACAAATGTGTTCAAATGTTTCTACATGAGAGTATATAAATTTTTCGGTTATTGCGCGTTGGCATAAAATTTTTCTATTTTGCACCATACTCATTCCTGTCTCCTACCTCACTATTTCGTTCTGATTCTTATCGACGACGGGCAGGTTCACGGAGTGCTGCTCGAGAATGCGCTACATCCTATCGTGAAACCTAAGCACGGAGGAGATGACAACCCGAGGAGGCCTGCGCCACCACATGCATAACTTTGTTGGACTTCACAACCCTCTACGATTTTTCCCTGGGAGCTTTGGTTATAGCCCCGCTATCATTTTTTAGTGGTGGTAGGTGACTGTGCTGTGCTTACTTAAGGTTCTATCGCGGGATGCAGTACATCATAACACTTCATATAGGATTAAGAAATATAAAAAGCTCGTTTCGTTATTACTGGCAATTATAGTAACCCCTTTCGTTATTGCTGTTTTGTTGGAAAACCAGTAATAAAGGTAAGCTATACCTCCCTGGAGTTAACCCACTAAAAAGCCATTTACCACAGCTTAAGCATGTAATTAAAATAACCCCACTTTCAAAAACCCTTCTTAAGCTTCTTCCACCCACCGCTTCATCTCTTTCTTATGTCAGACAAAGGGCAGGTTCACGGAGTGCTGCAAAGAAGTTGTTCGCAGAATAAAGACCGAACACAATCGCTCGTCATAATTAATGATGTTCCAGTGGTCAGATAACCAAAAAGCATATATATGCCCTTGCAATACCTAATCATAGTGATAAAAATGGCTGAACTACCATTAGCACCTGTAACCAGGTTGATTAAGAACGCAGGAGCGGAGCGAGTAAGCGAAGATGCCACTGCGGAATTGGCAGAGCTTTTAGAGGCAGAAGGCGCGAAAATAGCGAAAAAAGCCGTAGCACTCGCTAAGCACGCCGGAAGGAAGACCGTGAAAGCGGAAGACATCCTGCAAGCTGTGGAATAAAGAAGTTGGATAGAAGGGTAATAATAAAGCAAACTAACCCCTCTTTTATTTTTGCATAAACCCCCTTATCGACTCCGTTATTTAACATGGTGCATTCTTAATCTACGTCCTCCTTTATTATCATGAATTGTGAGTAGGGGTATTCCTCTTCTCCCATTACTAAAATTGTAACGTATGTGTCTTGATCCCCTCTTTTGAAAAATTGGATGTACATTCCATAAATCCCATTATAAAGCTCAAATTGATATGGTGCATCACAAAATTGATCTGTTGCATTACAAGTATGCCAACCATTGTATTGCATATACACAAGAAAAAAATCTATCGCCTGAGTAGAACTTGCATTGATTTCGTAGCTATGATACGAGCGGTAACAAGCATATCCAGATGGAATCTCTATCTTAGTTGTCAATAAACTCGACTCCTTTGGAAGGATTATATCATCACGAGTAACAATACAAGGTTTTTTTCCGACCCATCCGGGTGCACTTGCAAGATCAAATTCCAGATACTCCCCCGCTTCTAATTTTTCTTCGGGATTTATAAGAATACCTATGCGTGATGGATTGGGATCTTCAGGGTCCCAAATACCATCATGGTCGGTATCAACATCAAACGGATTAGTATGTGCTTCACGCTCTTCTGTATCAGTCCAACCATCAAAGTCTGAATCCCGCTCTATAGTCTTTTCAGGCGCTTCATCGGAATAGTCAATACATCCAGCCAGTGCAATACCGATAAGAATGCATAGAGTTCCAACAACGGCTATTTTCTTCATGATTTATCCTCTTTGACTAGTTGATGTGAGAGAAGTACCATCGCAGCAACAATAACCGAGACCGCCATGGGGACATGTGTAACTACAAACCCCGCCATGCCAGGAACAACATCCGCTATGTGCCCCTACGTCTGCAACCGATGCTGATAACAACAAAGCGACAACTATTAAGACCACAAAGACCTTCAGTTCTGACCTACCGCTTTTAGATTTGCGACACATCATAACGTTCGTTCATAAGATTAATCATAGGGGGATATAAAACTGTCGGTGGAGCATTCCTTAATGACATATGTTTAATACATATCCCAATAGATGAAATTAGCATGGATGAAACGGAGACCACCATCTTACGATACCTCATGAAAGAGGATTGGCCGGTTACAACAGAAATGGTTGCCAAGGAAGTTGGTATGGCATGGAATACCGCTCAAATCCGCCTGTGGAAATTAGCAAGCCAAAGGTTAGTTAGAGGGAAGAAGGTTGGAAGGCAAAACCAGTGGATGATTACAGATGCTGGTAAAAAAAATCTTAAATAATCTCCTTTAGAGTATTTTGATTATTACGCAGTCGACTGAAGATTTTTTTGGTTAACGTTTATCGGTATATGCGAAGTTGCGAGGCAAAGCGGAGCAATTTGGATGAGCATAGCGAACCGCATACACCGTGTTATATGACAGAGCCGAAGGCGAGACAAGGAACGAAGCGACGAAGAGTTTTCTCGCACATCCTCTTTTCTTTGATTCGACTTGATGTAATTTTTCATTTCTGCTGTTGCCTCACTCTTTCATTGAGATCATGCAATAATCTTCCATCATCAGTTCGCCAATATTTAGGTCCTGCTACACCATGTTCATCATGTTTAAGCCCGAGTTTTATATCTATAATTTTAGCTATTTCTGAAATTGAGTAAAGTTTCCCTTTGTATTTTAATTTATTTTGATTTGCCACTATTTCGGCTTGTTCATCTTTGAATACACTACCATGGAAAAAGGATAAGGTTTGCCCGTTCCTAACTAGGTGAGCATCTACCAATTCTTGTAAGGTGACGTTCCTAGCTTTTCCACTATATCTAGTGTCTATAGATGGTAATGTGGAATTTTTAAAAAGGTCAAGAGGTAAACCAATAGCATTCCAAAACTCAGATATCTTAGTTTCCACGTCCTTCGCCAAAGATTCCTTTTCTTTTTTTAATTGTTCAATTTCTTCTTCCTTTGTTCCTATATCACTATCAATGCCCTCGATCTTACTATCGTATTCCTGTTTAAGGCGGTCTTCATTCGCCATAGCATCTTTTATTTCTCGCTCTCGCTCATCTATTTTCTTAAGCACGTTCCTATTCTGCAAGTTATCATTATGTAAGAGGTCTGAAAGTATATTCCAAACTGATTCTTTGCTGAGGTCTTGCCTTTTAAGAGAATATAACAGTGACCTTTCGAATGCTACTCCTCGAAGTGGACTATAAATTCTAATTTCGGTGCCATTTGCTAGTACTGTGAGCAATGCAGCCTCAGTAAAAGTGTATTCCTTTACTTGTTCTATATGGTCGTTTAGATTTTCATTATAATTTTTAGTGTCAATGATCACCTTACAATCTTGAGGCACATTTTTAATGTAAATGTCCAATTTACCTCCCCTTTGCGTACGGTATTCAAATTCTAAATCTTCTCTTTTGTGGCCTAGCAATTCAAGTATCGGAACAATGAACTTCTGTTTTACGTTTTCTTCGGTAGGCCCTATGTTATTCTCGTTTAGTTTTGCGATTTTTTCTATTATTTGATTCATTTCCATCATGGTTCACCTCCATTTTTGGTGTGCGAGGAAATTTCATATAACTCAGGTATATCGGACATCAATGTCGCATATACCCCCTTTGGATGAACACCCTATCTCCTTAATTTTCCTTCTACCCACCTTTTTTGAAACTCCACAAACTGCTTAAACTTATCTTTCGGATAATATTCCCTCCCTTTGTATCCCCCTTCTTCTATCTGCCTACTATAATAAACTTTTGTCAACGGTCACTTAAACTTTTGCATTTTCCTTCATGTGCAATCATCCCTCCTTCCACCCACCTCTTCATCTCTTTTTTATCCTCATCGACGAAGGGCAGGTTCACGTAGTTTTTATTAACCCCGTAGAAGAAACAACGCACAATTCAGCCTATATTTCTTTCTTCCACCAAATCCAAACTCCCCTCCCACCACCCACGAATTTTCCCTTTATCAGACCTTCACCACGTAGGTTACTCAATCTGAGGTATACTTTAGTCCTCGTTGCGTCTTCAACAAATTTTTTAGCTTTCTCTAAAACCTCCATTGTCTCTAAGGGCTCATCCGTTTCGTTGATGACCTGTAATAAGACCCTCTGAAGCTCGTCATCCATAATTTTCGATATGTTCATCTACTTATAAATTTATCGGTTCATAAACGTAAGCACTTTTATACCAATCGATAAACTTTAATGTTTATAAATCTATTTATAAATGTGTTCATTAACATGTTAATGTATTCGGCGGCGAAAGCCCGGAGATAGCGGCGAAGAAGAAGGCGGAAAAAAGAAAAAAATAAATAACGAAAATGGCTACTACTAGACCTCATAAGGAACCTAGCACGTACACCGCTCCAAAAGAGGGCAAGGATGAGATAGTATATGCCACCATTTACACCAGAGTCTCCTCGCCAAATCAGGTTAAGGAGTACAGCCTGGAAGAGCAGGAGAGAAGATGTCGGGAAAGGTGTGATATGATGGGATGGAAGGTGAGGTATATTTACAGGGAAGAAGGGGTAAGCGGCACCACTTTAAATCGGCCAAAGTTTCAGATAATGCTAGAAAAAGCCAGAATGTTCAGGTTTGACATTTTAGTTTTTTGGAAGTTAGATCGTTTCTGCAGAAGCCTGGTGGATCTCGTTAATATCGAGAGAGAATTGCGAGAGTATGGCATCGCCCTTCACAGCGTTACCGAACAGATAGATACAACAACTCCGGTGGGTAAATTCAACTTCCGAAACCTTGCCTCAGCCGCTGAATTGGAAAGGGAACTCATAAAAGAACGTTCAAAAATGGGTATGCATGCACTGGCACGGCAGCACAAATGGCCGAACAACTACCCTCCTCTTGGCTATGATAAATCGGCAGATGGAAGATTGAAAATAAACGACGAAGAAGCCGAACTCATCTGGAGGATTTTCAATATGTATCTTGAATTCGAATCCATGCCTGAAGTTGCTTTCAGGCTGAATGAAAAGGGGATAAAGACAAAAAGGGGGAACGGATGGTCAGTTCCGTCAATTAAAAAGGTACTGGACGATGAAATTTACATTGGTAGATACAAGGTGGCCGGCGTGGATGATCAGGTTGAAGAGTATCGGATAATTGATGATGCGCTCTTAAAGAAAGCGAAAGAATTACGACAGAAACGTAAACCAAAGCCTCCAATGCCAGAAGATCGAAAAGAAGCAACGATAGACAGGATATTCGATGAATACATAAAATATCTGCACGAAACGGAAGACGAAGAGATAAACAAAGAGAATAGTTTTAGAATTGTATAAAATTTCTGTCTGTCACCGACCTTGAAGTAAACGAGAAAAACGCCAAAACGTATGCAAATCTCTTCAGGAGGCGCTGGGGAATCGAGACTTCTTACCGCGTAGAAGGAGACTTTAAACCAAAAACAACTTCTAAAAACCCTGCTGTTCGGTTATTCTATTTCTTCTTCTCTGTTTGCATGTATAACCTCTGGGTGATTGTGAATATGATACTGTGTTTGGTTTTGGGTATAATCGCCGACAAGCCGTTGATAACCGCGAAGAGGCTACTCGTTTTTCTTCAAATGAGCCTTGTTGAAAAGCCACCGCCTTAGAATATTACGACATTTTAGACGGAAAGCGACAGAGAAGACTTAGGGGAGCGATAGTTTTACGGAGTATACAATTTTATGTATTATCGTTATCTTCGCCCAAGCGATGTCATTCAACCTAAAAACAGCGATGCAAAAAATATTGAACAAAAGTTATTTTTCAGCCTGACCAGAGTCTTGCTGTTCTTCCTCAGGCTTTGTCTTAAAATCAAAGGTATGTTGCTTACCCCTCAGTTTCTCTAATTCCTTTTGGATTTTTTCTAAAGCCTTTGCTATACGCTCAATAGGCGGCTTTTCGTACATAATTTCTTTTGCTTCAGCACTTCCCCAGAATCTCTTAGGATATACAATGTCCCCTTCTTTGTACTCTTCATTCTCGATGTCCTTATACGTGAAAGTAGCAGTTATTTTCTCTACAGTGGTAATATCCTCAATTATACTTTCTTCTGAACCATCCACAATCTTGAGGGATTCATTCACACCTAAATAAGGATATAAAATGTTCTTTTCCTTCTTTGCGCCTTTAAGAACGTAAGATAGGGTCATATTGTTTTCCAGTGACGCTCCTTTACCAACATTTATGACTGCTAAAATCGGTTTTCCTGGAGATAACATGTAGTGGGTCAGTTTCAGCTTTGGTCTTGTCTCCTTTCTCGCTAATTCTGAGGTTTTTTTAACATAGCTGGCAGTTAATATAACTAGAAGAACTATCGAAATCGCTTGAACGATAGTCGAGATTGTTTGCACGCCCAGCGAGGTCAATATATTAAACAGGGTTGTCATTGCATAAATCAAACATACAATAGCTATGATAGTATTAAAAAGTGCGATTACGGCTATCATAAGGAATAAGATAGATATTTTTGATATAAAAGGTTTTCTATACCGATTTTTTCGAAAAAATAGCTCATCGTCCTTCTAGGTGAGTTGGATGGAGAAGGAGCTGCCGTAAAGATATTTGATGTGTATTCCTGCATTTATTTGTATGAATTGGCGGAGAATGCTTTGAAAAAGGAACTCTAAGATTTAACGAAAGAGGATCGAGAATAGTTCAGAGTGAAAAAGAAAATCTTTTAAAACAATGTTGTCTGTCCCCCATGTTTTCTAATATCCCTCTCCATCCCTTTTATTAATTCTTTATCCTTTTCACTTGCGTGTTCTTTCATATTGATATACTTCTCAGAATTACCTTCGCCAATTATTCTTCTGAGTTTGACCGCTTCCAAACCCAATTGTTCAGTGTTAAAAATATTTACAGGTGTTCTATTTGGATATTTTCTTTTATTAGTCTCCTTAGGAAATACTTCTTCTAATTCTTTTAAAGGAACCCTTGTGTCTATGGAACAGAGCTTCCAGAGTGGTGTTTAATTTTGAAAGAATTGGAAGAAGAAGCTAAAAGCGAGATCACCACCCCTCCTGCCAGAGCGAAGAATAAAGGAGGCGAAAAAGCGTTTTAAACCGCTTACGTTAAGCGAGAGCGTTTTTTCTGCCGCAAGGATGCCTAAAAAAGAATGTAACAACGGAACATGGGGGCTTGGGACCCATGTTCCGCATTCTTTTTGCATACCGGCTTCATCGCATACGACACCCAACGGTATCGCGGGTAAGAGTACTATTCAAGGAGATATAGAGAGAAGCATAAAAGCTCGCAAATCCAGACATTGGCTGCATAGAGCTGCATTTGATATTGCTATTAACCCCGCCCAGGAGTCGCATTACACTATCCTTGATAAGAATTATAGTAAAAGTCGGCGGGGTTTTCGACTTGATCGGGAGAAGGAGAGGGCGCGGAAAATTTCACGGGATCAACAATCGTTGTATGACTTGATATCACCGTTCAAGTGGTGGGAGGATGGCGCACATAAGAAACAAATAAAGGCGTGTTTCGTGGAGTATTTGGTGGATATAGAGGACAAGGGGCTTCTCCTCAGGAGTTTAGTATCTCACAAGCCGATTGTAAAGGATTATGCGGTGCGATTCAGCTCGAAGCGTTTGAAAAAGACGCGGTGGCAATTGGGTGGTATAAAGTTAGATTTTGGGACCCATCTTGTCTTGACGGTTGATCCGAAGCGGTCTCATAACATAGTGGAAAGCGTAAAGGGCTTACGCGCGGAATGGAATGATTTAAGGCGCTGGTTGCAGCGACGTTTTGGCGTGAAGACGATTTCGTATATAGAGGTATTGGAATTTGGCAAGAAGCACGATCTGCCACACCTGCATATTTTAATGGCGCGTGTGTTCTTCGAGGCAGAGGATTTGAAAGCGGTTTATAAATGGAGAGGAGAGCAAAGAATACGTGTAACACGTATTCGTGATTTTAACGCGCTTGGTTACGTGTTGAAGTACGCGACAAAGGTTTTTAACGATTTTGACGTTGTAAAGGATTCTCAGGCTTATCTCTATTGGGTAACGGATGCAAAGGTTTATGGAATGTCACGGGATCATTATAAGAGCATACATAGTCGAGAAGTGGCAATGGCCGCCTTCGGGTGGTTTATGCGGATGGTAGAAGGCGAGGAATACGAAGGTTTCGAGTACGTCGGCATTTTTGATTGGTATGTTTTGGATCCGCCGCCCCCGGTCGTTACCGATGAATGGGTTGATCTGCATATAGGCGGATAGCGAAATATGCCGAAGGGGAAGGGTTTAGATTAACTGAACCCACATTATTCTCAAAATCGTCGGTCGCCCCTCACATGTAATAATGGGGCGGCAGACATGGCATGGTTCTACGGCGCTGATCGAAGCAAAAAAAATATCTCGACCCTTATTAATGTTTTTCCATCACAACAAACAGCAGAAAAAACTTTAAACGGGTAAATCCGCGAGGATTTAGAGATAAATTGCCCATCCTAATTATTCTGAAAATCAGAGGGAGCCTCTCATAAAAGGGTTTTTGAAATGTGGTTATTTTAACTACACATAAAAGGCGCTCTTATTTTGACTATATAAGCTCCAGAAAAGCACTGAGATAGATGCCGAAACCATGGAACTGAAAATCTGAAGCGATATGAAAGATGCATTGAGAAGAGTTATAATTTTGTGAAGGGAAGCATAGACACTTCTTTTAACCACCTCCAATATTCATTAGATCATAGTGTTGAGATAATGCGAAAGTTTTATATGTTGTGATGTTCATATGATACTAATAGTCAGAGATAATCTTAGGAGCTAACTAATGTTAACAAAAGCAAAAGATTACTTCACAATAGCAGGAATGGACAAAGATTCGGCTAGCCTCCTTTCGGCAGTTTTATCAAAATCCGATTTGAGAAGCCCTGATCTCCCGGCCGAACTAAATTTGAGTGAAAATGAATGTAATATTTTATTAAAGAAACTAGTTTCAGAAGAAGTAATAAAAATCGCATCAGGCGGAACTATAAGGATTACAACAAAATTCGCCTTTGAAACTGCTGCAAAGTTAGAAAACTCGATAGAAAGGTTTAGCGATAAGTTAAAAGCAACTAGATTCCTGATTGTGGGGAAATTTGCTAACGAAATCGAGAAAGTCTTTCAAGTTAACGGTTATAAAATTAAACGAGGATATGATGATGTCTTTAGAATGATTGGAGGCTTTGAGATCCGTTATGCCTTCATAGCGGAAAAATTTTATCGGTTTGGGATCTTAGTATTCTCTCCAGAAGATTGGAAAAAATTAACTACTGAAATTCCGCCGAGATACCTTGGAAGCATGATTCCAGAATTAGCAGAGAGAGCAAATTGCATTGGAACTTTTGTTTTTTTCGATCCGAAATTTAATCCGGAAAAAATTAATAAAATTAGAAAAACTTTGGCAGAAAGTAAATCACGCTATGGGATTCCTAGAAGAGGTAAATTCTTATTAATACATAAACCACAAGAAGATATTCAAGATTTTTTGGAGAATAATTTAAATAATATTGAAAGTATGCACGACACCGTTGAACAGCGTTTTAATATTTTGGAAGATGCACTGAGAAATACCAGAGATCTTGTTGTTGAGAACGCCATGATGATATCTCAACTTGATTCTTTGTTTTCAGGTAAATATATGCCAGACCTGAGTCGAAGTGAAGCATTTGCACCCCTTTTGAAACCAGTAAAGAGCGTTGTTGATAGAGAACAAAGAAATTTAGAAATTTTTGAGCGCAAATATGAAGAGGAAAAGTCAATCGTAGAAGGTGCAAGAGTTAGCTTTGATAAGCGTTTGAGACTCCCCGACCCCTCAGAGTTAACTACAATTCATGAAAGGGTGGTAAAACTCAAATCTAAGTTTGAACCAATAAGACATGAATTGAGATTTCTTTCAGATTTTATTCTATTTCAATATGTAAAAGGAGATGAGCCTATGAAAATCAACCCCTTCATCTTAACAGAACCAAACGATATTGAAGCTTTTACAGTAAACCAAAATAAGATCAAAAGTATCGCAGATACTTTTTTTAGACATTTAAAATTTAAAGGGGCTAATCTTTTATTTTTAGTCGGGGCAGCTGGAACTGGAAAAACCCATATTTTGAAACATGAATTTTATTCTCGTGCCACGGAAAATAATATCTGGCCTATTTATGTGGATTGCCCTATGAAGTATGATATTGTTTCGAGTCTTTTTGTTGAGATTGTACAGGAGAGAAACTTCCCTCCTGCTGTACATAAATTTCTACCAGCGTTACGTAACAAAAAAGTTTCGACTGAGTTGGAATTTGTGGAGATTATCAAAAATTTGCATGATATGATGCTTTCCCATAAGTATAATGGAATCATTTTCTTAGTTGATGAACTTGAGAACTCTTTGCCCTATACATATGATACAAGATACGAAAGTAACTTTGGTGAGAGAGAAGAAACTCCTCTTGCCTTAAGGCAACTGAAAGGAATTTTATCTTCTGAATTAGTTAGGGATACTGGTTTTGTTTTTGCGTTCAGAAATCATATACTCTCTGAGATAGAACATAGCATGAAATTAAAAGATTTTAATAGTTATGTTGTAGTCCCAGAGATTCTTAATGTGAACCAGTTTAAAGAGTTAATAGAATTAAGATATAATACTTGGAATAGTAAAAAAATAAAATTTCAAATACCAGTTATTAAGAAGATAGCATTAACAACTGACTTGAACACTCGGCATACAATTCAATACTTTAGAGCCTTATACCAGCAAGCTTATGAAGAAAATAGGAAAACGGTAACTATAAAAACTCTTGAAAAGGTCGGAAAAATTCCCTTATTTTCATACTAGATAGTAATATTAAACCACGTCAAAATGAGGACAAAAAGTAAAGTACGGGCTTATAATCATCAAATAGAGGGGCTACTTCCAAGACGGTGTGTTCTTACTGGTGGAAGATGTACGCTAATTTCCGAAAAAATACGTAGAGATTCGTTAATTAGTAGACAACCATACGCATTTATCATAAGACCTTATGATGATGAATGTTTAGATATGGAACTAAAATGTAAAAAAATTATTAATATCAATTATTGTATTGCACGCAACGCTAACACTACAGAGGGGGGTCCTCAATTTAAGGATATCGCAACTATTCTGGCTAAAGATGATAGTACAATTGGTAGTGGTTATTGCCAGATATGTTCTCTTTGCTTATATGCTTATTTTGGCGTAGCAGATATAACCTATCTAAACCCCAATGTATTTATTGAGATCGGATTGATGTTTGCTTTCGGAAAACCAGTAATACTTACCCTGGATATTCGTACGACATCTCTTCATGAAGTTCCCTTTGATCTTAGAGGTCTTCTTCTTGTAACGCATCGAAATACTCATGAGCTAGAAATTGGTTTAAAAGGTAAAGTTAGCTCAGTAATAGCCGAACTAGAAGATAAAAAACTCTTATAAAAGCAAAAGATGCTTATCAATTTTAAAATTGGAGCATTCTACCTTCGAAACAAAAAGTAACTTTGACCGGAAAAAGGAGGAGAAGCTTCGAACCCGATGCGGATGGACGAAGATCAAGCAACTTATCCTAAAATATTACTTTTTGTATAAAACGGAAAACATTATATGTTCTAGAAGTAAGACTCCCAATATGAGGGGGTGTGCAGTATAAGAATGTAAAGGGTCAATCATATGGGACATCATAAAGATAAGTGGGCACTCGAAACTATAAAACGAATCAAGAGACTTGGAGATAGTCTCGGCTATATTACTGCTGAGGAGGAAATGCATGTTACACGAGGATGAGTTGATGTAAGTTGGAGATGGAAAGTTCCCTTTCTTGATGACCCGCTCTTTCTACTGATAGCCGAGATTGAGACATCTAAAGCTGATTGGCCACGCGTCAGAAGCAATGCAGCAAAAGCAGTTGAATTAAAGCCACTTATATATGCCCATATATTCCGCCCGTCTGTGAAACTTACAGATGAAGAGCGGAGTCAACTGATAGCTATTCACTATGGGCGACACGTTCTCCTCATTGACGGGAATGCGGAATTTTTAGAATTTTTTAATCGATTGGCAGGATTTGACCAGCGGTATTTTAAAAGAACATTGTTAGCATTCTGCCTAGTGAAGATCGAAACCGTAGACTATCGAAAGGTGATGGATTCGATGCACAATATTGAAGGGATTATGGATATTTATCCTATTTATGGAAATTATGACTTTTTACTTGTCTTGCCTATAGATGACCTAAAGCATTTAGGTGAGATTGTCTTGAAATTGCATAGGATCAAAGGTGTCAAGAGTTCTTCCATATGTTTGTCGGCGGACCCTCTACAAACTGGAAGAACTTGACGTTCTCAACCAAGAGGAATCAGAGAAGTGTAGCTCCCATCTTAGCCCCCATCCATTAAGAATGCAAAAAGTTTTAGACCTCGAAAATGCAAATTACAAACAAGAGAAACAGGTTAAAAGAAAAGAAGCGGCGAGGAAGTTAACACTTTTTGGTAATGCCCTATCAAGTTAGTTAACTTAAAAATCTAAAGTCAACTGCATATTAATCAAAATTCTCTAAAGAGTTTTTAGAGCTACTCTATCTGCAGAAGCATCACAGCACATAAGCGCGTAAAAATCACCAAAACCACAACCAGACCCCAAACCTTCACGCCTTTTTTCATTTTATCT
>Ga0307378_10005559_pt1 | contig 17525 bp, 18 predicted proteins | sample UN1MG_FD_202238 | JGI IMG/M metagenome (GOLD analysis project Ga0307378, IMG submission 202238) | Soil microbial communities from Risofladan, Vaasa, Finland - UN-1 | ecosystem: Environmental > Terrestrial > Soil > Coastal area > Acid sulfate soil | place: Finland: Risofladan, Vaasa | collected... | reverse complement strand
TCCTACACAGCAGATAGATAATATTAACGCTTAACCCAAGTATCCCGCCCTCATTCCCTGGGGGCGGGGGAGACTAAGGTTTATGCCTATAAAATAGGAATACTGGAATAATAAATCTTAGTTGCACAACTATGATAAAGGAGAGGGAAAATGATTAAATGGAATAATTTAGATCCAACAGTTCAAGCGTACTTTACAGGAGTTCCTCGTAAGCAGTTTCATGTTTGTATGGAAACTGCGCTGAATGCCGATTACTTATACGATCATGTCCCCCGTGGCCAACTGTTTCATGATCCGGTTACTGCTTCTCAGAATGCTCAGGCTTTCGAGGATATTATCGTCTGGCCTGGTTATTATAATATGACCAGTCGTCCTATTGAGCTTCGACATGATTGCATGAGATTACTCGCTGCTCATATGGGGCCGGAGATAGGATTGAGTTATGCTACTCGTTTCTGGGGAACGGGAGATACCCTTATTGATATTGCAGGTAAAGGTATCGAGGTTGCAGGTTTTCGTATAGGTTCCGAGGAACTTGCCTGCACTGGAATTGATGTTGGTGTTTCTGATGATGCCTATGGAATATATATTCACGACAACACCTTTTTTCATGAGGCAGCTGAGAACATGTGTACTCATATACAACTGGGCGTGGCTTCAACTGGTCATTCTGATGAGTCGCTTATTTTCAGAAATAACTTTATTCATGGTGGAGCAAACTCAACTTCCTATGCTCAGATCATGTGGAATCTTTCCATCCGCAGCAAGATTGTCGGGAACACATTCATGCAGAGTGGTGGAAGCACCAACTATCAGGGTATTTGCATAGCTTCTGGAGTCGAGCAAGCTCAGATCTTGAATAATAAATTCTTTGCTTTTGAATCTGGATCAACTCAAGCCATTGCTGTAGGAGCAACTACTGTCGGTCATACTTATATTGATGGTAACGAGTTCATTGGTCATACAGCTGAAGCTAACTGCTTTACGTATGATACCAACAATGCTGGCCGCAACTACCTGAATGGAGTTTTGATAGACTCCTAAAGGAAGGTGAATCATGTTAGTTGATTGTCCGTTTTGTATAGATGGTGACGTTGAAGGAGTTACCTGTACCGTCTGTAGTGGCAATGGAGAGCTAAGTCTTACTGACGAAGCCTTTAAATACGTAAGAGCAGCTCAAAGAAGAGTCGTCGAGGGTCAGGTTTGGGCAGAAATGCTTGATAAACTGGACAACATCCTCGACAAGTGCAATGACATTTTCGACAAGTGCAATGACATTTTCGAGAAGGTAAACGAACCATAAAAGAAATAATTTAACTTGCCATTACCTCCATAAGATAGTGGCAACCGGGCAGGATCGTACATTTGGGCGGTCGTCGGGCCTCCTCCCCTTTGTACGATTCCTGCCCACCTTAAAAGGAGACTGGGAATGCCATGGGCTACAGACGTAAGGAAGATTGACAGGCAGGCAACTTTAGGTTTGTTGGGTACAGCAAATTCACTTGCCTATCGAATTCATGAGATTGAGAAACACTTTCATAGTCGAGAGATTTGGTTCGGAGAGGATGCTGCAAGAAGTGCCGAGGCTAAGTGTGGCATACGAGATGTCATAACTCCGTTCCAAGTGGATGCTGGTGATGATGCTTACGGCACTACTCCTCTTTGCATTATTGGCACAGGCGACGTGCCTATAAGCGATGGCTATGTCAAACTTGATCTTCATCATATGGTCGTGGTAGATGTTGAAGCTACTGCCGACCTCAAGATACACAAAGTACAGCTTATATGGGGCAGTGGAACTGTTACTCAAGCCATTACTGATGATCAAGTTTCAGATATGCCTCCCTTTATTCCACTCAGGGGTGCGGCTTTCTCAGTTAGGGACATTATGATGCCTCGAATTACTATAGGAACCGATAAAGTGTGGGTCCGACATTGGGTGGATGGTGTCGATACTGGCACAATGGATTTCTTTATAGGATTCCATGAGTACGCTGGATAATTATACTAAACAGTACAGGAAAAAGGAGGCTCGAATGGAAATACAACAAAAAATGGAATCAATGAATAGATACCAGAGATTATCAGCAAGCAATATATTAGCACCAATTATGCAAAGGATCAAAGCAGGTGCGTTTGAGATCAGCCCGGACCACAAGATACACCTTGACGGATCCATCCTGCCGGAGCGGCCGTGGCTTACCCACATGGTAGATCTCGAAAGAAAGTGCGGCAAATGGCACGAAGTTTATTTTAGATATTACAGCATAATACCTGAAGGATGCAGGAACTGTTGGAAAATTGTGTTCAAACCGGAGACAGTTACTGAGCTGTTCCAGCTCAGGGATCTTCAGAGAACGATGGACATCTCATCGAAGTGCGGAATTGAAACCAGAGGATTCACCGGGAACAGAGGCGGATATGCCGGGTTCTGGTATGTTCCACTTAATGCCGGCCTGAAAGGTGCAAGAGAAATGCACGCTTTTGTTGATGCCAAAATTCAAGCACGGTTTGGAAGAGAGAGCAAGCGGGTTGTCAGACTAAAAAGAGGCTGCACCGAAATGGAGAACTACACTCTTAAAATGCTTAATGTGGGCTCAAACAAATGGGATGAAATAGCAATCAGAATGAACATGAACGAAAAAGAACAGCTCCTTGATACGATATTTGTTGATCCGATAGTGATAGAATCGGTCCCTACTATGTGCGAAATTAATACTGAGCAGCTGTTCATCGACTTTGCTTTTGAGTACGGAGATCTATCCTACCTCGAACACACCGGCGGAATACCGCATATGCCCCCGTTGGTATTTTACGAAGACAGCAACCATAAACACCAGGACTTTAAATCGACATGGAGGAACAATGGCCCTAATATCGACAGACTTGACAATGCCGAAGACGAACTTCTCGGAACCGGTGGTCCCATCATTCAAGCAATACCGTAGCACGGCACATGCATGCATGGTTCCGGACAGAGGATTCGTAAAGCAACTGAAATGCCTGGACAAAGAATTCGATGTTGTCTGGGACTGGGGATCCAACAAGTGGGAGATCTGGAAGTTTCCACGGGACAAGGATGCATATCATGTTCTAACCGTGCAGACAAAAGATAAGAGTTATCGCCAGCTCGGCGCCGACATCATTATAAAATTACAGGCCGGCCAGGTCTGGGACAAATACAGCCTGAAAGAAGTCTGTGATTATTTCGAAGAAATGGACAATCAAATACACCGCCGAAAAATGCGGGACTTTAAAAATAAAATAGAGGCAATCACCCTTGAAACTTTTAACTATGCCAGAGGAGTGCCGATGTTTCAAGTCCCGCGCTCTATGGCCATACAAAGGACGGTAAACAATGAACGAGCCTGAAACATCAAAAGTACCGGGATATGCCATATCTGACAATGTGAAACACATATTAAAAATCCGGCGCCTTCTTGCCATGGGCATCCCGCGTCAAATGCAAATGCTCCAACAGGGAACGTCAGAGCTCAAGCAAATGGCGCAAATGGCGGACCGGATAGATATGCAGGTCCCACAGTTTGCATTGAATGAAATCCAAGGCCAGAAAGGATAAGCTATGAATGCCTACAGTATCTTTACAGACGTCAGATCCAACCTTGCGGAAGTCACGGCAAAGCACTGGACGGACGCTGATGTTCTCCGTAAAATAAACGCAGAGCAACGTAAGTGGGCCACTATCATCGCATCTCAACCGGGAGACTGGCTGGTTAAATCAGCCGACATCACACCCGTGGCATCTCAGGTGGCTATTCCATCAGACTGCGCCAAGCCGGTCTATATGGAAGAAAAATCTTCCGGGATGAAAATCCCGATCAATGCCAACCTTCGAGACAGGCGTGTCACCCGGAAGCCACTTACGGCACTCTATGCAGGATACATCGAAGCGTATCCGATCAAAGATTATATAGAGGTCAATGTTGTCGGCTACACCACCGAGGTTACGCTCTGGTATCAGAAGAGGATAATGGATCTTGTATGCGGCATGGGGGCCAAGGGAACTGGAGCTGCAGCCATCGTCCTACCGCTTGCAATGGAACCCAGCATGGTTGACGATTATTATAATGACGCTGTTATTGAATGCGTTGCCGGGACTCTTGCCGGAACCAGGGATGCTGTCACCGATTATGTGGCTTCCACAAGGACCCTTACTGTAACCGGGACATATGATCTTACAAGCGTGGTCGGCACTATCAGCGAGCTTCCGCAGGAATGCCATGATATTATTCCCCTTGGAGCCACCCTGACATTACTGGCAAAGCCGTCGTCAGCTGTAGATCCTAAATACTTTCAGTATTTCATGTCCGAATACAAACGAAGCCGGAAAGATCTGGTCGAGTGGCTGGCAAGCAGAACCTCTGGAAGCAACCGGACGAGAATAGTGGGGTATGAGTAATGGCGAATCACATATATAAGGAATCATTTACCAGCAAATACGATGGCGTTATCCCTCCCACCATCATGCCCAAGGGATCCATTGTGGACGGTAAAAACGTCCGCAAGGTATCTCTTGGAGGAGGGTGGAAAGTTCGCAAGGGAAGCAGTGCATTCAATACCACCGGCGTTGCCAGCACAAACAGCATACTGAGTCTTCACAAATACAAAAACCCGAGAAGTTCTGATTACCACTTCATAAGCCAATGTGGCTCGAAACTATATGATTCACCCGAAGATCCTCCTGCTACCGCAGACAGTTCGGCTTTCACCGACTTGGGCGCCGGTGCGAGCCGAGCGGCCAGTGGAACAACACCAGGCTTTTCTTGCACTGTTCAAGAAAGCTGGTTTTACGCCGACGGATCAGCCCGGCCACTGGCGTTCTCCGGGAACACTCCATATTGTATAGGCTTTTTTGCGTTCGACGCAAGTGAAACAAAAGACGAGTACCTTGATGGAACCCGGTTTGTTAATGACAAACGATCTGACACCCATGCGCTCGTTCTTGGAGCTGCTGCGGATTACCTTATCATCTTCACGAACGAAATCTGCGAAGGCTTTGCGTTCGATCTTGGAACTGTAAACACCAACGCAGTTACGATGACAGTTTCCTCCTGGCAATCCGGGGACTGGGAAAACAGAACAGCCACAGACGGTACTCTTGATACAGCTACGAGCACTAAGACACTTGCCAAAGACGGCACAGTATCGTGGACAAGATCAGCCGATGACGAGATGATGTATTATGCCGGCATGCTTGCCTATGCCTATAAGATCTCATGGTCAGGGGCCCTGTCTAATACGGTAACTGTGGTGGCGCTCACAACTATTCAGGACATGGATCTTCTGTCAAACAAATGGGACGGCATATTCAACAATATCGTAGGTGCAAAATTTTATGACGCCTCGGCAACAGAACACCAGGAAATATTCGGAAAGGTCGGCAACGACTCAACTTCCATGTATTTCGACCTCTCTGCCATGCAGACCGGAGATTTTCTTTATATAAAAACACCGGAACCGGCTTGTGCGTTCTTCTTCGGGATTGTACCTGGGTATACCAACCAGACAAACTCTCAGATAGCATCCACCGATCTCCAATACTGGGACGGAGACAGCTGGGCTGATTGTACCAGCATAACCGACCAGACCCTTGACGGTGCTGCCGATACGTCTTTCTCAGGATCCGGTGTCGTGTCTTTCGATGCTTCGGCAATTACGCCGTATAAACGCAGGACATTCGAGGGCGATCATTACGCCGGGTACTGGTACAGGGTGTCCCTGGACGCAGCCTCATCGGACGAGGTCAGACTATATACCATGCTCTATGCACCGTTCCCGGATGTGCTGCCGACATACGACGGCTGTGTCGAATTTAAAGGACGACTATTCACATGGGGTGATCCTGAATATCCTAACCGCCTTCGATTCTCCTCCTCAAGAAGCCCGTTTTGTTTCTGTGGATACGACTCTACGTACACCGACGCTTTCGGAGACATGAAAAAAATACTGTGTGCCGTCAAATTCTACAATGAACTCATTGTGTTCAAAGAAGACAGCATATGGCTGCTCGAAGGTGACAGCCCGTGGACATTCGGAGTACTTAAAATAACAGACACCGTGGGCCTGGCCAGTCCAAAAACTGCCCAGGTTGTGGAGATCGGATTCCCAACCATGCATAATAATGAGCCCCTATCCATCGCTATATGGGAGGACACCGACGGCATCTATGTACTGGACGGACGCAAGCCGAGAAAAGTATCCTTGCCGATCGATAATTATTTCAACGTGGAATACACCGATACGGCCATCGAGGCCGCCAAAATAAACTCCTGTCAGTCCTTTCCAGATAGGCTCAATAACGAATATCATTTCCTTGTGCCGTACAGCGCCACACAGGACGCCGTTGAGTTGGTATATAATTACGTCCTCGACGAATGGTATCCGCCCTGGGAACGAAGAGTGGGTGGTGAAAACGCCTATATCGTTACCGGGCTCACATTGAGAGGAACAAACAACAGAATCTATGTTTACGGGGCAAACAACACTGGCAAGATCTACCTGCTCGATGACAAAGACGAAACTGCAGACAAGGACGACAGCGAAGACGACGTGGCGATCGAGCATTTTATCAAAACCAGATCTATCGGTGCGGATCAGGACAAAGGCCCGATCGCTAAATTCAATCTCCGCAGGATCTGGGCAGAGTTCAAAACACGCGCTGAAGGCAATGTGCTGTTAGAGGTTTATGTAGACCAGGCGACCGATCCCGATGACACTGCTGATATGAGCCTCATAAAAACCGGCTATGGCGTTTCCATGCCGGCAGCTGATCTTTCAATAACAGAAGTCAATTCGTTCCAAGCTCACTTCGAGTTAAATGAAATTGACTATGAAATGGAAATATACGCTATCATCTATGAGATAGAACACACAGGTCTTATGGAAATATAATGAGTTACAGCAAACTCAAACCATACAACTACATTGGAATGCGATCCGGCGGACAGTCAGAGTTCGGCACAAACCTATCAGTGCGTGAATATTTCTCATTCGCCGCAAGGTTTTTAAAAGACAACCGGATCCTAAAAGAAAGTATGTTTGAAAAACCATACCTTCAACCGTCAAGACCGCAGATGCACCAGGACTGGTCGACACCAGACTGGCCTACAACACCAGTCCCTGTTGGCCCTGGGGGCGATGGTGATTACAGAAAACACACATTTATTTTTAACGAAGGGATGTGCGGCGCGTCTCTCATGGGCGAACAAGACTGTGGTGAACAAGTAACAATAAGCACCTGGATCGGTGCAGCCCCTCTCTTTTCAACAAACGTAAGGGATATTAGCTGTAAAGCTGTTTCAAGCAACCCAGATATAGCACAAATCATTAGTCAGGACACAGATGGCTTAGGAAATACAACATTCGTTGTGAAACTGGCTGAAGAAGGAGAGGATGAAGCAGAAATCTGCATTAACTGCTCTTTAGAAAGCGGCAAAATGCTAAAGGAACTTTCCTATCTCATTCCTCCTATAATCGATGGCATAAAAATAACACCCGGATGGATCCCCAGATTAGAATACGCCATGAACAATCTCATGCCGTCAAGTGAGACATACGTTTCTCCAGACTGGGACTGTGGTTGTATAACCATTACACTTGACTGCTGTGGTGTGGGTGAGATTAGTTGGGATGATGATGTAAGTGGAGATACTGTTGGGGATAGTTCATCTGTCCTTGTATCCATTAATGATACAGGTAACTCTGGGCCTTACACTTGGTCAGTAAGTGGAATAGGATTTTTTACAGATGCAGAAAGAACGAAGACAACTAAAGTCGCAGGAAAGTCAACTTTTATCTATACAAATGCGGATTCTTGTGGAGGTTGTGTTATAACAGTAGTAAACTGTGATGGTTCTTCCACAGCTACTGGTGGAGTAAGATCGACTAATGGAAAATGGGGTACTGTCCAAGGTTTAACTTGTGTGCTGCCTGGAGAAGTAACTTATGGAAGTTGTGCTGGTTGCTATACCGACTATTATTGTTCGGCTCAGAAAATATCAGGAATATACAAACAAACTCAGAGAGTTGGTTTGGATCAGTATGCTACAGCTCAGTATGCTCCCTATATTACTGAATGTTTAACAGGATATGACTGTGGGGCTATTCTTTGTAATGTAAACTGGGTAAATGACGGTAGTTTTCATTGTAGCTTCTCTACAGAACCTGATTCCGATCATTATTTGAGGAATTATTATATGAATGGTTATGAATGGGAATGCTAATGCTAATGTTTGAAGAAAATGCTGAAAAATTTGAAACTGATATGCAAATATTTAATTTTAATATGCATCAGAATGTAGTTGTTTACTTTAATCTTTTAAAAACAAATGGCTGGGTAATTGAAGATGTAAAAAGATTCATAGATTTTAAAGCTAAACAGCTTATTATTGAGGAAGCTAAAAATGCTCCAGATGGAGAATTCTGTCTTGATTGCGGAAGAGCTATGCAACTCTTACCAGTTAATCATAACTTAGCTACACAAACCGGAGATCCCACAGATAAGAGTGTATGGTTCTGTCGTAAATGCGGAGAATCAACTTATAATAAAGAATCAATAGAGGAAATACTTTCAAGTCTTAAAATAAAAATGGGAGGTAACTAAAATGGTCGCACAAGCTGGATACTCAGACATATCATTATCATTTTCACCAGAGGCTTATTATACGGGCATACCCGGTGCTGACGTATCAAGAGGTATGCTCTATGGACAGGGCAAAGCCGAGAAACTGCATGCAGATACCAGGCTTCAGATGGAGCTGGGCGAAAAAGAACGGCAGTTCAATGAAACCCTGGCTCAACGAATAAGCGAATACGACGATAGTATGGGATTCGCCAACAAACAGTTCGACTTCTTCAAAGAACAATATGCAGACCAGTACGGCCTGCAAAAAGATTACCTGTCACTTAACCGTCAGCAAGCCAATAAAAGCGGAAGCTCCGGATCCGGGTTTGACATGAATGCATTCCTCGACAGAATGTCAGGTAGTGGGCCCTCGCTAACACCATTCGATAGACCCGGAGTTGGTTTATCTCCTGGAGATGAATCGGTGCGTTACGATGCACCGGATTACAAAGGACCCCTGGAGGACTATTCAGGATATGGCGGATCTCCAGACTATTACGACCCGTTTTCTTCCGATCAAGATATAGGAGACTGGTATTAATCTATACTAACAAGGAGAAATATCATGGCTGAAATACCAATGTCATTTAGCTTGGCCCTTCCCAGACCTGGGTCAGAGGCTTCTGCTTTCTCTTCGATGTATACAGCAGACAGAGCCCAGGAATCGAGTCTTGTCCGATCAGCCCTAAACTATAAGCTCGGCATGGAGGGGATCAAAGAAGACTATTTCAGCGCCATGCTATTAAGCAAAGACAAGGCACTTGAGCGTCAGCGACAGAATCAAAAAACAATATTAGATGAACGGCAGCGTGAAACGGAACGTGAAAGATCCATTCATCAGTTTACGCTGAACCAATTTTCCGACGGATTGAATAACGCATTGAATCTCAGCAACGATGCGAACGTGGAGCACTATAAAAACCTGATCGATCACACTATTAAATCAATGCCGCCATATTTTCAAAAAGCATTTGCGCCCTGGTTGGCACAGAACGCAACAGGATCCGTGGAATACAAGGATTATAATTTCAAAAAAAACAATCCGTATCCAAGCATCCCGAAGGAAATGACGTTTGAGTCCGACCCGTACTCATATGGGAACATCCTGTTCAAGCAGGACGAATGGAACCGCCGGAGAGCATCCAACAACACCGGCAAAACCATAGAAGATGCGCCGAGCTTTATTAAATTGCAAGGCAAAACCGAAGAAGAATCTCTATATATGATGCAAGACAGTGGTGGCAGGCCGTATTTTATGAGTGCTCAAGAGATGAATATAAACGACATAATTAAGCAGAGTGGTGGGACAGATGCCGACGTAAACTCCTTTCATAAAAACGGTGGTGTTATCAGAGGCGACATATATGAATCAGTCAATCCAATATCAGGCCAAGTAGAGCGCCACCAACTTGAAACAAAACCTTTAGAATCTAAAGACAAAAGGTTCGGCATAAAGGCATTGCCGGCGACAGGACGAAATAGCTTCGGCGAACGGCCGTCTGTCAATCCATTTGCCGGATACAACGACAACACACAAAAAATGTTAAATGGCATCCAGGTCAAGTTTGGGCCCTACATGCAAATGGATGCAGGCGAGCTGAATGCAATAGATGACCAGACTCCTTCCGGTAAAATACTCAAAGAAACCCGCAGGATGCTGGACAACGGAGTTGAATTCGAAGAGATCGGCAAGCGACTGTCAGGCCAAATAGCGCCTGACCTGAATATAAGGTTAATAGAACCAAAACAATTCGATAAATTTACATGGTATAATCCCTTAGACCTTGTAGATCCTGAACACATAAAAGGTCTTATAGCCTCAAAAGATCCAAGCAAAACCGCAATAGATCGCGAAACCGGGAAAGCCTCCAGGCCCACATACGCCGGCTATGAATACGATGTTGGTTCTATGGGCATGGACATAGCAAGATTCTGGGAAGGTTCTGTCTATTCCCAGGGCCCCGATTTTGATATCAGAATATTCAGAGGAGTATTAACCCCATTTCAAAAAGCTGACGGAACTGTTGTGAAATATTATTACAATAACCAGGACGGTGCTGATATAGTGACATCAGCAGCTGGGGTTAAACTCGGAACAAAAGAATATGTCACAAACTATTTACTCCAGAGTGGAGGATTCTAAGGAGCGGACCATGCCTTCATATAAAAATGTGTTTGATGATTACATAACGGAACCTGAAGCAGCCTCAAATTTAAAGAATGTTTTTGACGATACCGTTGAGAGCATTGACAAGAAAGGAATAGAATTCAAATTCGAAGGACGCTCCAGGACACCCACCGACATCGATCAACTGTTCTATAATACAGGCATCGATAAATTAAAAACAAAACATCCGAATCTTTATGGAATGGTTGGAGGCGCTGTTGAAACGGCCAGAGATATCGGGGACTGGGCTGTGGATATGATACCAGCCTTAAAATATGCACGTCCTGATGATAGAGAACGATTCATGTCCCTTAGTAAAAACGACCAAAGCATCGCTATACTCCATGAAGCCGCAGGGGCTATGCTGTGGGCAGGGGCAATGAAACCGATGGAGGCACTCGCCCTGATACCACAAATCGGGAAGGGCATTTACGGCGCCGGCGCAACGACATTTAAAGCATTAAAAACTGGTTATACACCTGTCGTTGACATTGGCTTCAAAGGATGGAAATCAGCCAGCACTCGCGGGACCTTTATGAACTGGGCAAAGAAAAAAGGATATCCCAAAGGCAGGGCAGAGAATGCATACGAGTTCGGCTCCGGTGAAACCACAGCCGTCCATGATACATCGAAACAAATCTGGGAAATCTATACTCTTGAGCAAGAGCTCGCCAGCGAAACTGTAAAGGGCTTCGGATCCACCGTAAATAAAACATCAACAGGCATGCGTAACGCCTTCAAAGGCTGGGCGTCCAAACGATTTGGAAGCGCCGGCGGCAAGAATGGGACAATGGAAACCGCAAGCGAACCTATTATGAAAGAATTCCACAGGTGGTTCGCAGCGGAAAGTCCTGAATTACATGCCACCGCCATGAGAGCAGCTCAGGGCGGAGAAGCCCTGGGTAAAAATTTACACGGCTTTATCAATCTTTACCCTATCCGATTTGTTCTTGGCGCCGGCGAAAAAGCCTGGGGTACATTCTCAAAAGTGTACCGCCCTATTGAAACAGCCACCAAACTTAAAAATAGATCCGTAGCAGATAACATCTCCAGACTATATGAGATGCTCCAGGAAAGCGGGCTTGGTACAATAACAAAAAAAGGACGGTTCAAACCGGATCCCATGTTCAACAAGTCAGTTAAAGCACAGGCGTATAAATACATTACAGAAGCTGACAACATCTATGAATCTGTTCGTCAAGGTGCGATGACCGCAGAAGCATCGGAAGCTGCCCTTGGCAATATCATTAACAAGGCAGCACCTGAATTTCCATTGGTACGTCGGCTTATAGATGTCGGTTATGAATACATGGACCATCTGTATGCTCAACATACTGCATGGAAAATGCGAGAAATCTTTGACCGTGCCGGCGTCACCGCCGCCGGAGCTGATAGCCTCGATATAATATTTAAAAAAGAGATCGAGCCCGCATTGAAAGAATTATTCAAGGCAAAGAACGGACATAATGCAACCAACAAAGTACTGGAGCTCCAAAAAATCTTGGAACGTCTTCGCATAGAAGTCGAAATGCCAGGGATGTTCCGTGGTATGGGCGGCGAAATTAAAACTGCTGCGGATACCGTATTTAAAGATCTGCAATACGAAGCTGATGACGGTATCATGTCATACCTGGGTGGATATGCAGCGAGAATAATCAAAAGAGATTTTCAGTCACAGGATATATCCTTTAAATTAATGGCCAGCGAGCGCATGCCTTTTTACACCAAAGAACGATCAGCCACTCAAGCCGTTGGCCGTGCCGAGGATTTCGATTCAATGCTCTATCTTCGTACAAATGCCCAGGCTAAAGAAATGTTTTATAACAAAACACTTTCTCAGGTGTCTTCATATGTAAATAAAAATTTACCGGAAGATTATAAAACCTATATATCACACTGGGTCGCACGCCTCCACGGGATCCCCTCACAAATGGATCACCATATGGCCCGCGTCTTAAACAATACTATACCCGGAACGTGGGATGCACGCCGGGTCTTTAACATGACAAAGACCGTAAATGATTTTACCTATATGGGGATCCTCGGACTGAAGCCGTTCTCTGCAATGCGGAACTTATTTCAGCCGGCAATTACATTACCGCCCACCCTTGGCAAAGGATTTATAAAGGGATGGGAAACAATGATTAAAGGATATGCCAAGCTCCGCGATCCTGAAATGATCGGATACCTTAATGAGATCGGTGTTATCACGGATTACGCCCCTGAGCTTATGAAAATGACCAACATATTTAAAATACCCAAGTCGATTAGAATAGGCAGCACAAGTTTTGCGATGCCAAGCCAGGACGCCGTCAGAGATTTTACAATGTGGCTGTTTTCAGGATCCGACAGGTTAAACAGATATGTCTCTGGAGCAGCCGCTTCTGTCCAATGGGAAGAGGGAATGGCTTTATGGAAAACAGGTGAACGAACCGTTAATAAAATTATGAAGGCCACCGCTGCTGACAAAAGGCCCGAGTGGATTCAAATGGAGATCCGTGATCTGTTACGCAGGGGCCAAGTGGATACAGCAAAGAAAAGTTTCGTAACCGATGTTGTCGCTGGATCACAATGGCTTTACGGCCCCATGGACGCCCCCATTATAACACAGACCTGGGGTAGCATCGGCAGGCAGATGGCGGTCTTTCAAAGCTGGTGGGCCCATTATGGAGCCAACCTCGAACAATGGGCCATGACAGGCAAGGGACCGGGTGGATCCGTTGAACGAATGCTCTCTTGGGGTATGTCATCAGCCGTTGTCGCAACCGCCATGAGTGGCGTCTGGGGTACAGGCACGGCTGGCCGTTCGACATTCCTTGGGCCATTTGCCGGTGCAGCCAGCAAAGTAAATGATCCATATATGGCGGCACTAATGGTCCCGGCATGGCGTCCTGTGATTCAGAGTGCTGAACTGGCCATCAAAGCAGGTCAGTTAATTGGAGGGGCTTCTCCTGCGGAGTTGAGTGCTGTTAAACGTCAGTCAAAAGCTTTGCTTAAAACTGCCTTCAACTTTGTCCCTGGTGGCAATATAGGTTATCAAGTACACGGTAAATTATTTCAAAAAGGTAAGCCGGGGATCGTACCTTCTGGCTATGAATTTAAGTCTGCTATTAAAACAGGTTTGGGAATGAAAGGTTTCTAACTTATAGCTACCTTCGAACTAAGCCTTTAGCCTGACAGACTTGTCCGGCAGAACCTCAACCTCTTCTCCAGTCTTAATAAAAAAGACTGAATCGCAGTCTTCGCAACTAAAGTATGCCATCCATGGGAACCCAAGGCCATCACACTTTGGGCATCGACACGGATCTTTTTCGTAATCGTATTTCAATCTAAGCCTTTCGTTCACACCAAAGTATCAAGACCTTGCATCTGTCTTTGGCCACGATGTCTTCTCTTGTTTGTTCTGTAACTCTATACGGAACTTTAACTTTTTCGAGATGCTTCATCCATGTATCCAATATCGATTTATCTTTGTGTGTGATAATGAGATCCAAAAAAGACCAGATCTTTGCCGGTGGTATTTTATCATACTCTTCCGGCATGAATGTCTTGACGATAACCTGATCGGTTTCTTTATATATTGACAAGCGTTTTCCTAAGCGTTTCTTATGAAGTGGTGTGTCCATCCGGGCCTCCTTGATTTTAAGTTTTTAAAAGTTGAATGCCAATGAACCCCGCACAATGCGGACATTGTATTTTCGATCTTGATCGCATTAACTTAATTTCTTTCATTATCGCAGCTTTCCTGCTCGCAGTTTCACGAAAGGTTTCACTTCTTTTCTTTACGATTGCCGGACATTTGCTGACGATTTTATGACATGACCACCGGCCATTTTTAAACTTGACCACGCCAGGCTGACCGCATCCGTAACTACACCTTAATATGGCTGCTCGAAGGTGACAGCCCTTCTTGATATATTTACTCATACATTCTCCTTATAGTTTTAGCATTGGGTTCCGCATCCTCGAACGAAGTAACCCTACTGTTTTCCTTGCTCTTGTAACTGCAACATAGGCAACCCTGGCTTCGTCATATGATGCCCGTACGTCCTTTTGTATCTCGCTTAATATCAATGGTGGCAGTTCAGTATCTATCCATACATGATCGGCTTCACCGCCCTTTACGCTGTGAATTGTACCAACAATAAACCGTGGCTTCTTGCCGGCATCCTCTTCCATATCCAACATATGCTTTAGGATGGGTACTGATCTGCCTTGCAACTTTAATATCTTATCGATCTCTTTCTTTCCATTTATGAACTCATCGGTTAACCCGAGTCCCTTTAAATCAAACAGATCGACCGTGCGCTCTGTTTCAGCTTCTGACCATTTTATGATCTCATTTTTCTTACCATGTTCAAGATTGTCTTTTGCTTTGACAGCCTTAATCATCTTTTTAAAACTGCGTCCTGTTATTTCCTTGCCTTGCATCAAAGCCTGATACGTCTTAGCTGCTATCCATGATGCTGTATCACATGGATTCCAGGCTTTATCTTGGAACCGATATGGATTATGCCACGGCAAATTAAGCTTAATTAATATCTTTATCCATTTCTCAAGTTGGTAATTACACCGGCATATAATCATATGCTCGCCTTCAAGATCGAAGTCAGGTTCTGTTTGATCCAGCACCTGACCTTCTCCATATTTCAAGCACGGTTTAAATACAGTGTTTTCCCTATTCCCTATGTTGCCTGCAACTCGACGTGCATATTCATGTACCGCTGGAGATACACGATAACTTTGATCCAGATGCTTTTTCCATCCGGCCTCCAGCTCGATGAATCGTTCCGGGACTGCCCCGGCAAATCTGAAGATAGCCTGGTCAGAGTCGCCGGCATATGTCGTATGGACAGTATCCCTGCTCCACATTTTCGTGATCTCATATTGAAGCGGAGTTAAATCCTGAGCTTCGTCAACAAACAAAATATCTATATCCGGCATGAGTCTTTCTTCCAGAGTCTTTTCCAGCATACCTGTAAAATCTGTCAGGTTATTAGCCGACATCCATATGTCCCATGCCTCATACATTTCTCTGGCCATGGGATCCCAGTCGTCTTTAGGGATGAGCCTATTTCTCATCAGCTGGATTCTGGAAAATAGTTTTTCATTGTCGTATTTATGCTGTTGCCATTGTTGAATGTCATCGTCTTTGCCTGATTTGTACATATCAAATGCAAATTGTGGGAAGTCCTTGCAGAAATCTTTAAACTTTTGCTCTGCCATATTATCCTTATTCAGACCCAGCTGTCGGAAACAATGACTATGCAGAGTTCTCACGTTCTTTGCGGTTTGCTTTTTATCTTTAGCGTCAAGCACTGTGAATATACGGGCTTTGATTTCTTCGACGGCTGCATTTGTAAATGACACTGCACCAATTTTGTCCGAGTCATACTTTTTGCACGCAGCTGTGATCAGTCTCATTATTTCGGTTGTCTTGCCGCATCCAGGAGGTCCGGTGACCTTCCCTACGCTGATGATCTCTTCTGATTTCATTAGTGAATTAAAACATTGGTGGGTTTAAATGCGCCAATCCGTTGCATTTCATCCATAAAGTATTGCTTGATATCAGCTACAATCTTGGCAGGAGCCTCTTGGTTGGGGAAATAATCCGGATTAATATGGGACCCGGTTACAATACCGTCACCGGGGACTTCAATGAATTCAATGCTGAAAATGAATTGTCCTTTTTCTTTTATCTGGCCAGCCATATGCTTCTCAAAATCTTTTTGGTATTTGTCTTTGTCAGACATTTTTTGCTCCTTGAAAAAAATGGGGGAGTCTGTGAAGGGAAAAACCTTAATAAACCTTCATCCGCCCTATGCGGAAACTCCCCGATAATTTTACCCAATAACAGAAATATCGTTAGGCAGTGCATCTTTCAGCCATGATTTAATGTTCAGCATGGCATTGACTTTCCATTCACCGCCATCTGCTTCAAACAGGGCGGCCTTCGGAAGATCACCTTCCCGGATACCGGACTGCATCCTCAAAACGAAATTGGATCTCGGCTGTCTAACTTCAGAAAATGTTCTGAATGGTATGAGTTTAACCGGATTTGGAACCATAGCGGTTTCAACCTTGGCGATCCCGACCCGGCTGGATACTGCCTGGGATATACCATCGTCCGTGGCTGTCTTGACCTGCTGGTCGGAGACATTGCCAACCAATCTTAGTATGGCCTGTCGGTCTTCGTTGTCTTCAAAATCAGTCAATAACCAGATTTTGAAATTTTCGAGTGTCATGTAATCATCATAAGACGCATACGGCGATGTTGGATCATATACCGACTGCACATATTCATCACGGCAACGGTGAATCAAATCGAGATGTGAGATCACCCTTACCGTCCTGAAATTTATTACATGCACCATCAAATCCTTTGGATTGTGCTGATCCACATTATCTTTAAGATAATCGACAAGACTGTTCAACGAATACAGCGTAAGCATCGTCGGTGTCGTCGGCTTGGCATATTTATAGCCGTCTTTTACCCAGGTTTCATCGTTCACAGAGGCCACGACCGGTTCCTTTAAATCAAGAATTCTATTTATTGCTGCTTCAATCATTATGAAATTCCTCCTCATTTTCAATGACATTCATGCTTATGCTTGGCTTCTGAGCCCGCTCAAACATGAATTGCATTTGTTCCGGGTTATGTTCATGTGCTTCTCCTGTACCGTCCGACCGCCTTCCCACAAATGCTTTCATCAG
>Ga0307378_10005557_pt1 | contig 17529 bp, 11 predicted proteins | sample UN1MG_FD_202238 | JGI IMG/M metagenome (GOLD analysis project Ga0307378, IMG submission 202238) | Soil microbial communities from Risofladan, Vaasa, Finland - UN-1 | ecosystem: Environmental > Terrestrial > Soil > Coastal area > Acid sulfate soil | place: Finland: Risofladan, Vaasa | collected... | reverse complement strand
ATATATCAATCTATCCAAGCTCATTTCTCCGATCAACCCCTTCCATCATTACTGGGGCCATAATTCATATTCATACACCGTGAACGGTTACGAAGAAATTTATTTTGAAAAATTTACTGCTCCCAAAGTTTGTACTTTGAAGGCAGTTGTCAGAAAAAAAAAGATTTTTTTGATTTTGATATTGCATTACGACTTTGGATGTTTTATAATTTAGGTTTTCACATTTAAGAAATGTGTATTTTCCGCTAAGGGACACCAAAAGGTGGATAGTGGGTGCGTTGCTCAATACTGTCAAAATACCCTTGAACGGTTACAATATGTGAAATGACCATCTATTGATGTGCATGGAACCAACTTGAAAGGAGAAGACTCAATGACTACGAACAATCACGAAGAATATCCGATTCAGAAGACCTGCTGCCCTTGTGGTCAGCACCAATCGCCAAGCGAAATCACGCGGAGAGGCTTTCTGCAGGGTATGGGTGGAGCGGCACTTTTGGGAACGGCCTTGACTGGCTTGACCTGGTCGGGATTGTCGGCCGCCGAGAGAAACAGCGAAACCGGTCCGAAGCGCCGTCCACTTGTGGTTAAGCCGATACTTATGTACAGCACGCCAAAACGGCTTCATCAAAAAAGTTGGCGCACCTGGGGTGGTATCCAGACTCAACAGCAAGCTGAGCAGGAAATAAGTCGTATCAAGCGCGAACTCAATGACCTGAGTGACAAGGCGGACTTTCCCGTAGAGTTTTTGCCGCCTGCAGGCATCAAGGAGTCCACAGACTTATCCGGTTTAAGCGACCTTGACAAAGCCGACGTGTTTCTCATCTATGCAGCCGGAGCCGGGGGCAGAACGAAGACCTTCAATAAACTAGCGGAGCAAGGCAAGGACATTATCTTCTTTTGCCGTCACAAGTCGGGGCCCGTCTATTTATGGTACGAAAACGTCAGCCCCTCCTACCTGCGTCAGCGTACGGATACACTGGCCGTCAAAGAACTCGATGACGGTGACGTAGTAGTGGACAACCAGGACGAGATTCTCTGGCGTTTGCGTGCGCTGTGCGGCCTGCGCAACACGATGGGAACGCGGATAATAGCTATCGGTAGGGCGGGCGCCTGGGCACAACCGAAAGGTGTAAAAATGACTGACCTGGTCAGGGACAAGTGGCAGTTTGATATGCAGGATATCCCGTACGAGGAACTAGGCAGGCTGATCAAGGAAGCTCGGGCCGACGACGCAGCCGTCCGGCGTGCCCGCCAGCGAGCCGAGGCGTATTTGAAAGCACCCGGCAACACGCTGGAAACGCAGCGTCAGTTTGTCGACAATGCTTTCCTGCTGGAGCAGGTATTTCGCGGGATTATGAAGAAGGCCGACTGCCAGGCCATCACTGTCAGCGGCTGCATGGGGACGATTATGCCGATCGCCGAGACCTCGGCCTGCCTGGCACTCTCTTTGTTGAACGACAACGGATATATGGCGTTCTGTGAATCGGACTTTGTGGTGATACCGTCCGGCGTATTGCTGGCTAATATTTCCGGCCGGCCAATGTTCTTAAACGACCCAACCTACCCGCACGACGGTGTTATCACCCTTGCCCACTGTACTGCCCCGCGAAGGATGAACGGCCAAGAGCTTGAGCCGGTGCGTATCCTGACGCATTACGAGTCGGATTACGGTGCGGCACCCAAGGTCGAGATGAGCAAGGGCCAGACGGTGACCAATATCGTGCCCGATTTCGCTTCCAAGCGCTGGGTAGGTCTGCTGGGTGAGATAATTGATGTTCCGTTTATGGAAATCTGCCGTTCTCAAATCGACATTAGCTTCACCTGCAACAGCAAAACCTTAGCTGAGCGGATGCCCGGTTTCCACTGGATGACCTGCTATGGTGATTATATGCGCGAGGTCGGCTATGCCCTGAAAAAGGTCGGAATAGAGTGGGAAAATCTTACTGAAAGCGAAACTGTCTGAATAGCGGTTTCCTGCTTGCATAGCCCTGTTAACAATGAGGCAAAGTGACATGAATAAAAGTTGCTCGAGGGAATTTCTACGCTTGTAAAGCGGGTGTCGGACCACTGAAAAACAGCGAAATTTTAATAATATTACAACTGATGATTTTCAAGCATCAAAGCTAAACTTCTAACCCCCCAAAGGTGCATGGGGGCCACTGACCTTAAAAGAAGTCTCATACAAATCTCAGTTAATTAGAGCCGATTATATATTTCCGTAAGCATCTCGGACAGTGTGAGAGTTTTAGTGGCGTTGTAGGAATAAGTTCCCACCAGGAACTTTTCAGTTTTTCAGAATCGCTCATAATATCTCCTTTCAGATGATTTTCTCGCAAATCTCACCGTACCATCTAGCAATTGCCTTGCGAAGCTCAACTGAAAGTTTGGGCCACTGCTCGACGATATGCTGTAATTGCGGATCAGAAAACAAGATTTTAGCAAGATTTTTCTTACCAAGGCCGGAAATTGGCGTTTCTGGCGAAATAAACGGGGTAAGCGATGGTTTGATTGTCTGTTTGCCGTGTACGGGGTCAGAAGTTTTATTAATATTATTCCAGTGATTCGGGTTTCGAGGCGGTTTGCTTAGCTATATTCAACAAGACGCCAACCGCAGCGGCTGACAGCAGCATGCTCGTTCCGCCGGCACTTACAAACGGCAGCGGTATGCCTTTTGTCGGCAGAACAACCGTCACTACCCCGATATTCAGCGCCGCTTGAATCGCGATAGACAGAACTATCCCGCTGGCCAAAAGATGCCCGAAACGATCCTTGCAGCGTACAACCACCAGAATCCCAAGCCAAACAAACGCTATAAACAACATGATGACTATAGCGTTTCCGACGAAGCCGAGCTCTTCGCCGATAATTGCGAAAATAAAATCCGTAGTATCTTCCGGCAAATGGCCGTACTTGCAAATTCCTCTACCTAAACCTTTGCCCCACAGTCCGCCGGAGCCCAGAGCAATCAGTGACTGGTTTGCCTGATAGGCAGCCGAGTCCGTCCACTTCTCAGGGCTTACAAAAGCCGTAATTCGCCGCATTCGACCAGGTGAGCGTACCAGCATAAAGAAAAAGGCGACGGCACCAAATGGCAAGGGAGTTAGAAGATGCCACCATTTCGCGCCTGCGATCGTCAATATTAAAAAGGCTAAAAGTGCTATAAACGCTGCTGTACCAAAATCCTCGATGATTACAAGTGCGACCACAATACCAACAATGGAGCAGATGGGGATAAACCTTTTCCAATACAACCTGATGTCATCACGAAATTTGTCGCATACGGCAGCTAAAAAGAAAATGATTGCCCATTTTGCAAGTTCAGAGGGCTGAAAACTTATCGTTATTGGCCCAAGAGGGATTTTTAGCCAGCGAAAGTGCTGATTTATCTTTGGTACAAGCCGCGGAAACACGGGGTAGAATCGCTGTAAAAGAATAATAGTAAGTAACACTATACTAAGGACCAATAAATATCCGGTCGGATTTCTTAACCAGCCCTTAGCAAAGCTGAGCCTGCGGTAGTTAAAGCAAGAGGTGATATACATAACCAGGCAGGCCAAAGGAAAAAACAGGATTTGGCGCAAGCTGGGGTAGTCGTAGAATCTCCGCAAGTCAATTTCATGACCAATGTTAGCACTCGCCGAGAATACAAAGACCGTGCCTATGGCCATCAGGATAACGACAACCATTGCGATGTTATTGGCGACAGGATTATTTTTTGCCAAAGTAATCATTACAATCAGTTATATTTTCAGACTTCTGCTTGAATATATTTTCGGCTTTCTTAGGCCAATAACAGTAGAAATTGTCTGATGATAGGTCAAGATAGCCAATTGCTTAGGCCGGGAGCCGGAATTTAATGCAAAACTATGACAGCGCTCAATTCTCAACCGGGAACAAAAAGGCGGAACGTGCGGGTGCTTGACAGACAAAATACGCTAAAAAATTGAAAACAGTGGAACCAAACCGCCTATACACGGTTTTCCGTTTCATTATCCAACTAATAAGCGAATCACTTACAATTATTTAAAAGGCATTTTGCCCAAAAATTAAGCTTATACCTGCTATTCTATCTTTTAAGCTTAGAGCTATATTTGGGATTCGGTTCGGGCACCTGAGCATCGACGGCCTTACGCCAGGCGTGAAGGAGTTTCCTGAGTTCCTCAGCTTTTTCCGGCATAGTTTCTGCGAGGTCGTTCTGCTCACCAATATCCTTACTGAGATTGTACAGCTCGACACGCTTATCTTCGAAATACTCCAGTAATTTCCAGTTTCCCTGGCGAATTGAGCTCACCGGACTCGTCGTGTTGTAGTAGTGAGGGTAGTGCCAATAAAGGTTTTCGCGTTTCAGCCCGGCAGTTGGATTTTTCAGTAGAGGCACAAGATTGAGACCATCCATTTCGGCATTATGATTCGAGTCACCGCTGAGGCCGGTGATACCGAGGAAGGTCGGATAGAAATCAACTGAGCTAACCGGTTGACGGCAGACACTGTTAGCTTTGGTGACACCGGGCCATCGAACAATCAGCGGTGCCCGGGTGCCGCCTTCGTACAGTGACCCCTTGCCGGAGCGCAGCGGGTAGTTGTTCGTGACGGTTTTTTTGTTGTACTGGTTGACGAAACCTCCGTTGTCGGAGAAAAAGATAACAACAGTGCGGTCGGCGATGCCGAGTTCGCCAAGCTTAACGAGGATGCGGCCAATGTTCTCATCGAGACTGTGGACCATTGCTGCGTATTCATAGTTCTGATGATGCATGGCGGGCTTGACCTTTTTCCTGTAGCGTTCGACCAGCTCAGGTTTGCCCTCGATCGGCGTATGGACGGTGTGATAGCAAAGGTTGAGGAAGAAAGGCTTGTTTTTTACCTTTCCGAGAATTTCAAGTGCCTCATCAGTCAGGCGATCTGTCAAGTACTCGCCTTCGCTGCCGAATTCGAGATGTGGCACGTATCGGAACTCCTTACCCCATCTGCCTGACCCGCTGTAAGGATAGAAGAACGTGGTAGGGGCGCCCCAGAAAGTTCCACCGATATTTACATCGAAGCCCTGAGTCTGGGGGTAATGTGCAGCATCGCCAAGATGCCACTTGCCTACATGAGCGGTGAAGTAGCCTGCATCCTTGAGGACCTCAGCTATGGTTACCTGCTCATGGGGCATGTTGCCCTGAGTGACCGGCGGGATTAGCCTTCGGCCGCGGGGCGGATTTGCTGAGCTCTCGTACCAGATGGTCATATGAAGCCGGGCCGGATACTTGCCGGTCATAATCGAAGCGCGCGTCGGCGAGCAAACCGGCGCCGCTGCATAGGCATCCGTAAAGCGCATGCCTTGCTGAGCCAGCCGATCGATATTCGGCGTCTCGTGCAGGTCGCTGCCATAGCATCCAATATCAGCCCAGCCGAGGTCATCAACAAGAATAAAGATAAAATTAGGGCGTGTGGAAGATATTTCTGTAGCCCCGCGCGCTCTGATTGAAACAGCAGTGCCTGCTGTAAACGACGCCAGATATTTCAGGAAATCCCGCCTGTTTAATGGATTTATCATGCCTTTTACTCCTTAATAGCTATTATCAAAGTAGCAGTTCATGCGCCTTCTGCGCAACCTTCAAAAAAATTCGAGATTTGTAATTACCTTGCAGTAGCACAATCATTCCCGCCTATTAATACGATATTCGGACGCGGTGGGCTTGCCATGCCGACGCCCAGGTAGAAGCCAACGTGCGGAGGTTGATTATACGCCACATTCTGCCAGGCTATACTCAACCTGTATTGTGGGTCATGCATAAGGGTATAAAAACGGTGGAGGGTAGGTATTGTCGTCGTATAGATACGCAGTTCCTTACCATCCCTTGTGCGCCACATGACCTCCTCTCTCCAGTCGCCAAAGAGATCTGCACTGATAGCAGGTGTGGCTTTTGAGCCATTGTTCGAAGTACAATCTTCAGCCATCAAGATAGATGTTTCCCGGCCATTTTCCCAATCCCACTTTGTGATGCGATTGCGATCGAGGATTTCACGAAGCAGATCATCATCCCACCAGGCCAAAAAGTTTTGAGAACCGGGTCGATTCCCAATTTCCAGGCCCTTAATATTACGCAGCCCGCCGGAACCTCCCCAGCACTCAGCTCCCAAATGACGGGGATCGATATCGGCGGCAACGCCTCTTCCGACATCCCTCCCCTCGTCCTTGCCCCATAAAATTTCTCCGGTTGCTGCATCAAACAGAGCTGAGCCATAACCATTTTCATAACCTGGTATAGGTCGTTCATTTTCATGGATGCCCCACACTTCCAGTCCCGGCCTGACGGGATCCAAATCGCTTACATGCAGAGCATCTCCATGTCTTAATCCCGTGGAAAACAATCCTGTCCCATTATCATCAACTACCATTGACCCATAGACAATTTCATCTTTGCCGTCACCATCAACATCAGCGACAGCGACACTATGATTGCCCTGTCCCGAATAACTTTGCAATCCGGGTTCGGCAGAATCAAATACCCACCGTGATGTCAGCTCACCATCTCTCCAGTCCCAGGCCGCCAGCACGGACCTTCCATAGTAACCGCGGCACATTACAACGCTCGGCTTAATCCCGTCCAGGTATGCCACGCACGCAAGAAATCGGTCCACCCTGTTGCCGCTATTATCATTGCCGCCGTTACCGCCAATGCCGCCCCAGCCGCCGACATTGCCCCTGGGGGCAATATAATCGGTTGTGGCAAGTACAGCGCCTGTTCTTCCATCAAATATTGTAAAAAACTCCGGACCATCAAGAATTTTACCATCTGAATTGACATAATCCGCATTGGCGTCACCGATCACAGTACCTTCTCCGTCGACAGTCCCGTCTGCAGTCTTACAGGCAATCTCGGCCCTGCCGTCACCATCAAGATCATAGACCATGAACTGCGTATAGTGGGCGCCCTCGCGGATATTCTTACCCAAATCTATTCTCCACAAGAAAGTGCCATCCAGTTTGTAGGCTTCCAATATCGGTTTATCCGTATACCCCGCCCGCGCGTTATCCGCACCTCTGCCCGTTTGGTGTAACACAATATCATAAACACCGTCACCATCCAAATCCCCGACAGAGGCATCGTTTGGTGTGTAGCCCTCAGGCGTTTGAAGTGGAACAGAGAGGTAATTCTTATCCCAAACTTTTGCCGGCACAGAAGGCTTGCCTTCCGAACCGTCATTGACAGCACAAACAGTGTAGACAACGCCGGCACTTCCGTTATTATCAACGAAGTTTGTGGATTTCATTATCGGCCGTCTGTTGATAAGAGTATTGTCTCTGTAAACGTTGAAGGCTATATTATCCGGCTCTGTCCCCAGCATGCGCCAGCCTACATACACCCTGCCGTCACCCTGAGCAATCGCAATCACTCCACGGTCAAGGTTTTCCATCTGCCGCTGCGCATGTATCGAGGCTGTGGAAAGAAGCACCGGCATGATAGTGACAATCGCTATGATTTTAGTCATTGGCTTCATTATTCTTTTTTCCTTTTTTGCTGATTTACATAACAAGAAAGTTCAGCATTCACTGTGCCGCTAATGTCAAAATCGCCGGAAAGACTTGAAAGCCTATGAGGAAAGAAGTCAACGCCCCCAACACCTGCGCCTAATCGCACAATTTTAGGAACATCGAGCGAATTGTCCAGCTTATACGAATACGGAGGCACAAAGATTTCGTCATCGCCATCATCGACGCGTCCGGAGCAGTTGACAAGGACGTTACCTGATGCTCTTATCTTTCCCGCTATCTCGCCGGGATCACTGACGTAAATGCAGTATGGATCGTTGATGCTGTCAAAGTAGTTATTCTCGATAAGACACTCCGCCTGAAGACGTGAACGAATGCCGTAAAGATTGCCCGTGCAACTGTAATAATTGTTGTAGATATGTACGCGGCCAAAACGCACCGAAGGTATACGCTGCCAACAAAGCGTGTTGAACCAATTATGGTGAAAAGTTATGTGGAGTTTGCCAAGGTCATCGGTGGCGCTATCGCTGCTGCCGACAAGGCTTATGCGGGATTTCTCGTTCTTCGAGGCAGTGAAATAGAACTTGCACCATGATACAGTAATCCAGTCGGACCTCCTGGTTATATCCAGGCAACTGTCATCGCAGTCATAAAAAGTGCACTTAGTGACAAAGACATTGCTTATGTCCTCCTTTAAGCTGATACCGTCTCCTTCACCATAGCCGCCGGGATTGGTGATGTTAAGCCTCTCGATAATTATGTTGGACGAGCCTTTTTTGAACGCGAGCTCTCCTGTGACCGTCGCATTCGGGTCCATACCCTTAATGGTCTTGTTCGACCGGATGCGGACCTTTCCTCCGACTGAACCGAGGTCAATAGAATCCGAGACCTGCACAACATAAGGCACATTCGCTGTCTCGACAAGCTCTTTGAAATGCATGGCGTCCTTGACGATAGCAGTGTCACCACCATCCCCGCCCGTGGTATTCGCTCCAAAGCCACCCGCGGCAAAAACGGCAGGCGAGAAACAAAACAACAACACGAAGCCAGGTCCCACGACACAAGAGACTCTTTTCATTATGGAGCCAACGATATATTCCTTTTCCATCACGGCCTGTTGTGAACCTCTCCATTAATCGTCACATTAGTCAAAACCAGGTTATCAACTCCAACAATCACGTTCGATTTCTCAACGTTACTGAAGGCACAATTCCTCAGGTAGACATCGGTTATGGGTGAACGTTCGTAACCGTTTATAGCCAGTGCATATTTACTTTTTTTGCTGGTGACATTTTCAATATTGATATTACGAACGGTCGGTGTGAACTTTCCGGTATCGCCTTCTCCGTAGAAAAAGTTGATTTTAAGCACTGCTTCGGCGACCTGGCCGATTGTGGTATTTCGCAAATAGACGTTTTCGATTGTTCCGCCGCGAACCGAGTTTGTTTTAATCCGCAATGCTCTTTCCAGATTGGGACTGTCCATAGTACAGTTCTCGGCGAATATATTCCTGACTCCTCCGGTCGTTTCACTGCCTATGACCACGCCGCCATGCCCGTCTTTCATTTGGCAATTTCGAATAATGATATTTTCACTTGCCACGTTTAACCGTCTGCCATCGTTGTTTCTGCCCGACTTTATGGCAATGCAATCATCTCCCGTGTCGAAGTAACAACCTTCGATGAGGATATTTTTACTGGATTCGGGATTACAGCCATCGTTGTTTGGGCCGTGACCAATAACTTTCACATTCCTGACTATAACATTCGTTGAAAGCACAGGGTGAATATGCCACATAGGAGAATTCTTTATTGTCACTCCTTCTATCAGAACATTCCTGCACTTATAGGGCTGAATCATGTTAGATCTCAATTTTTTCCCTTCCCCGTAAATCCTCTGTGCAACCGGCACATCGGTTTCACCCTGAACGCGCAGAGCTTCGACATCGTCAGACTGGATTTTCTTCCATTGCCACCAATTCTCGACACCAGCCTGTCCATCGAGCTCCCCCTTGCCTGTTATGGCAATATTTTGCTGCTCGTAGGCATAGATAAGAGGCGAATAATTCATGCATTCAGTGCCTTCAAATCTTGTATAGACAACGGGAAGATATTTACTCGGATCCAGCGAGAACCTGATAACGGCACCCTCTGAAACGCACAGATTAACATTGCTTTTCAAATGAATCGCGCCGGTGAAAAACGTAGCAGCGGGAACCACTACTCGCCCACCTCCGGCTTCATGAGCAGCTAATATAGCCTTCCTGAAAGCTTCGGTGCAGTCCGTTTGCCCGTCTCCAACCGCTCCGAAGTCGGTAATCTTGAAGTCACGCTTCGGGAACTGCGGTGCTTTAATCCCGCTCAAAATTCCATCAACCTGCTCCCATCCGGCGTTTGCCAGCCTGACCTGCCCGGTGAACAGACCAATACAGAACAATACCGTCAGAACCCTGCTGAGACGAACTGTGGAACCTGTCAAACCTTTTGAATTTCTCTGTTTCATATTCCTGCTCCATCGAGTAAGTGTGTTCCTGGATTTTAGCGTTATTTCTATCATCCTGTCACCTTGTCCGTATCGGCCAGGGACTTAACCTTACGATGTTTATGTTCGAGATTATGGCTTCGGCTTTCGTAATCTGTCTTTTCCCAACTCACACAAACCACTTTTTGTAGAGCTTGTTCAATTGGGCCTCATCCGGGTCGCCTGCGTGCAGAACAACTCTGTATTTGAGCTGTATGCTCCGGCCCTTGTCAAGCTGCCAGGGCTTATCTAAAAAATTAAACGGCGAAGGCGACAAATGGCCATAATCGCGCGTGAACCATATCGGCCGCAGTGGATTGTCCGGATGAATCATAATCGCTATGCCCTCGACAAGGTCCGGCCGGTTTACACGCTTGCCGTGATACCCGCACCATCTCGCTTCTTTGCCGTATGTACCTTCGGCTCCGATGCCACCTTCTGAATTCATCAATACCCCGCCGTAGGCCGGTGAGATGTCAGAAGCTGCACGCATCGCAAAGAACGAATGCTTGGACTTGGCGATAGTAATGTCTTGCTGAGCCGTGAGCCGGAACTCGCAATCGATAAACCACATCCTTTCGTTCGGTACAGAGATAGTGAACTTCCGCTCATCACTAAACGGCGACGGGGCGTCTTTCCGAACCCATGAACAGCTATCAAAAACCACCGCCGAGTTGGCCGCTATTGGACCCAGCTTTAATTCTAACGAGCGAATCTGGCCTATGTCCAGCGAACGATCACTCCAATAGTCACCACCGTTCAGCGGTTCGCATCCGAGCCAAAGTCCGCGATGATGCGGGTACGGCAACGCAGACTCGCTGGTCAAAGGTAGCCCTGAAACAGGCCCGTTTACAGGATAGAAATATGGATATTTCTGAGTCTGATGCGCCCTGTAAGCGGTCAAAGGCATATTGTTCCAGCGAGCAATAATTTGAGGGCCGTTCTGATAAACCGTAAGATTTTCACTTCCGGGCACGGGCTTTACATAGTCGATTGCCAGGGCTTTATCACCTGCCAGTTGTACCCCTACCCAACCTATTGATGCTGCCATCGAATACTTCAGCATCTCGCGTCTATTCGGGTTTGCGGACATTGCAATCACTCCTAAAGAAGATATTGTAATTTTCAGAGACTATAGCTTATCATTCTATCAAGCTTTTGTCTGTCAAACTGTGATTCGTTGTTCACAGTATATCATACACGATTAATCCTGAATGGATGGCGCATTTTCTGAACTTTTCTTTTTTAGCGGTGCCGTCCACAGAAAAATCTTGTGCTTGTCCTGGTCCTCGCTGGATGTGAGCCTTATGATTTTGTCGGGCTTGACTCCTCTCATTCGGAAATCGTGAGAAACGATCCGCGAGCCCGGCCTGAGCTTCTCCAACTGCGGAATAAGCTTAACATTAAGACTCGGCAGCAAATAGAGCGTTATTACGTTTACCTTGCTCAGGTCGAGGGTGAAAATATCTTTCTGCTCAATTCTGACCAGGTGTCCGACCTTGCCCTTCTCAACATTTTCCAGCGACTCTCTCACTCGCTGCGGGTCAATATCATAACCAACAGCCCTGCAGCCGAACCTCCTGGCCGCTGTCACTACAATCCTGCCGTCACCACAGCCAAGGTCGTAAAGCAAATCTTCCTTTTTGACTTGCGCCAAATCAAGCATTTTATCCACCACGTCTTGCGGTGTAGGGACATAAATGACATCCGGCTCCCGGTGCTGCGTTGATTCGGACGCATCGACAGCCTTCGCCATCGACGCTAAAGCCCCGCCTTTGCTTTCCCTGATTTCAACACGAGTATAAGGACTTGAGAGATAAGCTTTATAACCATTCACTCGGAGACCATGGTTGCTGAAAAAATCAATGGTCGACACATCGCGAGCGAGGTCAATCACAGCCGTCCAGGCACCTGTCTTGGAGTTGAAGGTCATGTCCATCCACTGGTCATCGGGAATTCGCGTGCACAGATAGCCCGCGGAGCCGCCCGGGTCGCGGTCATATATCCACCATATCCTGCCACTGTCCGCCTGAGGACCTTTGTCGAAGGTTACACTGACTCGAAGCTTGTCGTCGATGATACTATAACTCGATTTCGGCGGCTCAAGCATCGGGTCGCCTCCAAAGAAATGCCTCATGAGAAACGCATCCAGGTTCGCGGCGTTTGTCTCGGCCGCTGGATGAGCAGTCTGAGAGTGCCCCCCGTTGGGCCTGTAATAAACGGGAATTTCGGGGTGGTTCTGTGCGCCCCAAAGGATATCATACGCCACCCAGTCGTGTGTTCCCGGCTGGAAGAACACGCTTGCTCGGCGCGCCATAAGCCGGCCCCAGTTCTCCGAGGCAAGCACGCATTTCACCACGTCCTTAGTGAGCCGACGGATGTCGTCCCATGTCCAACCCGCCGCCAGCGCCATCGTGTGCATGTCTCGTTCGGAAGTACCCCACGCGTTGCTTCGGTACCATTCAGGAGAATGTTCACCGGGATCTATCTGGCCGCTCTCAAGCGCCTTGAAGAACCGGTCGTTGGCCGATTCGACTTCGTCCATGGAAGCCTTCTCGTACAGCCGCAGCGGCGAGGCATAGGCCGGCGCGACACTGGAACAGGTCGCTGTAAAACGATCATCGTTAACCAGCGCGATGGCTGGCGCCGCACCGTTCTTCGAGCCGCCGGAGCCGGCAATTTTGCCCGCCTCGAAATAGTCGTCTTCCAAATAAACCGCCGTGACCGCCCGCATCAAGGTCATGGGCCATATCCAGAGAGTTGTGTAGCGTGGATTGAGGGTCTTCAAAAATTGCTTGAGCATCCCCTTGCTCAAGTCGGAGCCACCGGGCATCTTCTCGAGCGGCTGCACGACAGTATACACAACGCCGACTCCACCTTCGATGAGTTTCAAATCCAGGCTGTTCAGTTCCGCGTCTTTCTCAAGACTCTTGTAGGAATGCCCGCCCGTAATGTGGAAGCCTCTGGCTTTGCGTTCGGTCGGAACAATCATACGTACAGGAATCCTGTAGTCCCGGCCGGGCCACCACTCGGCCACTCTGATCTCGATAAGCTTCTGTCGCGTCGCGCCACCTACTGTGTCAACGTGCCAGTCATCAAGCACTTTCACGTCCAGAGTACTTTCATCGCGTATCTCGGCAGTGTCGAAAAGGGCTTCCGACCCGGCTTTCGCCCGGGGAACATACGAACTCGTGACAGTAACGCAAATCATCGTCGCCATTATTATGACTGCCGGTCTTTTCATTTTTTATCCCTTAATTCTGTGATATATTAGTCCAAAATTTCCCATCTCCAGGATTATATCAACCTACCCGGACCTCTAATTTTATAATGCTACCAAATCCATCCCATATTTTCAACTTTTCTTAACTTAAACTTCGGGCTTTTACCATAAGCTTCTCCAACACAAATCCTTGTCAGAATCTTGTGTCCATCGCGCGGGCCGGAACGACCAAAAAAGCGTTAAAGACTGCACGCACAAACCGGCAACGCTTGAGGGCACATGAGTAGAAAGTGGGTATGTATCCTTCTCGAATTTTATGCGCATTGGCCTGGTCACGTTAATAATTGTTACCATCTTTCGGAAAAAACATTCTTTGTGCTGTGGAAAATCAAAGAATTTTGTGATATTATGTTTTCCATAAGGTGTAAGAATATCTTCCAGTCTGCTATTTGGGAGAAGGCAAATCTTAACAATGAAGATAACTGAAGGAGATACACACATGATAACGGCAGGCGTCTCAAGGCGAGCTTTTCTCAAACAAACTATGGCATGGGGTTCAGCACTGGGTCTCAGCGGGTCGGCTTTAGCGATGGATATTCAGGGCAGAAAATTACCCACCAATTCTCCGGCGCAGCAGCCTAACATCCTGGTTATCGTAGCCGACGATATGGGCTATTCGGACGCCGGATGCTACGGTGGGGAAATCATTACGAACAATCTCAATCGGCTGGCAGACAACGGAATTCGGTTCACTCAATGCTATTCTACGGGGCGCTGCTGGCCTTCGCGGACTTGCCTTCTGACGGGTTACTACGCCCAGCAGGTCCGCATGGACCCACCCCAGGGACCACTGCCGGCCTGGACCCGCGTGCTGCCGCACTATCTCAAGCCGCTCGGATATCGGTGCTATCACTCCGGCAAGTGGCATCTAAAGGGAGCACCCAAGGCTGTCGCCGATGGCGGTTTCGACCATTCCTACGTCCTGCACGACCACAATCGGTTCTTCGCGCCCAAACAACACGAACTTGACGACCAGAAGATTGCTCCGATAGAGGAAGGCTCGGATTTCTATGTCACTACCGCCATCGCCGAATACACAATAGACTTCCTCAAGGAACACGCAAGGGAGCATCGTGATAAGCCGTTCTACAGTTACCTTGCTTTCACATCGCCACATTTCCCGCTGCACGCTCTACAGAAGGACATTGACCGGTACCGGGACCGCTATCTCGAAGGATGGGACATCGTGCGCGAGCAGAGATGGCAGCGCCAGCGCGATATGGGCCTGGTCAACTGCGAGCCGGCTGCGCTCGAGCCTGAGGTTATTCCGAACTGGAATTTTCCCGGGGACAAACTCCGGGAATTGATCGGGTCTTTCGAGGTGGACCGGGCCTACGCGTGGAAGGATTTGACCGAGCAACAAAAGAGATTTCAGGCGACCAAGATGGCAATTCACGCGGCTATGATTGACCGTATGGACCGCGAAATCGGGCGAGTTCTCGATCAAATAAAGCAGATGAACGCATTCGAAAACACCGTAATCTTTTTCGTTTCTGACAACGGCGCCAGCGCAGAGCAGATTATCCGTGGCGACGAACATGATCCCTCCGCAGCGCCCGGGTCGGCTCGCTCTTATCTGTGCCTCGGTCCGGGATGGTCCAGCGCTTCCAACACACCCTTGCGTCTGCACAAGTCATGGGTGCACGAGGGCGGTATTTCGTCACCGCTGATTGTCCACTGGCCGGCGGGCCTGTCGGCTCGCGGCGAACTGCGTCACGACACATGCCACTTCGTTGATATCTTGCCAACCATCCTTGACTTGGCAGGAGGGAGCGATTTTTCTGCGAATTGGAACGGCGAGATTGCGCCTCCTCTTCCGGGCAAGAGCCTGACTCCGGCGTTCCTGAAAGACGGCGTCATCACGCACGATTTCATCTACTTTCACCACATTCAAAACCGGGCCATTCGAGTCGGCGACTGGAAACTTGTAGCCAAGGGAGATGACGGGCCCTGGGAGCTATATGATCTGAAGACCGACCGCTGCGAATCAAAGGACCTGGCCGACAAGCTGCCGGACAAGGTCCGAGATATGTCTGCGCTGTGGCAGGAGTGCGAAGACAAGTTCAGGCAGCAGGCAGGGCCACCTCCCGAAAAGAAAGCTCGACGCCAAAAGAAACGTACCGGATAGAAAAAGAGATATTATTGAATACTCCAATGTCAATGCGATTTAACCGCCTGTTCGTCGACACGGCATCTTCGAGACCAATAAACTTTCACCCTCTTGTCTCGTTTTTCCTCGACAGGCGCATCGTTTTCCCAGGTTAGTGAAGTTCCCAAGGCGCCCAGATGTCACCTTTTGCTCTTCGCCCGAAACGTATCGGCGGTCGTCCTAATTCAAAGGCCCCCAGGTCAGGCGCTTCTCCAGCGTAATTATCGTTAAAGTTTGGAAGTTTCACTCCCGAATCAATAACCGGATTTGGGGCCGTTATTACCGGATCGGTTAAGGTGACGGTTCTATCTCCTTGTTGTATCGGAACCTTGCCCCATTTGATACTTGTCGTCGTTGATGAAGGATAAAATTCCAGAGCATACGATTTTATAAAAGAGGGATTTCCTCGAATACCATGTCTTTCCCTGGCAATACCCCGATCCATTCCTGTAAAAAGGTCGTAATCAAAATCGCAGGGAGTCTCAACCTCTCGTGAAGATATCAGCCGGCCAGGGCAGTCAAAAATGTTGTTTCGCGTCACTGTATTTGGATTTACATGGCTGCTAAAAACATGAAATGCCCCTTTTGGTTGAATAGCCGTGTTATGAAAGACGAACTTTCTTCCTCCTCCAAACTCATCTCGCTGGCCCACTTTTATCATACTTCCGCCAAGAGGATCCCTATGAGTTCGGCGGCTTTCTCCGAAAACATTTCGGAAGATATACAGGGGCCCTTTGGAGGTGCACGCGGTGGCAATATGCTGGAAGGTTTTTTCGATATAGTTGTTCCATATCCGAACGTTCATGTTGGCCCCTTCGCTTTCAATCGCATCGTCCCAGACATTGGCTATGATGTTTCCGTAAATGTCCGAGTCGCGATTTGGGCTACCTTCAAAACTGAAATTTGATCCACCGCCGATGGCGTCATTATAGCCGTGGTCCTCTGTAGAACGAATCTCATTGTATCGAATGACGTTTCCGCCACTTGAATTTACCAGGGTAATCGCCTGAGGCCCGGCCGGGTGACCCGTGTCCCAGTCGTTCGATGCGCCTCGCGGATTCTCAATTAAATTGCGCTGAATAGTGAGGTTGCCCGAGCCACGAGCAGCGTAGATAGCGCTGTCCGTATTGCCCAGGTTCCCAAACGATCTTGGGCCGCCTATCCTGCCCCAGAATGTGAAGCGGCAGTCTTCAATAACATTGTCATGACGTTTTGACTTGATTAAGAGAGCGTGAGCCGCGGCGTTCTTGAATTCAACTCCACGAACAATCACATAATTGGCATCGATCACGCAGGTGTAATCTTCTACATTTTTAACGTCGATCGTTGCTTTTGAATTTCTCGCCGGCGTTATTAAGTGATAACCTTTCGGTGAGCCCGATTCGGTAATCATTATTGGCCCGGAGTTTATGCCGTCTTCCAGATAGGTTATCTTCCCAACTGGAAAAGAATCGTTCCTGGTTTTGCATGTTAGCTCGTAGCTTTTGTTATTAAGCGTTAATTCGACATCATAGGTCGTGTGCGGTTCCAAGCCAATGATGCTTCCACGATACTCATTATCGCGTGGATCATGAACGAGGGGATAGCCTTGACGCCAGGTCGATGTTCCGTTTGGCCTGAACCGGACACGGCACTCTCCGAGGTCCGGCGATTTAAAATACAGCCCTATGCATTCATACGTGGGAACGGCATAGAAATCGTTTTCGTTAGCGCTATACAATTTCGAAATATTGGTCGTCGTGAATAGAAGAATGAATAGTAACAGATTGATGCTGCGTACGAATGGGTTCATACAAAGGCTCCTTCATAACAAAAATAAAATCAATTGACCCTTCTGTGCCCAATCATATCAAACGGCCTGCGCGTGTCAATAGACCGGGGAGACGCTAACGAAGCCCGGAGGCAGATTGATCCTGTCTTTAAAGTATAGAAGCAATTTTCTAAAACGATGATTTTCTATATGTCGCACAAGGTTAAGTTTCGCACTTCTCAGATGGTGTTAATATGGGCAATTGTAAGCTTTTGAGCCATTTCACGAAAACACAACTAATACTTGTCATGTTCGAGCGATTTACCGAACATGCATTTAATTCGGAA
>Ga0307378_10005556_pt1 | contig 17533 bp, 19 predicted proteins | sample UN1MG_FD_202238 | JGI IMG/M metagenome (GOLD analysis project Ga0307378, IMG submission 202238) | Soil microbial communities from Risofladan, Vaasa, Finland - UN-1 | ecosystem: Environmental > Terrestrial > Soil > Coastal area > Acid sulfate soil | place: Finland: Risofladan, Vaasa | collected... | reverse complement strand
TGAAGTTCTACCAACTAACTACAAAGACAAATTCCTATTTGGTAAATCATTTCATTATAAAACTGTAAAATTTAAAGGACAAAAAAATCTAATTGGAAAATTTGCTAAAATCAAAATCACTGACGCCCTGACCTGGGGCTTAAAAGGAGAATTATGTTAAACAAATTAATCGTTATTGTTGGACCAACGGCTTCGGGGAAAACTGATTTGTCAATTAAGCTTGCTGAGAAATTCAATGGCGAGATTATTTCAGCTGACTCAAGACAAGTTTATAAAGGAATGGATATTGGGACAGGCAAGGTAACAAAAAAAGAAATGAAAGGTGTCCCCCATTATCTTTTAGATGTTGTCCCGCCTGGGCGGGAAAGATTTACCGTTGTCCAGTATCAAAAACTGGCCCTGAGGACAATAAAAGAAATCCATAAAAAAAAGAAAATCCCTTTTTTGGTAGGAGGGACCGGTTTTTATATTCAGGCAGTAGTTGATGGAATTGTTATCCCTGAAGTAAAGCCGGACTGGAAATTGAGAAAAAAGCTTGAGAAAAAAAGTATCCAAGAACTTTTTAAAATGCTAAAAAAGCTTGATGCGCGCAGAGCTAAAACCATTGAAAGCAAAAACAAAAGAAGATTAATAAGGGCTCTTGAAATTGTTATTAAAACTAAAAAGCCGGTTCCCTTATTAAAAAAGAAACCGACTCAATTTGAGTTTTTAATAATAGGTATCAAAAAAAGCCCTAATGAGCTTAGAGAACTAATAAGAAAAAGATTATTAAAAAGGTTAAATATTGGAATGATAGCTGAAATTAAAAAATTGAAAAAATCAGGGCTTTCCTGGAAACGTTTGGAAGAATTTGGCTTAGAGTATAAATATATTGCTCAATATCTTCAGAAAAAAATAACTTATGGTGAAATGGCGGAAAAAATTCAAAAAGAAAGCGAGCATTATGCCAAGCGCCAAATGACCTGGTTCAAGCGCGACAAAAGAATTAAATGGATTAAAACCTTTCCCGAAGCAAAAAAACTCTCAAAGAAATTTCTTCAATAACTGCTGGACAGTATCGGGTTTGGCACGGCCGCGAGTGACTGCCATTACCTGCCCTGTTAAAAACTGGAGGGCATTTTCTTTTCCTTTTTTATAATCTTCAACTGGTTTTGGGTTTTTTGAAATCACATCTTTTATAATTTTCTCAATCTCTCCTATATCAGTTAATTGAGTTAATCCTTTTTCTTCAATAATATGGGAAGGATCAGCCCCGGTCCCAAACATTTCTTTTAAAACCGTCTTGGCAATTTTACTTGAAATTCTACTTTTATAAATCAAAGTAAGAAATTCAGCAAAATTCTCCGGAGTAATTAAGAAATCTTCTCCCAAAACTGAAGCGCTTTTAAGGAGTCCTTGTAAATCTGTAATAATGTAATTTACAGCTAACTTAGTTAATTTCAAAAATTCATCTTTTCCAACTTTTTCTTTTACATCCACTTCCTTCACCCAATTTCTTAATTCTGACATAACTTTTTCAAAGTATTCTCCTAAATCTTTGTTAAAAGTAAAAATCTCAATAGATTTTTCATCTAAATTATACTCCTGAGCCAATCTTTTTCTCCTCTGTTGAGGAAGTTCGGGAATCTCTGCTTTAATCTCCTGAATAAATTTTTTATTTAAATGAAGGGTTGGTAAATCCGGCTCTGGTAAATATCTATAATCATGAGCTTGTTCTTTTTCTCTTTGGCTTACCGTTGTTCCTTTTGTCTCATTCCAACCCCGGGTTTCCTGGACAACCTTTTTTCCTTTATCTAAAACCCCTGTTTGTCTTTCAATTTCATAATCAATTGATCGTTCTACCGTTCGGAAAGAGTTTAGGTTCTTTATTTCCACTTTAGTCCCTAGTTTCTGACCCTTGCTTAAACTAATATTCACTTCCACTCTAAGTTGTCCTTTTTCCATATCGGCATCAGAGACCCCGAGATATCTTAAAATCAATTGTAGTTCTTCAGCAAATCTCCTTGCCTCTTTAGCTAAACTTAAATCCGGCTCTGTAACTAATTCCATTAAAGGAATACCAGCTCTATTAAAGTCAACTAAAGAACTGCCTCCAGAGTGAATCAATCTGCCAGTATCTTCCTCCAAATGGACTCTTGTTATCCTAATTTTCTTTCCCTTGATTTCCAAAAATCCTTGTTTGCAGAATGGCTTATCATATTGAGATATCTGGTAGCCCTTTGGTAAATCAGGGTAAAAATAGTTCTTCCGGTCAAATTTGGAAGTTTCGGGAATATTACAATTCAGAGCCAAGCCAGTTTTTATTGTTTTTCTAACAGCTTCTCTGTTTATAACTGGGAGCACACCGGGGTGGCCCATACAAACCGGACAAACATTGACATTGGGATGCCTTTCATTAGGATCATTCTTACAAGAACAGAACATTTTTGAGTTTGTTTTCAACTCCGCGTGTATTTCTAAACCTATTGTTGGTTTATATTCCATAATTTACAATTTATTTTTAATTATTTTCCAAATTTCTTGATGGATTATTTCAGGAATTAATAGTTTGCCATTTTCAATACATTCTATAACCCTAAGCTCTTTCGGGAATTCTTCAGCTGCGTGCAAATATGATTTTAAAGCGTCCTCTAAGTGTTTTTTGTCCTTTTCATGAATATCTCTTTTCTCGCTTCTGCCTAAGTAAGCTTTTCTTCTTGCTTTTTTTTCTTTGTCAGTTATTTTGTTGGCTAATTTTAAAGAAAATTTAGGAGAAGTTTTAAGAATAAAAGTAAAATCTGGCTTAGGAATTTCTAAAATTTCGTATTCTAAACGATAAAGCCAGTCAAAATATTTTTTTCTTTCTTTTTTATTTTTTATCTTACCCCCTTGATGGCCAATGTTTGAGACAAGATATCTATCAGCGATAACCATTTTTCCCTCTTTTAACCATTTTCTTATTTTGAAGCCAGCATCGTATCTGTCGCAGGCATAAAAAATAGAGGCACGGTAAGAACCAACCTCTTTAGCGGTGCCGTATTCCCCTCTTAAATATTTATCAACCAGCCAAGCCGGTTTTTCGCCATGACGAGGAAAATCAATTACCTCCACTTTATAACCTTCGTGTTTTAATCGTTCAATCAATAATTTAACTTGAGTTGATTTCCCAGACCCATCAAGCCCCTCAAAAACAATAAACTTGCCTGGACAAAAATTCTTAATCATTTTAAAAACTTTAATAAATATTCTTTATAAACAATTGGCGCCCAACCACCAGTATTTTCAACACGCCTCCCCAGTTCTTTCAAATCAACCAATTCTCCTTAGGGGGCAGGATACGAACCAGAATCAATTTAGCGGAGCGAATTTTATTCAGATTCGAGGCGTGAGGAGTGAAGTGTATCCGCAGGATACATAAGCGACGAGCAACGAAGAAGATGGATGAAATTCGCTTCGCCCGAAGGGAAGCCAAAAAATAGCTGATTTCTGCGTTGCTCCTCCTCAATGTAGTATATTATACTACAATTTCGTCGTCGCGCCTTGAAATCATCTCATTTTTTGGCTTCTAAATCTGACTCTGGTTCGTATCCTGCCCCCTTTACATGTTGTTTGTTTCTTTAACCGATATTTCTGGGTACCACTAAAACTTTCTCATCTTCTTTCATGTTTTTCTAAAGTGAGAAAAGTATATTTATAGGGATTTTCTCTGTCTGATTTATTTTCTACCCGTTCTATTTCTTTCCAGGAACTCTGGTCAAATTCCGGAAAAAAGGCGTCGCCTTCAAAATCTTCCTCAATCAGGGTTAGATACATTCTGTCAGATAATGGTAAAAATTGACGATAAATTGATTCTCCCCCGCAAATCATTACTTCTTTAGAATTTTTGACTATCTCAAGCGCTTCTTTTATGGAATGAGCAATCTGACAACCAGACGGAGTAAAATTTTTATCTAAAGTTAGGACAATATTAGTCCGACCAATCAAGGGTTTGCCAATAGATTCAAAAGTTTTTTGGCCCATAATTATTGGCTTCCCTTTGGTTAATTTCTTAAAATGCTCCATATCAGCCGGTAAATTCCAGGGCAGGGTATTTTTTAAGCCAATAACATTATTTCCACCAATTGCTGCAATAATTGAAATGACGGGCTTGCCTTTTTCTCTCATTTTGATATTATAATATATTAACCATGAAAAAACAAGATAATAAATCTATAATCTTAGACTATTCTGAACTTAAAAGAATGACGGATGCCCATAGAACCCTGAAACATAAAATTGTTTGTACTGTGGGTTCCTGGGACATGCTCCATATAGGTCATCTTAGATATCTGATAAAAGCTAAAGAGCAAGGAGATATCCTTATAGTCGGAGCGGACAGCGACAGAGGAATAAAACTTTATAAAAACGAGTTGAGACCAATTATTCCTCAAGAAGAAAGAATAGAAATGCTTAGTTATCAAGATTGCGTGGATTACGTCACTTTAATAGACGACATTGACGAACAAGGAAGGTGGCAATACGAACTGATAAAAATAATCAAGCCGGATCTTTTTATTACCACTGACTATAGCTATTCTGATAAACAAATCAAAGAAATTGGGGAATATTCTAAAGAGGTCCTAATCTTTCCACGCCAGGCAAAAAATACTTCCTCAACTGAAATCATTGAAACAACCGTTAAAAAACACTTAGAAATACTCCTGTCTAAACTTAACAAAAAAGATGAGAAAAAAATTAGTTAACATTAAAAATGCCAGACAAGGAGAATATAGAAAGGTAATTAAACAAATAGCTAAAACTCGTAAATGTCCCTTCTGCAAAGAGAATTTTAAATACCATAAAAAACCGATCTATAAAAGAAAGAAAGGCTGGTTTTTAACTAATAACAGCTGGCCATATAAAAACACTAACTATCATTTAATAATTTTAGGAGATAAACATAAAGAAAATTTTTCGGAAATAACAAAAAAAGACCTTGAATCAGTGGCCTATTTAATAAATTGGGCGATAAAAAAATGGAAAATAAAAGGAGGAGGAATAACGATGAGATTTGGAGATACTGACTATACTGGAGCTTCAGTTAGCCATATTCACTTTCATTTAATTTCTCCAAAAATAGACAAAAAAACAAAAAAGACAAAAACAGTTAATTTCCCAATCGGTTAGTTTTTTTAAATGGCGATTTTTCCTTTAATTGATGGGCAAGGATCATATCCTTCAAGCGTAAAATCTTCGTAGTCAAAATCGAAGATATTTTTTATTTTTGGATTAAGAGTCATTTGGGGCAAGAGCCTAGGCGTGCGAGCTAACTGAAGTTTTACCTGCTCTATATGATTAAGATAAATATGAGCATCAGATAGAGTATAGATAAATTCATGGGCTTTTAATCCGGTAACCTGGGCTATCATCATTAACAATAAAGAATAAGAAGCAATATTAAAAGGAACACCCAAAAAAACATCACAACTTCGTTGAAATAAATGTAAAGATAGCTTCCTCTGAGCAACGAAGAATTTAAAAAAGCAGTGGCAAGGAGCGACAAAAACCTTATCAATGTCCTCTGGATCCCAGGAAGTTACCACCAATCTTCTAGAATCAGGATTCGTTTTTATTTCTTCTATCAGGTTTGATATTTGGTCAATTACTCCACCGTCTCTTTTTTTCCAACGCCGCCACTTTTCACCATAAATAGGCCCTAACTCTCCTGGCGGTAAATTATACTTGGCGCAGGCCTCGGGCGTTGCCCACTCGTTCCAAATTGTCACGCCGTGGTCTTGCAAATACTTAACATTGGTATCCCCTCTTAAAAACCAGAGTAATTCGTAGATAATGGATTTCAAATGGACTTTTTTGGTAGTAAGTAAAGGGAAACCGTCGTCCATATTAAAACGCATCTGATAACCGCAAACGGCGAAGTTTCCAATTCCTTGGGGATCGCCTTTTTTTTCTCCATTTTCTAAAACGTATTTTAATAGGCCTAAGTATTGTTGCATTTTATATAAGTAATCTTAACGTCGGCTGATTCTAAAACTTTTTTAGCATCAAAATTGGAACCTCCTTCGCTAAAATAAAGATTTTTTATGCCGGCGAAAACGATGAGTTTGGCACAAACAGGACAAGGGAAAATAGTGACATACAACGATGTTCCCTCAAGGGGGACACCCTTTTTAGCGCCTTCGGCAATTATTTTCTGCTCAGCATGAATCGTGCTGGCTAAATCTTGTCTCTCCCCTGGTTTAAAAAAATCTCTAACCTCACCAACCTGATAAGGGGTATAGTCGCTGGGAAGATCTTTATTGTAAGCGCGAAAAAGAATTTTTTTATTTTTCACCAAAATCGCACCTATTCGACGCCACCACTCGCTACTTTTTCGCCCCTCTTTATATGCTTCTTTCATCATTTCAATATCAAAAGAATTTTCGGAAATCGGGATATCTTTAAAAGGTTGTTCGGATAAAATTTTATCTTTATCCCAACGAAGAAAAACCGACTGCCATTCCACTTTTTCCTTTTTAAGATATTTATCGCGTAAATTCCTGGAAATTTCATCTTGAATAAGAACCAGTTCTTTGTTTTCCAGTTGCTTAATATTATCTCTGGAAAGAATTAAAACGTTTTTAAAACCGAGTTTATCCAGCAGGTTTTTTACTATACTTGCATCTATTGCCGCGATATCCGGTTTAATTTCGGAAAACTCTTTTAAAAACGACTCATCAATAATATAAACAACGGAAATTCTATCCTGAATTTTATTTAAAAAATCTAAATATCCCTTGTGAATGACAGGGATATAAAGAATGAGGTTTTTTTTATTCATGGAAAGATAATCACTCTATTTCAATACCCATGTTTTTGGCCGTACCTTCAATTATTTTCATTGCCCGTTCAATGTCAGTAGTGTTTAAATCAGGCATCTTTTTTTCGGCGATCTGTTTTAACTGGGCTCTGGTAATTTTAGCTACTTTTGTTTTATTAGGAACACCAGAACCTTTTTCAATAGCAGCTGCTTTTTTCAAAAGTTCAGCTGCTGGAGGCTGTTTTAATTTAAAATCATAAGTTCTGTCTTGATAAACTGAAATCTCAACCGGAATCTTAAAACCTGTTTGATCTTTTGTAGCATCATTAAATTTCTGACAAAACTCAGTAATATTTAGCCCATGCTGAGCCAAAGACGGCCCTACTGGTGGAGCAGGAGTTGCCTGTCCAGCTGGAATTTGTAATTTTATAATAGCTTTGATTTTTTTAGCCATGTTTACTGTTTATTTATAACTTTTTAATCTGTAACGAGTCCAGTTCCACAGATGTATCCCTACCAAACATATTAACCATTACCTTAATCTTTCCTCGCTCTTCATCAACTCCTGAAACTCTTCCATCAAAATCTTTAAAGGGACCGTCAATAATCTTTACCGAATCCCCTACTTTTGCTTCAATCTTATATTGAGGCGTCTCAACACCTGTTCTTTCTTTCAAAACTTCAATTTCTTTTTGTGAAATTGGCACCGGCGTAGTACCCACCCCGACAAAACCAGTTACGTTTGGAGTATTTCTAACAACATACCAAGAATCATCAGTAACAATCATTTCAACCAATACATAACCCGGGTAGATTTTTTCCTCAACCGTTTTTCTCTTGCCACTTTTAATTTTAATCTTTTTCTCTTTTGGCACCAAAACATCAAAAATTTTATCTTCCATATCCAAAGACTCAACCCTTTGCCTTAGGCTTTTAGCAACTGCGTCTTCGTAGCCGGAATAAGTATGGATAACATACCAATTTTTTTGTTGTGGTAATCTCTGCTTGGGCATCAGAGTATAAATTTATTTAATATCGTCGTAAAAATAAAATCTAACCCGCCTAAAAAAATAGCCACTCCAAACGAAACTCCAATAACAATTAAAGTGTATTTTATGGTTTGCTTTCTGGTTGGCCAGTTAACTTTTTTCATTTCCAACCTTACTTCTTTAAGAAATGTGATGATTTTTGAGGGAAGATTACTAATTTTCATGGTTTTAGATTAGCCGAGAAAAGTTTAAATGTCAAGGTTCTTTACTTTCTTGGCATAAGTTTGAATAAACTTTTTCCTTGGCAGTACCTCTTCGCCCATCAAAGTATCAAAAGTTCTGTCGGCTTCTTTGACGTCTTCAATGGTAACTTTTAATAAAATACGATTTTCTGGGTTCATGGTAGTTGACCATAATTCTTCTGGATTCATTTCTCCTAAACCCTTATAACGTTGGACAGAAGGAGCTGTAATTTTTTCTTTTTTTTGAGAAGCTAAAGTTTTATCTTTCCCATCCTCACTATAAACATATTCTATCCTTTTCCCTGCCTGAATTTTATAAAGCGGGGGCTGAGCAATATAAAGATAACCTTTTTCAATTATTGGCTTAAAATGACGGTAAAAAAACGTTAGAAGAAGGGTCCTGATGTGATTCCCGTCAGAATCTGCGTCAGCCATAATAATAATTCGGTGATACCTTGCTTTCTCAAGATTAAAATCCTCGCCAATGGCCGTCCCCAAAGCAATAATTAAAGCCCTAATCTCTTTTGAGGATAATATTTTGTCTAATCGAGCTCTCTCAACATTCAAGATTTTACCCCGGAGAGGCAAAATTGCCTGAAAGTGCCTATCTCTGGCTTGACGTGAACTTCCTCCGGCGCTCTCGCCCTCAACTATATAAAGCTCGGACTCTTCGGGTTTTTTGGAAGTACAATCAGCTAATTTTCCCGGCAAAGCAAGACCTTCTAAAACTCCTTTTCTTAAAACTGTCTCTCTGGCCGCTCTTGCCGCTTTTCTAGCCCGAGAAGATAAAATACATTTTTCAATGATAGCTTTAGCGTCTTGAGGATTCCTTTCCAAAAAATCAGTTAAGCGCTCGGAAACTATCTGATCTACCATCGCTTTAGCTTCGGGGTTACCCAATTTCGCTTTGGTTTGGCCTTCAAATTGGGGTTCTCTTATCTTTACCGCAACCACTCCAGTCAACCCCTCTCTTACATCTTCACCTGATAAATTATTATCCGATTCTTTAAGAAAATCATTTTTTCTCGCATAGTCATTAAAAGTCCGGGTTAAAGCGGTCCTGAATCCGGTTAAGTGAGTACCGCCTTCCTCGGTATGAATATTATTAGCGAAACCTTCCTCGTAGCATTCATACTCTTGAGTATACTGAAAGGCAGCTTCAACGATTATCCCATTTTTTTCACCATAGCAATAAAAAACATTAGGATTGCGCGGAGTAGAGCCATGGATTAAATATTTAACATAAGAAGTGAGACCGCCCTCAAAATAAAAACTGTAACTTATTTTTTCTTCTCTTTCGTCTCTAAAAGTTATTCTAATTCCTTTAGTTAAATAGGCCTGCTGGCGCAAATGATTTAAAATTCTTTTTTTGCTAAACTTAATCTCTTTAAAAATTTCCGGATCCGGTTCAAACAGAACAGTCGTTCCGGTCTGCCGGCAAGGACCTACTTTTTTAACTTTTGTTTTTGTTTTCCCTTTAGAATATTCTTGAGAATATTTAAAACCACCACGACAAACTTCAGTTTTCATATAGTTAGATAAAGCGCAAACGACCGAAACTCCTACTCCGTGCAGACCTCCTGCTACCTGATAGGCCTTCCCCCCAAACTTTGCTCCGGCATGCAAAGTGGTCATTACTGTTTCCAAAGCTGATTTTTTTGTCTGGGGATGTTTATCTACCGGAATTCCTCGTCCGTCGTCAACCATTTTTACTTTATTTCCCGGCAAGAGGGCAATTTCAATGTTTTTTGCATAGCCGGCCAAACATTCATCAAGGCCGTTATCTAATACTTCCCAGACTAAATGATGCAAACCATCGGGACCGGTTGAACCAATATACATTGCCGGTCTTTTTCTTACCGGTTCCAAGCCCTTCAAAACATAAATATCTTTGGCAGTATATTCAGCTTCCTTATTTTTAACTCGCTTTTTTAATTTTGGTGATGTTTTTTTACGAACCATATTATTTTCTCACTTCCCACTCGGGATTTTCTTCTAAGATTTTAATTATTTTTTGATGGATTTTATCAATTTCCTTTGATTTAAGAGTTCTATCCTCTGCTTGATAAATTATATGGAAAGCCAAATTCTTTTTTCCTTGGACAATTCCCTCTCCTTCATAAATATCGAAAAGGTCAACATCTCTAACCAAAGCGCCTCCAGCAACATTAATCTTATTCAATACATCTACAACTTTAACATCTAGTGGTACCAAGACAGCTAAATCTCGGATGGCTGCCGGATACTGAGAAATCGGCTGATATTCATGTTCTTCAGAACAAAGTTTTATTAATTTCTCAAAATCAATATCAAATATAACCACTTTAGTTTTTTTAAATATTCCTGGGGAAATCTCCCCTAAGAATCCTATTTCCTGCCCATCAACCTTAATCTCGGCACACCTTTCTTTCTGCCAAATAAAAATCTTGCTTTGTTCAGGAGTAGGTTTGTACTCATCATACCAGATATTACTAATACCTAATTTTTTTAAAAGCGAATCCACAACTCCTTTTGCTTGATAAAATGCGTCTCCTGTAATTAGTCCGGCAAGCATTCGCTTCTCTAATCGTTCTTTGGGAAATATCTTTCCTAATTCAAAAATTTTAATCTCGTTAAAATATCTAAAATTATCTATTACATTCTTGAGCAAATTGGGAATTAAGCTCGGCCTTAAATATTTCTGTTCCACGCTCATCGGGTTCTCTACCTCAACAGCGCTTTTAAAAACCTCGGCTTCCTTTTCCCCGATAAAAGAATAGTTATAAACTTCGGTAAATCCACTTTCTTTTAAAATATTTTTGGTGATATCTTCCCAAAAAATCTCAAAATTTCTTTTTGGCGGAATTAAAGAAACGATCGGGAAAGCGGCCGGTATTCTCTGAAATCCATAAATTCTACCGATTTCCTCAATCAAATCTTCAGGTAAAGAAATGTCCAAGCGAAAAGTAGGAATTTCTACAATTAAAATTGGGTGTTCTTCTTTAATAATTTTAAACCCTAATCTCTTTAAAATTTGTTTAACATCTTTCCTTTCTATTTTTAAACCTAAAAGTTTTGTAAGATATCTATAATCCAGTTTAATCTTTTTTGGTAGAACTTTTTTGGGATAAAAATCAACTAAACCAGAAGTAATTTTGCCTTTTGCTATATTTTGAATTATTTCAGCTGCTCTATTTATTCCTGTTTCTGTTAAACTTGGATCAATTCCGTGCTCAAAGCGCCAGGAAGCATCGGTTTTTAAACCTAATTTTTTAGAACTTTTACGAACAATTCGGGAATCAAAATTAGCTGATTCTAAAACAATAGTTTTTGTTTTTTTATCTATTTCAGCTTTCTTACCACCCTTTATGCCGGCAACAGCTAAAGGATTTTTTACGTCAGCGATAACTAAAATATCCTTGTCTAAATTATATCTTTTATTGTCTAAGGTAATAATTTTCTCTCCATTTTTAGCCCTTCTGACAATTATTTTCTTATTAGAAATCTTATCTAAATCAAAAGCGTGAAGGGGCTGACCGGTTTCCAGCATAACGTAGTTTGTAGCATCAACAATATTGTTAATAGGCCTTAAGCCGCAAACTTTTAGTCGCTCTTGAATCCATTTTGGCGAAGGACCAACTTTTACATTAGCAATAACCCGAGCGGTGTATCTTGAACAATCATTTTTATTTTTAACTTCAACGGCAACAGAATTTCTTGTTTTTAAATTTTTATCTTCCTTGAGTTTGAATTTTGGAATTTGTAATCTGGAATTTGTGAATGCCGCGCACTCACGCGCTATTCCAATATGAGAAAAACAATCAGACCCTCTATTCGGCAAAACATCAATATCTAAAACATAATCTTTACCTGCTTTTTTAATTTCTTCAACCTCAAAAGCATGCATAGTCAAAAGCTCTGCCAGTTTTTCTGGCTTTGGTAATTTAATATATTCTTTTAGCCAATTATATGAAAAAACCATATATCAACATAATTTACTATATTAAAACTGCTCAAGAAATCTTAAATCTCCCGAATAAAACAATCTAATGTCGTTTATTTTATACTTCATCATTGCTAATCTATCCATTCCGATTCCAAAAGCAAATCCCTGCCAATTCTTAGGGTTAATCCCTCCTGCTTTCAAAACATTGGGATGAACCATTCCCGCTCCCATTAATTCTATCCAACCGGTCCTTGAACAAGTGCTGCATCCTTTCCCCTGACAAACCAAACAAGTCATATCTACTTCAAAGCTTGGTTCGGTAAAAGGGAAAAAGCTTGGCCTTAAACGGCTTTTAACTTGCTTTCCAAAGAATCTTAAAAGAAATTCATCAATAATTGCTTTAAAGTTAGCTGCTGAAACGTCTTTGCCAACCATTAATCCTTCTACTTGATAAAAATTGGTCTCATGGCTTGCATCGGTTGCCTCGTGTCGGAAAATCCTTCCGGGAACAACAATTCTAAAAGGAGGATTATTCTTCTCCATATAACGAATTTGAACCGGCGAAGTATGAGTTCGCAAAAGCAGACCATTTTTTAAATAAAAAGTATCCCACATATCTCGAGCCGGATGATCTTTAGGAATATTCAAAGCATCAAAGTTATACCATTCGTTTTCAATTTCAGGACCCTCAATTACCGAAAAACCCATTGCTTGAAAGATCTCTTCAACCTTTCTTTTAACCAAAGTCAAAGGGTGCAAATGCCCCACCGTTGGTTTTTCCCCCGGCACCGTAACATCAATTTTATCTCCCTTAGTTTTAATTTTAAGAGGTTTCCGCATGCTTTCATTTTACTCTAAATTTCCCTTAAAATCAACCCCGAAATTGTGGATAAGAAAAGCCGTTGAAATATTTTTTCAACGGCTATATTTTTGGTTTTTTAAGCTTGGCCAGTTAGCTTTTTCCAGTTTTCTTTGGGTCGATAACGAGGAGAGCCAATTTTACATAAAGGACAATCTTTCTGTTCAACTGCCCATACCTCTGTCTCAACTAAAGAAACTATCTTTATTCCATTGTAATCTACTGGAAGCTTCGGGGGACGATGAACAAGGGCTCCAACAACCGGTAAAAAATTAACCGGCTCGTAATTTCCTTGTTCTACTGCCCAACGAACTTCCTTAAAAGTGCTGCTTGTTGTAATAAGTTCTTCCGCCTGAAGGACAACTGCATCTTTAGGAATCTGCATTCTTTGCCAAAGCATTCTTTTCTTTCCAGGAGAATCGGTAGGGATTATTTTTGGATCTTTCTCAGTAAATGCATGAATTGCATTAAACCCTTTAGCTATCTCATAAGAGAAGGTAATAGCAGCATAAGGGGAACCGATAACCCAGTCAACTTTTTCTATCCCAGCTTCTTTTAACTTTCTAACAAGCTGACAAGCCAAAATCTCACAGAGTTTTGGATTGCGAAGAATCCGCATGCAATCAAAGAATCCATTACTGCACTTTCCGGAAGTCAATTCGGCGTGAGGGGCTTTTGGGTCAGTAGAATCATATACCCAAACCGCATCGTAAAGCTCAAACCATTTGAGAATTTCTTCTGCAGTCAAAACCCTATCATCATACCACTTAGGATCATTAATAGGCACTGGTAAATTTTCCATAATCAATCTCCTTTCTCTTTCAATGCTTGTTCAATTTCTTGAGCGATATTCTTAGCAGCTTCTACCGGGCTTCCAATTTCTTTTGGCGGTTCTCTAATTGGCCGGCCAATTACTAAATAGTCAGCCCCGGCCTTGATTGCTTCATAGGGCGTCATCACCCGTTTTTGATCTCCCGTCTGAGCCCATTTCGGCCGAATGCCAGGCGTAACCTTCAAAAGATTTATGTTTTCTTCAGATAAAACACCAAGCTCTTTTGGCGAACAAATAATACCGTCCGCTTTTTTATCAACAAGCATATTAGCAAATTGGATAACTTTATAGCTTGGGAAATCTCCAAAAATTGATAAACATTCATCTTCATCAATTGAAGTTAAAACAGTAACACCCAGACAAAGAGCTTTGCCCTTATTGGCAACCGCTTTAGCGATTGCTTCTTCACCTGCCGAAGCATGAAGATTAAACATCTTTACGCCTATCTTAATAACTTCTTGAGAAGCGCCAGCCACAGTATTAGGAATGTCGTCAAATTTTCCATCCCACATAATATTACCGTCAAGCTCGTTGAATAATGTTTGTATCAAAGTAACTTCTCTCCCGGTAATAGGAACAATTATTGACCTCAACATCGCAGTAATAAACTGCAAGCCGATTTTGAAACATCCCACACAATCTTTCAGCTCCTTAACCAAACCCAGGGCTTTCTCGAGAGTGTTTACATCCAGGGCCACAATAATTTTATCTTTTGCTTCCATTTCTTTTTTCCTTTCAATTCAATTTTGGTTTCTTTTCATATCTTTTCGAACAAACTGTGTGGGTTTCCAAGGATATCTGAGAAATATTGAGCCAAAGCTTATTGCTTTTGCCCCGATTTCTCGTAGCTTCTCAATATCAGAAAATTCCCAAACGCTGGGACCAATTATCGGAACCTTGGTCAGAGAAACAAGTTTCTCTACAAATCCCCATGTATGAGGTTGGGCAACTTTTCCTGAAACTCCTCCACCTCCTAAATGTGCAAAAGGGCTTTTCTTGTTTGGAAAAATAATTGCCCAAGGAACACTATTGATTGAGATTGCTTCAACAATTCCTTCAACCGCAGGAAGAATTGCTTCAACACCATGAACCACTGAAAGTTTAAGAATCAACGGAAAACAACTTACCTTCTTTACTGCCCTACATCCTTCTATTATTTTTGTTGTGTTTTCCAAAAAATCTCCTTTAGTGTTCGGACATGACCAATTCAATTCTAAACCAACTAAATCAAAATCATTCATCATCGTTGCCATCTCAACAAGCTCGTAGTTATTATCAGAAAGAATTGAGCCAACCAAAGAGATCTTTCTTTTGTCTGCAAAAATGCCTTTTTCTTCGCACCACCACCTAATCCCTTTATTTGTAAGCCAAACAGCGTTGACTACTCCGCCAGGCAGTAACCGAATACATCCCCAAGGTTTATACCAGCACAGATTTCCTTTTCTCGGTTTATAAGTAACCGTTTTAGCAACAACAGTAAAAAGTGATGGGTCAATCAACCCTATCCATCTTAAGGGCCATTCGTGCGAATAACCCTTTCCATCAAAACTCAAAGCCCCACTGGCTGCCACGTATTTTATTTTATGTCCATTTGAAAGCTCAATCATATCTATCTTCTCCTTTCTCAAATATTCAAACGAAACGTTCTGCAAATATTGTCATGGGTTAGCTTCCTTATTTCCTCTCCATTTATACCAAGACCTGGCAAAAATTTCTCTACAAAATCTTTGTAAAGATATAAAGAGGGATATCCTGATGGCGGATTACTTGAATGAAGTTTTTCTCCGTAGGGATGAGGAGCATGATCTGTTTCAATCCAGTCTATTTTGCCCGCTTTCAGACACTCTGTTAGACCTAACACGTCTGATTGATTTCTCAACGGCGGGTTCATTTTATAAAGCAAGCCATTGGACTCACTTAATCGTCTATTGTCCCACATAACATGATGTGGAGTTACTCCGCACGTAATATTAATTTCTTTTCTTGCAGAATCTATTAATTCCACCGACTCCGGGCACGAGACATGGACAATATGTAAATTACCCTGGAAGCCCGTGTCTTTAACAAATCTTATTTGGTCTTGTATTGAAGCTACTTCTGCTTCCTTCGGCCTTGCCCAAGAATGAGAAATTGGATTTGAGAAATCCCAGAGGTCCGGCTTTAACTCACTTTTTTTCTCACAATGAACAGCAATTACGCCTTCGTATTCTAAAGCAGTAAGAATAGCGTATATTTTTTTCTGCTGTTCCTCTTCAATAACCTCCAAATCCCCTACCGACTTACCAGCATATAGTTTAAATCCAATGACTCTTGTCAACCTGTCAAAGGTAACTACGGCTTGCTCTAATTGTTCTTCATCAGGCGTTAAGCCAAGATACAAAAAATAATTTCTTTTTTTTGTCTCTGGAACTAATGCGAATCTCTCGTGAACATCTTTTTCTGTTAAAATAGGCGGATCAGTATTCGGCATATCAAAAATATGCGTCACGCCTTGTTGTTCTGCAATTTGAAAAACATGAGCTATGGTTTCTTTATACGCTTGCCCACCATCTCTGCAATGTACATGCGGATCAATTCTTATACGCATCTTATCTCCTTTCAGTTTATTTCAAACTTTAATTATTTAATTTTCAAAGGACAAATTTGTAATACTATTTTTACCAATATAACGGTTTTTTGTCAACAAAAAAAAGCCCAAAAAGGGCTTCTGTTATGCGGGGACGACCGGACTCGAACCGGCAACCTTTTCCGTGACAAGGAAACGATCTAACCAATTGATCTACGCCCCCAAAATCTACTTCTGTGCCGACGGTAGGATTTGAACCTACGACCTAGCGCGTATGAAACGCTCGCTACTACCCCTGAGCTACGTCGGCATATTACTTAAACCACCTATCAAGCCCATTATTTGATAATACAAATCAGCCGACTTTCTTATTCTAATTGTCACTGTTCCATAATGGACAGGGGAATTACTATAATTCTTTTTATTTCTTGCCTTGATCAGTGTTGTTTTGGTAAATTGACTTCTTGGAATCCCAGCAACCTTAGACCAATACCCTTCTACTTCTTCTATCCTATCTTTATGAATCTGATTAATGCCTATATAAGCAGAAAATCTGTCTTTTTTTATTCCGAATACTCCTTTGAAAACCGCTATCATAAATTTTATCGATTCGGGATCTGAGTTACTAAATCTTACACTTCTTGATTTTTTTGATCCCTCCCCCCAATATAATGACAACCCAGCTATTAGTAAATCTCTTTTTGACAACTTGCCAATTTTTTTAGCTCCTTCTTTTCTGCATCTTTCTATTTTTTCAATACGACGTTCATGCTGCATTCGCGCACCTTTAATCCTTCCCTCATAACCACCTTTAATTCTTTTCTGACACAGTTTTTCAATTTGCTCAGGAGTTAACTCGATATCTCGACACCAGATACTAACTGTACTTTTAGCTATCTCTATACTTTCTGCTATATCTTTTATGCTTTTTCCCTTTTTACGTAATCTAATCGCTTTATTTTTTTCTTTTGTTTTTGCCATAAAACCTACGATATCTTAATTATTGTTTTATTATACCGTAGGTTCGGAAATAATACAAAACTCTTGTTGCGGGGCCGGGATGTGCGCCCGGGTCTCGAGGTTATGGGCCTCGCAAGATACTACTTCTCCACCCCGCAGGTCCATTTTATTATATTTTTCAAAAAAAATCAACCCTCGCTACCAATTTCATTAGCGCGAGGGTAAGCTTTATTGCCTGGAAACTTAAAACATCTCCAAGTCACGGAGGGCTTTTTCAAAAATTCCAAGTGTCTTTTTTGCTTCATCTAAAGTAAAGCGATAATCGGGGTCATGGACAACATTATTGCGGATTTTATGCGCTTCCCAAATTTGCTTAATATTTGGC
>Ga0307378_10005555_pt1 | contig 17539 bp, 17 predicted proteins | sample UN1MG_FD_202238 | JGI IMG/M metagenome (GOLD analysis project Ga0307378, IMG submission 202238) | Soil microbial communities from Risofladan, Vaasa, Finland - UN-1 | ecosystem: Environmental > Terrestrial > Soil > Coastal area > Acid sulfate soil | place: Finland: Risofladan, Vaasa | collected... | reverse complement strand
CCTAAAAATTCTATAAATCCCTGGTTCCTGTCCCCAATACCTCTTTTGTCTATATGCTCATATAGGCCATATTCATGTTCTATATGCACTACATAAGGTGACAGTTTTTTAATTTTTTTTGCTACCGGTTTCCACCAAAAACGATTCGAAGTATCTATTAAAGGGAAAACCCCTTCACCAGTTCCATCTGTATGGCTTATTACCAGAACATCTCTTTCCGGATTTTCTTTCTGTATAAATTCTCTGGCTTCTTCACAAAAGGTAGCAATACCACATAACCTCGGATAATAACTTGATATTAAGACTATTGGTTTTCTATTTGACATTATTTACCCCTTATATTGTGCTGTTTTTACAAAATCTATTTATGTGTTAATCCCATAATTGAGTGACTCCCCTTTAATTGGGGCACTATACCCTAATTAAATTTTAGAAAGGAGGAATCAATCAAAGATATTATATCACAAATACTTTGGTAGAGGTCAGGAACTTGCACTTCTTTTTTATAAACCCATCGATTCAATCCAATAAAAGAACAGAATAATAATTAAACAAAGAGGTAAAATCACCATCCAGGGATTCACTTTAAAATACTCGGGAATTGTTATGTCACCAAACCATCCTTTTTTTAGAATACCCTGTAAACCGGGATAAAGATGAGCAAAAATTCCTGAACCGATTATAATCCCAATAAGACCTCCGAATAAGGCATCCAGATTACCCTGGCCCATCGCCGCAGATATGGTTCCGGGACAATAACCGAGTACCGCAAAACCCACACCAAATATCAACCCGCCCACAACGGTCATACCTATTGAACCCGGTTTAGGATGAAGTTGGACCAAACCTAATCCTTTTAGAATATAAATACCGATCATTCCGATAACCACGGCAGATAGCATAATTTTAATAACGGTAAAATCTTTTAAAAGCAGCTGCCCCAGGATAATATCATATTTTCCTGCCCCACCCTTCTGTAGAAGAAAACCAAAAATAATTCCCATGAACAGACCAAGAATAAGTTGAGTCTGTTTTTTTAAATGCAAATTTTTTAACATCTCTAACCTCCTATTCCCTAATAAATCAAGTAGGCAGCTAATATACCACTGGCAAAAAAGAAAATAACGGCAATCCAGCTGCTTACCGCAAGTTGAAGGGTACCACTGATGCCGTGACCACTGGTACAACCATTAGCCCACCTTGCCCCAATTCCCATAAGAATACCACCCAGGAAAGCAACAAGTATTCGAGGAAACACCTGAAGGCCGAACCTGGCTATCCATCTGGAAGGAAGCCACTTTAACTGGAATTCTCCGGAAAGGTTAGCAGAACAAAAAGAACCAATAATTATTCCCAGGACAAACATCCACTCCCAGTCAATTTCAGCAGGAAATTTCTGGTAATAGAGCTGATTCTTTACAGATTTTCCGGTCAGAGCTTGTTCAATCATACCACTGGTCCGGGCAAATGCAGTTGAGCAGCCGATCGGTTTGTCTGAAAGCAAAAAAGTAAACCAGCTTAGAATCCCGATTCCTGCTCCCACCCAATAAGGTGACCATAATTTCAACGCAAGAATATCCATTTCAAATTCCTCCTCTTTATTATGATTATTTACGATGAAGTTTACCCCGATAAGGAAAACTTCCCCATTTTTTTATCATTTCCCGATTTTCACCAAATTCTCCCATGCCGGTCATTCCACCGGCTACATTAACCAGATGATAAAAACCCTTTTGCAGCAATATTGATATGGCCAAACTCGAACGATGACCAGTGCTGCAGATAACATAATATTCCTTCTCTTTATCAAGTTCTTTATAACTTTCCCTGAGATCAGGCGCAGAAATATTGATCGCTCCTTCAATATGGTGTTCCTCAAATTCATAAGGAGCACGAACATCCAAGATATGAATTGCTTCGCTATTTCGAATATGTTCCAATTCCGGGGCAGAAATCTGGCAAATATGTTGGGTTGGAAGACCACCTTTGGCCCACTCAAACATGCCGCCTTCTAGAAATCCAACTGTATTATCCAGACCAACTCTTCTTAACCATATTGCTACTTCTTCTGCTTCAAGGCGATGAGGTGTTACCAAAAGAATCTTTTTCTCCGGAGGAACCACCCATCCGGAAAAAGTCGGGAAATTACCATCAAAATCAATTCCGTATGAATCTATAATATGCTGGCTTCCAAAGGCATCATAGCTACGGCAATCGAGTATCGTATAATCCCCTGATTTGGCTAATTCAGAGAACTCCAAAGGTTTTAAAGAATTAATTTTATCTAAGTTACGAACCAATTCAGGGCCTTTTCGATTAATATCACTGCAACGACTGAAATGGTCCGGTACCGGAGGCATTTCATGGGTCAGAGAATCAATAAAATCTTCTTCCGACTCAATCTGTAATGCTTCATTATATTTCTTTTCATATCCGATGGTGCTTCTTCGTTTAGCTCCCATAGCCCTTCCGCAGAGGGATCCTGCTCCGTGGGCCGGTAGAACTTCACAAAAATCCGGCAATTCTTTTAATTTTTTAAGACTGATAAATAGCTGGGAAGCCAATTCTTTTGCCCTTCCTGGGAAAAGATCCGGTCTACCCACATCTCCCACAAACAGGGTATCGCCACAGAAAACGACCACCGGTTCCTTTCCTCTTGATTCATCTACCACAACATAAGAAAGGTGTTCCGGTGTATGACCTGGTGTCTCAATCACACGGACAGCCACATCATCAATCCTGAATTCATCTCCTTCTTGCAAGGGTTGATGTTCAAATTGACAATTGGCCGAAGCAGAAGTATAAATTTTTGCTCCGGTTCTTTCTGCCAGATCCAGGTGACCCGAAACAAAATCGGCGTGCAGATGAGTCTCTAAAATATGAGTAATTTTAAAATCCATTCTTTTTGCTGCCTCAATATAGATATTGACATCACGTCGGGGATCAACAATAGCACAATTTTCTTTTCCGCCTAAAAGATAAGAGCTATGGGCTATTTTGGGTACATAAAATTGTTCGATATACATAAAACCCTCCTTTAAATTATAGCTAAAGCCCTAAACCATAAAATGGCTAGGGCTTTAGCTAAAGCATTTCTTTGATTTTTAGTAATAAGATAAACTAATTATATAATTTTTTGTAGAGTTCGCTAACCTATCATTCAATTAAAAAGTTAACCCAGAGTTTTTACATAGGAAGTTTATTGATATTACTATTTAGTATCTTATTCTTCTTTCTTATCTTTTCCTTTATCTTTTCCTTTATCTTTTCCTTTATCTTTTTTCCCACCACAGCAAGGCATCAAAATCACCTCACTTTCTAAAAAATATTAAACAAGAGCAACACAATCAGCGAATTTAATCGACCTTTTATGATAAGATATATACAACAAAAAAGACTTTTTGTCAATATCTTTAATCTTTAATCTTTAATCTTTATGTTATTTACAAATCAAAAGTGCACTGTTTTTTAGTATTTCAAATTGGATATCTTTTACTCCCGGCCGCAATGCCCCAATAACTTTTATAGGTTATTCTTTGATTTTATTTATTTTACCTCTTGCAATAGAAGCAAATATACCAAAAAAACAAAGTATTGTAAGTATAATAAAAGTTGTCTTAATACTTATAATAAAATTGGGATGGTTGCTGCGGCTGATTTGAATATTCCCCATATAAAAGACCATAACCAATGAAGTTATCCCCATACTAAAAGCCTGCCCTATTGAACGTGCTGAACCGATAATTCCTGATGCAACACCATAGTATTTTTTTGTCACTGAACCCATGATTGCATTGGTATTCGGTGACGAAAAAAGTGCAAAGCCAAAACCGACTACCGATAATGCAGCAATCATATACTCTATGCTGGTATTTTCAGTTAGAAAGATAAAGAAGACAAGACCAGCTGAAGTTACGGCCATACCTAAGGAGGCTACCATTCGAGGCTCGATTCGGTCTGACAACCCACCGGCAAGAGGTGAGAACAAAGCCTGGACTAGTGGTTGTGCTACCAGGATTAAACCAGCCTGCTGGGGGTCAAAACCTTTGATATACTGCAAATACAGGCTCAATAGATAACTAATTACAAAAGTCGCACTATAATTAATCAATGCCGCAAGAGACGAAAAGATAAGTATTTTGTTGTTTTTTATTAAAGTCATATTCAGTATAGGATTTTTCACTCTATTTTCATAAAAACCAAAAATGATCAGTAATATGAATCCTATAAGCATTAGTATAGGACCCCAAAAGGAGCGAACAAGGGAAAGGCCGTATACAACCCCAAAAAGACCAACACTATAAATTATCGAACCCTTATAATCAAACTCCTCGCCCTTTGCTTCAGCCCAATTCTGCTTTAAATTCAATAAAATGATGATAACGATAATTCCTATAGGTACAACCAAAAAGAAAATACTTCTCCAGCCCAGGTATTTTGTTAAAACTCCACCTAAAAATGGTCCGGAAGATAAACCGATATAAGTTGCAGCTACATTAATTCCAAGTGCCCTGCCCCTATCTCCTTGAAAATATACCGAACTTAGTATTGATACCAAAGTTACAGAGATCATGGCACTGCTTATTCCCTGCAAAACTCTAGAGGCAATTAACATACCTGCGTTGAAGGATATACCGCAAATGATAGATGCAAGAGTAAAAAATGACATTCCATATAGAAGAAGCCTCTTTCGGCCAAAGATATCTGCTAATCTTCCAAATGGTAAAATAAAAACAGCTATAGACAACATAAAAGATAACACAACCCAATTCAGTAAAACTGTATTCATTGCAAACTCTTTACCGATAGAAGGTAAGGCAATATTAACAGATGACACCATAAATGGTACAATAAATGCTCCTAAAGTAGCGATTAATAACACTGTTTTTTTATTTATTTTATCTTCCATTAAATATTCCTCCAGTCTAACTCTCTTCTCCATTTACATCATCTTTTCTTAAAATAAAACGGGAAATTGAAACGTACGAATTCAGGTTTCACAATTCTGCTTTCGTATGAAGAAATATATAGAAAATTAATTTTTACTATTTGTTCCCTGAATAGTAAAATTACATCTTTCCAGAGCCCGATCATTTTTTGACTCCATTTCTTCCTTTATTAATTCAATTTCAAAGAGTTTTGGCCAAAATTTCCCGGTTACCAAGAGGCGATTATTCTTTATATCATAGGCAATACCATTTAGAACATCGACCTTCTCACTACAGTCTTCCGGACTTAAAATCCCTTTCAGATCTATCCAGCCAGTGACCTGACCGGTCAGAGGATTAATTCTGGCGATACGTTCGGTTAGCCATATATTAGCAAAGATTTCCCCTTGCACGTATTCTAATTCATTGATTTTAGTTACCGGAATATCGTTTTCATGCACTTCAATCTGGCTGATCTCCTCAAAGGTTTCAGGATCCAAGAAATGTAAGGTTGAGGTACCATCGCTCATAATTAAACAATTTCCATCATAAGTAATGCCCCATCCTTCATTTGAATAATTGAACTCCTGTAGTAATTCAAAATTGTATGTGACAGGGGACGGTTCTTTGTCACATTCTATTTTATTTAAGATCAGGCGCAATGGCGACAGCCTTATCCCTTAATCATCTTTTATAGTTTTAGACCTTTAGCTACAGATTTACCCAGCTCTGGGTCAGCCTTAGTCAGGTTTTCAGCCTCCCGCTGCTGTATCGGTTTGTCAATGTTCATAAGATCGCTAATGAGGTTATCTACCAGATGTTTCTGATCTATCTTGCTCAAGGAACGATATCTTTCCCCTGCTTGGGCGAAATCATTTGTTATGCTGATCTTCTGACGTGTCACTTCTCCTTTAATCCTGTATTCTCTTGGAGTACCAGTAGGGGCTTCCTTAGGTACATCACGACCCAGGCTGCTGGGTTCATAATTAACCGGACCACCAAATTCTCCACTCTGCATAGCTCCATCTCGTTGATTATTATTAACCGGAACGATAGGACGGTTAATAGGAAGCTGCAAATAGTTCGCACCCAATCGATGGCGTTGAGTATCAGCATAGGAGAAGGTCCGACCTTGCAGCAACTTGTCAGCAGAAAATTCGATTCCCGGAACAATGCTGGCAGGACAGAAAGCGGCTTGCTCTACTTCAGCAAAGAAATTCCTGGGATTACGATTGAGTACCATTTTACCCACCAGCATCAAGGGGAATTTATCCTCAGGCCAGGTCTTGGTAGCATCAAGTGGATCAAAATCCTGGTTTAATTCTTCAGCAATATCCATCAACTGAACATTGAGTTCGTATTCAACCTCCCTATTGCTGGCTATCATCTCCCAGAGATCACGGACAAGGAAATCCGGATCGATACCGGCCAGTTTGCCTGCTTCATGACGGTCAAGGCTTTGTACACCTAATTTAGGTTTCCAGTGATATTTCACATAGACAGCCTTCCCCTTATTATTCACCCAGACATAGGTATTCACACCAAAACCCTCCATCATCCGGAAACTTTTTGGTGTCCCCCGATCAGAAAAAAGCCAGGTAATCATGTGGGTCGATTCTGGCGTCAGAGATATGAAATCCCAAAAGCGGTTATGGGTAGAAGATGCCGATGGCATATTGTTATCCGGTGCACCCTTAAAGGCATGAACCATATCCGGGAACTTGATGGCGTCCCTGATGAAAAATACCGGAAGATTATTTCCCACCAGGTCATAGTTACCCTCTTCGGTATAAAACTTAACGGCAAAGCCCCTGGGATCCCGCACGGTATCTGCAGAACCCCGTCCTCCGGTGACAGTTGAAAACCTTACAAATACCGGAGTTTTTTTCTCCGGATCTTGAAGGAATTTCGCCTTGGTGTAAGGCATCATACTCTTGTAAACCTGAAAATAACCGTGTGCTCCTGCTCCCTTGGCGTGAACAACTCTTTCCGGAATACGTTCCCGGTCAAAATGAGCCATCTTCTCGATAAACTGTACATCTTGTAACAACACCGGACCACGTTCGCCAACGGTCGTCGAATTCTGGTTATCAGAAATGGGAACGCCCTGATTGGTAGTCAAATATTTTTCTTTCCTTTTTTCTTTCATCATATTACCCTCCTTTCATAAATAAAAAGTTCCTTCTTTTATTCTTCTTAGGTTTATCCAGCAACTTTTATGTTTGAACCCTGACCGCAAGTCGCCATTGCGCCTGATTTAAAATACTTAAACTATCTTATTATATATTCAAATGTACAAAGTCTCCTGTACCAAAGTAATTTACTCCGATAATACCCGACGGAGTTTTTTCTTCTTCAATACTTTTAGTCGGAAGAAGTCCTCTCTCTCCTTTTCTTCCAGCACTTCGGAGATAAGCTTCACCAGGGCTTCGTATTTGGGTATCTGAATGTTCTTGAGGGCATTAGCCCTTTTCTGGGTTCTCTTTATTTCTATAGCCAGTTTATAAACAGAATCCTCTACTTCTGCCAGTTCATAGAGTAGATATTTCACCTGGTGGAATTTCTGTAGAGCCACATCCAGGGCCGTATTGGTATGATAAAAGCTGTAGTAAGGTACAATCTCACGCTTTTCATACTTTATTTGAGGTATCTCAACACCCATAACGCTATAGGTAAGAATAGTAAATTCAGTGGCTTGAGGTATGGACTTAGCGACTTCATTAACTTCGTTTATCCCAAGGGTGATGTTGGCCACAGTTAGGGCTTCATAGGCATCTTTGAAGATCTCCCGCATTTTTTGCTGAATTTCTTTGGCCCGGTCCATAAACTCCATCATCTTTCTAATGAGCACGTTCCTCTTTTTATCCAGAAGCTCGTAACCTTTTTTGGAAAAGTTCAGGGCTATCTGGGCGGCCATTAGATTGGCCTTAGTTGAAGCAATGTTTTCCTGCATTAAAAATCACTTCCTGAGGTATTTTTTCACCAGGGAAGGGTCTATTCTGGTGAGTTTCTGTTCGGGCAAAATCCTAAGAAGCTCCCACATTAGCTCCAGGGTTTGATTTATATCCCGATGTTCTTCAAAGTCTTGTTTTGCAAACTGCTCTTCAAACTGCCGCCCAAATTCCATATACTTACGATCTATCTCTGAAAGTTCTTCTTCTCCTACGATCTGAGCCAAAGCCCTTACCTCCTGGACCCTGGAGTAGGAGGAAAAAATTTGGTTTGCCACATCGGGATGGTCTTCCCGGGTGTATTCCTCGCCTATTCCATCCTTCATGAGTCGCGACAACGATGGAAGGATATTAATAGGGGGATATATTCCCATCTGATACAGCGACCTATTCAAAACTATTTGCCCCTCAGTGATATACCCGGTCAAATCTGGTACTGGATGGGTGATGTCATCATTGGGCATGGTGAGTATAGCTATCTGGGTGATGCTTCCTTTAGAACCCTTCAACATGCCTGCCCTTTCATAGAGGCTAGAAAGATCTGAATAAAGGTATCCCGGATATCCCTTCCTGGAGGGCACCTCTTCTCTGGCTGATGAGATCTCTCTTAATGCCTCACAGTAACTGGTTATGTCAGTCATTATCACCAGCACGTGCATGTCACATTCAAAAGCAAGATATTCAGCAGCAGTAAGGGCACACCTGGGAGTGATAATCCTCTCCATGACTGGGTCATCGGCCAGATTTAAAAACATGACCACCCTGCTCATGACACCAGCCTCCTCAAAGACCTTTCGGAAAAAGTTAGCCTCGTCGTGCCTTATGCCCATAGCCGCAAAAACTACCACAAAACTACCGACCTCTTCACCGGAAATCCTGGCTTGTCTTATAATCTGAGCTGCTAACTGGTTGTGAGGAAGGCCATCTCCCGAAAAAATAGGCAACTTCTGACCCCTTATTAGAGTCATAAGACCATCTATAGAAGAAATCCCGGTCTGGATGTAGTTTCTGGGGTAAAGTCTTGCTACAGGGTTCATAGGTCTGCCATTTATGTTATAATTTTTGTTGGAATATATCTCTCCAGCACCGTCTATAGGCTTTGCAGTGCTGCTAAAGGCCCTGCCGAGAATTTCACTTGACATAGGTATTTCCATGGGTTTGCCGGAAAAACTCACACTGACACCATTTAAAGATATGCCTGATGTCCCCTGAAAAACCTGTATGATAACTTTTCCCCTGTCAATCTGGACTACTTTGCCCATCCGGTGTTCCTTGCCAGACATCTCTATATCTACTATTTCACCATAAACCGCATCTTTAACTTCATCCATTATGATAAGAGGACCTTCAGCTTTTTCTAACTTTAGATATCTAACTTTCATCTGCCGCACCTTCTTTGTACAAGCTCTCTACGCTGTCATAGTAACGATTTATCCTGTCGATAAGCTCCTGGAAGAACCTGGATTTTGCTTCAGTAGCGTTGTTTTTCATCATTATTATATCGGAAAAAAGTTTCTCATCTTTCACCTTGGAAAGGGGTATGCCCTTTTTTACGCAGGAATATGCCCGGTCATAAAGCTGGTCAATAACCTTGAGCATACTATACTGACGGGAAAGAGCTACATAGAAATCCTGCGGATCATAGGCATTTTGCTGAAGATATCCAGTCTTTATGATTCTGGCTATCTCCAGTATAACCCTCTGGTCATCCGGCAGCACATCCTCTCCTACCAGTTTCACAATGTCCATCAGTTTGTTTTCTTCTTGAAGGATCCTCATCATTTTAGATCTGAGGGTCATCATGTCTGGTGCTACATTTTCTTTGAACCAATCTTTCAGTATGGGAATATAGCTGCTGTAAGATGAAAGCCAGTTTATGGAGGGAAAATGCCTGGCATGAGCCAGCTCTCGGTCCAGTGCCAGAAAAGCCCCCACGATCCTCTTGGTAGACTTGGTAACCGGTTCTGAAAAGTCCCCGCCGGCCGGAGAAACCGCTCCGATTATGGTAATAGATCCCTCGGTACCGTTGAGGTTTTTGATATATCCTGCCCTCTCATAAAATGCTGCCAACCTTGACGCAAGATATGCGGGGTAACCTTCTTCAGCGGGCATTTCCTCAAGTCTACCGGAAATTTCTCTCAGGGCTTCAGCCCACCTGGAAGTAGAATCAGCCATAACCGCCACATTGTATCCCATATCCCTAAAGTATTCAGCTATGGTAATGCCGGTATATATGGAAGCTTCCCGGGCCGCCACCGGCATATTAGAAGTATTAGCTATTAGTACTGTCCGGTCCATCAAAGGATTGTCTGTATTAGGATCTTTAAGTTTAGGAAAATCTTCCAGAACTTCGGTCATCTCGTTGCCACGCTCACCACAACCTATATAAACGATGATGTCAGCATCACTCCACTTGGCTAACTGGTGCTGGGTGACGGTCTTACCGGTGCCGAATCCTCCGGGGATAGCAGCAGTACCACCTTTAGCCAGGGGAAAGAAAGTGTCAATGACCCTCTGCCCGGTCACCAGTAATTCCTCTATAGGCATCCTTTGAGCTATGGGTCTTGGCTGTCTTACAGGCCATTCCTGATACATTTTAAGCTCATACTTTTTACCATCTTCATCCAAGACAACCAGGGTATCCTGAATGGTGTAAGAACTGCTTTTTACCGTACTTACTACTCTACCTTTTATCCCTGGAGGGACCATGACTCTGTGAACTATCATAGTTGTCTCCTGAATTTTCGCAAAAACCTCGCCCGATTTTAAAATATCCCCCGGTTTTACCAGAATCTCCACATCCCAGGACTTTTTCTCATCTATCGATATGAGGCCTATGCCCTCGGGGATAAATTTAAATCCCGAATCATATATCTTGGAAAGGGGCCTCTCGATGCCATCAAAGATATTGCCGATAATTCCCGGCCCTAGCTTTAATGAAAGGGGTTTTCCAGTGCCATACACCTTTTCTCCCATTCTGAGGCCTGAGGTTTCTTCGTATACCTGGATGGTACCCAGGTCATTTTCCAGAGAAATGACCTCACCTATAAGCTTTTTTTCACCCACCATCACCATTTCTCGCACCATGAAATCTTCCATATGATCGGCCCTTACCACAGGGCCATTGATGTAGATGATGTTTCCCTGTCTTGCCATTTTATCACTCCTTATTTAACCAGGAATACAGGATTTCTCCAACCAGTTTGTTGCTCTCTTCCAGGATAGTATTTATAGTGAAATCTATCTCCATCCTGCCATCGCCACTTTTTATAAAAACTCCGCCAACCAGGCTGTCAACGGCCTCAATTTTATAGGCAGCCTCATCTCGGAAGGACTTGATGGTGCTTAAAATAACTTTTTGGTTATTTTTAAGGTCATCCCTGCTGAAGTTAAAATTTACAAATTGATCAGCAGAAAACTTGGATAATACTTGCTTTATGGCTTCCTTTAAAAATTCCACATATTCTGCTGTACCAACAAAAGCCCTGGTTCTTTTCTTGACTTCATCCATAATCCTATCGGCAAATTCCTGCCTCTTCTTCAGCACTGCCAGGTGCATGGCAGACCGGGTCTTTAAAATCATCTGCTGCTTTTTGGTCTCAGCATCTTTTTTGGCTCTCCCTACTACAGTTCTTTTTCTTTCTTCGTTATTCTTTATAATAGTAGTTTTCCGGCTTTCATAATATTCCACCAGCTTTTTTTGCTTTTGCTGAAAGTCAAGTTCTATTCTCTCTATAACCACCTTCGTGAAAAGGGAAATTTTATCTTCAATGGTACTGGACATATCATTCACCTCAAATCTTAAGTCCTATGGATTCCCTTATATACCTGGTTAAAAAGTCGGGAGGCCGCCTTGTACCGTGTCGGTCGGGAATCTCAACTATTATGGTAAGGCTGCGTGAAAGTTTCATTTCGTTGAGTTCCAGCTGAACCCTTTCCGCTAATAGCTCGGTTATGAGTAGAATTCCTATATCCCGCTTTTCCTTTGCCTTTGCCAATTCTTTCAATATGTCTTCCCTTTCGTGGACTACAACTCCTTCTACACCAGATAACCTCATGCCGGTCAAGGTATGGGTATTGTCACTTAGTATAAAAACCTTCATACGGATCCCTCTACAATCTACCCAGTATCATGATTGAAACAATTAGCCCATATATGGCAATACCTTCGGCTAAACCCACAAATATAAGGGTTTTACCCAGAATATTCGGGTCCTCCGAAACAGCCCCCAGAGCCGAGGAGCCTACGGCTCCCACTGCATAACCTGCTCCAATAGTGGCAAGTCCGGTGGAAAGTGCTGCTGCTAAAAATCCCATTCCCGATGAAGAATTTGCCGAAGTTTCAGCACTAGCGATATCCGGTATCAAGAAAAACAGGAAAACCGCTACCAGTGCTACATAAGTCAGTACACCGGCTTTTACTAATTTTCTGATCCTTTTTAGATTAGCTTTATCTTTCTTTAAATAAATATAGAACCCTGCTGCCACGGTCAATCCTGATATAGCCATAGCGATAAACAATACTGCATACATTCTTAAAACCCCCATTTCAAATTTATAATGTTGTAAAGTTATATTTCCCGATACCAAGGGAAATAACCCTTTTATGATATAAACTTATCCTCTTACCGACAGATGATATACCTTTTATTTTTACCGGGACATATTCTATGCCATCTCCCCGGTAATATTTGGTAAAGAGTTCGTAATATTCCAGCCTCAAAGCCTGAATAAATACTATCAGGCCTTCTAAAGTGATAATAACTATATTTCCCAATACCAATATTGCCAGGTTTCCCCATGAGGTGTTCATCATCCTGGCTAAGGTGACAAAGGCTATATAAAGTCCCACATGGTTCAAGGCAAAAGCTCCCACCCTTAGAAAGGATATAGTATTGGAAAGCATGGAAAGAAGAGTCTCTATTACTCCAAACCCCTCTTCTATGTAATAATTAGCCGGAGATTCTCTGTAGAGCTTATCGGTATGGGTTAGCTTGTTAGATAGAGGCTGTTTAAATAACATCAAAAGAAGAAGGCCAGCCATAATATAAACCAATACCGGCAATATATTACCGTGGGTAACGACAACCCGAAATATTGTATATAACAATATTAGGTAAAAGGCAAGCCCTGTTACACCATTTCTGCCGAAAAGACCTTCTTCCATGTTTTTTTCGAGGCTGGAATTTATTATGTTGTATATATAACTACTTAAAATAAGTATTATACCAAAAACCACTGCTGCCACCAGCATGGCATTGATGTTTGCCATGGGTCTGATAATGAGCGGTGATAGGATTTCCTCGGAGCCGAAAACACTACCGTAAATAAAACCAAAAACGGTGGAACTTAAACCTATCCTACTCAAAACTCCTCCCAGGCTAGTCCTTTTCCATACAAGTTCTAAAATAAGACCGCTAAAAAGAAGTATAAGCCCCTGGCCCACATCCCCGAACATAGCTCCAAAGAGAAGCATGTAGGTCAAACCGAAAAAGGCTGTCGGGTCTTTTTCGCGGTAAGCCGGGGTGCCGTACATTTTCACCAAGGCTTCAAAAGGTCTAAATAGTTTTATATTACTAAGTTTTGTGGGTGGGGTTATGACTGAACCAGATTTATTTATACCATCCACTAAAATGATAACCTTATCCCCAAACTGGCTTTCCAGTTCGCTTTTCAGCTTGGAGACACCGCTGATAGGCACGAAGCCAAACATAAAAAATAATTTATCACCCATGGCAATCTCTGATTTAAGTTCTTCGATTTTTTTCTCCATTTCCAGTCTGGAATAACCTTTTTTAAATTCTTTAATGTATTTTACCCTATAATCTTCCAGGGATTTTTTAAGGGCTTCTATAACCTTTTGGTCTTCACCTATACTTTTGGTAAGCTCCTCCGTAACTTCTACGGCAGTGCCGCTAAATTCTCTGGGTATGGTCAGAATGGTATAATTAAGAGAACTAAAAATCTTCTCCAGGGTTTCCTCCAGGTTTACCGGAGTTATGGAAGCCACTATGACATATTTGCCTTCCACCGCTACCTTTAATACTACTGCTGGTATGTTCTCGTAATTCTTCTTGAGCTTAGCGTAATTTTCTCTGGAAATCCTTATAAGCCTGAATACAAGGTACTCCATAGAAATAAACCGGCTTATATCTAAGCTAAACCTGGATAGATATTTAAGGTTGTTAATGTACTCTCTTTTTTTATCGATTAAGCGCGCTTTTTCTTCTATCTCATCGGCAGTGGAACGAACCTTGGCGTAGATGTCCGAAAGTTGTTTCATAAAATCATCATAGTCATAATCCTGCCCCAAAAATTCCATTCTTAATTGGGGTTTCATACTAAAAAGATTTAGTAATAATTTTACCACTTCTTCATCTTTAGTAAAATCACGCTTTGAAGAATAGGGTCTTAGGAAAGGTTCTTCTTCTAAGGCTTCTATGTTTTCTTCACTGGGAGGCAGGAAAAAATCGGTGGAATTCACTCTGACCAGAGCGTTTATCATGTGCATACTTCCGTTTAAAATCACCAAACGTAAAACCCTGTCTAAAAGATTATTTTTTCCTATCACTCCCATAATTTTCATTTTTTCTACACTCATAAAAATATCTCCTTAAACTTATGCTGCTTTCACCAGAAATTTCCTGGCTTCTTCCGGTGGCAGGTCATATCTTATGCTCTCTATAATTGAAATAATATCCCTTATTTCAAATTCAAGTAACCACACATATCCTATCGTTTGGATGATACTCATAGGGAACTTACGGATCAGCGCCTTTAGTTTATAATACATAAACCTGTTTATGCGCCTTTCCATGTATATATTAGTAGATACTTCTTCTTCTTTAAACAAAAAACCATAGACCGAATTGATAGTCATCCTGTAGAGCTCCTCAAGGTTCTTGGTATAACACATGCCCTTGCGGTCCGCAAAAGTCAGTTTATCTCCAAAATTTATGGTGTAGTTTAAAAGTTCTTCAGGTGACAGATTGTAAAATTTTTTACCCCGGTATATCCACTGAATATTATACAGATCTGCCACCATGCCTTCCCATTTCTTCAGCATTTTTCTGTCTTCTCCGGATATCTTTAGCCTTCGGCTTTGAATGATGTTAAAATAACCCATATCCAGAGCCATCTCAAACCTGAAAAGGTTTTCGCTCCTGCCATCTAACAGGGGGATCAAGAACTCAAAAAACTCCGAACCTTCCAAAGAATATATCAAGTCCCTAATCGTCCTTGATTTGAAAAGCTTCTCAGGGCTAACTCGACTGTATTTGCCTAAAAAGAAGAGGGGTTTTTCAATAGTTTCTGGCTCCTTTCCGTTGAAAATGCTTCTGGCCAGAACTTTTAAATCCTCTATCTCATATTTTATATAAAGCGAACGGATGAGATCCTTATAATCATTCCGGAAATAATGTATCAGTTTATCCATGTTTTTAATCATATTGCGCTTCAAAATGTCTTCCAGGTCTCTCCTGCTAACAGTGTCGGGGTGAATTTCTCCTAATAGCTTGCCATAAGAAATGTTCTCTTTTAAATAGCGGGCTGCATCGGCCACAGACTTCATCTTAAGCATGTTCAAGTAATCTTCCCGCTTCAAAAATTCTTTTTCCATCGCCCTTATCTTGGTATTTACGGCTGCAAATATAGTAACCTTATCCATGGCTCTCCCTGTTGATATCAAAAATCCGCTTTAATATTTCATCAGTAATATTTTTCAGAGATTTTTCAAATTCCCGCTCCATAGTCTCCAGGACTTCCTTGGTATTCAACTTCAGCCGGTCAACTTCCTGTTGCGCTTCTTGCAGTATCTTTTGTGCAGTTCTCTTGGTTTCGTCTTCTATCTGGCTAGCATAATCCCTGAGTATTTCCTGTTCTTCTTCTTTATATCGGCGTTCCAGTTCCGCCAGCTGTTTTTTCCTTCTTGCGCTTATATCAGCTGCTCTGGTATCGAGCTCGATGAGCTCTTCTATTATAGTTTGCTCTTCCAAAATACCACCTTCTTTAAAGTTTTAAAATTCCCCAAAAAGAGTTTAAAACCTGTCCGCAGGGGGCAGACCTATTTAAAAAGCAATTATCTTTTGACTAATTTTTAAGTATATTACTACTATGCTACAAAGTCAATTAAGATCTTGGGGTTGTTACTAACAAATTAAAAGTGAACCGTTTTTTTAATGATTTACGTTTTAAAAGTGAACTCTTAGAAATAACTTAAAATTATAGTAATATAGGATCAAAAAGTGAGGTCCTATATTATGAAACAGTTACATAAAAAATTTAATGATTGTCAGGTTAAAGACTTAATCGCACGGTATCTACAAAAGAAAATAGAAAGAAAAGATCTACAAGAAGTTTTAGGTATCAAGAAAACAAGATTCTTTGCTTTAGTAAAACGATTAAAAGATGATCCCGAGAACTTCTCCGTTTCATACTTTCGTAGTACACCTACTAGAACAATCTCTAAAGCCATTGAAACAAATATTATGAAAGAATTAAAGATAGAAAAAGATTTAATCAAAAATAAAGATATACCAATTAAGTGGTATAATTACAGTTATATAAAAGATATCCTAGAAAATGATTATAATCAGAAGGTATCTCTTTCTACTATCATCAACCGGGCAAAAACAAATGGCTTTTACCTTACAAAGCCAAAGAGAAAGGTCCATGATAGAGAAGTAATAACTAACTATTCCGGAGAGCTTATTCAACATGATTCTTCTCACCATCAATTCTCTAAATATGCGAATAAATGGTATCTGATTACCTCTTTAGATGATTACAGTAGGTTTATCCTGTATGCTTGCTTGGTAGAAAGAGAGACTACCTGGGTAAATATTATCGCTCTAAAAGTAGTAATCTTAAGGTATGGTATACCCTATTCTTACTATGTAGACAGCTATTCTGTCTACCGCTTTGTACAGGGAAGAGATAGCAACTGGAGAAAACATTACAAACTTACCGATGAAGCTGATCCACAATGGAAACAGGTACTTAATGATTGTGGGGTAAAGGTAAAATATGCACTTTCTCCCCAGGCCAAAGGAAAGATAGAGAGACCCTATAGATGGATTCAAGATAGATTAGTAAGGGCTTGCTATAGAGAAAGAATCTCTGATATCAACCAGGCGCAATTAGTCTTAAATGGCCTTATCCAGAAATATAATCACCAATGGATTCATTCTACTACCGGAGAAATACCTTATATTAGATTTCAAAGAGCATATGCGGAAAATAAATCCTTATTTAGGGAATTTGCTGTAAGACCACCATATAAATCAATAAAAGATATCTTCTGTTTAAGAGCAGATAGAATGGTAAATTCTTACCGCAAAGTTTCTATAAATAATTTAGAATTAAAAGTACCTAGTGCACCACTACATGACCTGTCTGCGTGCGGAAACGCACAGGTAGAGAGAATACAGCTTCGGATAGTACCAGATGAAGAATCTGGCTTATCTGAAGTCCGATTCTGGCATGAAGGTGAACTGTTAGGTAGTCAAATGGTTAAAAATACTGATTTAAATTTAGTCCAGTTTTAACTTCTAACTGACAATTTATTTACATCTAAATAATTGTAAAAAAATAGTATATTTTTGATCCTTAAAGTGTTCACTTTTAAAATGTTAAGAGTTCACTTTTAAAACGTAACTAACA
>Ga0307378_10005554_pt1 | contig 17543 bp, 11 predicted proteins | sample UN1MG_FD_202238 | JGI IMG/M metagenome (GOLD analysis project Ga0307378, IMG submission 202238) | Soil microbial communities from Risofladan, Vaasa, Finland - UN-1 | ecosystem: Environmental > Terrestrial > Soil > Coastal area > Acid sulfate soil | place: Finland: Risofladan, Vaasa | collected... | reverse complement strand
ACGGCATCTCTATCAGTACCGAAATAGACATCGTGCTGAGATGCGTTTTCTCCCGGCAACCAGTTGAGTGGCGTCGCCTCTCTGATGTACGGTGTTGAGCTGTTAGCCGGGTTCGGAACCCCGGCAAGTAACGGGTCACCTCGCATAGCCTGTTGAATCTCCTCTACCGTCAGCGCCTTGTTGTAGATCCGGATATCGTCGATCAGACCGTTCATCCACTCGCTGCCGGTACCGGTATGGCCGATCCGCATGGTTTGTCCGGATTGCATCAGCAGAGGCGTGCCTGAAATACTTATGGTTCGCTTGAGGTCGCCATCCAAAAAGAGTCTAACTTCTTGATTCGTGTTATCTATCACATACGTGATCATGTACCATGTGCCCACCGCCAAATCACCTCCCTGTCCGGTGGTTCCCGTGTGGCTTGACTCAATATCTAAGACAGAATCAATCCAGGCGCTGCCGTTGCCTATGTCACCGTGGATGTAGCTGTCCATAACCTTGACATCGAAAGTAAAGTCTACTCCAGCACGAGTTCCATGGATTCCGAAAACACCCGGCTCGGCAGCGATGTTTACCCACGCCGACAGCGTAAACTCGTTGAGGGACAGCCCGGAACTGTAGGCAATATTAATGTGGTCGCTGCCGTCAAACTCCAGCGCGGTGCCGTCATACCCATCTACCCACTGCGGGTCACCCTGGAGCGTGCCATGATTACCGTGGCCGGACCAATCAAGAGCGGTAGTACCCTCACCCTCATCAAGCTTCCACCAGCCGACAAGATTTGGATCGGTAATTTGTACATCAGGCAATGTTTTGAAACTCCAGACGTCGCCTTTATGTGTGGTTGAGGTGTCGCGCTCATCGACCCGCCAGTAGTAAGTCTTTTCCAATTCGAGGGTGCCGGGAGTATAGGTCGTATTTATCTGAGAGAGTCCTTCAGCGGCATTGTTCACCTCGTCAAAGTTTTCGCCGAAATATACGGTGTGCAATACAGAATTGAAACCTGCCGTCCATGTAAGGGTCACATTCGGGTCGATAAACAAGCTGCCGTCCGCAGGACTGGCTTCATAGGCCTTTTTCGAGGGGATCCAGAAGCTCCAGACGGGCCCTTTCCAGGGGCTGTTTGGATCGGCCTCATTGACCTCATCTATCCGCCAGTAGTAAGTTGTGCCCGGAACAAGACCGTCGGGATAAGCATATCCGGTAAAGCCGGCGACGAAATACAGTGAATCCACGGGCTGATTGCCTCGGAACGTATCAGCGGTACCGTTGTTCACATCTTCAAAATTGTCGCCCATATACACATCGTGCGAAACCGCAAAATATCCCGCCCGCCAGCCCATGCTCACCCATGTATTCGAATACATCGCCCCGCTGGGCGGGTCGGGACTCCATGCCTTCGGACGGGCCGCCAGCTTTCCTATCTCGGCCGGTGATAGTACCCGGTTGTAGATGTACACCTCATCCATCAATCCCTCGAAATAACCATACGCCATTCCACCGATTTGAATAGGCGAATTCACTATCGCCCTTGGAGAGCTAAGGCCCGTTAGAACCGCCCGACCGTTCAGGTAAATCGTCGGTTGTTTGTTATCGTAGACTATCATGATGTGATTCCAGTCATCTCCCAGATCGGTCTCGTAAACAGCAGTTGCGGGCATATAGCCACTTCCGTGTTCGTAAACGGAAACACCGTTTATCCCAATAGACAGTCCGGCTCCGCCATTCGAGTCTCCTCCGTGCTGCGGATCGAACGCATATCTTTGATTGTTTACTCCGCCGGTACTGGATGTGTCCTGAGTATCTATTTCGTGTGTGACTGATGTTTTGAACCACCCCCCGAAACTAAACGTGTCGGTTGGTCTTCCAGTTGTTCCGATTACGATATAATCGTCCGCTCCATCGAATCCCAAAGCGTAACCCTCCTGCCCGGCTTGTTGATAAAGTACACCGTTGTAAGGTGTGCCGTCATTATGATTATCACTCTGATCGAATAACGTCCCACTTGCTTCTTCAAACTTCCACCACCCAATAAGATCAGGGTCGGCGGCACCGGCTCCGCTTATTAGAACCAGATCCAGCACTAAAACAACAGAAACCAAAAGAATCAATTTCTTGCACATAATAATCCTCCTTCAAAAAGAGTTAAGATAACAGTGCTTTGGTCACGTACCAAAACACCCGTTGTTTATGATAGGCATAACGAGATTATTGCTTTGAATAAGGATTTGGTCTGATATCACCTCCTTCCTCGGGAATCAACTATTAACTGAGAAGCAAAGATTGCAATCCCGAACCAGACTCATGCGACGGTCCTGGTTTTTATCTGCTATTTGGTGTCTTTTGGCCAAACAAAGCCAAACAAAGCCAAACAAAGCCAATTTAACCGGTAGAAAAGCTAAAATACCTCAATAGCGGTCGATACATGGAGACGCTTTACCAGCTTCATATATACCAAATTATTATTCTTTCTGTCAAGAAAAATCTCTAAATTATATATATTGGCTATCTGCCGGAATTGCCGATTATCTTAATTCTTTACAGTCAAATGATTTGTTTGTTAGAATCAAGGTTCGTCGTTGTTAGTTCATAGTTCGTCGAGGGCAAAAAATGAACAGCAGGTACTGAAAACTGAGCTTATTGAAGCAGGAGGCGACCAACATGGCAACTCACGGTAATCCACAACGGACAAATTGCAGCCGGCGGGACTTTCTCAGATCGGCCTGCCGGGGTACGGCGGCATTGGCCTTCGCCGGAGCTGCTGCGGGGTCTCTATCGGCCGGGCAGGGCGGCAAGCCACCGGGGCGGAACATTGTTCTGGTGCTCAGTGACGATCACCGATATGACTTTATGGGATTTATGAAGGACTCGCCGGCCTTCCTGGAGACGCCGAACATGGACCGCATGGCGCATCAAGGAGCGCATTTAGCCAACGCGTTTGTCAGCACATCGCTGTGCTCGCCGAGCCGCGCATCTATCCTCACCGGCCAATACATGCACCATCATCGAATCGTTGACAATCAGCGATCGGCACCGGAAGGCACGATGTTCTTCCCGCAGTACCTGCAGAAGGCCGGCTATCAGACCGCCTTCATCGGCAAGTGGCACATGGGTCACGAAGACGACAGTCCCAGGCCGGGCTTCGACCACTGGGCCGGCTTCAAGGGCCAGGGGACGTATTTCAACCCGACTCTCAACATCAACAACCAGCGCCGGACGTTCCAGGGTTACACAACCGATGTCCTGACGGACCAGGCGCTGATGTGGCTCAAAGACGGTCGCGAAGCACGCCGGCCGTTCTTTTTGTATCTGTCATTCAAGGCCGTCCATTACCCGTTCCAGCCCGCAGAACGCCACAAAGGCCGCTATGAAAAGGCCGAAGTAAAGCGTCCCGAGACGATGGCCAACACCGAGCGGAACTACCAGACGCAGCCGCATTGGGTCCGCGAGCGCCGCTACAGCATCCACGGCGTCGATCACATGGAAACCGGACAGTATGACAACGACCCGGTGCCGTCGTTCGACGAACTTTACAGGCAGTACTGCGAGACCGTGCACGGGCTGGATGAGAACCTCGGGCGCGTGCTGAAGTACCTGGACGAGACGGGCCTGAGCGAATCGACGCTGGTGATCTACATGGGTGATAACGGCTTCGCACTCGGGGAGCACGGTTTCTACGATAAGCGTGATGCCTTCGAGGAGTCTATCCGAGTGCCGATGCTCGCGTACGCGCCGGGCCTGATAAAGCCGGGCACGAAACTCACGCAGATGGTGCAGAATATCGATATCGCGCCGACGCTGCTGGCCGCGGCCGGCGTCCAACCGCCGAAAGCCGCCGGTATGGATGGGCAATCCTTTCTGCCGCTGCTGCGAGGTAAGTCGATCCAATGGCGAGACCATATCCTTTACGAGTATTACTGGGAATGGAATTTCCCCGCCACGCCGACGGTTTTTGCCATCCGTGCTGAGCGGTATAAGTATATCTTCTATCATGGTGTTTGGGACCACGATGGGTTCTACGACCTTCAGACCGACCCGAACGAGCGGCACAACCTGATTAACGTTCCCGCTTACAGCGAGCAGATCGCGGCGATGAAAAAGCAGCTTTTCGACGAACTCGAAGCGAGCGGCGGGCTTGATATCCCCGTTCGCCGGCCCCTGGGCGAGCGCCTCGACCAGCGTAAAAACAAACGCTGAAATGCTCTTTAAATCCTGCTGATCCGGAGATTTTCCTTGACGAGAAGGTGGCTGATCTGATATAAATATAGTAGTTGGATTCTATAGGCTTTCATTCTTTCAGCAGGCATTATTATTATAGTTTAGTTAAAGTATTGACTTTCTGTTAAACCATTAGTGTAGGGCTTTTTGAAGGAGGAATGTTATGTTTAGAATATTCAAGCACTTCGTGGCGATAATGGCCGTAATCGCAATATTAAGCGGCACATCGCAGGCCAACTGGCTGGAAACATTTGACGGCAACTCATTCGACCTGGCAACCTGGCAGTTCAGTTGCTATCCGGACCTGACCAAGACGTTCAGCGCAACCATACAGGACGGGCCTGATGACAACGATTATATCTCTATGGACGAGACAAGTCCGGACGATATCGGCGGTTCGCAAATCGGCATAGGTATCGGGAACCCGGACGATAAATTCACCGATGTTCGCCTCGGTGCAGTGGTTAATGTTGCTGGTAATACTTCCTGGAATTACCATGGTTTGGCGGCCAGGGTAGATTACTTTATTGACGATGGGTCGATAACCGGCGTCCCCGGCATAGTTGCCAGTTCCTATGTTTTGTTCATACACTATGAGGAGGGCCCGGCCAACCTGAAGATCGAACTGATGAAGACCATCAACCTTTCGCCCGACATTATGGCGGAATGGCAACCGGAGGTTCCGGTGCCCGGCCTGGATCACGCCAAGAGCCACTATTTTGAGCTGGATGTAGTCGGATCAGATCCCGTATACATTACGGGTAGTGTTTATGAGTATAAGGGCGGCCCTTTGCTCGTGAGAACTCCGACGTTTGTCGACACCAGCGCCAATGACTCATGGGAAGCTCCGAACATTCATGATGATGTCTTAAAAAGCGGAGTCAGCGGCGTCTTCGGAATGTGGGAAGCCCCCCAACCGGTCGGCTACCATAACTCCTTCGACAATATCTCATCTGCCTCAGATGGCCCGGCAGCAGTTAATCCCAGTCCCGAAGATGGCGCGGATGTGCCCGTCGATGTTGCACTAAGCTGGATCGAAGCGGATTTTGCGACAGGCCGTGAACTCTGGATAGGCAAGCCCGGAGCGATGGAAAAGGTTGATCCCGCACCGACAGGAACTACATATACCCCCGAGAATCTCGAATTAGGACAGACGTACGAGTGGAGAATCGATCAGGTTGGTCCCTCCGGTGAGGTTGCAGGTCATACCTGGACCTTTACGACGGAAGAGTTCGTGAGTGTGGATGATTTTCAGTCATACGCCAACGATGTAGCCATAAGGAGTGCATGGGTCGACAACATTGACGAGGCCGGGGTTGAATATGTCTTTCTGGCGTCGAGCGAGAACAACTCCATGCGGTTCGAATTCCAGAACCAATATCCACCTTACTTTACTGAGATAACGAGGACGTTTGGCAGTCCGCAGGATTGGACGGCTCAATCCGTCGATGAGTTGTCGCTGTCATTCATTGGTGAACACGAAAATATGGAGCACCTGATGTATTTGACGCTGGAGGATGCTGCCGGCCAGAGCTTCAGGGTCGAGACATTCACCCATTCGTGCCAGTCCGATTCATGGCGTCAGTGGACCATCGCTCTTGGATTGTTCAGTGATGGCGGTGTAGATTTGACCTCTGTTAAGAAAATCACTATCGGCTTAGGTGACGGTACCGATTCAGGTCAGGGTGGCGATGACAGAGATCATATATACATCGACCAGATAATGTTGTGTCCGGCTGAGTCATCTGATTGAGTCTCGGCATTTGCTGTGTGACGATACCGACAGCTCCGGCGTCTTTTGTAGAAAACCTACACAATCTGTCATTGCGAGGCCCGAAGGGCCGTGGCAATCTCGTGTGTTATAAGCAGAAAAAGCCATCGTTGCGTTTGAGATTGCTTCGCTACGCTCGCAATGACGAATCCCGGCCCGATGTTTTCTACCGACAGCTCCGGCGTCTTTAAGAAAACTGGGATGCTTGAGTTTCATGGCGAGTCTGCGGTTCCTTTCTATTTTCATATTCCCGTGCTTGCATTAGGCAGTGCAGTCAGATTATGCTATGCTGCCGGGCAGGTACGTACTTGTCGGATTGTGGCCGGGCAAGCAAATAGAAACGGGAAATGACCGCTATGAAAAAGCAAAAAATCAAAGAACTTATCAAAGTCAGCAAAGATGTAATTGCGGATGGTTCACTGGAAAACGGGGCAATTGTCGCCGCTAATTCAGACAAGGCAATCTATCCGGCTGCTACCCAGGATTACAGGTACGTTTGGGTGCGGGACGCGGCGTATGTATGCATGGCTGCCGATCTGCTAAAGCTCAGGGGCATCCCGGAAAGGTTCTTTGACTGGTGCCTCAATCGAGCCGAGGATTTTAAGGAAACGGGTTTTTTCTACAATGCATATAATGTCAATGGGACTATTCACGGCACATTGATACCGCCCGATGGGCCGAGAGTGCCTCGATATCTGCGAGCCAGTTGCATCGATCTGATACACAGCGGAACGCAATTTCAGCCGGACCAGAGCGGTTCTTTATTAATCGCGATAGCTCACCACATAAAGCATTTCGGCGCCGATGTCTCCAAATTCGAAAAATTGATAGAGAAAACCGCCGCCGGCATCTCTCGTTCATGGAAGGGCAATGCGTTTGTTTTGCCCTGTTATGATTTATGGGAGGAAAGATGCGTTCTTCCCGAACATGCAGGTTTTCATACCTATTCGTTGGCGATGTGTATAGCCGGACTAAGAGCGGCAATTGAGCTGCTGGGCAAAAAGAGAAAGTGGCTGCAAACAGAAAAGGAAATGTCAAAAACTTTCGCGGAGATTTATTCGAGCGGCACGGAATCCATTGCGAGGACATATCGTAAAGGTGCAATAGCCAAAAATCGTAAAATAAGAGCAGATGACTTGAAACCAGATACGTCGCTGCTGGGATTGGTCTACCCTTCGGGAATATTGGACCCGCAGGATGAGAAGATGAAGAGGACTGTTCTTGAAATAATAAAATCGAACACGACGGATAGCGGAGGCCTGTTGAGATATCCGGCCGATAGATATTGCGGCGGAGTGCGGAAAGGATGGGTGACACTTACCGGCGCGGGGACATGGCCTTTACTCAGCTTTTGGATGTCCATCTACTTCAGCCTTTGCGGCGACAATGAAAATGCGAGGAAATTCTTTGACCGGCCTCTTGAGCGAATAGAGAAATACATTCCCGAACAAATATTCGAAGATAAATCGCGCCCGTCTATATCTCCGCTTATTTGGTCTCATGCAATGTTTGTTATAGCGGCGAAATTTTTAGGGCATATATAGCGGACGAGGGGGGCTGTCGAACTTCAATTTACGAAAGGTATAAAGATGTGGGAAAACAATTTTAAACTCTCAAAAGGATCGATGCTGCCATTGTTCGTTTTTGCGATGTTTATATATGTTGCCGCAGATGTGGATGCCGGTGCAAAAGCAGGTGACCGGGAAATAGCGGGCAAACAACTTGTGACATCGACCAATCGTCCGATGCGAAATCGACAGGATTTGGTAATGACTGTAGGTCAGACTGAAGGCGACCTGCAGGGCGACGATGACAAGGTCATTCAGGCCGGCGTAGAATACCTGCACCGATTGGGCGGAGGCACGCTTCATATTCTGCCGGGTGTGTATAACCTGCGGAACGCAATCTATCTGCGTCCCAACATTACCCTGAGGGGCTCGGGCGAGGAAACCATACTCCGGAAAGCCGGCAGCGTCGTGACCGCACTTGTGAGGGATTCGGACTGGTTCGAGTACGGCGTTCAGGTGGCCGACACAAAAGGATTCGTGCCGGGAGGGGGAGTCATGCTCAGATCGAAAACAGGACCCGGAGACTGGCAGTTCGATGTGCTGCGTGCCACGGTCACCGCCATTCAGGAAGACGTCATCTTTTTGGACCGGCTGACCGAAGAGAATTTCTGGCTGGAAAAAGACGCCACGGCAGCGACTATCTTCCCCATTCTTACCGCTGAAAACGTGGACGACGTTGTCGTGGAGAATATCGTGCTCGACGGCAACCGCGAAGAAAACGAGCACATTAACGGCAACTTCGCCGGCGCGGTTTTTATCCAGCATTGCAACCGGTGGAGCTTCAGGAATGTCACTTCCCGAAACTATAACGGCGACGGTTTCAGCTTCCAGGTCTGCGATGATATCCGATTTCTAAACTGCAAAGCGATAAACAACAGCGATCTGGGATTCCATCCCGGAAGCGGCTCCCAGCGGCCCGTCTTCCAAAAGTGCTTGTCCCTGGGTAATAGTCAGGGGATTTTCTTCTGCTGGAGCGTTTCGGATGGGCTCGCAGAGGATTGTGTGTTGTCTCAGAACAGGATGTATGGAATCAGTATCGGGCACCGTGACACGGACAACATTATTCGGCAATGCACGATCGAGCGTAACGGCCAGGTCGGAATACTGTTTCGTAATGAGGCGAATGAATTTCGAAGCGGCAGCCGGAACAAGATCGAGAATTGTATTATTCGTGATAATGGTATAAAAGAGCAGGGGATCGGCGTCGATATTCAGGGTAAAATCCGGGACATCGCCGTTCACGATACAAGGTTTGAAAATGCAGCGGGTAAAAATCAGAATATAGCTATTCGTGTCGGCCGGGAGGCTGAGCGAATCATGCTGCAAGGAAATACCTTTGAGAATTGCCCGGTGCAAATCAAGGACATGCGATCCGAATAAAACTGCCCAGGATTTGTTTGACCCGGCAATGTCACTGCATAGATTCGATATTCTTTCCATGCCGGAAGCGTTATCTCAGGCCGGCCTGAAGCCCGAAGTCTCGTATTTGAATCGAAGCATCGAACGTGCCGGGTAACTCCCAGCCCATGTTCATTCCCACCACTGCGTAGTCACTGGGATTCGAATCTTTCAGATACCCTCTTTTAACCGCCTCTTCAAGCCCTGCTTTGATGTACGGCAGAAGATCGATATCTATTTCCGCCCACTGCTTTTCCTTTAAAGGCTCAGAGGTAACATTCTCTCCGGCGATTGTGTAGATGAACTTGCCGGTGGCGTCCGCTTTCCCGCCGTCCTTTGCCTTGTACGAAGGCGGGATACCGTACCGGCTGTCATAAAAAGGCACGCCGAACCAGAAGTAGTTACCGGTATCTTTCGATTGCTCATTTATATTCCCGACCACGAGGAACATCTGGAACTGGGCCGCGTGAAGATCGGGATTGTAGGTGTCTGTCCCCATGCGGTTCTCGCAATAGAGCCGCTTGATTCCGAGAGTAAAATCAAGCCGGGCCAACTTGTCCAGGGGATATACTTTGCGGACCTGCTGCTCAACAAGAAGGTGCGGCCAGCTTTCTCCCTGCTTTCTCGCATTATTTCCGTATTCGGAGCTGGCTTTGATTTCGAGGATAAGGTCCCTGTTGTCCGAACCCTCGGCGCCGACTAATACTTTCTTGGCATCGTTGCCGTATGAAACATCGCCGTGGCTATCATGGTTGCGGCGTGCATTCGCCAGAGAGTGTTTAGTACCCCACTGGCATAATCTCCAGATGGGTTTGGTGTTCGAGTCGTCAAGGTCCAGAACAGTTTCGGCGGCGGAGCCTTTTTTCGAATCCGGATAACTCAAAAGGAAACCTCGCCTGAAATGAGTGTCCAATAACAGCGGCCGGCTCTTGGCAGTATCATCATGTTTCCGGGCGGATTGGCTGCCGGCCAGCATTCTCCGGGGGCCTTGAATCTTCGTATCGAGAATCTTCTTCGTATCGGCGCACCATTTGCCTTTTTCGTAGTCAAACGGAACGGCGAGAAGTCTTTCGGAGTCAATGCGTATGGCCGTAATCTCGCTGGGTGAATTCGGTGCCGGGGAAGGCAGTTGCACGAAGTTTATGCCCCTGTAGTTGATCACATTTGCCTTGTGGTAATGTCCTCCCAGCACGAGTATCACGTTGGCCTCTCCGAATGCATTGACGAACGCGTCTTTATTCGTGATTGAATCCAGGCATAGGTGAGTAGCCACCACGATGGGAGTGCCGTGAGGTACTTTCGAGAGGTTCGTGCGAAGATATTCGAGCGCATCTTCAGATATCGGCTGGGCGGGACTGTTTAGGCTCTCGTCGTACTTCGAATAGAGAGCGACGAAATGAACGCCTTTCTTGTCGAATGTATAACTCAGGGCTCCGTGACGTTCGATCAGCCAGTTGTGAATCGTGGGGCTCGGGGAAAGACCGCCGCTGTCGTGATTTCCCTCTACATCGTAGCTGGGGAATTTCAGGCGTTCTGTAATCAATTTCTCGTATGTGTCCTGGGCGGCACGTGTCGGCCACTCGGTAATGTCACCTAAGCCGATGACAAAGTCGGGCTTGGCCACTTTGCCTGCGATACTTGCCGGATAGGGCGTTTGAGGCAGTTTGTTCATCGCATCGATCGCCGGGATCAGGTGTGCGCCGTCTCCATCGGTTTGGACGTGCTGGTCCGACCATCCGAAGAAGGTCAGCGTGTTCGTCTCGGCACAAACTGCTGCCTGTGACAGAATGCAAATGACAAGGCAAGCCGCACATATTGCTGCCTTTACTGTGGATGCTATACGTATTTTCGTGCTCATATTTCGGCTATCCAAATAATCTTCAATAGTTATAACGGTGTAGATTATAACATTTTCCGGCATTGATCATAGAGCAATTCACCAGCTAAAATAGTTGCATTCGGCGGTTCGTTCAGGTATCCTGGCAAGTTGATAAAGCAGTCCGAACATAAGGTAATTTGAGAATAGAAAGGTGGCATTCCAATGACTTTCAAAATGAAGCGTTTTCCAATCGTGCTTATCGGTCTGATTTGCGTAGTGATGGTGAATCTTGCAGCAGGGGAACCGCCGTCGATTTTGTCGGTTCGAGAGGACTCGGGTAAGGTTGGCCTTTATGAAAAATTTGAACTGAGGATCGATCTGAAAGCCGCGTATAATAATCCCTTCGATCCGGACCAAATCGATCTGAGCGCCGAGTTCACTTCGCCTTCGGGTAAGACATGGAATGTCTGGGGTTTTTACAATCCTACGAGCTGGGCCGGCCTCTGGATGGTGCGGTTCTCCCCGACCGAGACGGGCACGTGGCGTTACATAGTCAAAGTCACCGATTCGCAGGGCACGGCACAAAGTAAGGCCGGCACGTTTGACGCGGGTGATTCGTCGCATCACGGATTCGTAAAGATCGCCCCGAATCAACGCTACCTCAGGTATGACGACGGGGCGTCGTTTTACGGAGTGGGGATGTGGTATAACGACAGCTACGAGCAGTTCAATATAGGCGGGATAACTGCGGAAGGACTCGATAATCTGAAAATGCGGGGAGCGAATTTCATCAGCTTTTTCCCGACCCCGCTTGAAACGATGGGAACCGGTCTTGGACGGTATGACCAGAACCGCTGCGGACGGATGGACCAGCTCTTCGAATGGTGCGAGCAGCGTGAAATCCAAATAAGCTGGAATATCTGGTTCCATTCCTACATTTCCATGGCCGTCTGGGGCGGCGGAAACGCACGGTATAGGAACAATCCCTACAGCCTCGTCAGCAGCGCCAAAGATTTCTTCGGAAGCGAGGAGGCATGGAAATACCAGCAGAAGCTGTATCGATACATGATCGCCAGGTGGGGATACAGCCGGGCGCTGTTCCTCTGGTTCGTCGTCGATGAAATCAACGGCACCGAGGGTTGGACCGAGGGCGATCAAGCCGTAGCCGAGCGGTGGTGCCGGAAGGTGGATGAGTATTTCAACAAATACGATCCTTACGGCCGTCCGACAACCGGTACTCAGAGCGGCGGGATCGGTCAGTGGTGGCCGGAGGGATACAAAATATTCGATATCGCCGGGCGCGAAATCTACGAGGCCCAGGGACATCCGATGCCGAAGAGCGGCAAGCTCGGGCCCGATGATGAAAGCCCGCTCCAGCTCAGCTACCGCAACTACGCGATCCAGACAGAGAACCTCTGGAATGGCTTCCACAAACCCGCAATCATCGGCGAGTGCGGCTGGGACCATACGTATTACGAGCCGGGTATGCCGGGTTACCTTGCTATGTATCATAATGCCCTCTGGGTCAGCCTTGTAAACGGCTCGTGCTCGACGCCGTTCTGGTGGGCGTATTCCTCATGGATCAATGATAGTGTCGTCACTAATCAGATGCTCTATTTTTCGAGATTTGTTTCGGATATCGATTTCGCCAATCTCGCACTTGAACCTACTGAAATCACCGCCGGAGATTGTGACGCCTGGGCGATGAAGAGCAATAAAATCATCTTCGGCTGGGTCGTCAATCCGCGGACCAGCGCCGCTAACGAATCGTTCACTATTTCCGGGTTGCCCGACGGCACTTACGAAGTGCAGTTGTATCGAACCTGGCGGGGCAGGTACATGGAGAGACATACGATCCAATGCACCGCCGGGAAACTTACCGATACGGTTCCCGAATTGAAAACGACCGGGGGCCATGCGCTTCATATCGGAAACGACGTTGCTTTCAAAATAGTTCCCAGGTAACCCAATGCCGTTCGACAGACATAAAGGTATCGAATAAAACGAAACATGGCTACCCCTTGCCAAGCATCCGCATAATAAGAGCGTAGATGCTGAGGCCTATACAGATTAGGCCTACGAAAAAGCATACGAATCCGATGATATGAAATCCGGTTCGTATAAACGCCTCTTCAAAATACGGCGAGGCTGCGGCTTTCTTCTGGAGCATGAATCCCGCAGTAAATGGCGGACAGGCCAGGCCCAGCAGGCCGAGTCCCGTTAAGAGGCTCCTGAGCGGGGCATCGAAGAACGGCCCTTCCGGACCAATCCAAACACCGACGACTACAAAGCATATAATCGCAACGCCGACGGCAAGGCCGTTTATAAGCAATATCTTGTTTCGTGAGAATCCGCTCCGGGCCTTCTCTTGAGTGTTGTTCTGCTCACTCATAGTAACATACCCATAAAAGTCATACGGTGACATTGCCACAATGACCGCACCGTGCGGCCGGTTGAATTTATAAAAAAATCATTTTAGCCTATCGCCATCTCTGCTCACAAGAGTATTCTCTGTTTTCCAGGCCGATACCGCATAGTTCGAGCACAGATTGTCTATAAACGGCAGGTTTTCAGGCTGCTTTTTGAAGGTTTATCGCCCTTAAAAAGTCCAAATGTGCGACCCCGGCTACTACCTGTCATGATTGATTCCGTCGCTTGTCATTCCCGCGAAAGCGGGAATCCAGAATGCCTGATCGAAGTTGACAGACTACTACTTAAAGCCGGCAACGTTCCCGGCACCTGCTTTTTCTCGCTCCCTCAGCGGCGGCTGAGATTGGCTTTGATTGGCTTTGTTTTCTTCGTCGCCAATGGCCGGCATATTGTTATAATCTCCTTTTATTAAAGGCTTTGCGCCAAGATGTGCCGCTGCAAATTGGCTTTGTTTTTTCAAATCGCTCAATTTATCCGCCGGCGGTTGCCTGGTGGCAGCAGCCTCCTCCTCCTTTACCGATGGGGATGGCTTGCCGGTTTCGTCCAGTTGTATTTGCCGTATCACCTGGCACTGTTGCAATATCGTGTTTTGAATCGTCCGGAAATTATAAGGTTCTTTAGCATAAATAATCGTTAACCAACGCATGCTCTCCGAATTCGTATTACCGGCCGCATCGCCGTCCTTGTCAGTGCCCAAACTGCTCGCTCTCGGGTCCGCGGTAGAGCCGTGTAATCCCATGAAAGGCTGTCTCCAAACATTTGATCCTGTATAATTAGGATTCAAAGAAAGAAAATAGCCATGAAAAAAGTAAATTCAAATGTAACGTTTTCAAGATTGAGTGCCTCTTATATAAGAGAGCTTTAATTCTTACTGAAAATATGTGCTGGAAAGTTTATTTTGATTAAGTATTTTTAAGAAGGGAGATTTTGTTATGGTTCGCTCAATTGATATGAAAAGTGCTCTTATTGGCGGCTTTGTGGTGGCGATGATTCTATTTTTAGTTGGAGCTGTAGATTATGTGCCGCCGGATGACCACGGACGGTTCAAGATCGAAGCAAATGACGGTCACGCATTCATTTTAGATTCTGCAACCGGCCAAGTGTGGTCAGAAATGTTTCCTGATCCTCTATCGAGTATAGTTGTAGTGCCTGATCCGAATTTCTATGCTCCCAAAACACACCCACACGTTACAACAGAACCTTAATAATTGCAACATGCTGGAGCTTGATCTTGCCGTATGAACGTAGTGTGGGAAGAACCGCATCTACCTTAGCTGATGTCCATCCGGGTGGCCTCGTCTATATCATCACAAACTATTGCTTTACCAAAACAATTGTTATGGCATAGTCCAAATTGCTTTGTCGTTCTCACCAAAGAAGCCGACTTTGCCGTCCTCCTGGTTAACGCGAATATTCACCGATTTTTCGTTATCCCCACCTAAAAATAAAGATGCGGCCTTGTTATTGTCCTGTATTGAAAGACCAGCTTGAACATCCGACTTACGTGGTCCCTTTATTAAACTAATCGATGTCCCGCCAAGATTAACCTCAGGCGAATAAATACTGCTTAAGATAATACCACCAGGATTTTGGCTTGGCTCTCGAGCATCAAACAAAGACAGTGACGAGCCATTATCATCAACATTTACTAAAAACAGCGGAGCTTCAGCGTGCTTCATTAACATCAAGTTAACACCTTCTCTATGAGCCGACAGTGAAATTACCCGCTTATGGTCCTTTCCCGGAGCGGTTAGTACGATGGCGGAACCGCCAGAATCGGCGCTAAGGACTATACCCGTCTTACCATCAGGGGTAAGGACCTCAATTCGCCTGGCCTGCAGCACTTTCGGTATCGAATCGGGAAGTTTTGCACCGACAGTCAATGATATGGCCAGTAGGGCTGCGAATAACCCTGTCATGTATCGCCACCAGCGGTTTATTCTTTCAAGCGATTCTATTCTTTTTTCAATTTCCGACATAGTTATTTCTCCTTATTTTGCTCGTAGAAGACCATTGTCGGCGAGCCGCCGAAGCTGATGCCCATCCATGCGGCCTCGTCTATTTCGTCCTGGGTGAAGCCTTTGTCTTTGGCATTTTTCAGGTGCATTTTCAGGCATGGTTCACATCGTGTCGCGACCGACAGTGCGATGGCGATGGCTTGCTTGGTATAGGCGTCCAGGCCGTGAGGGGAGCTTGCGGAGCTTAGAAAATCCTTGAATTTGGCCTTGATCTGTGCGATATCCGAGCCTTCGGCGGCGATTGCAGCCGGAGTTGCAACGTCCGCGCAACAGGGAACATCTTCGCTATCTTTTTGCTTATTGTCCATTATTCGTGCTTCATCCATCGTCTCTCGTCCTTCGTCGACCGGCACAGCAGGTGTGCCGGCTAAACTTAGTGAAGGTATTTTACGTTTGCCGCTGGTCTTGATGTGAACGAGTCCCGAGCCTTTTCCGGAAACTCTGCCGACAATCGCGGCGGCGGAGATTCCCTCTTTATGAAGAGCTTTCAGAAGACTGCCGGCGTCACTTTCTGCGATGGCAATCAGAAGTCCGCCGGACGTCTGCGCATCGTAGCACATATCTACCATCTCCTGCGGCAGGGCATCGGAAGGCACGATGCGGTCGCCGCACGATTCCTTGTTTCGTTCGATTGCTCCGGGCAGTATTCCCGCAGCGACGTATTCGAGCACGCCAGGGAAGAGCGGAATATCGTCCCAGATGATCTCGACGTCCACGCAGCTCGAAAGGGCCATCTCGGCAAGGTGACCCATCAGGCTGAAACCTGTGACGTCGGTGCATGCGTGCGCGCCGAATTTGACCATGAGCTGCGAGGCCTTCTTGTTAAGCGCGGTCATCGAGGCGGCTGTTGCTTCGACACTTTCGTCCTTTGCCCTGCCGATCTGTGAGGCGAAGGCGACGATTCCCGTGCCGAGCGGTTTGGTCAGGATGAGAACGTCGCCCGGACTCGCGGCGGCATTTGTAACGATTTTGTCCGTTTTGATTGTGCCGGTGACGGCGAAGCCCGCTTTGATTTCGCTGTCGTTAATGCTGTGACCGCCAATGATGGCGACTCCGGCCTCGTTCATCTTGTCGATGCCGCCGGAGAGAATCTGGCTCATGGTTTCGTCGGGGACCTTGCGGACGGGAAAACCGAGCACAGAGACCGCGGTCATCGGCGTGCCGCCCATGGCGTAAATGTCACTGACTGAATTTGCTGCCGCCACCTGCCCGAACGTGTATGGGTCGTCCACGGATGGGGTAAAGACGTCCACGGTCTGCACTAATGCTGTGCCGTCGCCCATATCATAGACGCCGGCATCGTCTCCCGCCGGTATGCCGACCAGCACGCGGGGATCATTAACGGCTGGCAAATCCTTAAGCACCTGCTTTAGAAACGCCTGGTCGATTTTCGAAGCGCAGCCCGCCTTTTCCACGAGCTGTGTCAATCGAACGGGCCCGGTGGGGGCTTCAATCCGCTCACCGGCGCACAGGCAGATGTTCTTTTCCTTGAGGAGATCGCAGGGGCAGGGCTTCTTGGGGTCGCAAATGCAGTGGCCCAGCCGAATCGAACGCTGCATGACTCGTTTTCGTCTTTCCATGTTTATCATCTTGATACCTCTATAATAGTGAGCAAAAATTATATCTTTTGCATATCCACAAAGCAAGCAAGGCCCGGCGGGCATTACATGCCTGCGGCGTTAAATTGTTTCGATGCCAGTATCGCCGCACCGAGCGCGCCGGTCATCTGCGGGTCGGGGCAGACGGTGACGTTTTGCCCGAGCGCGGCCTGCATGGCGTCGGCCATTCCGGAGACCATTGCAACGCCGCCTGTGAAGATGACTGGTGGTGTAACGTTGCGGCCGGCCATTGAAATAATGCGAGAGGCAATGGAAGCCTGTACTCCGGCGACGATGTCTTCGCAGGCCGTGCCGGAAGCGAGCAGGCCGGTAATCTCCGTCTCTGCAAAGACAACGCACATGCTGCTGATTGCGGCAGGATCGCTGCTGTCCGCAGCCATCCGGCCGAGCGCTCCAAGCTCGACACCGAGACGTTCGGCAACGACTTCGAGAAAACGCCCCGTGCCCGCCGCGCAGCGGTCGTTCATGGCAAAATCCCTCACCCTCCCGGCGGTGTCCAGCCGAAGAAGCTTGCTGTCCTGGCCGCCGATGTCAATAACGGTCATGGCATCCGGCACAATATGATGCACTCCGACGGCGTGACATGTGATTTCGGTAATCGTTGTATCGGCAATGCTGACGGCGCTGCGTCCGTAGCCCGTAGCCACGATGGCGGCGACGTCTTTTTTGTTTATGCCGTTCTTCTTCAGCACTTTTTTGAAC
>Ga0307378_10005553_pt1 | contig 17545 bp, 10 predicted proteins | sample UN1MG_FD_202238 | JGI IMG/M metagenome (GOLD analysis project Ga0307378, IMG submission 202238) | Soil microbial communities from Risofladan, Vaasa, Finland - UN-1 | ecosystem: Environmental > Terrestrial > Soil > Coastal area > Acid sulfate soil | place: Finland: Risofladan, Vaasa | collected... | reverse complement strand
CTTGCTATGTTTGAGCAAAAGAGGAGGAATTATGATAAGGCTATAAGTTATTACATAGGTGCACTCAAGTTACTTGAGAAAACAGAGGACATTGCGAGAAGATTGAATGTTCTTTCGAACCTATCAAAGTTGCTGTTCTCAGCAGGAAACATAGAGGAGAGTAAGCAAACCTATGCAGAAGCAATAATAGAGGCAAAAAAACTCGGAAATTTGGTTGAGCTTTCCTCACTTCTTAATCTAAACGGAAGGATTTTATCCAGAAACGGAGAATGGCAGGACGCAATCGATTTCTTTGAGAAATCAGGAAGGATTGCACAAAGTGCTAACAATAAGGATTTAGAACTGAACAATCTCACTGAGAGCGCAATTATCTATGCCTTTCAGTATGAGAATGCAAAACTTGAGGCTCTTACAAAAATAGCCTTTTTGCTGAAACATGATTTAAAGAAAAACAAGGATATAGTTCAGGTTGACTTACTGCAGGGAATAAAGAGATTTGCGACCGGGGATTTTAAGGAGAGCATATCTTATCTTAATAGATTAGAGAAATCTGCAGTAAAGCTAAATGCACCGGAGTATCTGATTCCGGGTTTGCTGTATAAGAGTATCTGTCTTTCAAATATCGGTAGAAAGAAGGCAGCAGTTGATGCTGTCTGTAAAGCAGAAGAGCTTATGCAGAAGACAAAAATGTTTCTGTATATCGAAGAGATTGAGTTTATTAGATTGGTTGTCGCTAAAGGGATACCTGTGAAAGAATTAAGAGAGAAACTGATGGCTCTGCTTGAAAGAACAAGGAAAAACCAGGGATTTCTCTATACAAGAATTCTAAAATCCTTAGGGCAGACAACCTGTGAAGATGCTTTGAAAAATGGTAAGAAGACACTATTGATTGAGTCCATATCTTTTTTGAAAGAAGCAAGAGAAAGATTTCAAGAGATGAATGCTCGAGTATTTTTACGGGATGTTACGGATACACTTGCGGATGTATATGAGAGATGGCTCGAGTTAAATGATAGTAAAGTGGATAAGAGTAATGCAAAGAAGATTCTTACCGAGTTTTGCCATTTGGTCGAGCATATTAACAACCCGGAGAAACTGAAAGATACATTTATTTCCACGGCAAAGTCTATTACAGGTGCAGAAAGAGGGCTGTTCCTCGCACTCGATGATGATACGGGTGAACTTGTTTCTACAAGCGAGGGTGTGGATAGTTCAACGATTGATGATGCAAAGGCATTTTCAAGAAGTGTGATAAAGAGGGTCGCAAAAACGAGAAAACCACTTATTGCTTATGATGCAGTGAATGATAGGGATTTCGATGTCTATGAAAGCGTAAGAATTAATAAGATTCGTTCGATTTTATGTATACCCATTGTAAATGATGACAAGGTTTTAGGAGCACTTTATCTTGACAGTAGAAAGAGCCCAATGCTGTTCTCGCTGGATGAAGAGAAGTTTTTTGCTTCCCTTGCGACACTTCTTGCGGATAGTTTGAGCAAAGCCCTGGATTACAGCAGGATGAGACAGCAGACATCTATATTGAAACAGAATATGAGAACCAGATTCGGACCTCTTGAAATTATTGGAAAATCAGAGAAGATGCAGGATATATTCGACAAGATTGACAGGTTTGCCAAAACCGAGGTCCCCGTATTGATTCTTGGCGAGACAGGGACAGGAAAGGAGCTTGTAGCACGTTCCATTCACTCCTTAAGTAAGAGAAAGGAGAATAACTTCCTTGTAGTAGATTGCTCCGCAATCTCAGCATCACTGCTTGAATCCGAACTTTTCGGGCATAGGAAAGGAGCATTCACAGGTGCGGTCGAGGATAAAATGGGGCAGTTCGAGGCTGCGAAAGAGGGAACCATTTTCATCGATGAAATTGCAAACGCATCCGAATCTCTTCAATCAAGGCTGCTGCGTTTTCTTGATACTCAGGAAGTGAAAAGGATTGGTGCAACAAAATACAGGAAGATAGATGCGAGAATCATAGTCGCATCCAATAAAGACCTTTATAAGCTTGTAAAAAAAGGCAAATTTAGTGAGGACTTATTTTACAGGTTGAGTAAATTTGTGCTGTCTTTACCATCTTTGAGGAAAAGAAAAGAGGATATACCGCTTCTTGTCGATTATTACATACAGGTATATAATAAGAAATATTCAAAGAATATTAAGGGCATAACCAAAGAGGTTCAGAAACTATTTATGCGTTATAACTGGCGAGGAAATGTAAGAGAACTGATAAACGAAGTTTCAAGATGCGTCTTTTTCTGCAGCAGGAGTATGATATCAAAAGAATATCTCTCCGAGAACATTTCCAGAATGAAGCCTCCGTTCCTGCCACTGCAGGATATGAAGCGGCAAATAGAAATAGAGTATATAAGGAAAGCCGTAAGTTTCACAAACGGAAACATCACAAAAGCAGCACGAATACTTAAAACCGATAAGAAAACCGTCTACAGAAACCTGAAGAAATCTTAACCCCCTTGGTATAAAATTCATTATACCTTAAAGCAATTATAACCCTCTTTCAACTCTTATACAAGAGGTGTGGCATTTTTGCCACTCTTATCTTTTTATATTAAGTAACTTAACGAGTAGGTCGAAAAAAGCGGGACATTTTTGTCCCGCTTTTTGACATATTACGAATCTTCATTTTCCTTCCAAAATCCAGTAACTCTCTATTTATCGCAACTTAGAAAATATGTAAAAGAATGGCACGGAAAATGCATATAAAAGAAGATAGAAAAACAAAGGAGGTTGTATGAATTTCTTCAAAAAGTTTCTTTTAGTCTTCTTCTCACTCGCATTCTTGGTTTCCTTGGGTTCATCGGTGTTTGCCGACCCTGAGCCGGGGAGTGATGACCCGACACCCCCACCACCAGTACTACCGGACCAAGGATAGGTTTTTAGTATTGTTCGTATGATGCGATAGAACATAGATGGCGGCTCCGACACCCTTTGTTCTCGATGTCTTTTGAGAGCAGAGGGTGCGCCTATTTAGCAGTGGCATTTTTGCCACTCGTAAGTTGCTTAATATAAGAAGTTATAAAATGGCTCTAAAAAGCGTGGCAAAAATGTCCCGGTTTTTGGCTCGAATTCATCATTTTCTTGTTCCTATATCCCGTTCGGGAATCTGTAAGTGCCAAAATTTAAGAGCTTAAGCATATTATGCTAAAGCGTGGCACAAAAATTGCATATAGATATATATTGCTTTATATAATGTGACTGCAGGTGGAAGTAAGGAAGGGTGTAGAGAAGGAAGAAGTAATAGCTGTGGCAAGTGAAAGGTGATGAGAATGAAGGAAAACTCGAGTAATGGTTTTGAGAAGTTCCTCGATATAGTAAGCGGATATTATCCTAAAAAAGAATTCAGGGTTCAAGGTGAAGAAATTTTTGTGAATGGCTATCTCGCTCAATTGGTTGAGTGTTTGGTAAAAGAACAGGGTATGAGAAGATTTACTTTTCTCAAATACTTGATTGAGCATGTTAAGTACACAGAGGCATTGGAAAAAACAGATGAATTTATAAGGAAACTTGTGAATGGAGGTTTCTTGTTAAAAGATAACACAGAAAAGGATTTGTATCGCATGACAGATGCAGGTTCTCGCGTATTAAGAAAGGTGTATATCAATGAAAAATCACTTTCTAAACGAGAATCGAGAGAATAATCCAATTTCGGTAGGCTTTATGGATAAAACTACTTACAGTTTCGAGTACGATTTTGAAAAATGGGGTTATGAATTTACAAGGATTACGCTGAAACCTGAAGAGTTACTAGCACTGCCAGGAATCTATGTACTATGGGCTTTCAGAAGAGATGGATGGTCAGTTGCCGAGGTTGGTGAGGCGGAGAATTTACGGGAGTTTCTTGCAAGAGAAGAACACATGAAACTAATGTGGACCAAATATGTTGGGACAATTCATTATACGGTTACCTATACACCTGAAATTAAAGCGAGCGAAAGAAAAAGAATAGAAAGAAAAATCCGCAAAGCAGCTTATTCCAAAACATAAACTTAAAGACATCCTTGCTCAAAACCGTGGCATTTTTGCCACACTCGTTTTTCCTTGCTTTTCTCTTGATTTTCCCCTATAATTATATTATGAAAAAGGTGATACCAATTCTTTTGGCTATTTTTGTTTTTGTAAGTTTTTCCAGAGCCTTTGATTTACATCAAATACTTGAAAAATCCGGTGACAATAAAGTTGAAGTAAAGAAGTTTGTTGAGAAAGCAAAGCAAAGGGGATACCAAGATTGGGCGGAGTTTCTTCTCTCCAGCATGCCTGATGTGGACCTTGTAAACCTTGATTCCGATGATTTTATATCTTATTTAGATGCCTTGAAAAAAAACATCAAGAGGATTGCCTGGAGAGATAAAATAGATGATAATCTTTTCCATTATTACATTCTTCCTCACCGTGTAAGCCAGGAGCCATTGGAAAATTTTGCACAAATATATGCAGATACGCTATTTGAACTCACGAAGGATGTAAAGGATATGAGAGAAGCAGCTTTAAGGATAAATGGATGGGTTTATACAAAAATGAAATATGAGCCTACTGCAAGATGGGACCAGAACGCAACAACTACAATTAATAGAGGTATTGGAAGGTGTGAGGAAATGGCAATTCTCTGCGTAAAAGCACTGAGGACTGTTTGCATCCCGGCAAGGGATGTCTATACACCCTGGTGGCCCTTTACCAATAGCAATCATGCCTGGGTTGAAGTTTGGGTAGATGGAAAATGGCACGCTCTTGGGGGTGGTGAACTGACCGATCTGGACAATGCCTGGTTTGCAGGTCCTTCAAGAAGAGCAGCGATAATCAAGGGTGTTGTTTATGGAGAGATGAAGGAAGGTTATGAGCCTATATACAAGAAGGAAGATGGTTTTACAATAGTGAATGTAACCGGTAACTACGCCGATGTAACCAATCTTGCGATTCGGGTTCTAAAGGATAATGAACCTGCCGAGAGTGTTTCGGTTGCTATCTGTGTTTACAATTACTCATCACTTGCTCCTGTGGGTTTGAAGAAGACTGACAAGTTGGGTTTTACCAAATTTTTTGTTGGCAAAACAGACCTGTTTGTTTACGCCTATAAGGATTCATTCTTAGGATATAAGATATGGAAGCCAACCTCTAAGGACAAGGATACCGTTGTAATAGATATTTCTAAAAAGGTTGTTCCCGATACATCATTCTGGCTCCACACAAGAAGAATAGAAAGCGAAAAAAGGAAATCTGAGTATAAGCCAAACAACGATTCGCTTCATTTATTACAGCAGCAACATTTCTGGAAAGTAAACATCGTAGATAGTTCCCTTGCTTCTGCATTTAACGGAAGGGATATGAAACTTATAAAGACCTTCTACAACGCAAAAGGAAATGCAAAATCCCTACTCAAGTACTTTAAGGGGTTACCAGATTCTTTGGAAGAGATTTTTGTTGACTACTTTGATGTGCTTCCTGCAAAAGATATCGTGTCTCTTGACACATCAGGACTTACCGAGGAACTATTGTGCATAGAGGAATCAAAGAAATTAGTGCAAGAAGAAATTCCTGACTCTATTATGAGAGATTACATTGTTTCAGATAGAATCTTGTTTGAGCATATAGCAAAATGGAGATTCTGTATCCAATCCGAGTTCGCAAGTTTCAAAAAAGGGAATACAGCTCGTATCGTGGATGATGTTTTTATGTGGGTAATAAAGAATATTGAGAGGATTGAAAAAAGGGGATATTTCGGTCCGGAGAAAAATCCCCTTGATGTTTTCAGGACAAAAAGAGGGGTAGACAGTGAAAGATACATTCTCATCGCTGGAATCTTGAGAAGCATTGGAATTCCTGCACGCGTGAAATGGAGTTACGATGCTGTAGAATACTGGGACAAGGGATGGAAAACGAGAAATTTATCCAAGGAAGAGGAACATAACAAGGTCTGGCTTTCACTGAAGTTTATCAAGGATGGAAAAGATGTTACAAAGAAACAGCAATACTATTACGACTTCAGTATTACAAATTTTTCAGAGTATCCAGAAAGGCTTGAAGTGCCTGTTGATACAAGCGGCGGCAAAATCCTTTTAACACTTAAAGATGAACCTTCATACTGTGTTACTGGATGGAGAAATGGTTTTGGTGATACATATGTCAGGATAAAAAAAGTATTACCTACTTTGGATACAGCAAAAGTTGCCCTAAACACAGGCATTCCTATAGAGGTAAAACCCGGTGACTTACTGGTAAGAGAATACAAGGGATTTAACCTCACCGATTTTGGAATCAATAATACCGAGTTGAACAAAGGTAATGTGCTGATTATAGTATTCGATACGGAAAGTGAAGCTTCAATATCTACTCTTAATAACGCAAAGGATGCGATAAACAAGTTCAAAGGAAACTTACGCTTTCTAAGTGCTGCTGAAAGTAAAACAAAAGCAGAGGATTTCCTGAAAGAGATGGGAATAAAAAATGGAAATGTTTACACTGTTTCAAAGGAAATTTATAAAAAGAAATGGAGAATGGGAGAATTACCATCAGTAATCTTGCTCCAGAATGGCAAATGTATCTTCTGGGTAGAGGGTCTTTTTTTACACCTTTCGAGGTTGCTGGAAAGCCTGATTTGATACATGCAAAAAGTTAAGCAAATGGCACAAATTACTACAAAGACTTTAAGGAAATTAGTAAATATAGAGAAATATCTTTTCGGAACAAAGAATAGAAAACAGCTCCTGAGAAGGATAACAAAAGAGGCTGTTTCCTTGCTTGATGTGGATGTTGCATCTATCTTCATCATTGATTATGAAGACATGACACTTCTGGGACAGGCAGGCTATGGTCTGGACAAAAGGAAGATCGACAGCATTAAAGTACCACTTTCTTTCAGCAAAACCGCTCTTGAGGCTTACGAGACAAAGAAACCCGTTGCAGTAGTAGATGTTAGAAAGGAAGGCAAGATTCCATGTGATTTTGTGAAAAAATACGATTTTCGTTCTTCTTTAACTCTTCCCCTGGTTGGCAAAAAGGAAAAAGTCTTAGGATTCTTATTCCTTGACATTGTTGGGAGAACGAAGAATTTTACGCAGGAGGAAAAAGTTGTAGCAGAATGTTTTTCCAATCTTGCAACAATCGCTATCGAACAGGCAATGCTTTGCCATGGACTTGAGAAAAAAGTTGACATTCTTTCTGCCTACAATGAAATTGCAGCTCTTCCTTTTCACAAAATGAACCTTAAGAATGTGTTAAGGGCTTTTCTTAAGAATTTAACTTCTCTACTCAAGATGGATGCAGGGTTTGTTCAGCTGCTGAAAAACGGCAATCTGGTTGTGAAAAGCTATGTTGTTAATGCTGGCAGGGTACCGAAGGATTTATTGAAGACCGGTATGGGAATGTTCTTGACAGGCGAAGTTGCTGAGACTCAAGAGATGGCTATTGTTGAAGATGTGAAAAATGACCCCAGGGTTTCAAAAGCAGCACTGAGATATTTCGATGCACATTCTCTTATCTCTGCTCCCCTGTTTGCCGATGGAAACGTGATTGGTGTATTGACAATCCTGTCCAGAAAGAAGAGAACTTTTCCGAAAGAAGGTGTAAATTATGTTAAGAATGCAGCAAGGCAGTTAAGTGTTATCATAGAGAACGTAATGCTTTTTGAAAGGATGAATCTATCAACCAAAAAGGTAGAGACACTTTTGGAACTCAATCAATCAATTGTTTCGACTCTTGACCTGCAGCTTCTTTACAAAAAGGTACTCAGTGGGTTTCCTTCGATAATATCTTCTTATTCTGCTTATATAATGTTGATTGATGAGAACACTAATGAACTAAAGATTGTAGCGAAAAAAGTCCCCCAAAATATTGTATGGAAGGATATTAGAATAAAAGTAGGCAAAGGCATAACGGGTTCTGTGGCAAAAAGTGGAAAACCCATTATTGTTAGGGATGTGAAAAAACATAAAGGATACATAAAGAAACTTAATGGAATAAAATCCGAGATAGCCGTTCCTTTGACCGTTCAAGGGAAAGTAATTGGCGTGCTAAATTTCGAGAGCAATAGATTGGATGCATACAGCAAACAGGATGTTGAGATGTTAACCGCTTTTGCCAATGAACTGGCAATTGCAATTGAGAATGCAAGACTTTATCAGGAATCGAAGCAAAGAGCAGCACAGTTAGAACTTATAAATAGGGTAGTAAAAGAGATTGGGAAAACGCGGCACATAAATGCCCTCTGTCAGAAACTGTGTGAAGTCATACAGGGTAATTTCTATTATGACCATACTTTGCTTTTTCTTCTGGACGAAGAGGACGAGAATCTAATTCTTAAAGGGTATGCGGGGCTTCCTTATAAAATCAAAGAATTTCATCAAAGCGTAAAAAGAGGATTGTTCGGTCAGTGTGTAAGAATGAAGAAAAGTGTTCTTGAGAATAATACGCAGAAGAGCAAAGTCTTTGTTTCACAATTACCCAGAGAAGAATCTGCATTATCTGAACTGGATATTCCCATTATTTCAGAAGGCGAAGTCCTCGGTGTTCTTGCACTTCAGTCGAGAACACAGGATGCTTTCAGCGAATGGGACCTTGTTTCAATGGAAACCATATCGGAACACATTGCATCATCACTGAAAAACGCAAAATTGTATTCAGACTTGAGATACAGGGTTTCCGAACTTTCAAGTGTTTATGAGATAGGCATTGAACTTTCTACATCAAGGAATATAGATGAGCTTCTCGAGAGGATGTATAAGAGTACCATAGCCCTGACGAAGGCAACAACCTTCTATGTCGCTTTGGTTGATAAGTCAAACGACACTATTAGATTTGCAATAGACTATGAAGAAGGGAAGAAAAAAAAGGTGGAAGTTTTTAAGGCAAAAGAACTGAAAGGATATACAGGTTGGATTCTCAACAATGATCAACCAATCTTGATAAGAAATCTTGGGATTGAAAAAAAGATGTATCCTGTGAAACCGGTCATGGATGGACGGGTAATGCTTTCCTATCTTGGTGTTCCCATAAAGTTCAAGGATAAGGTTATTGGTGTTCTTTCTTTGCAATCCCCAAAGAAAAACCTTTTCGATTCGTCAACGCTCAGTTTGTTTACAACCTTTGCCAATCAATTAGGTGTTGTGATAGAAAATGCGAGATTATTCACGGAAATGGATACAATTCTCAAGAAACTCGAGAAAAGCTATGATGAAACACTGAAATCGCTTGTTTCCGCTCTTGATTTTAGAGAAAGAGAAACTAAATATCACTCTGTCAGAGTTGCCCTACTTGCCGTGGAACTTGCGAAGAGATTCAATGTTTCGGAAAGCACATTACGGTACATATACTGGGGCGGAATACTTCACGATATCGGGAAGATAGGTGTTCCCGACAATATTCTGCTGAAGCCCTCAAGCCTTACCGAGGAAGAATGGAAGGAGATAAAGAAACACCCTGAGATAGGTTACATAATAGTTAAGGGAATAGAATTTATCAAAAATGCGAATAACATCATACTCTACCACCATGAGTGGTGGAATGGGAGTGGTTATCCATATGGAAAGAAAGGAACAGAAATTCCATTATATGCAAGGATATTCAGTGTTGCAGATGCCCTTGACTCAATGACATCGAAAAGACCTTATAAGAAACCCATATCATTCGAAGAAGCATGCAAGGAGATAGAGAGGTGTTCTGGAACACAGTTTGACCCGGAGGTCGTTGATGTTTTTAGCAAAGTTCCGCAGAAAATATGGGAGAGAATCAAGAAGATGAAACCTTTTACCATTAGTTTTGAACTCCCGAAATCTGAAAAATCCAAACAAGAGACCGATGAAAAATGAGGAGTTTGAGAGTCAATATAGGAAACTGGTAAAATCCGTAGAAAAGCGGAGAAATAGAAAAGTTATTTCCCGCATACTTTTTTGTCTTTTCCTTATTCTTGCTTCATGGTTTTGCTTCGTCATTCTTTATATAGGTCTCGATAGTTTAATTTATCTCACCAGACCTTGGCGAATTTTGCTGAGAATCTTTTTTTACCTGATACCTCTTTTTGTTATTTTTTCATTCCTTAAGGATGTAGGAAGGATATGGAGACTCAGAGCATTCACGGATTTCATTGAGACGAATTTCCCTAAACTGAAGGGAAGACTTTTTGCGGCTCTGGAGTGTTCTCCTCGTGACCCTCTGTTTTCTTCGTCTTTAATAAATGCTAACCTTGAGGATGCAAAGAACATTTTTGATAGTTTACCTCGTTTTTCTGTTATTACAAACAAACATAGATTGGTATTGAGAGTTCTCTATTCTCTCTTCATCTTTACCTTGTTGATTTTTGCGATTTTCTCTCACTCTGCTGTTCCATCCGCTGCAAGGTTCCTTTTTGAAAAGAATATTGCAGTTGTTAGTTTCTTTGTTTCTCCTGGTAATAGTTATGTTGAGAAGGGAAATGGTTTGAGCATTTTGCTTAACAAGGTAGAGGGTAGGGTATACAAACCAAGAGTTGTTACAGGTAACGGTGTAGTATTTCTTAAAAAGGAAACTGGAAGTTGTTACAAGGCAGAAATCGAGAGTATCCAGAAGTCCTTTTCATATCACATAGAGTTTTCAGATACAACATCGCTTGAATATCATATAGATGTTGTTGAACTTCCGGGGATTAGAAATATTCAATTTAGGCTTCTTTATCCTGCGTACTCAAAGGAGAAAGCTCATACAACAAGTGATTTTGAACTGTATGCGCTAAAAGGAACTGAAATCGAGGTTTCCGGAATTAGTAATGATTCTCTGAAGAAGGCGAGTTTAGTGTTCGATGATTCAACATTCTCTCTCCTGAAAGTCGATGGGAGAAAGTTCAAAGGCAATTTCAACATTTACAGTTCAAAAGCATTTACTCTTAATCTTGTAAGCAGCAGGGGTCTTAAGAATGCTGATAAACCACTGTTTCACATTTTCACTTTAGAAGATGAGTTTCCATCGATAGAGATACTTTATCCCGGGGAAGACATTAATCTTCCGCAGGAACTTATGCTAAAACTGGTTCTGGATGTTCGTGACGATTATGGAATATCCAGAGTTCAACTTGTTTGGCAGAAAGACAGGGAAAAACATACCGAAGAAATTGGAAGAAATTTCAAAGACTCAGAATTAACACTTGAATTTTCCTGGAATTTGATGAGTCTTTCGATTTTTCCAGGTGATACAATAAAATACTATGTACGTGCTTATGATAACGATGTGATTTCTGGTCCGAAGATGACGAAGAGTAAAATATATGAAATAAGATTTCCTACTGCTACGGAGATTTACAGAGAGATTGTGAGTGAGGGTGAGAGGGCTCAAGAGTCGTTTGAAACGCAATCGGACCAAATGGAAAGAGCAAAACAGGGACTTTTAGAACTCGAAAAATCGCTCAAAGAAACAAAGAAATTAAGCTGGGAAGAAAAAGAAAAAGCTCGTGAGATACTAAAAAGGGAAAAGGAACTCATAGAAAGTGTTGAGAAAACAAGGAAGGAAATGGAGAACATTGCTGAGAAAATCAATAATGCTTTCTTGAGTAATCCCGACATAAAAGAGAGACTTTTAGAAATTGAAAGATTAATGAAGGAAATTGAGACTGAGGAGATAAAAAAGAGTATAGAAGAACTAAAGAAGTCTCTTGCAAATCTGGACCGAAAAGCAATGCTTAAGTCAATGGAGAAAATGCTTGCTTCTCAGGAAGAAATCAAAAAGACACTGGAAAGAACGATCGAAATGTTGAAGCGAATTGCACAGGAAGAAAAATACAAAAGGATTGTCGATGCGGCGAAGGAACTGGAAAGTAAGCAGATAGAGATTAACAAGAAAATGGAGGAGAAAAGCGCAAGCAAGTTAGGAAACATGAAAGCGATGGAGGAGAAAATCCAGGAAGAACTTTCGGGTTTGGAAAAGGAGATGGGGGAGTTGGCAAAAGAACTTGGAAAGAGTGATTCCACAGCGAAAAATGCGTTGGAAAACGCAGAGGAAATGGCTAAGGAAGTTTCTAAAGGATTACAGAAGACGGAGCAAGCGATGAAGCAGGGAAATAAAAGTATGTCGCGTTCTCTGGGAAGCAAGGCTCAAAACTCTCTATCAAAGATGTCAAATACACTATCCGCTGGGCTTTCCAGTATGATGGGCGAGAGAAGTGAAGAGGTTGCGAGAATGCTGAATGCAATCATCGATGATGTAATCCTTCTGTCTGAGAGAAGCGAGAATGTAATGAAAGCGAGCCAAGAACGAAAAGTCGATACGGATAATCTGCTTTCATATTCAGCGGCTATAAGATCTGGCATTGAGAGAACGCTTGTGAATATAGAGGAGTTAAAGTCGAAAAACCCGTTTGTTCCACCCATTGTAAGCGATGAACTACTGAGAGGGATTTCCAATATTGCATCTGTAATGAGATACATTGAAGGAAATAATACTACGTTTCTGTCACGTTATGCTAAGAGTGCTATGCAGGCACTAAACAATGCAGCACTTGTGTTAATAGAGAGTAAAGAGAATATGTCCAGTAGCAGTAGTGGAAGTATGGCACAACTAATGCAGCAACTGCAATCGCTTTCAAGTGGGCAGATGCAGGTGAACCAGGGGACACAATCCCTTATACCGCTTGACCTTTCTTCAGGTTCGATTTCCGGGGAGTCAGAAAGGCAACTTCAAAGGTTATCTGAACTTCAGGGTTCACTTGCCCAAAGGCTTAAGCAGGTGGAAGAGGGTATAGAAAAAGAGGGTGGGAATGTGCTTGGAGATCTTGGTAAGATAGCAGATGAGATGGAAGACATTGCAAAGAAGCTTGGTAATTACAATGTGGATAGACAACTTGTTGAGAGACAGGAAAGGATACTATCAAGAATGCTCGATGCCGAGCGTTCTGTTCATAAGAGAGAGTTTAGCAATAAGAGGGTTGCCGAGAGGCCGGGAGAATATGAAAGGAGAGAACCGGGTTCATTGTCCCTGGAAAAGGAAGAAAAAGAAGGGATAAAGAAAGATATACTTAAAGAACTCAAGCAAAAATATCCTTCGGAATACAAAGACTTTATCCGAGCTTACTTTGACAAACTCCTTAAGGAAGAAAAAAATCATAAGTAGTTGCAGCAGACCTTGCAATCGCTGTTGATTTTGTTTTTTTCTTGACTCTTTTCCTTGTCTATGTTATAAGATTGCTGTTGTTGAGCCGGGGTAGCTCAGTTGGTAGAGCACAGGACTGAAAATCCTGGTGTCCGCAGTTCAATTCTGCGCCCCGGCACCACCACCGCCACCCGAATTGTCGTTGCCTTACGGAGTCAATAACTTCTGGAACGTGCAATTCTGCGCCCCGGCACCACTTTTAAAGGATTTAGGATAGAGTTTAATTTTGTATTCAGCGCAAAATTCTTAGGAAATGGGCGGAGCAACTTATACAGGGATCATAAGCCCTTACGAGCATTTCAAGGGAAGGTTCTAATTTCTTCTTTTTTTGTTTAAGAAGTTTTTCGGCTGCAATTCTTAAGAACTTCTCCATTTCATCAAGATTCTGGTCGGTCGGTGTGATGATATTTGCAGCCGTGATGAGTCCATCTTTCAATGCGAAGTGGTGGTAAAGGATTCCCCTTGGTGCTTCCACTGCTCCCGTTGCCTCTCCAGTAAGTTTTTCAGTCTTTTCTATCTCGGGATCTTTTAGTTGTTTTATACCGTCAACAATCGAGGGTATTCTTTCAAGACTGTAAAGAATTTCAAGTAGTTGTGCATGGTTGTTATAGAGTGGATTTCTTTTCCACTTTGTAGAGTACAGGTTTTTGAAATATTTCTTTGATTCACCTTTCAATCTTTCTCCGAGCAAATTTATCCTTGCAAGTGCACCAACAGTGAATGTTTTACCTTTATAGACGGAGCGTTTTGCATAAGAATGAGAAACTACCCTCTCGTTCGTAAGTTTCTCATATTCTTCTACATCTTTTTCTTCATGCGGGGAGATCAGTACGGAGTTTCCCACAAACCCAAATTTCTCCCCTGAATTCAGGCACATAAATGTTATATTCTCTTTTTGTTCAGAGAACACCGGAACACTTAATTTGGAGAAAAATTTGAGTGAATCAATTGCAAGGGGTAGAAGTTCTAAGGCAGTTTTCCTGATTTTGTCGAGTTCCCCGTTCGATGGATATTTGCCAAACCCGCCAACTATGGGGTTTTCTCCGTGTATCATTCTTGCCGACGTCTTCAGCATAATGAGATTAGCAAATTCCTTTATACCGAGTCCTGCCATTACAATATCTTTATACTCTTCAAGCATAGCCGTAATCGATGGATATCCTAAAAAATCAGGAAGGGCGAGGACAAATACATGGAGTGAATTACTTTCTATTATTTCGCCAATATGCATAAGTTCACGAAGAAGAAGCGTTTTCTTTGTTACTTTAATATCAAATATTTTTTCAAAAGTTCTAATGCTTGCATATCTATGTGAGAGGGTGCAAATTGCACAGATTCGCGGAACAATATTCAAACATTCTGAGTAGGTCTTGCCAATGAGCAGCTCTTCGATCAAACGTGGACCTTCGAATATATTGATCTTAACATCCTTAACCTTATTCTTATCTATCTTAACAACGATTCCACCATGTCCTTCAACCCTTGTTAGTAAATCAATTTCTATTTTCTTCATTTTTTGTATTTCCTTAAACCACTTTTTTCCTTTCCCGTGGTTAATTTTCTTACAAGCTCTTGCGATGCTTTGCCGCCAAACATCCTTAATTTTCTTGCTATTTCCTGTGGAGAAAATCCCTGTTCTATGAGAAGTTTGAATTCATAAGCGACATTTGCTTCATCGACCGGCCCCCAGCATCCCACGCAGGGAATTCCATATTCGGGACATACTGCACCGCAGCCTGCTCTTGTAACCGGTCCCAGACAAGGAAGATTCCTCTCCGTTAACAGGCACTGATTCTCATGCCATTTGCATTCGGTGCAAAGGCTGAAGTTGTAAATAACAGGCTCATAATCATTGATGAGTTTTGTAAAAATAGAGAAAAACTGTTTCGAGTTAATCGGACAACCAGGCAAGCAGAAATCAACCTTTATGAAAGCATTTATTGGTTTTGATTCAAACGCCCGGTCGATTGTAATCTTTTTCTTTCCATAGACCTTCAAAAAACGCTCTTTGTATTTCTTGTCACCCAGCATCATTGACTGTATACCGCCGAAGCAGGCACAACTACCGATGGCAACGATAATTCTAGTTCTTTCTCTTATCTCGATGAGTCGAGTCTTCTGTGCTTCTGTTGTGATAGAACCTTCTATAAAGGCTATATCAAGTTCACAATCTTTGCTGTCGCTCTTGGCCATTCTGAATGAGATAATCGAAGCTTTGTTAAAAAACTCGATCAGTTTATTTTCTGAATGGATGATTGTTAACTGGTCTCCTGCGCAGCCTGTGAATCCGTAGATTCCTATTTTTTTCTTCATTACACTGTCAAATTAGTTCTTTCATATGCAATACATCCCAGTACGAGAAGACAGGTCCATCCATACAAGTGTAAATATCTTCGATGGCGCAATGACCACATTTCCCTATACCGCATTTCATTCGCCGTTCGAGTGTCATAAGAATTCTGTGCTTGGGAATTCCAAGTTTCACGAGTTTTTCAAGTACAAACTTGTACATAACAGGAGGACCACACACCGAGACATAGGTTTGTCGAACCTCTATGTTTTCTATCTTATCAAAAAGACTTGTTACGAATCCTGTATAACATGGCCATTTTCCGCTATCATCCTCATCAACGGTCAGAAGACACTCGATATCGGTTCTCCCAATGAATTCGAAAAATTCCTTTCTAAAAAGCATTTCTTCTGGGTTTTTTGCACCGTATAAAAGATGCAGTTTCCCGAACAATTCTCTATTGTCAAGCGCATAGAGGAGTAGAGACCTCAGCGGTGCTGCACCAAGTCCTCCCATTATTATGAAGAGGTCATTTCCTACCATTTTTTTTACCGGGAAACCGTTTCCATAAGGACCTCTAATACCAATTTTATCGTTTTCTTTTAGTTTGAAGAGCGCATCCGTAAATCTTCCTGCTTTTCTTATGCAGAATTCCAGAAGACCCGGCCTCGAAGGGGTTGACGAAATACTGAAAGGCGCCTCTCCGGTACCGGGTATGGAAAACATCATAAACTGACCTGACTTATAATCAAACGAAAGGGCTCTTTCTTTGTCAAGAAATCGTATCTGGAAGAATCTCACATCAGTTGCAAGATTATATTTTCTAACGATCCTTGCAGGTTTAGGCAGAAATGGGTTTTTCATTTCTTTTCCCCGTATTTAATGAGTTTCTATCGACTTTCCCCGTAAGTAGTGCCTTAACTACACTCAGCACATTTATGTCCACAGGACAGGTTGTGACACATCTTCCGCATCCAACACAACTAGGTTTTCCAAAAGCTCCTGTGAAAGACTTAAGTTTATGCGTATACCAGAGTTTTAGTCTTTCTGCCTTTGATTCGCGGAAGTTATGACCTCCCGCAACCATCGAGTATTCCTTGAACATACAGGAATCCCAGTATCTTTCCCTGTCGACCGAAGAATCTTTTAGTCCAATTTCATCTATAACATTGTAACAATTGCAGGTAGGACAAACCATTGAACATGCACCACAGGATAGGCATTTCTCTCCAAATTCCTCCCAAATAGGGCTGTTATAATTGAGATCCATAATATCCGGTAATATTACAAAATCTATTGTTTCGCCGAATTTTGTGTCCTTCATAGCCCGCCATCTAATAAATTTTTGGATGTCGTCCTGGGTTACAACATTGTCAAAGAGTTCAGGCGCGACTCTTATGAGGTCGTCTCCTTTACTTGTTCCTACCCAGACGAGATAAAAATTATCGAGTTCTGTTAGGGCAAGGTCAAAACCTTCATTTATAACCTGTGTTCCTGTTGATTGACAGAAACAGTTGCTGCAGGGGATACAGGAAAGGGCAATAATAACTGTATTTTCCCTTTGTCGAAAATAGTATGGATCTTTATATATATGTCCGAATACCCTGTCGAATATGAGCAACGCGTGAATTTCGCAGGATGGAACACCATAAACGATCCTTTGCTTTTCTGAATCACAGGATTCTTTGTAGGTTTCTCCATCATACTGAAACATTTTCAATCGCGGTGGAAGGAAGAGTTTCTTTATAGGTAAAAATGTCGTAACCGGTTTTTTAATCAGGTCTTTTAAGTCATCTATCCTATCGTAAATATAGACTTCACCCTTTCTTTTTGGACCCCAGAACTCTCCTTCCTCCTTTACTTTTGAAAGAAATTTGCTTAGATTTCCCTTTTTTAATTTAAGTGTTCTCACACGGTCCTTTCCCTTTTTTTTCTGCCATCAAGGAAGTTTTTCATTTAATAATCAACTCAAACATATCAGATTTGTCTTTTCATGTCAAGAATAATAACTTGCATTGTCAAGGCAAAATAGAAATGTCACCTTTTTAGCAAAGTAAGAATGTCCCCTTTTTAGATTAATAATCATCTTCATTTTCTGTTAGTTCTTTGATTGTATCTAAT
>Ga0307378_10005549_pt1 | contig 17553 bp, 19 predicted proteins | sample UN1MG_FD_202238 | JGI IMG/M metagenome (GOLD analysis project Ga0307378, IMG submission 202238) | Soil microbial communities from Risofladan, Vaasa, Finland - UN-1 | ecosystem: Environmental > Terrestrial > Soil > Coastal area > Acid sulfate soil | place: Finland: Risofladan, Vaasa | collected... | reverse complement strand
AAAGGGCTCTCCTCTTTCTCAAGCTCCCTAAATTTTTGCTCATACAAAAGGAAGTTAAAATTATCCTTGATGAAATTACCCTTACCTCCCCTACTCTCTGTTATTCCTAAAATTTCTAGAGCACTCAGCGCTTCCCTCACCGAAGGACGAGAAGTTCCAAACTCTTCTGCTAGAACTTGTTCCGGAGGAAGTTTATCCCCTGGTTTTAATCTACCCTCTTTTATTAAATCTCGAACTTGTTCAACTATTTTCATATAAACTTTTTTAGTTTTAACTTTGTTAAATATTGGGAGGCTCCTTTTTATACATTATTTGTCCTATTAGTAATATTGTCAGACAAGTTAGAAAATATTATATCACAAAATAATATTCTGTCAATCTTAATTGATAAAATTTTGAGTTCCCAAAGGTTTATTAATCAAAAAAATTGAAGTGAACTGACCAATTACTATAATAAGCTATGAGTAATGAGCAAAGAATTGAACATGCAGTTGATTGACTAGTTTAAATAGTGAAAAGCGAAAACACGCCACTTTAATTAGTAATATAGGAAAATTATTATTGAAGAAATTGAAGAAAAATTAAATAGAGAATTTAATAAAAAAATATAATAGGGCAAACGTAAAGTTTGTTCTATTATATTAACTATCTTAAAAAGTGTAATAAAGAAATGCCTGTCACGCTTTATATTTATCGTAGCAAATAATTTCTGATAAAGGCTTTCTTTCGGTTTTAGTACCTAATCCTTTAGGATATCCTAAGGGCATAAGAGACACAATTCTCACATCCTCTGGTACACCTAAAATTTCTTTAACTTGGTCCTGATAGAAAGCTCCTATCCAGCAAGTCCCTAATCCCAAAGAAACTGCCTCTAAACTCATGTGGTCCAGAGCAATAGCCAAATCAATAGAATAGCTATGCTCTCCACTGGTCATCACATAATCAGGATTAGTAGCACACCCCGCTATAACTACCGGGGCTTCTCCCACAAATTTCTGATTTTTACAAGCAGGAACCAATTTTTTTCTTACATCTTCATCTTTTACTACAATAAATTTACAGTGCTGCCTATTGCTTGCAGAAGGCGCTAACCTACCAGCTTCTAAAATCTCTTGTAATACTTCTTCTGGAATTTCTTTGTCCTGATAACTTCGAACACTCTGTCTTTTTCTAATTACCTCTAAAACCATTTTTCACTCCTCTTGAATTTTTATTCTAATTTTTTTAAATCTTCTGCTTCTAATGAATCTTCCAGATTATCCAGCTCTTTTAATTCATCCTGTGCTTCAGAATTTTCTAAAGTTTCTTTTTCTTTTTTCATCAAACTTTTCTCCTTTCTATTTATCAATAATTTTCATATCTTATTTTCTATTCTCCTTTTTAAGAGAAAAAAGAACTGTTTTGAATAATTATAATACTTTTTGTTTATAAAACCAAAATCTTTTATTCGGATATTCAAAAAATATTATTAAAAATTTGCAAAATTGTTTTAAAGTGATATAATGAAGTTGCAAAAAATGTATTTTTTTTAAATTACTTTTTGGGTCTTTTGGGAGATTTCGCTTATGAGGATAACTAAAAGACAGAAAGAATTTTTACAATCGTTAATCGATTTATACCAAGAGAAAGGCTCTCCCATTCATTATTCAGAAGTAGCTCAAAAAATGGGAGTAAGCAAATGGACAGCTTATGATATGTTGCAATTACTCAGCAAAGAAGGCCTCCTGGAGGTAGAGTACCAAATCCCAGAATCAGATCATCATAGATGGGAAAAATTAGGCCGCTCTACCATAACCTTTTTCCCTACTAAAAAAGGATATACCGTCTCCAATTTTTCCCAAAGAAACCTTCCTATAAAAGCAACCGAGCTTAATAAATTAAAAAACGATATCATTCAAAAATTTGGGGAAATTAAAGAAAAGTTTAACCTAAAAGATCTGTTTAAAGAAGCCTTGCAAACCAAATCTCCCCTTATTTTTTGTGCTTGTGTCTTGCTTGTTTTAATCCTTCTCATAAAAAAAATCACCGAAGGGATAGCTGAAATACAATTATTAAGTCAAATTCTTCCTACCAATGCGACAAATACTTATATCGAATTGGCTTTAACTGTCTTTGTAGGAATATGTTTTGGGATTCTTACCAAATATATAAATAATATTCCGAAATATGTAACCAGTCCAAGTAATAACTTAGATGAATATATAGACTACATTCAAACCTACAATCAATATGTTTCTCAGATGGATAAAGATGAGCAAAAATCATTATTAGATTTCTTGAAAGAAACTTTAAATGAAATAAATATAAAAAATAAAGAGTAAATTTTTTAAAATATTTTTAGATTTTTTACAGGAGGAAAACAACATGGATTATATAGAAAAGTTTAAAAATTATACTACCAAACAGACTGTAAATCTTATTATAAAGGCTCTGGGAAATACTTCCGATGAGAATCTTATTCGGCTAACCTATGCTGCAGAAAGAATCGCTCCTAAATTCAAACCTGAAATAGGCAAAGTCAGAAAAATGTTTGAGGACAAAGCTCCTGCTTATTTTCTTGCCCAAAAAGTATTGAAGGAGATCCACCCTAATGTTCGGGATAAAATAGTATTAAATTTTATGATTAATTATATTTTGCTGGGGCCAAAAAATAGAGAGAATTTTGAAAAAAGAGAAGGTATCCCCTGCCCGGCTACTATAGTTATCAGCCCTACTATGAGATGCAATCTTAGATGTATAGGATGTTATGCCGGAGATTATTCTAAAAAAGATGACCTCCCTCTTGAATATGTAGATAAAATTATAACTGAAGCCAAGGAAATGGGAACTTATTTCTACGTTATTTCCGGAGGTGAGCCTTTTGTTAGAGACGATATGTTAGATATCTACAAAAAACATCATGACGCAACTTTTATGATTTACACCAATGGAACCTTTATAGATAAAGATATGGCTTTAAAACTACAGGAATTAGGTAATGTTGCCCCGGCTATAAGTGTAGAAGGATTTAAAAAGGAGACTGACCAGCGCCGAGGAAAAGGGGTATGGGAAAAAGTAATGCAGGCCATGGATAACTGTAAGGAAGCCAGACTAATTTATGGTTTTTCTATTACTCCTACCAGACACAATACTGAAATCGTCTACAGTGATGAACTAATGAAATTATTAACCGAAGAAAAAGGCTGTCCTTTTGGTTGGTACTTTACTTACATTCCTATCGGCAAAAACCCTGATGTGAACTTGATGCAGACTCCGGAACAAAGGCTTTATGGATGGAGAAGAGTCAATTACCTGAGAAACAGGTACCCGGTCTTTATCGGGGATTTCTGGAATGATGGAATGCACGTAAATGGCTGTATTGCCGGAGGCCGCCAATCCGGATATTTACATGTAAATGTAAAAGGAGATTATGAACCCTGTGTGTTTACCCATTGTGCTACTCATAATGTAAGAAATGCCACATTAAGAGAGGCTCTGGCTTCTCCCTTATTTAAGGCCATAAGGAAAAGACAACCTTATTCTGACAATTTGATGTTACCTTGTATGATTATTGACAATCCCAGGGTGTTAAGGGAAGTCGTTAATGAATGCAATGCTTATCCGACACACGGTAACGCTCATACAATATTAACCAAGTGCGCAGAACATTTGGATAAATACTCGAAAGAATATAGTGAACTTTCTAAACCTTTCTGGGAAAAAGTATATATCAGAAAAGAAGGTATGCCTAAAACAATCCCTGAAAGACCTGAAGAAGTGAAAGACCTGATAGAAGAAATAAAAAAATAAAAGATTATATCTTTTCTTTCCTTTGAGATATAGTCATTCCAAAGATTATCAACAATCCTCCTGCCCAGGCGATAACACCTACTTTCTCTCCTAAGAGGAGGTAGGCAAACATCGCTGCAAATATCGGTTCCCCGGAAAAAATAATAGCGGTTTTAGTGGCAGTTGAGTATCTTTGAAATCTATTTTGCATATAGAAAGCCAGAGCAGTAGCAAATATTCCGGTTATCACAATCGACCACCATATATCAGATGAATAGGAAAGATGGATAGCCGGTCTTTCAAAAATTAAAGCCATTAATAAAGATAATACAAAAACTACCGTTATTTGAGTAATCGCCAAAAGAACATAATCTAACTTTTTACTAAATAATCCTACGGATATAATATGCATTGCAAAGGAAAAAGCACACAATAAAACTAAAAAATCTCCTAAATTGAAACTAAAGCTTCTGCTATAATTTAGAAGCCATAATCCGGTGAATGCTAAAACTACTCCTATAACCGAATTTCGATTGATTTTCTCTTTGATGAAAAAATGAGAAATAATAGGGACCAAAACTACAGACAAACCGGTAATAAAACCGGCTTTGGTAGCTGTAGTGTACTTTATCCCCACAGTCTGAAGAGTATAACCTAAAAAGAGGAAAATTCCAATTAGAGAACCTTTCTTTAAAACCATTATATTGATTTCTTTCATCTTCTTCCAAAAGATTAATATTAGAATCAGAGCGGCCAATAAAAATCGGTAAGTTAGATAAGTATAAGGAGGGATCAAATCAATAACCCCTTTAATCAAGGCAAAGGTGGAGCCCCATATAATTACTATTATTAATAAATAAATTTCTGCTTGAATACCTTTCATATTTTCTCTTTTCTTTCTCTTTAAAATAATTACCATACGACATTCACAACTTTATATATCTTTCTGAAACCAGCCATTTTCTAATCCCTCTTCCTTAAAAGCTTGTAATGCCTCTCTATATTCTTCCTTATCTATCCTTCGGGATAAAGGAGGAAATTGGTCGGCCTGGTAAGCTGGAAAATATTGAGCCATCAAGCTTATATAAGTATGAGGAGAAATTTCCCGGGCGATAAAACGCATAATCTTTCTGGTGCCACTCAAGCCCCCCGGTAAAACTAAATGACGAACAATTAATCCTGAGCGAGCTACTCCGGTTTTGTCTACTGCCAGATCTCCCACCTGTCGATGCATCTCCTTCAACGCCTTCTTCATTATTTCAAAATAATCAGAAGCAGATGAATATTTTATGGCTATCTCGTTATCGGCATATCGGGCATCAGGTAAATATATATCCACGACACTATCAAATAATTTCAAAGTATTTACAGAATCATAACCACTGGTATTATAAACTATGGGAATGCATAAACCCATTTTAATAGCCAATTTAAGACTCTTTAATATCTGGGGTACAAAATGGGTCGGAGTAACTAAATTGATATTATGACATTTTCTCTTCTGTAAAGCAAGCATAATTTTAGCTAATTCTTGTAAGGTAACTTTATTGCCATTTCCTAACTGGCTTATGGGATAATTCTGACAATAAACACACTTTAAATTACAGTTGGTAAAAAATATGGTGCCAGAACCGAAGTTACCCACCAGGGGCGGTTCTTCCCCAAAGTGAGTATTATAACTGGAGACTATCACCTCTTCACCTGAACGGCAGAAACCCCTTTCTCCTTCTAAACGGTTCACCCCGCATTTATGAGGACATACCTCACAGGAAGAGAGTAATTTATAAGCCTTCTCAATCCGTCTATCAAATTCTTCTTCTTTTATATTTAAATATCTCGGATATTTTAATTTTCTTATCAATTTGTAATTTTTTCACCTAAAGATAATTTAATACCTCTTCTAAGGAACCTAACTGTAAATAATTTGCTGATAGAGGCTCTTCTTCCTCAAATTTCCAGCTTAAGTAAGGAATTAGGATACAATTGACACCTAATTTTAAACCAGGATTCAGATCTGAACGAACACTATTGCCTACAATCCAAGTCTCCTTCTTATTTAAATTATGTTCTTTTAAAATATTTTGATATTCCTCTACGTTTTTATGTTTTAAAACGTAAATTTCTGAAAAATATTTCTTTAAACCGCTTAATTGCACTTTTTCTTCTTGAACCTGGGGGTCACCCAAGGTGGCCAGGATTAAAAAATACTTTTTGCTTAAAATATCTAATACCCGGTAAACACCATCAACTAATTCAGGAATCTGTCTAAAAACTTGCCATCCCAGTTCTTCAATTTTTTTCTTTAATTCAGAATTAATCTCTTTCCCATTCTTTTGGGAAAAATATTCATAAGTTTTCCCCAAGCTATAAGGGTATCTCTCTTTCGTAAAACCATGTTGATGTATATTTTTGATGTCAATCTCATCAAGCTTTGCTAATGCCTCTTCCTTTTTAAAACCGGAATTTTCCATGAGCAAGGAAAATTCTTCTCTCGCCTGGTTGTATAACTTGGAAGTTTTAATCAAAGTATCATCTAAATCAAAGATAATAGTCTTAATTTCCATTCTCTCCTTTTACATAAATTCTTTATAATTATAACTATAATGTTACGCTTTGGCAAACCTTAAATCAGTATCGAGTATATCGTATCGAGTATCGAGTAAAGAGAAAGAAAAGTACCATACGAAAAAGAAGATTAGAAAAATTATTTATAAAGTTATAAAAAATGTGTTATAATATTTTTTGTTAAGCAAAATAGATTTACTGATTGATTAATTAATTGTTTTAAAATAAAAATATACTATTAAAACACTTTGAAAAGTAAAAGTGAATGAATTGATTTAAAATATCTATCGTTGGAAAGAAGGCAAAAATGAAAAAAAATAATAAAGAGATAAAAAATTTAAAGAAGAAAGATATTAAAAAAGGGAAAAAATCTATGATTCGAGAACTGCTGGAAACAGTAATTAGTGCAGGAGTTATTGCCTTTATAATTATTACTTTTATCGGTCAGGTCACGGTAGTAAGGGGCGCCTCTATGGAACCTACTTTACATAATAATGAAAGACTTATTGCTAATAAAATTAGTTATCGTTTTGAATCACCTAAAAGAAGTGAAATTGTAATTTTTAAGCCTCCTTTGGAAATAAAACGTAACTATATTAAAAGAATAATTGGAATTCCGGGCGATAAAATTGAAATAATAAAGGGAGAAATTTATCTTAATGATAATAAATTGGAAGAGAATTATATAGAATATAAATCGTATGAAGATTTATCTGCCATTTTAGTCCCTGATGATTCTTTCTTTGTATTAGGAGATAATAGATCAAACAGTAGTGATAGCCGCTATTGGGGTTTTGTCTCTCGAAAAAGGGTAATAGGTAAAGCCTGGGTTGTTTTCTGGCCTTTAAATAGAATTAGATTACCATAAAAATAAATTAGTCGTTAGGCAATAAATCTAGCGTAGAGCGTACAGCGTTTAGCGTATACATTTGGTTATATAGTTAGTTGATTACCTGGTTAGTTAGTTGCTAAATCAGTACAAACCAGTTAACTAATTAACCATATAAACGTTCAACTATTTCACAAATATAGATTGGTAATAGTATGGTTTTATTTATCAAACCTGTTTCAGCTCGAATAAATTCGATACCAAAAAATCGTAAGATACATAATAAGCCTTTATTTATAATACTATACGCTATACTTATTTACTATATACTCAATACTCGATACTATATACTGATTCTATTTATAGGTTTCGATAAACTTTTCGATCGAACGATCATAAGTCCTCTCCGCCTCGGAAGGGAACAAACATCCAGGAAGCTCACCCATATTCCAATGGTAAGCAATACAATCACAACATTTGCCTTTTCTACTACAGGGTTCATAGGTACAGGTGCAATTACTCTTGTTTTTTTCGATATTGCATTCCATTGCTTTTCCTCCTTATTCTTTTATTTAAATTATGCCTAATAAGCTATATTAAAATACTAAATCATTTTAAGTTCTTTTTAATAAATCAATTATAATTTAAAAAATATTTCGATTCAATCATTTTATCAAAAACAACATAAGTTCATTCATTTTTTGAATTACATTACAGAATATTATATAATTAAAAAAGTATAAAAAAATAATTTTACCAAATTTAAAATAAAAAGGAGTAATGAAAATGAATTTAAGTAAGAAATTTATATTTTTAGGGTTAATTTCAATTTTTATTATTACCAGTTTGTCTATGTTTTCTTTTGCCAGTGAAGAAAAGGATTATATTTACCAAGCCTTAAAATTAATCGATGAAGAAAAATATAATGAAGCAGTGGGAGAATTAGAAGAAGCACTGGCGATAGTTAGAAGTAAGTCCAATTTAGAATTTGTTAATGTAGTATTTACTAATGAAGAAGCAGGTGGTTTCGGTCTGTATAATCAAAAAGAAAACGCCACCTTTGCTTCGGGAGAAACCTTTTTTATATATGGAGAGGCAAAAAATTATACTATTAAAGAAAATCAAAATAATCTTTATGAAATATACCTCAAAGAAGACCTCTATATCTTAGATCAAGACAATAATGTATTATTCGGACAGGCAGATTTTCTCGATTACCATATAACTTCCCATTCTAAAAATTACGACCTTTTAATAACTAGTACTATTACGCAAACTTCCCCCTTTCCGGTTGGTAATTATAAATTTCGCCTGGTCTTAAAAGATGTCTTTTCTCAAAAGACTACGGAAGCAACAATTGAATTTACTGTTACAGAGTAAATTCTTAGTAGATAAGCACAGTAAAAGTAAAATACAGTAATTAGTAATGAGTAATAAGTAACTCGGGGCGTATGCAATACGCCCCTACTTTTTTGACTTCATCTTTTCTATACGCTAAACGCTGTACGCTAATTTTATTTTTTAATTGGAATTAAGCAGAGAAATTTTAGAGTATCTGCACCAGTATTCTTAAACTGATGTTTTTCTTCGGGAGCTACATAGACTACTGTTCCGCTTCTGAGTTTGGTCTCTTTCCCCCCATCCGTAGCTACTCCTTCTCCTTCTAAAATAAACACCTCATGCTCCCAATTATGAGTATGTAAAGGACTATGCCCTCCCGGACCAACCTCAAACAACCTCATAGCAAAGTTTGGGGCATTATCTTTATCAGAAATAAGCCACCTTACTTTAACATCTTTGACATCTTCAAAATCTACAACTTCAGCTTTAACTTCTTTATAGTCTACTATCTTCATCTTTTTCTCCTTTTCTATTTTTTATTTTTAATAAACTACCACCGCCTAGGACGGTATTTTTTAAGAAATTTTTTACAATTGGGTAAAAATCTTCTTCTTTTTCAATTAGTAGGATGTTTTGTTTGCGCGCCTCCTCTTTTTGAGGTTCAGTAGCGTAGCTCCAGCCAGCTAAAAGAACTTTTACTCCTAAAAGTCTGGTTTGAATTAAATGGTTTAGCTGATCATCTACAAAATATATTTCTTCAAACTTGACATTATATAATTTTACAATCTGTTTCATCTGCTCGGATTTATCTTCACCATATCTCTTATCCAAAATACCTTCTGGTTCAATAGCAAAACCAAAATACTCAGGAGTAAAAGATCTGGCAATTGCTTTTCTTCTATTAGAGGTAGCAATCACGATTTTAGTTTCTTCTTCTAATAATTTCTTTATTCCCTCTATTACTTTGGGATAGGGTGGCTCCAAATTAAACCAGGCTCTATAATCTATATTTTGAAGTCTTTCTCGTTCTTTATAAAATTCTTTTTCATAGTCTTCAAAATCAAACTTTACTGTCTTTCTATAATTGTCAAATTCTTCCTGATTCTTAATAGATTTATTTTCTTCTATTAATTTCTGGATCAAACCATAATCGGTTGCTCCCCGAATATAAGGCCTTAGGGCACGGTAATATTTTATCTCTTCCTGGTGTCGTTTTTTAGTCTCTTCCCAATTTTCGAAAGTAAAAAGCTCTCCTCCAAAATATTTCTTTTTCCCCGGTCCATATAGTCTTAAGTAAGCGTTATGACCCACGAAAAGCGAGTCTAAAACACTATCGACAATTACTCCATCAAAATCTAAAGCTAATATCTTCAATCCTATACTCCTTTAATCTGTTTTATTTTACTAAAGATAGTCTTCTCTTATAGGATAAAAAACGTCTATCATCTTAGTACCTGGCTCTAAGGGAGTAGCTTCATGTTCCACATTGGGGGGGATTGCTACTCCTTCACCCACCTTTAAAATTTTTGTCTCTCCTCCTGCAATCATTTTTACAGAGCCCGCTACTACCACTCCAATTTGTTCATGGGGATGTTTATGTTTAGGCATAATAGTAGTATTTGGACCAAATTCAAAAAAGCTTACCATAGTTTTTTTATTTACCACAACCCTTAACGTAGAATCTTCTAAAACCTTTTTTGCTTTTAATTCTTTGACTTTAAAAAAATTTGCTTTTTCCATTATTTTCTCCTTTTTATTATTAAATTTATTAGCTTATAATCAATAATTTCTTACAAAATATGAATTGAAAAATTAAAACCTTTATTTTAAAACTTCTCCCAAGGCCTCCCGGTGAGATTGAAAGGCTAAAGGAGGCATTTGGTTTACCGCAAAAAATTCTGCTTCTTCTGCATCATCACCGGCGCACAGTTTTCCTCCTAAAATTTTAACTTCATAAATTATAGTAATTAAATAACCATGAATTTCGCTATTATTGGGATAAACTCCTATCAACCTCTTCGATTTTCCTTTTAACCCGGTCTCTTCAGCTAATTCTCTTAAAGCTGCTTCTATAGGGCTTTCCTCTATCTCCATAAACCCGCTAGGTAGTGCCCATTCGCCTTTGCGGGGCTCTATTTTCCTTTTAATTAATAATATTTTGCCTTCGTCATCTCTGGCTATCACTGCCACTACTGGAGTAGGATTTTCGTAAAATATTTTACCACACCTCGAGCAATACAATCTTTCTCTTCCTTCCAACATTTTTCTGACTAATTTATAACCACAATATGGACAAAATTTTATGTATAAATTACTTTTCATGTATTGCTAACTCCTTTTTAGCGCAGATACAAGATCTACTCCTACTTTTTTCAATAAGCCCTCCTGGGCAAAACTGAAATAATTATCCTCTCCCAATATTATATGATCCAGCACTTTTACCCCGACCAGTTCACAAGCACCCGCCAGACGCTCAGTAATATCTAAGTCATTTTTACTGGGATTTGATTCTCCACTGGGATGGTTATGTAAAAATATAACCGAAGCAGCTGATTCTTTGATTATCTCCTTTAATGCCTCACGGGGATGGACTATGCTTTCCGTCAGACTCCCTACTGAAATATCAATATCCTTGATAATTTTATTCTTTACGTCCAACATTATTACCTTAAATTTTTCCTTCTTTAAATCTCTCATGCATGGTCCATAATAATTTACTAAATCTAAGGCATTATGAATTTTCTTTTTAGGTGAATTGGTTTCCCTTAGAAGCCTCTTCCCTATCTCAAGAGCTGCCTTTATTTGGGCAAATTTAGCCAGGCCTATCCCTTTAACAGAAATCATCTCCGGATAACTTAAAGAATCTAATTTTCTTAAACTCTTTGTTTCTGATAATAAATCTTTCGCTACTTCCACCGAGGTCTTCCCCTGATAACCTTTAACCAATATTATTCCTAATAATTCCGCATCTGTCAAGCAGCCTGCGCCATGCTCAACCAACCTCTCCCTCGGTCTTTCCTCATCCGGCCAATCTTTCACTGTATAATTCTTTTTCTCCATCTCTTACTCCTTTTCTATTAAAAGTAAACTTTTGTGCCAGGCACTATTGTTTACCTTATGTCAACTTTTGTGCCAGGCATAAAAGTTTACCTTTAATTCGATTTAAACGATATTGTAATTTTTCTCTTATGAAAATATTTTCTTCAATGTTTAGAGCTTCTTCTACTATCGTCTCTGCTTTTTGATAATCCTTTAAATAGTGTTCGTAATATTTGGCTAACTCTTCGTAAGGATAATAGATAAATTCCGGGCTTCTTTCTATTATCTCTTTCCATATTTTTTCTGCTTCTTCCCATTTCCCCTGTCTCTTGTAAGCAAAAGAAGCCAATCTTAATATCTCTAAGGTCTCTTCTTCTGCTAAATTGTGTTTTAAAGCTTCGGTATAATAGTGGGTGCTCTGCTCATATCTCTTCTCTTCATCAAACATCTTGCCTATACTAAAAATATCCATTCCGTATTCGGTATTGTTCAAAGGATCTTCTACCAGAAAACACATCCTGCTAACCAGGGCTACCAGAGAAAGGATGTCCTGTAAATTATGTTCAAATACCTGTTTTAATGCTCGGGCATCTTTGGTTTTAAGATATCTAAAATAAATCTCGGGGACAAGATAGCCTGGAACATCGTTTTCTCTGATTACCCCCAGTATATCTCTTTCTACTGTAGATAAGGAACAACTCTCCAGCCTTTTCTTCCACAGGCGGCGGGCGGGGTAAAGAAGGTCGAAGTGGTAAGGATCTTTTAAACTCATCTTCATCCCGGACATAATATAACGGCTTTCCATTAAAGGAAGGTCAAAGGTCTTACCATTATAAGTAACTACCGCTTTAAAATTAGCGAGCAGATCATTTAGCGCTGATAGTAAAGCTCGCTCTTCATTATAATCCCGCATAAAATATTGCCGGACACAAAATTGGTCTCCTTCAAAATATCCTGCTCCCACAAGAAAAATATAAGTCCCTGCTCCTCCGGCCAATCCGGTAGTCTCGATATCCAAAAAGACGGTCTTATTAATATCTATTTCTTTTAATCTGTCATCCCTGGCCAAACCGGAAATAGTTTTGGCAGAAGATTGAAAAATTTTAAAAAGCTCAACTTCTCCACATTTATAATCCTGAGGAAAATAGTTTTCTCGAACAAAACTATCCCCAAAAGGAGTGGAGATAAATTTTCCCGATAATACTTCTTCTATTTTTATTTCTTGATTTACAATACGTATACTTTTCTCTTTTTGTGATTGAGCAACTTTATTTACATTCTTTTTTAATTGGGCAATCTTTTCCAGTCGACTCTTTAGGTCCATAATCAGCTCAAGGCCTCCCTTAAAATTAAAAGAGCACTCTCTTTTCCTTTTATGCCCACTTCGTCAATGGGACCCACACAGGAGGGACAGCCTTTTTCACATCCGCAGCAAAGAATTAATTCCTGAGCTGCCTGCAGTAAAGGCCGGCGGAGTTCAAACATCTTCTCACTAAATCCTACTCCCCCGGGATAATTATCATAGATATAAATAGTCGGTTCTCCGGTAAAAGGAGAACGCACTTCCGAAACTGCCCTGATATCCTGAGGATCACACATAACATATAAAGGAACAACATTAATAAGGACGTTAGATAGAGCCAAAAACCCGCTGCTTAAATTAAAAGATGTGCCTTCACTTTCCAGGTGCTTCAATCGCTCTCTACTATCATCAACCAAAGCGAGCCAATAAGCGGTCGTATGCATCTCTTCCGGCGGCAAAGATATTTCCCCGAAACCGATATTCTCGTGAGTATAAAATTTTATCTTTTTATAACAGGTAGAAAAGATAGTAATGACCACTTCCCCATAAGCATGTTCCATATTTGATTCTTCACTCTTCTCAAACACATCTAAAACCTTAATATTAGTTTCGGTCTGAGCATCAGTATAATAATTAACTTTAACTTTTTCGGCATAGGCCTTCTGATTCTGATAATCTAACCTGTGAATAGCATATTGTTCGCCTTCATGCAGATAAATAGCCCCTTCATAGATAAGTATGGGCACACTGGCCTTATCCACTTCCCCGATAACCTGTTCTTGCTGGTCAGTAGTATCAATAATTACAAAATTATCTACTGAAGCACTACGCAGACTTATCTCTTCAGTGGGATAAATCTCGCTCATCCAATACCATTTCTTTTCCACACAATGAAGTACGCCTTCCTTCTCTAAATACTCCAGAACATCCCGAAGCTTTTTAGTTCCGAAATCTTCTCCTTCTTCGAAGGGTAATTCAAAAGAAGCACACCTGATATGACTGACTAAAATACTCAAATTATCCGGGTCGATAACTGCACTCTCCGGTGACTCTCCGAAGAAATAATCAGGATGATTTATCACAAATTGGTCTAAGGGGTTACTGGAAGCAACCAAGATAGCTATCGAACTATTAGATCGACGCCCAGCTCTTCCGGCTTGCTGCCAGGTACTGGATATAGTTCCGGGATATCCGGCCATAAAACAGGCGTCAAGTTGGCCAATATCTATCCCCAGCTCCAGGGCATTGGTACTTACTACTCCTTTTATCTCCCCATCTTTTAAACCCTTTTCTATTTCACGCCTTAAATTAGGTAAATAACCTCCCCTATAACCCCTAACAATATCTTTGGACCTCCCCGTTTTAACTAAAAAATCTTTTAAATAACTGGTTAAAACTTCAGTGGTTAGACGACTCCGGGCAAAAATTATGGTTTGAATGTTATAATTTAAAAAATAGGCGACAAAACGAACTACTTCCTTAATTACACTTTTCCTGATTCCTAATTCTTTATTAATTACCGGAGGATTATAAAATAAAAAATGTTTCTCGCCTTGAGGGGAGCCATTATTATCGATTAAAGTAAATTCTTCTCCTACAATCTTCTGAGAAAGCTCTTGAGGATTAGCAATAGTCGCTGAACAGCAGATAAACTGGGGATTTGACCCATAAAATCGGCAGATTCTCTTCAATCGCCTGATTACATTGGCCAGATGGCTTCCGAATACCCCCCGATAAATATGAACTTCATCGATTATCACATATTTCAAATTTACGAAAAAATCCATCCATTTGGTATGATGAGGCAATATCCCTAAATGCAGCATATCCGGATTGGTTACCACAATATGTCCTTTCTTGCGGATGGCTTGTCGGGCGGAAGAAGGGGTATCTCCATCATAGGTATAGGTCCTAATTCCCTCATCCAGGGCTGATACTAATTGATACAATTCAGTCAATTGGTCTTGAGATAAAGCTTTAGTGGGAAACAGATAAAGTGCCCGGCTATTTTTATCTCTTAAGATAGAATCTAATACCGGCAGATTATAACATAGTGTCTTTCCCGAAGCAGTGGGTGTCACCACCACTACATTATTTTTATTCCTGATAAGTTCTAAGGCAGAAGCCTGATGAGAATAAAGTTTGCTAATACCTTTATTTTTCAAAATCCTTACCAGTCTATCCTCTACCCACTCTGGAAATTCCTCATAAATTCCAGATTTAGCCGGAATATGCCTCCAGTCAGTAAAGCGGGAACTTATCTTATTATACTTTTTTAATTCATTTAAAATTTTCTCTACCGGCATCCACTTAAACCTCGTCATCGGACAGTGTGACAGGGGATAACGGTTCTCTGTCACATATTTTTATCGTATTAATTTGAAACTAAACTCTTTACTAAATTAATATTTTTTAGATCATCTTTTTCGTCATACTTAGGAGTCTCCAGAATAAAAGGCAGGTCTTTTAGATATTTATGATTCACCAACACCTTAAAACCTTCCAGTCCTATATATCCCTTACCAATATGCATATGCCTGTCTTTTCGAGAACCCAAAGAAAATTTTGAATCATTAAAATGTATCACCTTTAATTGCTCTAAGCCCAAATATTTATCAATCTCTTCTAAGGTCTGCTCGATTCCTTCACAATGCGAAAGGTCATATCCTGCCGCAAAGGCATGACAGGTATCAAAACATATTCCTATTCTCTTTCTATCTTTCGCCCCTTCCATCATCCTTTTTAACTGCCCAAAAGTATAACCCAGATGTGTGCCCGAACCAGCAGTATCCTCTAATAATATCATCGTCTTTAAATCTAAACCTGCACTTTTCTCTAAAATAATATTAAGGGCTCTGATTATCCTCTGAATTCCGTATTCTTCTCCTGCTCCGGTATGAGCTCCCGGATGGATAATTAGATAAGGGTCGGCTAATAGAAGATCTGCTCTTTTTATATCTTCTAAAAAAGCATTAATTGATTTGAAATAAAGTTCATCTGAAGGAGATGCCAAATTAACGAGATAGGAGGCGTGAATAAAAACGGGGTTAATATTAGTTTTTTTTAAATTTTCTCTAAATTTTTCTACTTCGTCCTTTTTTAATATCTTCTCTCGCCAGGTAGATGCATTTTTAGAAAATATCTGCATGGTATTACAATCTAATTCCACAGCCCGAACAACAGAATTATCTATTCCCCCGGCGATAGAAATATGGCATCCAATCTTCACTCTATGTTTCCTCTTTTCTACTTTAATTATTTAATTTTACCAATAAAAATTAGAGATTATTGAGAAATTTTATTGACTTCTCTACTTTTATAAGTATAACATATTACTATAACCTAATTAAACAATTATTGCCTTTAGACTCTACCTACCTAAAAATTTTTTAAATTGAGAAATGAAGGAAAGAAATGTATAAACAAATCCTTGAAGAATTAAAAGAACATATGCCTTTTACTGCCTTCGGAGCTGCTACCGGAATAATTATGATGATATTCTTGCAAAAATTACCAACCAAATTATCCTATAATATTTTTTATACCCTTCACCCTCTCCATGTTTTTTTAAGTGCACTCGTTACTACTTCTATGTATAATCTTTATAAATGTGGGACGGGTAAGAAAAAAAGTAACCTGGTAACTTTAATCCTCATCGGTTATGTGGGTTCTGTCGGAATAGCTACATTAAGTGATTCGGTAATACCCTATCTGGGTGAAATTTTGCTCAATCTGCCCCATCGAGAAATTCATTTAGGTTTTATTGAAGAATGGTGGCTGGTCAATCCTTTAGCCTTATTCGGAATTGGAATAGCTTATCTAAGGCTCTCTACAAAGTTCCCTCATTTTGGTCATGTTCTCCTCAGCACCTGGGCTTCGCTCTTCCATATTATTATGGCTTTAGGACACACTTTGAATTGGTTTACCTACATTGGTATTTTTATTTTTTTATTTCTCTCTGTTTGGATACCCTGCTGCCTGAGTGATATCGTATTCCCTCTTCTATTTATAAAAACACCAAAAAAATAAATATATCTTCTGTCCGGCTTCCACTTGTGACAAGCCATGACTTTTTCTCTTTTTTTCTTTCCTGAAAAAGCCAACCCATCATCATTTTTAATCAGAAACAAATTATTTCTTATCCAATAAATATATTTTATAATGCCCCGCTAACTGTAACATCAACCAGATTTCACCAAAAATATTATTAGTAAATTTTTTACCCTGATTAATATAATACTCTACCGCTTCCTTTTCAGTTAAACCTACTCCCTCTTCCACAACTAAAAATAATTTACCATTATGCTTATAGTTTTTTTCATTTTTATTGTTTATCCGCTCATTTAAGGAATCACAAAACATTTGGGTTGCCTCAGCTAAGCAATCTTTTTTATCTTTATTTTTACGGTTATTGTTTTTATTTTTTGCTCTCTCTTTCATTAATTTAACTAATCCCCAGGTAGCTTTCGCCTCATCTTTATTATAGTAAACCGGGGTAATTTCAATATTTAAATTATCTGCACAAATACAAGATGGTTCCTCTTTAATGGGATCACCTATACTAATAAAGCGATAATCCTCTTTATTCTTTTTATTATATTCTTTTAGAAAAACTTTACAGGTTTCTTTTTCTGAAATCTTGTAATCAATTTCTCTGCCACTTCTGTCTTCTTTGATCGATTTCTTGGGGAGCATCCTTATTATTTTA
>Ga0307378_10005548_pt1 | contig 17555 bp, 13 predicted proteins | sample UN1MG_FD_202238 | JGI IMG/M metagenome (GOLD analysis project Ga0307378, IMG submission 202238) | Soil microbial communities from Risofladan, Vaasa, Finland - UN-1 | ecosystem: Environmental > Terrestrial > Soil > Coastal area > Acid sulfate soil | place: Finland: Risofladan, Vaasa | collected... | reverse complement strand
TAATCTTAAAGGGGTTTTCTCCTTTGATCTTTAAGATTTTGGCAATTTGCTCAAATATTCTGGATAATTCTATATTTTTCAATTCCCTCACCCCTCTTATATAATAAAAAATCTTCTATTACCTTTTTTTGATTTCTTTTGTTCTATATATAGCATCTATAATCACAAACTATTTTTTTAATTATAGATCCTATTTACTAGATATTCTACAAAACTCTTCAAGTTCCTCTTTTCTTAATATGGATTTCAACAGAAGTATAAAAATAAATTTTAACGGTGGATATTTAACTATAGAAATTACAGTTTGCATAGGATAATATAAAATAAAATAATTTTAAAAATCACAAGAAAATCTTGATCAGTGTTTAGTGAATTGTTTCCGGTATTCATCTACAGCATGAACCATTGCCCTGATATTTTTATCGGGTACATCCCAGCCCATATTGATGCAGCAGACACCGGTTTTCTCCGGATTGGCAGATTGTTTAAGCATCTTTTGAATATCGGTGCTGACCTCATCCGGCTGTGCCTGTCTCATCTTTACCGGGTCATAACGCAGGTTTAAAAATGCCTCCGGGAGTTTCTGCCGGCAAAGAGAGATATCCGAGCCCCAGCCCACATCAAAAAAAGAAGCCCCCTCTACCCTGGCATAGCCCTCTGCATGAAGATGCATATTATTACCGCAGTGATGAATACCGTATGGCTGTAAGACCCTGGCCAGTTCAGTATCATACTCTAAAAGCAAATCCTGATATATATCGGGAGAGATCATCACTACCGAGCAGTTTGAATGCAGGTTTAGCTCTGGGTTGACAAACTTTATCGTCCTGTTGACCGAAATTGAAGAAGTACCGGTTTCACCCCTGATATAACTAACAAATTCCTTAATTGTCTCTGTGATAGCACTGAAGATCCCCCTGGCCCTCTCCTGATTCTGCATCATATCGATAAAAATCTTATCACCCCGCAGGTCCAGGGCTACATTTAGAACCCCCTGCCAGTTAATATCTCCTATCACATAGCCGAATCTCTCTTTAAACCATTCAACCATCTGCTTTAATTCCTGAAAGGTTTTGTTCTCCGCAAAATTTACCGGCTTAATTCTATCTGCTTCCTCATCGGTGATATTCTTCGGTATAACCTGTGGAGAAGATTCTTTACTGAATTTAATATCACAGCCAAACATCTCAGAGATAATATAACCTGCTGCCAGATGGACCGCTCCAATACAGGGCCGCGGCTCAGGCTGAATCTCTCTTTCTATCCCATAACCACCGAAGCGATCATTCATTATCTTGCGCATTTTAAGATCGGCCACGACCCGGGTATCAGGGTCATAAAAGAAATCCCTTTCAAAGCACAAACCGTAATTTTTATGCCACCATTCGGGATGAAAAACAAAGGCTATTGGTAATAAAGTATCTGACTTTAAGCCTCTCACTTAAACATCCCTCCTTTCTGTAAAAAATCTATTCAGAAGACCTCACCGGTATCTAAACAAGGGTATATAGGCCATCCTGCTCATTTAGGTTTCTAATACTTTAATAGCGTCCTTCTCTTTTAGCAACTTCAATCACCTTTTTGACGTTTTCCAGCGGTGTGCCTTTTTCCAGAAAGTCAGAGGCGGCAAAGACATATCTTCCTCCCTGTTTCCCAATATTCATAATCCTGCTTACCTCTTCTTCAATTTCTCCTAAAGCGGCTTTTTTAAGAAAATTCACCTGGTCCAGATTGCCGGAAAGGGTAATACTATCACCTATCAACTCCTTTGCTTCCTTTAAATCATTATCACCCTGTGGTGGGGCGGCTACAGTCTCCCACATATCCAGGCCCATCTTGACATAGCTTTCCTGAAGGACCCTGGCCTTACCACAGTTATGATACAGAGTAAATTTGCCGGCATCTTAAATGGCCTTCGCCAGCTCTTTTTCATAAGGTAAAATGTATTTATCGAAGAACTCGGCACCAACCATTCCTGCGTTGGCAATATTGCCCTGGATACCGATACACTTGAAATCAGTATCAGCTAGAGCATTATTGCTTTCCACAATTAATTCGGTCATCTTCTCCATATAGACCTGATAAAATTCCTGATTAAGATAGGCATCCATCAATAGCTCCTGAACATTCCTATAGGTTGCGGCCTGATTAAAGACACCTCCCCACCCCCAGGGGGCAGCAATCCCCAGTTCACCGATTAATTCCTTCGAAAAGGCAGCCCGCTCCTTCATTTCAGAGATTGTTTCAGAGTCAATTCGGGGAACAAATTTATTAAAAATCTCAAAATCCCTTTCGTTTTTAATCAGATATTCAACCGTAGAAAGATGAATTCCCGAAACCGTTCTTTCATCATAAGGCCCTGCCTCTACCTGTTTTAACACTCCATCAGGGGTAATTATCTCAGTAAAACGATAGAGGTTACCTTTATCTATTTTTACTTTCTCATTAACCTCCCAGTTACCAAAACTTTTTTTCATAAAATGGGGGGTCTCGAACTTTCTATCCCTGGTAAGAAGATCAAACCCTAAAATCCGGGAGCACTCTACTGCATCTATAACCCTGTCGATCTGTTTTTTCTCCGGGAAAAACCAGCCGAGGTACTCCTCCTGCACAAACAATCCTACAGGTACCCTGTCCGGTATTTCTCCTTTCAGTACAGCCAGTATCCTCTCTCTACCGGTCATTTCTCTATCTCCTCTCACTCCTATACAATTCTTATTGCTTTTGCCAGTCCATATTTTTCAGAACTAACTTCAGCCACAGATCTGATGAATCCATTGAAATAGATTCAAGAGCTATTCTCTGAAAATCCCGACTCGTATAATCAAACCCTCTGTTTTTAATAGCTTCATCATTTATCCTTTCTTTTCGGAAACTTTTACCGTATCAATGCCATGAAGATTCAAAGTATTTGAAAAATGGCATAAGACCCAATGACCTGGAGAAATCTCATTCCAAGCAGGTACCTTGGTTTTACACTTCTCCTTGGTATAACGACAACGGGTATGGAATTTGCATCCCGGGGGTGGATCGGAAGGGTCGGGAATCTCCCCGGGAAGAATGATCCTGATTTTATGGCTATTGGGGTCGATGCTTGGAACTGCCGAAAGAAGTGCTTCAGTATAAGGGTGCTTAGGATTCTTATAGAGTTCCTGAGCTGGCACCATCTCAACAATGCTTCCTAAATACATTACCGCAATCCGATCACTGATGTGCTCAACCACCGATAAATCATGAGCAATAAATAGATACGTCAGTCCCAATTCATTTTGTAGGTCTTCTAAAAGATTGATTACTTGAGCCTGTATGGAGACATCAAGGGCGCTTACCGGTTCGTCACATATCACCAGTTTCGGCCGTAAAGCTAACGCACGGGCAATCCCGATACGTTGCCTTTGTCCGCCGGAAAACGCGTTAGGATAACGGTTCATATACTTGACATTCAATCCAACCAATTCTAAGAGTTCCCCTACCCGTGACTTTAACTCCTGCCCCCGAGAGATACCGTGAATGAGAAGCGGTTCGGCTACTATCTCCATAACCGTTTTTCTGGGGTTGAGAGAAGAGAACGGATCTTGAAAAATGATCTGCATATCCCGACGTAATTTCTTAAGTTCCCGTCCTTTTAATGAAAAAGTATTTATCATCTCTCTGTTCTGCCGAAACAATACTTCTCCACTCGTCGCCTCGTATGCCCGTAGGATAACTCGTCCTAAGGTAGTCTTTCCACATCCAGATTCACCTACAATACCTAACGTCTCTCCGCTTTTCACGGAAAAGCTGACATCATTGACCGCTTGTACATTTCCGACGATTCGCCTTAAGAATCCTCGATAAATCGGGAAGTGTTTTGTGAGATTTTTAATTTCCAAGATAACAGTATTATTACCATCGGTCATATCAGTTTTCATTCCCTCTCACTCCCTCATCTCGATCATAGAGAAGACAACGCACATAGTGCTCCGGTTCGACTTCCACCATGGCCGCGCCTTCCTGGCCGGGACACTCTTTCTGCTTATAAGCCGGACAGCGTAATCGGAAGGAACACCCTTCGATAACCGACAACGGATCAGGAACACTCCCCGGAATAGGGGCAAGCCTTTTTTTTGTTTGATTTCCTATTATAGGTACCGACTTAAGCAACCCAATAGTATATGGGTGTAAAGGGTTTTCAAAAACCTGCTTCGACGATCCACTTTCCACGATCCGCCCAAGATACATAACAGCGATCTCATCAGCTATTTCGGCAATCACGCCCAAATTATGGGTTATCATCAAAACAGTCATGTGGAATTGCTTCTGAAGGGATTTTAAAAGTTCAATAATCTGGGCCTGAATGGTAACATCCAGAGCGGTAGTAGGTTCATCCGCTATTAGTAAAGAGGGGTTACAGGATAGAGCCATCGCTATCATCACCCTTTGCCGTTGTCCTCCTGAAAGTCGATGTGGATATTCATCTATCATGCTCTCCTCCATTCCCAATCCCACTGATTTGAGCATCTGAATGGCATGTTCTCGAGCCTCTTGAGGCTCAATCTGACGATGAAGAAGAATAGCCTCAATAATCTGATTTCCCACAGTGTAGACCGGAGAAAGGCTGGTCATCGGTTCCTGGAAAATCATAGCTATCTCCTTCCCTCGAATAGAACGGATCAATTTACCTTGCGGATTAATTTTTGCCAGATCAATTACCTCCTTACCGTTCCGGCGACGGAACAGAATCTCGCCTTCTTTTATTTGAGATGTTTTCAACGGCAATAATCTTAGGATAGAGTAGGCGGTAACGCTTTTTCCGCAACCGGACTCTCCTACCAGGCCCATGGTCTTTCCAGGTTTGAGAGTCAGGGAGACTCCATCCACCGCACGGACGATTCCATCCAGAGTATAAAAATAGGTCTTTAAGTTGTTTATCTTTAAAAGATATTTTCCGTTTTTGTTCATAAGTCCTACACAGTATAAGGATCCGCGGCATCTCGTAAACCGTCACCCAGAAAATTAAAAGCCAGAATTGAAATGGCTACGAAGAATCCCGGCATCATCAACCAAGGATAAAGCAATAAAACCTGAATATTTTGGGCCTGCTGGAGTAAGACTCCCCAACTGGTCAAGGGGGGACGGAGACCCAAACCCAGGAAGCTTAAAGCGGATTCCGCCAGAATCATAGCAGGCATAGCAAGAGTTGATATAACAATAATATGGCTGAAGGTAGCGGGAATTAGATGTCTGAAAATTATCCATCCGTCACTCGCGCCGGCTAATCGTGCTGCCATTATAAAATCTTCTTCCCGCAAAGCCAGGACTTTACCCCTTAATTGCCGGGCCAACCAGGTCCAGCCGATTAGGGACAAGATAACGGTAATAGCAAAATAGACTCTTAGCGGAGGCCAGTGTGAAGGCAGTGCAGCGGTTAACGCCATCCATAGTGGTATCGGCGGGAATGATCGAATAATTTCTATAATTCTTTGAATCAGGTTATCCACCCAACCGCCGAAATACCCTGAGGAGACACCTAAAAAAGCCCCTATTATCAAACTCAGAGCCACCCCTAAAAGTCCGATGGTAAGGGAAATCTGGCTACCTATTATGACACGGGAAAACATATCTCTCCCCTGACCATCGGTACCCAATAAACTGACTATCCCTTCTTCGACCCCGAAGAGATGGGTGCTGGCTGGAAACAACCCCATGAGTTTATAAGGTTCTCCCTGGATAAAAAAGCGTATCGGTATCCGCTTCTCCGGGTCGGGAACATAGAGTCGCATCAAGGTCTTTGGATCACGACTTCCTTTCAAACCATAAACAAATGGCTGAAATCTCCCCTCATTAAAAAAATGAACTCTCTGGGGAGATAAGAAAGAATACGCGGTCATCCGTTGTTGCAACGTATAGGGGACGATAAAATTGGCGAATAAAGCAGTCAGGTAAAACAGTAATACCACAATTCCCCCGACGACAGCTATCCGGTTGCGGATGAACTTTCGCCACATCATTCGCCATTGAGAAGTAGCGAAGGCAAGCTTCTCCGAGCTCATCATCTGATGTGCAATAGTCTCATCAAGAGCGTTTTGCCGTTCATATAATTTCTTAATATGTTCGGATCTCTCTTTATAATCAATCATTATTCGTACCGTATCCTTGGATCTACCCAGGCTAATGCTATATCCGCAAGAAGATTACCGATGAGTAACATCACTGTCATTAATAATAAAATCGCCCCCGCCAGGTACATATCTTGCGTGATCAATGCACGCAAAAAGATCGGCCCAACCGTAGGGACGGAAAGTACCAAACCGACAATAATTGAGCTGGAAATCATTTTAGGAATCTGCATCCCTAACACACTGATCAAGGGATTAATAGCCATTCGGACGGCATACTTCCGGACGACAACTTTCTCCTCTAACCCTTTGGAACGAGCAGTGGTTACATATTGTTGGTTTAAAATATCCAAAAGATTCCCACGCATTATTCGGATAAGCTCCGCAGTTCCCACAACTCCCATAATAACTACCGGTGGCCATAGATGATTCAGCAGGTCAAGAAATTTTGCCAAGCTCCAGGGAGCATCAACCATCTGTGATGAATAAAGACCGCTGGCGGATATTCCCAACATCATAGTAGCAAAAACAAGCCACATCAATGAAAGCATAAAGTCCGGAATGGATAATCCTAAAAAACCGAGAAAAGAAAACACATTATCCCCCAGGGAGTACTTATTCCTTGCCGAATAGATTCCGATGGGGATTGAAACCACCCACATAAAAACAAGTGCCAGACCGGAAAGCAAGAGTGTCCAACCCAAACGTCCGGCTATAATATCCCAAACTGGGGCATTCCATTCCAAGGAATAGCCAAAATCTCCTCTCGGAAACCCACTGACCCATCGCCAATACTGAACCGGGATAGATTGGTCTAATCCATAGCGGATGCGCATTGCCTCAACTGCGGAGGCATCCATACCCCCCCCCGAAGAAGCTATCTCGGCTTGGGCGCTAGTCACAAAATCACCCGGCGGAAGCTGGACAATAACAAAAGTTATCATGGAAATTATTATAAAAGTGGGTATCATACCTACAAGGCGTTTCATAATGTATGCAATCATATCATACCTTTTGTTATGCCCGGGGCTGGTTTTTCAAAACCGACCCCGAGCAATAAACATTATAATACTTAATTCAATACCTTAGCGATCGAAGTAAAAATGGCACGGGTCCAGAGTACCCGGAGCCATATAGATCCAGTCCGTGGTAAAAGTTTCAGGAACATTGCGAAAATCATTATTCACCACAGCCACACTCGGTACCATTCCAACAGTCCCGATAACAAAAACATTTTCGGCGTTTGTTCGAACAAGTTTCTTTCCAATTTCCTTCTGCTTATCAGAATCTACTGTCACTTTATACTGGTCATAGAGGGCCATCATCTCTTTAAAATATGCCGGCGGTTCCTTACCAAGCTTACCTTCGCTCTTATACCAGGTTCCATAAGCCGGAGCCATCCAGGAACGTTCATCAAACGGAAACATATAAATAGGATCTACCATCGGGTCAATACCCCGATCTACGGTCCAGGTGGCTACTTGAACCTCATTACTACAAGCTCGAGTCCAATAAATCTCTCTGGACATAGTCTTCAGCGACGTTCGTATTCCAACATCATTCCAGGCTGCTACTACCAGTTCCATTTCATCGAGTGTCGCTTTATCCCAATCCATACCTTCTACGGTTATTTCTAACCTGCTGCCGTCCGACCGAGTGCGGAAACCGTCGGAACCTTTCTTTAAACCGATTTCATCGAGAAGTTGATTGGCGAGAGCGGGATCATATTGAGCGTAGAGCTGATCAATACCAGGCTCGAAATAAGGCGAGTCAGGCACTACAGTATGGGCACGTGGTATACCCAAACCTAAATAACTAACCTCGTTGATCTCTTCCCGGTCGATAGCAACGGACATAGCCTGACGGAATTTAGGATTCTGGAAAATGTTCCGTAATCCATCGTCTTCAATAGACTGATTAAAGAAGTAGCCATACTTAGTGCCGACCGCATCTGGCCACAGAAAAATCCGATAGCCGTAACGATCTTTGTTCATTTGAAGCGCTGGATAGTTTGATACGCTTATGCGACGAAATTGCATATCAAAACCACCTTCGATAGCACGAAGATTTAAGGCCTCGACCTGTTCAAAAAGGGTCAGAACCAGTTCGTCGATGTAAGGAAGCTGATTTCCTGCAGGATCGACCTTCCAGTAGTAAGGATTACGCTTAGCCACTAATCGGGTAGCACCGGGTCCCCATTCGCTAATCTGCCAGGCAGTCATAACCGGTCTCTCGGTGTTGTAATCAAATGCTTTATCTTCGAATACGGAGTAATCAACCGCCTTGTTGTATGTGGGGTGATATTGTTCCAGATAATGCCGAGGAGCAAAAAAACCGAAACGCTCGAAACCTAAAGGCCACTGACTTCCATGGAACGCTAATCCTACGGTTTCAGCGAGGCCATTGGGTTTGGCGAATTTGAGTTTTATCGTATAGTCGTCTACAACTTCCAATTCCATCGGTTTACCGTCAATCACCCATTCCACATGAGGCGCCGGGGTTATATTGGTGTTCAGCTCAATATCATACCACCAGAAGGTGATATCCTTAGTAGTGAAGGGGTATCCGTCGGACCACTTTAACCCTTCGCGCAAGTGCAAGGTCAGCGTCTTACCTCCGTCAGCCCACTCCCATTCCTTTGCAAGTCCCGGTTGAACAGGGTCTCTGGGATCACGTGGCCATCGCAGCATCGGATCGTATACCTGTCTACCGAAAGCATGGAAATCCTTGATGCCAGTAAAACCACGGCGCCAGGTGCCCCCGTATTTTCCGATGCCTTCGACCGGTTTGACAATCAAGGGTTCTTTAGGGAGCCTCTCTTCTACGGGCGGCAATTTCCCGGCCTGGACCAACTCGGCTAACTGCGGCGCTTCCTGATACCCTAAAGCTGCAAAACTAATTCCAATTACTAAGATCACAGATAATGTTAAAATTAAAATACATTTTTTCATTATTACTCTTTCCTCCTTTATATTTTGATTAAACAAAATTAACTTCTCAAATATTTATTTTTTCTTTTTTTACACCTCCCACTCAATTTAATTTACCTTTTCACCTCCCGTTTATTTTAAATAAGAAAGCTAATTTAATTTAATATATATCATTATTATAAATTGGAAAACTTTCAGAGCCGGAAACCTGCCCATAGATTTTATTGACGAGGCTAAATTTAATTGTATTTCGTATATTTTAGGGTATTCAAAATGTCTTTACCTCATCGATAAATGCTTCAAGATTATCAGTTGAAACACCCGGTGGCATTCCTCCTCCGCAAGACATAATGATACGCGACTTATCTTTCATTACATTCAATTGTGATCGCACCGAAACTCGCACTTCGTCTGGAGTCCCATTCGCTAGAATATCCCGAGGCGGTATATTGCCAACCAGTACTATACTCGGACCACATAGGTTACGCATTTCATTCATATCCGTATCTATCCCAAAATTCAACATATTTATTCCAATTTCATGCAAGAAAGGAGCAGAGACGGTACATGGAGCATCATTGTGGAAAAATTTTACTTTAACCGAAAACTGTGTAAAAATTCGCTTTAGATTGGGATAGGCAAATCCTTTAAAATCTTCCTCTCCTAAAAATCCCACAATATCATCCAACATCATGATACCATCCATGGTTGAAAATTCTTTGAGCTGGTATTCCAGCCAATCGCAAATGAACTCCGTTATTACTTGTAAAATGATATGGGCTTTTTCTGGTTCCAGTTTTATAAGCATCAAGAATTCAGTGGTACCGAGCAGGAAACTTGCGATATTCAAAGGACCACGGGAAATTGCAAAAGGATATATATGACCAGCTTTTTGTACCCTATTCCGCATTAGTTTCAATCTGTTTACAACAAAAGGAAGCAGTCCATCACTACAAGGATTGGGTTTTACCAGTTTTTCAAGATTGTAGTTTTTAAAGGACAGACGCTTGACATTTGGAAATTCGTTGTATGGAAAAACACATGTTACTCCAAAGGCAGAGGGTTCTGTACACATGCCATATTCAGCCCAAAATCCTGGGAGAAATATCACATTAGGGAAAGTATCTGCAGCTTTTTTATTTGCACTGAACCATAATTCATCACTAGTATAATAATCGATAATTGGGATATCGAACCATCCAGGCAGCCATGGACTATCTATAATAAAACCAATTTCATGCCTACTGGTATTTCCATCAACAATATCACACAATAAACCCCACTGATTTTCAGTCATTCAGATCTCCTATCCGGCGCTCTCTCATTCCGGAAATTTGATGAAAATGAGAAAATATCTTTACCTCACGGCTTCCGATATCCTGAAGTTTAATCCTGTTTTTAAAGCCTACTACGGGAAAAAATGGGTGGGAGGATTTCCTCACAGAAAAGCTATCATTTACTTTTGTTTTTCAATTAAAAACGCGTAATAGTATAGCTTTCCTAAAAGACTACCTATAATTTACCACCTCATAAAAATCTTGTCAAGTTTTCGAATTGCCTCGTCAAAAAGTACTCCAGATTATATCGCTACTTCATATAAAAATCTAATAGTAGTGAATTTATCAATGCTCATCTACTGCGTTATTATGATAAGCATAAGATTACTTTTACCAGGAGTCGGCCTTACCGGAAGAACGATTTCTTACCAAAGAGTTCTTGTCCTTCCTAATATTGACGAATCGTACGCTTTAGGGTATTTTGAATTTATACAGATGGGTAATGATTATAACTTTATCTATTTTAATACTTTTAGTGTTTAAAGGCAAGGATGATACGGCAATTTACTTGCTAAAAAGTATCAAAAAATGGTAAAATATGAGAGAATATAAGGTAATCTATTGCTTTTATAAGATTAATTTCGGTAAAAAATAAATAGGAGTAAAATTGATGTCTAAAAATCTTAATCCACTTACTATAGAAGAAGTGGCAGAAGAATGTAAAAATTGTGAAAAATGTCCTTTGTATCTTTCTCGTACCAAGGTTGTTCCCGGAGAAGGAAATGCAAAATCTAAGGTAATGTTTATCGGAGAGGCACCGGGAGAAGAGGAAGATCTTAAGGGTGAACCCTTTGTGGGCAAGGCAGGACAACTTTTGACTAAAATCCTGCAATCAGTTGATATAGAAAGAGAAGATATATTTATAACTAATATGTTAAAATGCCGACCGCCGGCTAATCGTAATCCTTCCAAAAGCGAGATAGAAACCTGCTTTCCTTATTTAGAAACCCAGATTGCTTTAATCAATCCTAAAATTATTGTTACTCTGGGTAATGTCCCCACTCAATTTCTTTTAGAAACCACTCAGGGAATTACTAAACTCCGAGGCCAGTGGCATGATTGGATAGGCGAGATAAGAATATTTCCTATGTTTCATCCCAGCTACTTATTAAGAAACGAAGCAACTTTCCCGGGCAGCCCAAAAGAGCTAACCTGGAAAGATATAAAAACTCTTAAAAAAGCTATTGATGAACTTTAATACTTACTTTTAATTTTTATTCTGAGTTATTATTTTTTGCAGAAATATTCTCTTGCAACTCAATCTGTTGCAAAAGGTCTTCCTTGCCATTTTCTATATGTTTTTTCATTAATTGCTCTACGAGTTCTTCATCTTTTTTAATAATGGCTTCTAAGATTACCTTATGTTCTTCTATCGATTCTTTCTGTCTTTTTTTTCGAGATAATATCTCGGAAAAACGTTCTCTGGACCTTTCATAAACATTATCCAATAAAAAGACTAGCTCTTTATTATTACTGCTTTTTTCTATGATTTGGTGAAATTTTTTATTTAAATTAAAAATTTCTTTAAGTAAACCTTCTCGTAATGATTGCTCACTTTGGAGGATAATCTCCTGTAAGTGTTTTATCTGAAGGGGAGTGATATTTCGGGCTGCTTTTCTAGCAGCTAAGCCTCTTAGAACACCATTTATATCGTAAAACTCAGTCAGCTCTTCAGTGGTGGGGAGAGGAGCTACTTTTACCCCCTTAGGAGGAGAAGGGACTGCCAGACCTTTCTGTACTAATTCTATAATGGCTTCTCTAATTGGAGTCCTGCTTACCTTCATTAATTTAGCCAGTTTTGATTCTACTAATCTTTGCCCTGGTTTTAAATCACCTCGAAAGATAGCTTTACTTAAGATAGAATAGACCTTATCTCTGGTTACTATCTTCTCGCTTAGGTTGATCTTGAGGTTGTATTCTGTTGACTCTTCAAATTGTGTATTGTTTGTCAAATTTTCACTTCCTTATATCTATTAAAGATACAATAAAAAGATTAATTCTGCAAATATTTATTTTAAAGAAAATTTAGATAAAGACGGCCTGTGTCAGGCCGTCTTTATAATAAGCTGATTGCCTAGCTGTCTATTAATTAGTTTTTTACCTTCTATTGCTTTTTTTCTAAAACCTCTAATGGTGTGGTAGCTCTCGAACCTTTATCTCCAATAGCTTCAATAGTATAGATACCGGGTTTTAGCATAACTGTTGGAATTCCGCCTGCTGGCTGAAGCTTGAATGCACCATTCTCATTAACGGTTACAAATCCTCCAGTTTCTGCTTCAGCAAAAGCATAAGGAACTTCATCGACTGTCATAATAACCTTTACTTTTTCACCAGGGACAAATCCGGCACCATAAAAAATCAATTTGGTGCCAGGCTCTCCGCTAAGAGGAACAACCACAAGGCTGGGAACCTGGAGATCAGAAGCTAAAACAATAGAACCAAAGGTAATCAATAACAGTGCTATGATAAAAAACAAGCTTGGCTTTTTCCAGTACATCATTTTTAAGCACCTCCCAATGCATTTATCTATATAACAATTTAAGTCAATCATTTTCATCTATTCTTTATTTACATTCTGGCGGAATAAAGCGTTCTGGAACTTCGATTCCTTTCTCTTGACAATACTTGTAAAGTCCAGCATGAATTGGTATTTCACCACCTGGAGCTACCAATTTAAAGGAATCACCGATCGGATCCCATCCCTTTATTCCAGGATAAGCTGCAGCAACTTTTTCCAGACCTTCTACATAAGCCTTTACTATCTCGTAACCAACTTCTTCCGGCATATTTGAAGAAGCAACTGCACCTACTACCTGCCCTTCTTCCATGACAGTAGGATGATTGGGAAGCTGTTGAATACTGCCTGCTGGTGTCTCAAAGAAAATGATATAAGGATATTCTGCTCTTATCTTCTTCATATCTTCTTCACTATAACCGATAACTGCTAGTGGAGTTTTTAAATTTACTTCAATTAATGAAGAATCTAAAGAAGTCATAGAGCTCGATTTCTGCAATCCCACGATCTTGCCTTGTTTAAAAGAAGTAACGGCATCTCCAAGCGATGCAAGTACTAAGTCAATGCCGGTTCCTGTAACTTCGTTAAAGTTTACAAAATTTGTAGTTGAAGAAGCACCCGGAAAACCAGGACAGAATTTTTTCCCGGCTAAATCTGCAAAAGTTTTAATACCTGAATCAGCTGGGACGTGGAGTCTATTGGTAATTGCATTTCTAAGGAACAACCACCTTATTGGCTCCCACCCTTCGCCTTCAAAAGTACTTATTCCTTTATAGAGCTGCATGGCAGAAGCAGAATCTACACATAAAGCAAAATCAAAAGCACCATCTTTAATTCGTCTTAAGTTATCAAGAGCCGCTCCACTTTCAATAACGGTAACCCTTATGTCATTATCAGCCTTGTTGACAACTGAAGCAGTAGCTACTGCCCAGGCATATAATCCTGAAGTTGATGAAGTACTCCCCATATTCAAATATACTGTTTGGGCAAATCCTGCATTTAAACCGACCAAGAGAACTAAAACTAGAACCAACGCTAAACCAGTTAATAATCTTTTTTTCATTATTTTTCACCTCCTTTCTTTTTTTAAATTTTTTCAATTATTTTTTTAAACTTATCGTAGATAAAAAATAATAAATAATTAAAAATAATATTTTTTATTATAAAATACTCAAAAACAAATATCTTGTTTCTTGTTGATTTCTTTTTAACTTTAATTCTTTTTTATAAAAATATGTTACTCATATATTACACATCTACAGTTTTCAATTTTTTAACGATAGAACGCTGAAACAAAAAGAGTGGAACTCCAACTAAAATACCAATAATCGACAGAATATGGCTGGGACACATAAGCAATAAACCACTTCCTACAGATAATATCCTTAGCATAAGATTAAATTTACTCTTTACGTGAGCAAAGAAACCAAACGCCAGCATAATTGCACCTATAAATGCACTTCCGCTATAAATCACTACACTAAAAAAGTCACTACGGCCGGCAAGTGCAGGATTAAGGACAAAAAAGTAAGGTATAATAAAGGCTACAATACCGAGTTTTACTGCAACCAAGGCAGTTTTAAACCAATTACTTTTGGCAATTCCAGCTGCTACAATGGCCTGGGTGCAGGTAGGAGGCGTTACCCCACCTAAAATTGCCCAGTAAATGAAAAATAAGTGTACGGTTATCTCATCAATTCCTAATTGTAAGAGTGATGGCGCAAGGATAGAAAGAGACAATATATAAGTCGGAACTACCGGAAGAGAAGTTCCCAAAATGAAAGGAATAAAAGTAGCAATAAAAAGTGCTAAAAATAGATTATCTCCTCCAACATCTAATATTAATCCACTTAATTTTGGTGCTATGCCAGTTATTCCGATCATATTAACTAATATATTAACTGCTACCAATATGGGAACAATTTTCGCAAGCCCTAATCCTCCCTCGCTTAATCCTCTTCCTATTTGAATAATAGTCTCTTTAACTCCGGATAGAGAAAGATTAGATAACAAAAAGACAATAACTATTGCCGTACAAGCATAAAATCCAGCAAAAACAAGAGGACTTCCTTTGGCAATAAAATACAATAAAACTCCCGTAGGAATAACCAGCGAGGCAAGCCTTTTAAAAGTTAAAATGCTCTTCCAACTGGGGATTTCACTTTTGGGTACTGCTGCTAAACCACAACGTATGGTCTCAAAATGGACTCCAGCAAAGATGCCGGTATAGTAAAGCAGGCAGGGTATTAAAGCATAACCGATAATTTTAATATAAGGGACTCCTAAGAATTCCGCCATTATAAAAGCTGCTACACTCATAATAGGTGGGGTAATTCCCCCGCCAGTTGAAGCAATAGCTTCTACTCCGGCAGCAAAATCAGGGTTATATCCTAATCTTTTCATTAAAGGAATAGTATAATTTCCGGTAACAGATACATTAGCCACCCCGCTACCAGAGATGCTTCCAAAAAGTGCACTGGATACCACAGCTGTTTTAGCCGGTCCACCACTATATCGCCCGGTTAGGGCAAGAGCAAGATCAATAAAGGTCTTCCCTCCCCCTGCACCAGAGATAAGGGCACCAAAGATAATAAACATACCAATAAAAGTCGCAGACATTCCGGTAATGCTTCCATAAATACCTAACGGAGAGAAGTAGACCGAATTAATAACAAACTTCCAGGATAGACCTGCTAACCTCCACATCCCCGGCATTATTGGACCGGCAAAGACGTAGAGAAATAAAAGTGCAACAAATATTGGTATGGCCCATCCTACAGATCTACGAGCTGCATCAAGAATTATTAAAATTAAAGCTGAACCTATAATTAAATCAAATGTGGAAGCACTTCCGGGAATCATATAAATTTGCACAGCTTTTAAGAATGTATTGACATTGGCGATAATTATTGTGGCAATGACAAATAAATCCCAAAGCGAAATCTTGGTTTGTTCTTCCTTTGATTTGCCATAAGGAAAGGCTAATGAGGCGAGCGAAATTCCTAAAATAATATGAACCGCTCTCAGTTGTAAATCTATTAGAGATAAAAAAATAGGAAGCGTCAACTGGGTAACAGCAAAAATTAAACCTCCCCAAAATAATACATTAGTTCTGTTAAATATCTTATTCTTATTAATTTTATTAATTTGAACAGACATCATATTTTACCTTCCTAATTCTGCAATTTTTACAAATTTTTCCTGTTTTTCCAATTTTCAACTATAACGGTAGATTAGCTGGTTGAAAACACTAAATTATGTATATAGCAAATTTTAATTTATACCTCTAAAGGTTTAAAGTGTTTCTTTAGGATTCTTATAGCTCTTTCGGGGTCAAGCCTACCATAAAGTCCGCCTACAGTAGAAAGAATATAAGATGCATCAAGTAATACCTTACTATTAGAACGTAAGATAGTATATTCCTTAGGATCGAAAAGAGCACCTTTGGCTATTGTTTTAATATTTTCAATATGGTAGCTATCGCCTTCCTTGCACTTATGATAAATTGTCCCTCCAACTAAAACTAAAGTACAATCCTCGGTAAAGAAATTAACTCCTTCTTGTAAGAAATACACGTCTGTCTCTTTTACATGCCCTACATTGTTTGCAGTGGTTATTTTTAGTGTTTCACTTGCCAGCAAGCTTCTTACAAAATTTTCTTCTTCTGTCTCCGGTTGCATATGAGGATTATCAGAAATCCATTTCAGATATTCTTCTAATTTTACTTCCCATTTACCGTTATTAAATTCGAGGAAACAATCACAATTTTTACAATCTCCTTTGAAATTCGGATATTTTTTATTAAACTGCTCATCAAGGACTTTTTTCATTTCTCCACTTTTATATCTCTCTAAATCCAACAAGTTCCTGGCATTATATGCTAGTCCATACTTTCCTTCTACTCTTCGATAAGCCAGAGGGTAATTTGGTGTCTTCAATATTGTTCTTTTTACTTTTTTCTTTGCATCATCCCAGGGATAAAGATAGAGAGGATTTGATCTTACATTGGCAAAATAGTCTGTAGTGCAACCACCGACATCCAGGGCAACAATATTTCCTATTCCTTCTTCTTCGCCATAACCGCGAGCCAACAGATTAATACCCAGGAAAGCCGCTCGTGGAGTTGGAATAAATTTAGCGCTCATATATTCTTCGACAACATCAAATCCTTTTCCTCGAATAACTACCGTCTGGAATAATTCCCGGATAGCTTCGTTTACAACTTCGATATTATAATTATTCACCTCGGGCATAAGATTTTCGGTAATTTTTGTATCAATATTATGTTTTTGGAAAATATCTGCTATCTCTTCTATTGCATCTTCATTCCCCGAATAAATGATTGGGATGCCGTATTTTGCGTAAGTTGCCAATTTTGCAGTCTCGGCTAAAATCTTCGCATTATGCAAGACTATTTCCGTATCTCCGCCTTCATTAACTCCACCGGTCAATAGTATTATCTCCGGCTGGTCATTCAAATAAATATTTCTTGCATCCTCTTCGGATAATTTTCCGTGATAACTGTTTAAGAGTTTTGCCCCGGCAGTCAAGGCGGCAAGGTCAGCTGCAAAACCGCTTTCGCGAGCAGTTAACGATACGGTAATCATCTTCAATCCGCCCTTTGCGCTACTGCAAGGTAATTTTATATCAAATTCATCCATTTTCTTCTTCAGGG
>Ga0307378_10005547_pt1 | contig 17556 bp, 22 predicted proteins | sample UN1MG_FD_202238 | JGI IMG/M metagenome (GOLD analysis project Ga0307378, IMG submission 202238) | Soil microbial communities from Risofladan, Vaasa, Finland - UN-1 | ecosystem: Environmental > Terrestrial > Soil > Coastal area > Acid sulfate soil | place: Finland: Risofladan, Vaasa | collected... | reverse complement strand
CTGTAAAGCCCGTATTTCTTATTCTGAAGATGGAGCCAAAGGAAATGTTCATATGGAATCTTTTAACGGCAGGTTCAAAGTTGAGAACCGTTTGATTTTCTGGGAACTGGATGATATTACAGAATTAAAAAAGGTTGTAGACAAGAGGATATGGTATCATAATTTTGTTCGCAGACATTCGACGCTTGGAAACAAGTCGCCGATAAAATATTTAAAAGAGAAGGGTAAATTATCCCTCTGAGATGTTAGCGAAAATTAGCCTCAAAACTGGTTCGAAAAATGGGGGTCATATCCATCTTAGAAAACCAATTATCAGGAACTATCCATCCTTCCGAGGGTTCTTCTGGCCAAGAATCGTTATTTAAAATATTTTTTCTATAAGTTTTTAAAAAAAATGAATTAAAATCCTTTATATCTAATTTTGGCTTATCAGCCTGAGTAAAGAGTTGATAATTCTTTTCTAGTAAATATTGGCTCTCAATGCTATCTAGATTATTAATGAAATGAATCCAAACGTCAGAATTCTCAAAATCATTTTTAATTTTATTTGTTACTGATACATAATGACTCTTTGTTTTATTTGAAATTTCAATTTTATGTTCATCTTCAAACCATTTTTCATAATCACAATATTCAGGTTTCTTATCGTTCATTATCGAAATTTATGAATATTTTTATTCCCAATTAACTGATATATAGCATAGGAGAAATTTGATGTCAAAGTTAGACAAGATCTTAGTGAGAATTTCTCTCTCCCTCATTCGTCTCTCTAATGAGGCATTAACTCGCCCTCTGTTTTCATGTCGTCATATCGACTTATAAGGAGCCTGGAGATCCGGGCTCCACTTGCCTCATTTATGCTGAACTAAATGTTTTTTTCGATACGCCTCTCAACTTCATCAAGTAACCTATCCCTCTCTATCGGCTTAGCAAGAAAGCGTCTGCCCTTGGCGAATTTTCCTAATTCATCATTCTTGGAAATAAGCGAAGTTAAAAACAGCACTGGGATATTTTTCGTCCTGGGATTTTTCTCGAGCTTTTCCATGGCTTCTGTTCCATCCATAACAGGCATCACTATATCGAGTATGATGAGATCGGGCTTAAACTCATCGGCGATATAAAGAGCTTCTTTGCCATTAGTAGCCTGCACAACCCAGTATCCAGCTGATAAAAGGATCTTCTCTAACATTTTCAATGTTACTGGATCATCGTCAACAATTAATATTTTTTTCTCAGGTCCTTCTTCAGGGATATTTTTGTTGTTCACAAAACCTCCAGAGTGAAGAATTTCATCAACCCCAAGATGATCTTTTGCACAGAGGTGTGGTTTGTTCATTTGGAATATAGACTTAACCCTCGTGAGTTTAGTCGTGTGAAGAAATTAGAAGTTGAAAAATATAATAAATTTATTATATAAGTGGATTTTTATGTATTTATTGGAGCAAAGATTTTATTCTTTCTGCGATATTATGCCGGTACAGATGTGTTATTTGAGATAAGGCCATGAGTAGTTCATTCAGAACTCTATCAAATCCGTAGCTCATTTTTTTATTGCTTGCTAGAAGCGTTTTTAACTTTTTTGCCCTGAACATGGACTCCCCCAGCGCCCACTGTACCTTATCAATAGCAAGAAGAAGCTCCTCATCTTGGTTTTCGCTCATCTTATCAATCCTTATTATGACTAGAAGAGATCAGGATATGGCTATACCTTGATCTGATCTTCAAAAGATAAAAACCAAAATCCTCCTGAGCCCTGTTATTTTATGATACAAGGGAAGGCTTTTATTGACAATCACCTTTTGGGGTGATTTTTAAGGGGTGATTCTTTTTTTGAGGTAATTGGCGTTAACGCTGTCTTTTTAACTTTTGGGAGCCTGGGATCCCCGGGCTCCACTCGCCTCATAATTTCCTTATTCAGAAGAGAGCTTTTTACTGGTTCTCTTTGTAATTTTGCCTGGAAATTCATATATAAATTTTAATAGCATCTCGAGAAATGTAATTAAATCCTTAGCATTTTCCTCTACCATAATGCGAATTTCATGATTTGCTACATTTCCTATATCACGGATATGATCTACCCATTCTTTTCCATCGGGAGGAACATACCCTTTTGAGTCAAGATATTCGACATACTGCTTAAAGGACTCTCCTTCTTTTGCGCCTTTTTCAACTGCAATATGCATTAGAATTTTTCTGCACTCCATAACTGTGGCTGCATAAGCTTGGATGCCAACGCATTCACGAGCTTCATCGTAAAGACTCTCAATATTTTCTGGGAGATTTTCAACTTTGTTTCCAAATTGTTCTCCAGGATATTGAGAATCGCTGAAAAAGACGTTCGGGCAATCGCAGCAATGACATATATATATTTTATCCACTTCCCTATCCCGGAGATATCCGAGTTGAGAACTAATTTTTTCACCACAAAATCCACAAACGAAACTACTTGTTCTTATACTTTCTGCTTTTAACCACGTCATATTTAGCCTCCTTTCATCAAAAAATTACTTTAAAAGCGCCTCCACAGCCATTTTCTTCCTCTCTTTATCTGTGTGACTGTAAATCATAGTCGTAGAGAGTTTACTGTGTCCCAGCAGCTCAGAGACCGTAACTATATCGATGTTCTTTTCTACTAAAGAAGTAGCAAAATAATGTCTCAATAAATGGAAATGAAAATCTACACCGGATCTTTTTTTAATCTTTCTTGTTGTGCGGCTGAAAAGATCATGTTTATTCCTGTTAGGGATATCAAAGACATACTCGTTTTTTCGAGGCTGCTTTTTTATCACGCTCTCAGCTTCGCTGTTCAAAGGAATAGATCTATTTTTATCGCCCTTTCCAGTAATGAACAGCTCGTTGCCATTTATATCCTTCCATCTTAAATTTAGGATCTCCGATTTTCTCATCCCGGTATTTATGCCCAGGATAACTAAATCATAAAAGGCCTTTTGAAGCGGCGAGAGAGGCTTTCGGCTGATCTCCCTGGATGCTTCTATGATTTTCTTTATTTGGGATCGCGAGAGGACTTCTCTTCGCGTATTTAGCTTGTAAAATCTAACTTTTTTTAAAGGATTCTGCTTTGAATAGATCTCCCAATCTATTGCTTTATAAAATATGCCCCTCAACAGCTGAAGATAATAATTTACTGTCGCTTTCGAAAGCTCTTTATTGTCTTTGTCTTTCGATCGGCCTTTAGACAGCTTCCCGGATTTTAAGGTGGCTTTCAATTGCTCTATATGATAGGGAGTAATGTCCGATAGTCGTTTTATTTGAAATTCATTTGCCCAAAATGTTTTGATTATCTCAAGCCGCTGCTCTTCTTTGAGTGCTGATTTTGGTTTTTCATTCCAGGCATACTCAATATACTGTTTACAGAATTCATCAAAACCGATTTCTTTTTTCTCGTGTTGATTGAAGAGCTGGGCCCTCAGCCTTTCGGCTTTGTGGATAGCGTGAGTTCTGTTGTCGGTCCGGAGCGATCGCCGGATCCGCTTACCATCGATGCGGATATCCAGCCAGTAATGTTTGCCGACTTTTTTTAGCAATTATTTTAACTTTAATTCTTTTAAATTTTTTTTCAACTACTCACTTTGATCTTCAATCTCAGTTTTCGCCGCTATCTGGGCCTGGAGTTTCATTATCTGAACCTGAGCGTAAATATTGTCATTCGCCTCCGAAACCGCCGTAGATCCCGAGACCTTTTTCACGGACAGACTATGCCAGTTAGAATCAAAGTCATGAAAAATCGAGCAAATCCCCAAATGCTTTTTAAAGACTGGCGTCCCACTGAAAGTAAAATACCATCCATCGATATAAAAATCCCCATACTTCGTTTCGAGAAAACAGATATTCTCATAAAAGTAACCGATTACAGAAGTTGAATAGTACTTACCCTGCACCTTGTGTGATTTGGTATTTACTTTCGTGATCGTGACATAATCAGTAAATTTCACGCCCCCAATTTTCGACACAAACTTCCATTTGCCTATGAGTGGATGGATCGCCGTCGTCTCAAATTCTTCTTGGCCATATAGCAACAGCATGGAAAACAAAAGACCTAAAATCAAAAACATTCCTAAAACTTTCTTTCTCATAAAAACCCCCATAATTAAATATTAATTTTTTAAATCTCCCTTTTTATCTTTAAAAACCTCTCAAGCTCTTCTTGGAAGATCTGAAGGCCAGGATTTACCAACTCAGACTCGTAACTCCCCTCCCCTTCGGAGTGTCACATATGATCTCGAATTTTTGTGGTTTGGTCGTAAAGGGATTCAATCGTGTGCCGTCTGGTTTAGCAAATTGCAAAGCTCCAACAGTATAAACTGTGCCCGCCTCCATTAGCCTCTGCTTCAACTTATAGCCACTTTTTAAGAGTGCGCCATTAACCTCTAACTCTACGTTTGTCCAATTGAAGCTATCATTATTAGTAATTATGAATTGACTTCCGTCAAAGCGTACACTGGCTTTTAAAGTGACATAATCCGGCTCTTTTGGAGTCTCAGTTTTGTCAAAAACCCCGCAAATATACATCATAAGAATAAAGACAGCTAGAAATACAAGGCAACCCCATTTCTTCGATGAGTCCTTTTTTTTGGCCTCATTGTTGGCTTTCTTTTGTTCCATTTAAGCCCCCCATAATTGAATATTATTTTTTTACTTTTTATTCTTTAAATGTTTTTTTATTTCCTCTTTACATGCCTCTTCACATTTTTTTCTAGCCGTATTTTCTATATGCTCGTCTATTACTGATTTTATATAGTCTTCGAAAGAAGGCAATTCCACTGGATTTCCTCCTGGCAATAAAGAGGCTGGATTTATATTTAATTTTTCGGCGATCTCAAACAGCGTGTCTACTGATATTTTTCTATATCCATTTACCATGTGGCTGAACCACGCTTCGGTTTTTTTGAATAATAAAGCGAAGGACTCATACGTATAGCCCTGGCTTTTCACTTCCTCTTTTATTCTTTTCCTGACGAATTCTAAATTTCTTGCTAAAAAAGAAAGAGATCTTCACAGGCCTTTACCCCAGGGCATCGACCTGAGAGAGATCTTTTGCATAAAGGCCACACGCACGATAACCAACGATTATATCGTCAAGTGGGGAGGGCGGAAGCTCCGCATAGAGAGGCCCTCAATAGCTATTAGAAGGCAGAAAGTGCATGTCATGGAACATTTCGACGGTGAGATTCAAATCAAGTTCAATCGGCGCTATTTACACTACCGTGAAGTCTTTGATCCGAAACCAGTGAAAACAACCCAGGCTAAAAAATCTGTTCCTCCTAAGAAGAAGGGAAAGTACATCCCGCCTCCCGATCATCCGTGGAAAAGACACAACCCATCGCTTCACCATAACTGGCATTTAGAGAGAGTTATTTAAATGAAAGTCAAACCGGACATTTCTACTTTGCTAAAAACCGGACATTTCTATTTTGCCTTGACACCGTTGAATCCGTGATTTGACCGTATGTTTTCGCTATGATATAAGCAGAGGTATATCTATGGGCGCAAAAGCTTGAAGGAGAAACGGTGAAGAGACGGCGAAAAATCTTCCCCTTTCCCAAACACAAAGCCCATCCTGACCAGGCAAGTTTTTCTCGTCGCTTTTTTGCTTTTGCCCTCGACACCGTCCTCATCTTTCTAGTGGCGTTGGTTCTCTATGTGGCCTATACCGAGGTTGCAGCTCTCTATACTCACAAAGAAGGCATCCTGTCGGAGTATAAACGAGACATAAAAGAGGGGAAGTCCGTGCTGATTTCACTGGGTCGGGGGGAAGGATCTTCTAAGCGAGTCAAAGAGTCCTACCTTGAAGTTCTTGAAGAACATCTCCCTCCTGAGGAATATGAGCGGGCCAGAGGGATGTCCATAGAGCAGATCGAAAACCTTTATGAGGAATTGCTCATTGAATTTGGCCCTGGATTGACCGAGATTCAGGAGGAGCCGGAGGAAATGCACATCCTCAGGGAATTCATCATCGGGTACATCTATTTTGTCCTCTTCTTCCGGTTTGGAGGACGCACTTTAGGAAAGAGAATTCTCTGCCTTCAGGTCATTGACCTCAAAAAGCGTAAGCGTCTGGGATGGTACCAGGCATTCGAGCGCACGCATGGCTATGCCTGTTCGGCTCTTTTTGCCAGCCTTGGATTTTTGCAGGTTCTCTGGGATGCCGAAGGATTGACCATGCACGATAAGATCGCTGGAACCACTGTCATTAAACTCCCGCGGAAAAAGAAGAGAGACAAGGGAGAAGAAACAGGACCAGAAGAAGAGGCGAAAACTTTATCACCCGAAGTTGATGGCTCCAGTCTTTTTTGTGAGCTCCGAAAAGTATGAATAATCCAATAGATGTGCATAAATAAATCAAAGAATGTGAATAGGAGGTCGTGATGGGAATTTCCAGGAGAAAATTTATTAAGAATGTTGGATGTGGAATGGCTGGTTTGACCTTGGGCACACGCCCCAATTCATACGGCTCTGTGCAAACGAAAGGGGATTCGGAAAAGCTGTTGGTAAAGGACCCAAAACATCCGAAGGCAGCGACTGCGGACCGCCTTCCCCTTGAATGGTACAAGAAAACTGTCGCGAGACTGAGAGAGAAGGCGGGTGAAAGAGGCGCAGATGCTATAGTCCTTCAAGGGCGGTGGAATATTGTCTATTTTACGGGTCTTTTCCACAGCACGACGGAGCGGCCCTTCTATGCGGTAATCCCGGTTCATGAAGATGCGCTCTACTGGTATCATCCGGGCCTCGACAGAGATCTTGTGAAATCCTGGTGGAGCACGGATAATGCCTACTATTTCGACTATCTTCATGCAGAAGGAGGTTACCCCAACTTGGGCATGTTGGATCTCGGACACAGAGTCGATCTTTTTGAGTGGTTGCTACAAGGATTAAAAGCCAGAGGTTTTGGCGAGAAAGTGATCGGTTTTGATACTGAATTCCCGCTGTCCAGGTGGAATAGATTTGCAGAGATCCTTCCCAAAGCTAAGGTGGTAGATATCAGTGACATCTGTCTTAACATGCGAATGGTCAAGACTGAAGAGGAGATCGCCCTCACACAAAGAGCTATGGATTACTTCAGCAAGATCCATGCTTTTGCCAGGGATTATCTTCTTGAAAAGGGTACGGATACGACGGACTTCGCCATCGGAAGAGCTGCGGAGGAATATGGTGTGAATATGATTTTGGAAGATATCGAACGCGATGGCAAACCCCATTCAGCTGTGGGAGTGTCTGTTGGCATCGGCTGTCGCACGGGTGCGGCTACAGGATACCCCCACCCCAATCAATTTTTCCACAAAAAAGTCGAAAAGGGGGATGCTCTGCAGATATCAGGCGTTGTGCGGATCGGTGGATACGGTGGAGAATGCTACAGGTATTATCAGATAGCTCCATGGGATGAACACAGGGAGAAGCTGTGGCAGGTCGTCACCGATTGTGTTCGTATCCAGGAAAAGGAATCCAAAGCAGGACGGACCTGTGCCGATGTAGCGTACATGATCCATAAGTACCAGGTCCAGAACGGAGTGAGCAAGTACATTTACCACAGGCCTGCTCATGGAGAGGGGATGGAAGGACATCAGGCCCCATGGCTTGCCCTGGGTGACAAAACAAAACTCGAAGAGGGGATGACATTCAGCGTGGAGCCAGGATTGTACGATCCCGAGAATGGATTCGGCTATAATCCCAGCGACAACCTTCTTGTGACAAAGGAGAAAGGCGTGCTCATGAGCAGCGTCCCCTATTCCAAGGAGTGGATGTTCTTGAAATTGTGAATAATTCAGCTTTAAAGAAAGGAGTCGTTTGATGGCAGGTTTTGAAGGCGTAAAATGGGCAACCAAGCAGATGCAGTACGTGCTCGATGGAAAAAACTTCGGTCTTTTTAATGCCGACGATAAGGTCTATGCTGTTTCGAGGTCAATCCATTACGCCCAGTTTCTCTGTTTTGAGGGCATCCGTTTTTTTTGTAAAAAAAATAAACGGGGCAACTTAGAAGTTATTTTCCTGAACTGGAATCTGAATCTGGAGCGCTTTCAGCGGGGCATTTCATTCTGTCTGGCTGCACGGCAGCAAAATTTAGTGCCTTCTCCAGAAGAACTGGAAAATATATTTATTCATCAGTACTTCAGAGATCCCTCCATGCGTGACTTTTTAGAGGAGATGGCCGATTTGGGTGCCCAAGGCTACCTCCGGCCTTTTACGGTGGACGAAGAACAGTCTATCGGTGTGACTTTCGCAACCAAACCTTCTATCCGGGCGGTTGCCTGCCGTTACGACCGGTATCTGGGGGAGCCCTTTAGCGGTGTTGTTGTTCCAAACCTCATCCGAGCTGTCGCTGCCAACAACACAGGATGTCTAAAATTGGGCGTAAATTACCTGATGAGCGTTAAGGCGATCGATGAAGCCAGGAAGATCCTTCCCGATGCTGCAGCGGCTCTTTTCCTGGATGACAGGATGGATAAAAGTTTAAGGGACAGAGTCATCACCGAGTGGGATTCCTCGTGCTGTCTTTTTGCCTTTCGTGATGGTACGGTGGTCAAGATTCCGGAAAGCCCGTTGATTCTTCCATCGGTCACCATTCAAGGGCTCGTTGCCATTTTGAAAGAAATGGGGACACCTGTCCAAGAAAGAGACATCTCCTATGGAGAATTGATACAGAAGGTCGAATCCGAAGAGTTGGTGTGTGTGTCGAGCGTAGGAACGGCGGGAATAATGAACCGGTGTGACCAATTGCTGCTCGTGGATGAGAAGGGAGATGTCCTTCAAACCCACCGCCCGGACAAAGGTCATGACCTTTATTTGAGGTTGGACGAAGCCAAAACGCATTTCTGGAACATTTACCAGGAGAAGGCAAAACTCCCGAACGGCCTGACGCTGAACAAGTATACTCTTTGATCGGGTTGCTTTTGGCGGGGGCATCACCGCGCTTACAATCTATCTTTCTAACGAAGTCATTTCCTAGAAGCATGTATTTAGACTCCCCATTTCAAAACCAAAAATCGGACTTTTCGCATCAATATTTGGCATGTTTCTTGCTGATTATTCATGCGGAGCGAGCAAAAATGATATCACCCCAGAATATCGATTACAGGATGCAGATTGAAGAGGCTTCGAAAAGGGCAAAGTGTAAAAAAGTTTTATACCTGTATGATGAGTACGGGAACCGACATCAGCTCGGAGTTTTCAGCAAGAAGAAGGCTGAAGAGATCAAAAAGCAACTTGACGAAAAAAAACTGATCGATCGTCTCTCAGAGTTTGAAATCAGGACAACACAGCCTGATACTAATTTTAAATTCTGATCTTTCCCCTTATCACTGAGCAGGGGTCAGGTTTCTTTTTCAATAAAAAGAACTTGGCCCCTTTTTTGTTTTGGTTTTGTCAAAGAGCATTATCTCTTTACTTCTTGGTTCGAAAAGAGATATATGAGAAGAGTTAGGATCGTTTCAATGAAACAGACATTGCTCCAATGGATTGAGATCGATCGTTCGGCTCTCAAGCACAACATTGATCAGTTTCGCTCTCTTATCGGGGATGCGCGGAAAATGACGGTTGTGGTGAAATCCAACGCTTACGGCCACGGTCTTCTGGAGGTTTCGCGTCTGGCCGCTGAATTTGGCGCTGATTGGCTGGGTGTGAATTCGTTGGAGGAAGCACTAGCGCTCAGAGAAGGAGGAGTAGATCTACCGATCATCCTGTTGGGCTATGTCCCTCTTGCAGACCTCAAGCAGGCTGTTTCCAATGACCTGCGACTGACCGTGTACAACACAGAAACTGTGGAGGAATTGGCAAAAATCACCTCTAAGCTCAAAAAAGACGCATTTTTACACATCAAAACAGAAACCGGGGTCTATCGTCAGGGGACCAAGGGAGAAGACCTGCTGCCATTTGTCGAAATGATCCGGAAATATCCTTACCTTAAGATCGAGGGGCTTTCTATGCATTTTGCCAACATCGAGGACACGACGGACCATAGCTATGCGCAGCGTCAGCTGGAAAAATTCATTGAGTATGTGGATCTTTTAGGGCAAAACGACATAAATATCCCTGTCAAACATGTGGCCTGTTCGGCAGCAGCCATTCTTTTTCCCGAGACCTTTTTCGACATGGTTCGCGTGGGGATCGGCATCTATGGATTATGGCCTTCCAAAGAAACATACCTTTCGTGCATCCAGGACGAGAGAGATCCGGTGAATATCAAGCCCGTGCTCACCTGGAAGACAAGAGTTGTTCAAATAAAAGACGTCCAGGATGGTGTGTTTATCGGATATGGGTGCACGTACAAAACCACGCGACCGACAAAGCTGGCTGTTTTACCAGTGGGGTATTATGATGGTTATGACCGCCACCTCTCCAATGCGTCCTATGTGTTGATCGCAGGAAAAAGAGCTCCGGTCCGAGGGCGTGTGGCGATGAACTTTATTACCGTCGATGTTACGGATATCTCAGAGGTTAGACTGGAAGATGAGGTGGTTCTTCTCGGTACCCAGGGACAGGAGAGGATCTCAGCCGAGCATTTGGCCTCCCTTTGTGGAACCATCAACTACGAGATCGTCACCCGGATCAATCCAAAAAATCCAAGAATTGTTTTGTAGAAAAGCCTTTTCATGCAAATTTCTGCTAAAATTCCCCAAATAGTTGAGACAATATATTTTCATTGAGGAGGATATCCGATGAAAAATATAGCGATACTTTGGATGAGTGTCTTAGCTCTGACCTGTTGTGGCTTTTCGCAGGAAATCACGGAGGTCTCGTCGGGAGAAGCCTTTGAGCTCCTCAAGGAGCTTGATACATATTTGGTCGATGTACGGAGCATTGCCGAGTACGTGTTTATAGGGCATCCCTCAATGGCTTTTAATATTCCCCTGACATTTTGGGATGAAGAGAGGCAAGACCTTGTGTCCAATGAAACGTTTCTTGAAGATGTGAAGTCGCGTTTCAAAACGGATGATAGACTGATCTTTATTTGCCGCAGCGGAGGCCGGAGCCTGAGGGCGGCGAGGATGGCCAAAAACGCAGGATTTACTAAAGTGTTCAATATTACCCTTGGTTTCGAAGGCGAGAAGAATGCGAAGGGCTACCGTGTTGTCAACGGTTGGAAAAATAGCCTGCACTACACTTATGAGCTTGACGATAAGCTCATCTACCGCAAGTGACTCTCCGATCGGTCATGAGCTTAATCGGAAATATAATTTTATGACTTGCTCATTTTCATGTGTTGGTATAGCTCCTGTTTTTGGGGTATTATAAAAAGAACCGTCATGTTGCCAGCATGGAAAAAGAGCTGTATCTGTCTCCTGGTTTTGGTTGTTTTGGCAGCAAGCTGCAGAAAAGAAATCGGGATCGAGCCCCCTCCCGAACCTGTTCCCACCGCTAAAGAGCCCGTTCCACCCTCCAAGGAGATCGCTCAGCTTGGCTTTACCATCCAGGTCGGGGCCTTTTCTGTTGTGAGTAATGCCATTCGCCTCACAAATACTCTAAACAGGCAGGGCCTCAACGCCTATTATTTTGTCCATGAGTCCGGCCTTTACAAGGTCCGGTTCGGAGATTTTTTGACCAAAGAGGACGCTCGGCAGAAGGCGGAGAGCCTTGTTGCCTCCGGAGTCATCGAAGAGTTTTATATCGTCAGCCCAACGGATTATTCTGTGGCAAAAAGAGTTTCTCACGGTGAGGCCTACCTGCGTGATGAGATCGTTTCCACTGCCAGACGCTTTATCGGAGTTCCTTACTCGTGGGGAGGAACATCCCTGCAGCAAGGATTTGACTGCAGCGGCCTGACCATGGCTGTCTACGAGCTGAATGGATTGAAACTGCCGAGATCTTCCAAAGATCAATTCACCGCAGGAACACCAATCAGCCGCAGTCAGCTTGCGAAGGGAGATCTTGTCTTTTTTTCCACATCTCAAGGGCAAAAGGTCACCCATGTGGGCATATATACGGGAGATGGACAATTTATCCATGCTCCGGGTAAGGATAAAAGAATACGCATCGATTCTCTATTAAAAGGTTATTTCAAGACTCACTACATGGGTTCCAGAACTTACTTGGAATAACCTCGTTTTTCCCTTTAAGGGCCAATTTAAAGAGGAGGACACGGCCATGTGGTTCAAACGAATGGAATTGGGGATCTGGTTCGGTAGATACCAGTAGCCATCGATCATGATATCGGAGAGAGTGCATCATAATAAATTTTGTTTGGATTTATAGAAAGCGAGTGGATTTTGTGTTTAGCCCTTTTGTTTCACTCGGTACAAAACTTCACCGAGATAACCGCCATCGTTGATCAGCGCGATGTAGAGACCGGGTTGGAGATAGACTTGTCTTTTGAGCATCGGCTCGGAAAGTTTTTCCAAAAGATCACATGCGTTCCAATCCCCTTTACGATCACTTAGCAAGATCGGTGTTTCTTCTATTTCGATTTTTTCCAAAATTTCTCTCAGTACCATTTCGGCCTCTTTTCAAATAAGATCTCTTAAATCATTCAGTCATATATATACAATACGTAACTCAGGCGAAAAAGGTTGCCTTTTTCCCTCAGTCTGTGAATAATCCAGGTTTGTTTTTTTCAATCGAAAATTTCTCAGAAATCCATATAATAAACTACCTGAGCTAACGTTTCGAGGATATCCTGTGCAACTGCATGCCATTCTCGAGAGTTAAGAGGAAGTATGGCTTTATGTCTGGAGGGAGAACATGTCTCAAAGATTCAGAAGATATTGCATACCTGTCGTTCTGCTTTTATCAATTTTTGCAATCTCGGTCACCTGCGATTCGTCTTCGAACGACTTAGCCGAGGGAGAAGTTGTCAAGGGAGAGGTCGGGAAGAAACTGGATACTTATCTCACTCGGATTACGCCTTTTGGGTTTTCGGGAGCCCTTCTTGTCGCGAAAGAAGGCGAGATCGTCCTTAACAAAGGATATGGATTGGCCATTCGGTCCGAAAATGTGCCCAATACGTCAGACACTGTTTTCAGTACTGGTTCGATCACCAAGCAATTCACAGCCGCCGGGATTATGAAACTTGAGATGATGGGGAAATTGAATACCGGGGATCTTCTGTCCGAGTATTTTGACAATGTCCCAGAGGATAAAAAAGACATCGCCCTGCATCACCTCCTCACTCATACTTCCGGTGTTGTTGGTGGTGTGGGCGATGATTATGAAAAGGCCTTGCGGGATGAGACTGTGCAGAAAGTTCTCAGTGAACCCCTCCAATTTGAACCTGGAAAACAATTCTCTTACTCCAACGCAGGCTACAGTATCCTGGCCGCCATTATTGAGAAGGTTTCTGAACAATCCTACGAAGAGTTTTTGAACAACAAGCTCTTCAAGCCGGCTGGCATGGAATTTACTGGATACAGAATGCCCGAATGGACAAAGAAGGTCGTGGCACACTGGTATGTGGGAGAGAAGGATAATGGGACCCCCCTCGAGAAACCTTATCCTTACTGGAATTTTATAGGGAACGGCGGCATCCTTTCCACGACGATGGACATGTACAAATGGCACTTAGCTCTTCTTGGTGGGAAGATCCTCTCCAGTGAAGCAAAAACAAAGATGTTCACTCCATTCTTGAACGATTATGGATATGGCTGGGATGTTTTAGAGAGAGAAATGGGAATCCTCATCCAGCACGATGGAGGTAGTTCGCTGGGCTGCAGCGCAGAGATGAGGCGATACATCGATGCTGGAGTCGTGACCATACTCTTTTGCAATCAGAGTTACGGGAGAGAAGCACTTTTTGAACCTATCAGAGATAAAATTGAAAAGTTGGCCTTTGGCGGGGATGTCACATTCCCCCCAGCCGTAACAACGCTAAACTCGGAGATTTTGAGGATTTATGAAGGACAATACGTACTTTCGGGTGGAGGTAAGTTCCAAGTTCAGAACAAAGGCGGTGTACTCCTTGTGAATCCAGATGGGCAGGATGCAGTTAATGCGATGTTCAATGTCAAAAAGGTCGATGCAGGGACATATGATCAACTGAAAAGTCTGTCCGAGAAGGTTTTTATTTCTGCTCTATCAGGGAATTTTGATGAATTCGGGAAGGCTCTCTACGACCGCGACAGAATGCTGGGATTTCTTCGCGATCACATTCCCATGAGACTTGCCAGGCACAGGGAACGAACAGGCGAGATAAAAGAGGTTTTTGCTAGAGTGGCACTTCCCTCTGAGACCCGGGGAGAGAAATCTGCCCAGATTTTTGTGGAGCTCAAGGGTGAGAAAGGGATCATATATTTCGGCCTGATCTGGCGCAACTCGAAAATTGTAGGTATCGACGCCGTCATGGGCATCCCCGACCTCTCCATTCTTTTTCTCCCTTTGACCAGTACCGATTTTGCGGGCTACCATCTGGATATGGCCCGGAATTTTCGGATAAGCTTTCTTTTGAATGATGGAGGCAATGTCACTGGATTAAAGCTCGAGAATGAAGATGGTCCCGTCAAAGCCCATAAATCGAAATAATTTAAGTAAAGTATGGATTATTCACGGACCGAGGCCAACCCACCCCACCCTAACATTAAGGTTGAGGAAGTGGCTCATGAAGCTGTAGTGAACTACTGCGAGTGAGCGACAACGAAGCCGATGCTGTGAGATCGGTTCGCCCGAAGGGAAAAAGATGCTGACAATAAGATATTGAATGTTTTTAGAATATAAATTTGGCAGCAGATTTTATGAATAATTCATATTGGGTGGAACTATTTGGGAGGTGACACGTCTTATCTTCTGAGATTTGAATAAAAGTGGAGAACTTCGTGGAGCCCGAGAGTTGTGAAGACAGAATGAATGATGCTCGAGTTATTCAGGAAAAATTCGACGATCTGTACCAAGAATACAGGGTAGCTATTTACAGCTTTGCCTGTTATTTAACACAGAATTCAGGAGAGGCGGAGGACCTTTTCCAGGAGACTTGGCTTCGGGTCGTACATCACTTACCAAAAAAAGTCGAAAAAAGCAGCGCCAAAGCCTGGCTCTTCATGATTACGGCGAATCTCCACAAGGATGTTTTACGGAAGAAGCGGATCAGACGGGCATTCTTTTTCCAGAAAGCATCACGTTCCGTCCCAGATGAGGGCGCTTTTTCCTTTCTGTTTGGGAGCAGCATCCCCGGTGCTGCAAACGGAGCAAATCGTGTCGATATGAGACGGGATATTGCCCAGGCGATGGAGCGGTTGCCCGAGCGGCAGCGGGGAATATTCGCGCTCAGAGAGATCGAGGGTTTGAAGTACTCGGAAATCAGCGAGATCTACAAGATTCCGGTGGGTACGGTCAAATCTCTGATGTTTCGGGCGGTGAGAAAACTTCGCGGGGAGCTTTCCGCATATAATCCAAAAAGAGAGAGAGTCAAATGCGATGTAAAGACATTGAACGTTTAATCGTCGATGCCTCTGTTGGAGGCTTGAGCCAGGAAGAGCTAAGATCCAGCGAGGATCACTTATCCTCATGTTCAAAATGTGCTCGTCTCCAAGAGGGATTGGAGAGTATCCGTGTTTGCTTGAGGAATTCATCTAAACCTGTATTGCCCGATGACCTCATACAGAAGACACGAGAGCTCTGCTATGAGGAAATGAGGTCCCTTAGTGCCAAACAAAAAAAGGAGCGCCGCATCCGCAATCACTCCATACCCAAGCTCATCTGGGCAGCTATTGCCTCTCTCATTGTAATAACCGGATTCTTGTTGCTTCCCCTCATCAGGGACATTGAGCTGGAGCAGACATTTTCGTTCCCGGCCGTTGTAGTTCTCTTTTTTATCATCCAGAATGCGGCGATGCTTTTCTTTACACCCGTAATTCTCCAGAAGTTTCGATCGCACAATCATCATTTAGGTTCGGCATAAATGTGTGAAAATATCTTATATTTGAGATATTTGATTTTGTGTCCTTGCACTGAAACAGGACACGGAAGAGGAGGTTAACCATGGCAACATCAACAGGAAAAACCATAGCCCTTGTTTTATTAGTGGCGATTATATTTTTATTTGTGTGGCGGATAACGCCAGTGCTATTGGCTCCTTTTGGCGTCATCACAGGCGTCGCCCGGAGTTTTCATATCCCCGAAATGGATGATCTCTATATCGGTCCCCACATTTTCCGCTATTCCTCGTTTTCCCTTCTGTCCTTTGTCCTTCTTATCATATGGATTTTCGTTATAGTCTGGGTCTTCCGCGATGCTGAGCGGCGCGGCATGAACGGTGTGTTGTGGGCTCTGCTCGTATTTATAGGAAATCTGATCGGCTTGTTGATCTACTTGATCGTTCGCTCGGATTCACTGCCGTCTCAGACAGTGGAACCAAAGTTAAAGACGTGTCCCAGCTGCCAAAAATCAGTCGGGGCTGATTTTGCCTTCTGCCCCCATTGTGGCGCACGGATGGAGGGCGTATGCTCCTCTTGCGGAAAAGAAGTCGAAGAAGATTGGAAAGTCTGTCCCCACTGCGGCGAAAAGCTGAAGAACAAATGATTTTCTGATCCAAGTTCAATTTTGTCTAAAGGGCAGGTTTTAATGAAGGCCCACTCATCAACTCATATAATCGAGCAAGCCCTACTTGGCTTGAGGCCCGTGTGTTGATCGGACGAGCTTTTGGGTTGCCAGAGTGCTCAGGATGACTGACACAGCGAACATATAGATCCCCCACCTTACTTCGACTTTGCCAGAGATTCCCAACCTTACGATGACGACCAGCAGGGCCACGATGAATACATCCAGCATGGACCACTTGCTTACGAGACTGAGATAGTGAAGGAGCTTCTTCCTTTTTTCTTGGGACCAAAACCGGAAGTAATGGATCATGGAGAGCAAGAGAATCTTTACGACCGGGAAAAGGATGGTAAATACAAAAATGATCAGAAACAAGATGTATTCACCTTCCTTGAAGAGGGACGCCAGACCTGATTTTATCGAGAATGTATTTGTATAGAATATCAGTTTCTTGAATGTCATAACCGGAGCAAATATCCCGATGGCAAAAGTGATTGAAGAAATCCACAATAGAAGATCGATGATCACGTGCTCCCAGATCTTTCCTTTTGACTGAGTGGAAGAGCTCATTTTTTTGGTGTGTTTTCTTCTTCCGCCATTCCGAGCTGTTTATACCACAGCCCTGAGAGTGGGTCAATTTTCACAATATTTTTGTGCTAGGGCAACCATTTGTACCATTTCATGTACATATACATAAGAGGTGATCGGGATCCGCAAAGTGTTGGGAGCCTCTGTTTCGAAGATTATTTATCTCCTGTCAAGGGAAGTAATTGTGCTTGTTTTTGTGGCAGTGTTTGTTGCCGCCCCGATTGCCTTCTACAGTATGCACAAGTGGCTACAGAATTTTGCCTTCCGCAGCGGCATTTCCCCTCTGATGTTTGTCTTAACGGCACTCGGAACGCTTGCGATCGCTTTTTTGTCTGTGAGCTTTCGGGCGATTAAAGCAGCCCAAGCCAATCCCATAGATTCGATCAGATATGAATAGATTATCTGAAATTGTACGGAGTGTATTGATCTCTTAAAGTTAAATAATTAGAGAAATATAAGTCTCTGTTTTTGGTTTTTATTTTCTGGTCATCTCAT
>Ga0307378_10005546_pt1 | contig 17557 bp, 15 predicted proteins | sample UN1MG_FD_202238 | JGI IMG/M metagenome (GOLD analysis project Ga0307378, IMG submission 202238) | Soil microbial communities from Risofladan, Vaasa, Finland - UN-1 | ecosystem: Environmental > Terrestrial > Soil > Coastal area > Acid sulfate soil | place: Finland: Risofladan, Vaasa | collected... | reverse complement strand
GAAAGCGGGCGGCGGGCCGGGGCGCACGGACCGGCGGCTACTTCTTCGGCTTCAGCTTGGCCTTCGGTTTGGCGGCAGCCTTGGACTTGGCGGCGCGGGCAACCTTCCTCATCGGCTGCGCGCAGCAGATGAGCTCATGCACCTCCGCGCACCCGCACGCTTCGTCCACCACCACCGACAGTCCGCACAGCTCGCACTCGAGCTGGTCGCCCTTCTGGGGCGACTTGGTCCTGGTCGCGGGCATCTCCGGTCACCTCCCGACAATGAGTTGAGCGCGACCGATGTTCCGATGCTCCGGCGCCGACTCCTGTCGTGTCGGTCCCACAAGGCTGCGGGGCGGGCGGCGTCAACGCAGGCGGCTCGTGGCGCGGGCAGGGCGGAGATGGGGGAGGGCCGCTCAGAAGGCGCGCGGCGGCTGGGGAATCCACTCTCCCACCAGCGCATAGCACCGGGGGATGATGTCCAATCGCCAAAGAGCGCGCGGCGGCTGGGGAATCCACTCTCCTACGAGCGAGACGGTGCCGGTCACGGAGCGCAGCTCCAGGCGGCCGCGCCCGGTGCCGACTACCCCCACCAGATGGTCCGGCGCGCTGCGACCGCTGGTTTGATGGAAGTCCCTCGTGCTGATCCGCCGTGCCTCTGACGAGATGTCGAAGGCGTAGTCGGATCCGGGGGGCAGCTTGACCGTGACGTTGCCGGACACCGACTTGGCCGAGAGATGCCCGGTCAGCGGGTTCGCGAGCGAGGCATATGCATCCCCGCTGGTGGTATTGAGGCTGGCATTCGCGCCGGCGTAGAGATCAAGAGTGATTGTGCCGCTGACGGTCCTGGCGGTGACCGGTCCCTTCAGATTCAGGGCCTGAATGTCGCCGGCGGCGGTTTCGGCGTTCACTTCGCCGTCAATGTCCGCCAGCTTGATGAGACCGGCGAGGATCTTGGCATCAACCGGGCCGCGGATTTCTCGCAGCTCGGTGCGCCCGCTGCCGCCGGCGACTGCCACTCGCGCGGCCCCGGTGACCGTCACGTCGCCCGCCATCCTCTCCACCTTGACTCCGCCGGACATGTCATGGACGCTGACCGGCCCCGCCAGCGCCTTGATCTCGAGGTCGAGACCGGATGGCGCGGTGACGCTGAGGTGGAGATGCACTCTTTGCCTCACCGTGTCTTCGCCCGCGACCTTGACGATAATGGCGTCGCCCGCGCGCGAGGTGACCAGTCCCGCCCGTGGAGCGGTTGCCCTGGCCTCCTCGGGCTCGTTCCCTGCGCCCCATCGAACTGCCTCGATTCCGACAAAGCTCTGACTGCCGCCGACGACGCTGACTTCGCCATAGGGGTTTTCGATGACGAGGGAGGCAGCTCCGTCAGCCGGCAATCTGCGCGAGGAGCGCTCCAGTTCGTGCCATCGCATGGTCGGCCCCGACGATGCGACGAGGCGCGCGGCGAGGTCGGCGGCGCGGCTGATTCTTCGCGACAAGTCCGCGAACACGCCGCGGCGGGAGGCGGTGATGGTCATGCCGGCCGCGATGATGACCAGCGCCAGCAGGACGTTTCTGGCCCTCATGGCTGCCGCCCCGGCGTCTTTGCGACCGGCTGCGGGGCCCCTCGAGCGGGGTCGAGAGGGGGCGACGGGCGCGCCGTATAGTGATCAATCAGCACCTTCACGCCCATCACGATCAGCAGCAGCGGCCACAACTGCCACAGGTAATCCCAGACGTCCAGGCCGGTTATGCGCTGGATCAACAGGCCGGCGCCGAGGATGGTGAAGATGATGCCGAAGACCAGCGTCCCGGTGCCGTCGGGGACCGGTCGCTTACGGGGTCTAGTCATGGCGGGCCTCCTGCGGTGCTGGTTCGGAGGTGGGAGCGGGCTGCGGCGAAACCGACTCCGGGGCGGCCGCCGCACGGCGCGACAGCCAGAAGCTGACCAGCAGCCAGATGCCAAGCGCTAGCATGGCGGCGGGCCACATGCGGTCCCAGGTCAGCCATCTGACGCCGAAGTTGTTGAGCAGAAAGAGAACCCCCAGCACGATGAGCAGCATCCCCCAGGCCGGCGAGACGGGCGACGGTGCCCAGTCCTGCGCGGTGGATGCGAGCGGGGGCGGGACATCGGACCTTGGCGGAGCCGGCGAGGGTGCAGTCGGCAGGCGGGGCTGGGCGTCCGCCCCCGCGGCCCAATAGGCATCGAAGAGATTCCAGAAGTAAAGGGGCACCACCAGCAGCGGAATCGTGGACGCGAGGGCGAAGAAGGCGACCATGACTATCACGCCCCTCCCCATCTGCCCGCAGTACATCTGCCCCAGGCCGGGCAGCAGCGACAGCACGACCGCCAACCTCGGGTTGCGAAGTCCAGGTTGGTTTAGCCTCGCCACGTCGTCGAGAGCGCGGCCGGCCCGATGGACCAGTGCCGGCAGGTCGAGGCGCTTACCAGTTGGGCGCTCCCCGTTGAGCGCGCGGCCGACGCAGTTCGTGCAGTAGATCGCTCCGCGGTGTTCTACCCGCGACGCCTCCGTGACCGGGGCCTGGCAGCGGGCGCATATCGGCGGCGGAGCGGTGTCAGGCGATGACATTGCCGGCTCCCTCCTGGCGGCTGCAGACAACCGCCGTGTTCGACGGAATGCTGGATGGCCGCGCCGGTTCGGATCGTCCGTCTCGAACACGCGGGCGCTTCGGTTCCCGACGAGAGGACTCGGCGACCGCGCGGTCGAGGACTTCCTGCACGCGGTCGAGGCCGGCCGACAGGTAGGCCGTCCCCGTGCTCGCCGCGCCTGCGACGCGCACCGGCCAGTCGAGGATCGCGGCTTCCACGACGTGCCCCCGCCCTGCGGCTAGCGCGAACAGCGCGACGATCGCCGCCGCCCGGCCAAACTCCTGAGCGAAAAACCTGCCTGCGGGCGCCGCCACGTCGCGCACTGCCGCCCACCTCTCTCCCCACGAAACGGCCGCGGCGCGCGCGACGACATAGGAGGCAAGATCGCCGCGCACGCGCGCGGCCGGCAGCGATGCCGTCAAGCGCGAGGTGAACCGAAGGGCGGCCAGCTGCTCCCGGCAGGCGGCGCAGGTCTGCAAGTGAGCCGCAGCGCGCTCGACATCGGCGGCGGGCAGCTCTCCGTCCATGAATGGCGACAACAGCTTGCGGGTTTCAGAGCACGTCATAGTCCTCCGCCTTGTGGGTAGAGCGGTGATACGCGGTCATCGGCCAGCAGCGCCGCCCGCAGCAGTTGGCGGCCGCGGTTGAGCCGGGAACGCACGGTGCCCACGGGAACGCGAAGCACCTGCGCGATTTCATCGTACGACAGGGACTCCAGTTCGCGCAGCACCACCACCGCGCGAAACGCCGACGGCAGCCGCCCCAGGCACTCTCGGACCGCCCCCTGAACCTCGCGGCTGACGGCCGTGAGCTGCGGATCGGATCCCAGGCCGAGACGCTCCGGCAATTCCGCAGGCAGGTCCACGATCAGGCGCGTGCGCACGGTCCGGCGTCGTCGCTCCATCAGGCAGACATTGGTGGTCAGGCGGTAAACCCAGGTTCGCAGCTCCGCCTGGCCGCGGAAGGTGCGCAAGGAACGGAGCATCGCGATGAGCGCGTCCTGGGTGGCGTCGCGGGCGTCCTCTGGGTCCCCCAGCAGGTTGAAGGCGAGGTGATAGACCTGGTCCTGATACCGCCGAACCAGGCTTTCCTGGGCGGAGCGGTCGCCGGCGCGGCTGCGAGCGATCAACCGGGCTTCGTCGGTCTCCCCCAGCACGCGCGTGGCCGCCTCCTTGCACACAGCTACCGCGGGGCTCATGGCTGTCCCTCTCGTGGCCCTTTTCATCATTAGTTGCGCCAGACCCTGCGCAGGTTCCCGCGTCTTGCCGCCGGCCAGCCTCCGCATACCCCCGCCAGGAAGTACGGCTGCCGGCGGCGTAGTTCCTTTGCGATGTCAACCCATAGGAGGTGCGGGGGTGGCTGCCGGAGCATAGGCGCCCTCGCCTGTGAGCTCCCGGCCGAGGGCGGCCAGGCTCCGCGACTCAACGGGGCGGGCACGACGGGCACAACTGCGTGGGGCTGGATACGGTCAAGATCCACGCGCCGGCGATGAAGTGCGCGGAGGCCAACGGCGGCCTGGCGCCTCCCGCCGCAGCGGCTACCTCGTGCCCCAGGTGATGGTGTGGGAACCCGGCCGCAGACGGATACGCAGGGCGGGCGCAGTCGGGTCGTAGCGCACGCCGCGTGCCAACGACGCCGGGATATCCGGTCGGCGCGGCTGCTCGCTCAGGTGAAGCACGACGTCGGCGGCATCGTCCGCTTGCAGCGTCAGGCTCCAGGTCTCACCCGGCACGAGCGCGAAGCTGATCGGCGCCGACGCCTGCATCAACTCGCGACCTGCGACCTCAAACCGCGTCGCGCGATAGGCCGCCACTTGCGGCTCCCTTTTCGCCCCCTCGACCACCAGCGCCGCCTCGGCGTCGGTGTGCAGGTCCTTGTCGGCGATATCATCGGCGCCGGTCAGGCGGAAGTAGGCGCGGCAGCGCTCGCCGCCCACCATGCACGCCAGGCCCACCCAGCCCTCGGCGCCCAGTCGTCGCAGCCGTGTCGGCCCCGGGGGCGACGGCGGGGCCGCGGCCGCCACCGGCTTGAGCTCGATATCGTCCACCCCCACCAGGCAGCCGCTCGACAGCTCGTGCTTGCCGGTGACCTCGAAGACGAACTCGTGGCGCCCTCGCGCCAGCTCCAGCCGGCCCAGCTCCCACGCCTCGCGCGTACGCACGTCGGGAGCGTACCCGCGGTAGGTGGAGCCCACGGGCTGCCCGTCAACGAACACCTGCCAATCGGCGTAGGCGGGCGACTTTAGGAAATGCGCGGTCAAGTCGTAGGTGCCTTCAACCGGCACCAACGCGTTTACGATCAGGCGGTCGCCGGGATCCCGGGCGCGAAATAGCAGGGCGCCGTAGGAGTCCAGGCGCACCAGGGAGTCGCGCGCCCCGGCCTGCTCATCCAGCTCGATGGTGACCGGCGCCGGCGGCAGGCGGGTCGGCATCAGTGTGGTCAGGAACCGCTGGCTCTCGCGCGGACGCGAATCGCGCACCGTGACGTAAGGCGGATAGTCATCAGCCGCCCCGGGGACCTGACCAAGGCTGACCTGCGCGGCGGTCGGCTCCAGGAAACGCACGTCGAGCCGCGCCCCTCGCTTCACCAGCGACACCTGCTGCGCGGCGCGTGTCTCGCCCGCTTTCGCGGGTTTGCCGTTGATCTCGTAGCGCCCGGTGGCGTCGGTATGGAGAACGAACTCGAAACGCTTCGGCCCCGGCGCCTCCAGCTCGTCGAGCATCACCAATAGGCTCGGCTTGACGTAGATCACCCGCCGCAGAAAGCGCCACAGGATCTGCGGGTCGTAGGCGCGCGAGGCGTCGCCGACCACATAATCGAAGCCCGGCGAGGCGAAAAAATCGGTGACCGCCGCGGCCCCTTCCCTCTGCCCCGCCCCGCCGACCAGGACCGAGTTGTGCTCCGCCGTGCCCGCGCCGAGATCCATCGCAGCTCCGTCCTTGCGCGAGCGGCCCCCGCTGTCGGTCGCCAGCCATTCCCCGGCGCAGTTGAGCACGAAGTGGTTGGCGTCCCCATGGCGATGCTCTGCCGGCGACGACGAGCTGATGAAGGCGAACAGGGTGTCGTCGTCACCCCATCCCGAGCGCAAGGCCGCCCATCCGATATGGGCGAAACGCGCCGACGCGGGCCAGGGCGGCGGCCACGCCACCAGCGGCCGGGGGTCATGTAGGATGAGGGCGTTGAAGTCCCGGCGTTCCAGGCGGCCCGCCTGCTGCAGGTAATAGCCCGCGTAGGGGTCGCGCAGGTGCTTGTTGGCGACGCGCATGGTGACTTCGCCGGGATCGTCCGCGTGGGCGTCGCCGAAGTTGACCAACCCGCTGCCCGCGGGACCCTGGAAGTAGAGCGCCCAGCGCACCGCCTGGGCGACGTAAGGGTGGTGGATGAGTCCGTGATCGCCCTCCGCCTGCGCCAAGGCGGCGGCGAACAGCAGGCAGTAATCCAGGCCGGTCAGCGTGTGGAGCAGCCCTTCGGTGTTAGGTGAGACCGCGCGCCGGTCCAGCCACTGGCGCAGGCAGTCCTTGGCCAGGCGCACGTAGTCCCACGCCGGGGGGTACTCCGGCAGCAAGGCCAGTCCGCCCAGGCCCAGCGCGGCCCCGCGCAGCGGGTGCGGGGGGCCTTCGACCCGCGCGAGGAGCGCCTGCGCCAGCTCGGTCAGCCCCCGCCGAAGCAGCGCCTCGCGCACTCGCTGGCGCTCCGGCCCCGACATCGCCTCCCAGCACGCGTCGTAAGCGAACGCTGCGCCCATGGTCAGGAAGCAGGTGTCCGGGCGCGTGTGGTCGCTGCCATCGGGGCCGCTCCAGGTCGGCCAGTCGGCCAGGGCCAGCATGTATTCCGCCGCCCGCTGAGCGTAGCGGCGGTCGCCCGTGACGGCGTATGACAGCCCCAGCGATTCCAGGCGCGACCGGATCCGGGCCGCCATCACCGTCCAGCAGCCCGAGGGCCCCAGCTTCGGGTCGAAGCCCGACTCGTCCAGGAGCTTCGGTGCTGCGTAGCCGAGCTTGGCCAGGCGCGGCAGATCGCGCGGCCCGAAGTAGAGGCGCGGATGGGCCGGCTGCTCCTCCTCCGCGCGGAGCGTCATCAGCGCCAGGAGCATGACCAACCCCGCCGCCAGCCCCAGCGCCAAGCGGAAATCGAAGCCCATGCCTGCTCCTTCGCGTGGCTGCCCATCGGCGCCGGAGCCTGCGGTCAACCGCGGGTTGGAGGGCGGCCGCTCCCTGACTGGTCGGGGCTGAAGCAGCCGGCCTCCGCAGCGCCGCGCACTCACCGCCTATTTCACCGTCGCCGGTCCAAGTCCTTGGCCCGGGTAGGGTGGGCTTTCGGCCCGCCAAGGGAGCCAGGTTGACGCGTGGGCCGGGGCGGGGGCGCATGACCTACCGAGGACTGCACACCTATGTTTGAATGGAGGGGCGCCAGGACCGCCGTGAAGAGGGACTACGCGACCGGCGCGAGCGGTCGCGGGCGGCAGCCGTCAGGGCCGTTGGGCGCGAGGGCGGTGATACGTGTCAGATCACAGCCGCACCGGGATGCCGCGGCCGGCGAGGTACTCCTTGACCTCGCGGATCCCGATCTCGGCGAAGTGGAACACCGACGCCGCCAGCACCGCGTCGGCTTGGCCGTCAACGATGGCGTCGTAGAAGTGCTCGAGCTTGCCCGCACCGCCGGAGGCGATAATGGGCAGCCCCGTGGCCTCGGCCAGCAGGCGGTTGAGGGTGTTGTCATAGCCGGCTTTGGTGCCGTCGGTATCCATGCTGGTGGGCAGGATCTGGCCGGCGCCGAGGTCACGCACGCGCCGCCCCCACTCCACGGCGTCCAGCCCCTCGGGCTGAGTGCCGCCGCGGGTGACGACCTCGTAACCCGAGTCCATCTGCTGGTCGCGGCGCACGTCAATAGCGACGATCAGGCGGTCGGACCCGAAGCGCTTGGCGATGTCGCCCACCAGCGCCGGGTTGCGCACGACCGCGGTGTTGATGGAAACCGCGGAGACGCCGCCGTCGAACAGCTCCTGGGCGTCCTCGACCGTACGGATGCCCCCACCGACGACCAGCGGCACCGATACCGCCTGGGCGGTGCGCCGCAGCACGTCGCGCGCGGTCGCGCGCCCCTCGACGGTAGCGGAAATATCGAGAAAGGCGATCTCGTCCGCGCCCGCGTCGCTGTAGGCGCGGCCGGCCGCGACCGGGTCGCCCGCGTCGCGCAGGTTGACGAAATGGACGCCCTTGACCACGCGTCCGTCCTTCATGTCGAGACAGGGGATGATACGACGATAGTCTGCCATGAAAACGCCTCCGTCACTCGGTCATGTGATTTGACAACCGCGGCCGATGTCATTATTAGGCGAAGCCGCGAAACCCCTCACCTCGGCGCGCCGCCACGCGAATAATGGCCTGATGAGATGCTTCGCCGCGCTCAGCATCACGGCCACTCAGCCGAACCACCGCAGCATGCCATCGAAGCAGCGCTGCGCCGCCTCCTGCGGGTCGTCGCCCAGGTCGAACAGGTCCACCGTGTAGGCGCCGCCGTAGCCGGCGGCCTCGAACGCGCGCCGCAGCACCGCGAAGTCCAGCTCCCCGTCACCTATTACCAGGTGGTGGTGCACCTTGCCTGCAATGTCCTCGACGTGCGTGTGCGCGATTGCCGACCCCAGCGTCGCGATCGCGTGCATGGCGCTCCGTTCGGTGATGTGCGCGTGCCCGACGTCCAGATTGACGCGCACGCGCGGCGAGCCCACCCGCCGCATGAACTCGACCACCTGCGCCGTGCCGCCGATGACCAGGCCCGGCTCCGGCTCGTAGGCAAGCAGCACCTCCCGCCGGCCGCGCTCGAGCAGGCGCCGCGCCAGGGCGACCGCCTCCCCCATCTGCTCCGCCTCCCGCCCCGGCTCGCGGCGCATGGTGTTGAGCACGAGCACCGGGCATTGCAGCCGTTCCGCCACCTCCTCCGCTTGCAGGTGGCTCTCCGCCTGCTCCTGCGCGGGGCGGCGGTCGCCGTGGTAGCTGACCGAGGACAGCCGCAGCCCCAGGTCGCGCAGCAGAGCCGCGACCTCCCGGCAGCGCGCCGGAGTCATGTCGCCGGGCCGCGTCTCGGGGTGCTCCAGGCACAGCTCGACTGAGCCGTACCCGATGTCGGCCAGCGCCCGCAGCGCCCGCTCAATGGGCCACGACGCAAACCCGGCGGTGCGAAAGCCGATGCGCGATCCCTGCGAGTGACTCACGCCAGGCATGTCAGTCCTCCGTTGCGGCGCCGCGGAGGCATTCGTGGAGCAGGATGCCCGCGGCGACGGTGACATTGAGCGAACTCGCACCCCCGGCCACGGGGATGGCGACGGTGTCGTCGGCCAGTCGCCGCGTCTCGAGAGAGAGCCCTTCGCTCTCGTTGCCGACGATGATCGCGCAGTCGCGATCGAGGTGGGCCAGAGCGATCGGGGTGCGCCCGCGCGCCGAGGTCGCGATGATGCGCAGACCGGCCTCACGCAAGCGTCCGAGGTCGGTCGCCAGGTCGCGGCTGATGGCGAAGGGCAAACGCAGGATGGAGCCGGTGGTGGAGCGCACCGCCGCGCGCGAGAAGGGATCGGCGCCGTCCGCGCTCAGCACCGCGCCGTGCGCGCCGCCGGCCTCGGCGGTGCGCAGCAGGACGCCGACGTTGCGCGGGTCCTGGACGCGCTCGCATACCAGCAGCGGGCCGCCGCCGGCCGCCAGCGCCTCGATCGGTGCCGGTCGCATCGGCACCACCGCCGCCGCCGTGATCGCGGTGTCGTAGCCGGTGCCCAGGATCTTGGTCATCAGGCTGCGGGGCAGGACATAGCACCGCGCCTGCGTCAGAGCTTCGACCAGGGAGGTTTCGACCTCCGCGTCCGCGAGGAGGAATGCGTCCGTGACGCCGACCTTCGCCGCCAGCGCCTGGCGCAGCATGCTTTCGCCCTCAATCAGGAAGTGCTGGGCTCGGGCGCGGCCGGCCGGGGTGGCGAGGGCGCGGGCGCGCCGCAGGGCCGGATGTTTGACGCCACTAATGGGCTCGAAGGAGGCGATCATGGGTCAAGCTGACCGGCGGTCACTCGCGCAGGGTACGGTTTCGGGCGCGGTCCCGCTCGTACAGCACGAAGCGATCGCGCAGGATGAGGATCACGTGAGCCTGCTCGCCACTCGCACTTACTGTCATCCCGAGCGGCAGCGAGGGATCTCGTTCCGAACCGAGATTCCTCACTTCGTTCGGAATGACATGCCCGTGGAGTGTGAATTCTAAGATAGGCACTTAGCCCGGATTATGCATTGTCAACGTGAGGCGCTCACCCAACGGGTGCGTCATCCCGAGTGGCTAAGCCCGGAGGGCCGCTGGCTAGGCGGCTAGGTCTGCTCTGCAGACCGCCGTGGCGGTGGCGGAGCCACCTAGCCACCTTGGGCCGCCATCCCGGTCTCTGACCTAGGGACACGGCGGTCGCTCCGCGACCTAGCCGCAACGCGAGGGATCCCCTACCGGGTGGCTCTGTCATCCCGAGGCTCTGCCTTCCCGAGGCTCTGCCTTCCCGTTGGGGAGGCAACGCCTTCCCCAGAGGGATTGGGGAGGCAACGCCTTCCCAGAGGGAGTTGCTCGCGGCTGGAATGGTTGCCCTTGGGCATCCCTGGTAGGGGATTCCCGCCTTCGGCGCGCAAGCCCTCCGTAGGCGGGCAAGCCTCGGTCGCGTCGCTTCCTCGGAATGACATCCCCGAAGCCGCACGCATAATCCGGGTTAGGTCTTCGTCGCCGTGGACGGCTGGTCCTTGGAGTCGAGCTTGGTATCCTTCTTGCCGTTGCCGTCGTCGTCCCGGCTGGCTCCCTTGCGGGCGTAATCGGTGGTATAAAACCCCGAGCCCTTGTAGATGACCCCAACCGGGAACACTAGCTTGCGCACCTGCCCGCCGCACTTGCCGCACTTCTTCAGCGGCGGGTCGCTCACCCGCTGCTGCAATTCAGTGCGCTCTCCGCAGCGGTTGCATTCATATTCGTACGTGGGCATGCTCGAGCAGCCTCCTGATTCATCCACGGCGGCACCCCTGGCGCCGCTCAAGGCAGCGCAGCCGAACCGCTGATGTCCGGCTGCGCAACCACTGCAATTATAGCACCCAGCGCCCGCCTTGGCAATCAGCGCCGCGCATTCCCCCGGCGCGGTTCGCGTTGACACCTCGGCGGGTGGCGCCTATAATCCTAGTGCGCGTCGGCAGCGACTTGGCCAGCGGAGTCGAATGGGCCGGCGCATCTGGGCGCCCCTGTGGCCAAGAGGATAAGGCGCAGGCCTCCGGAGCCTGAATCGCAGGTTCGAATCCTGTCAGGGGTACCACCTCCGCGCAGCTACCGCTCTCCCGCCTCGTCAGTCGTGCTCCTGCCGCTTGCGGTCTCCGCCTCCCGACCGCGCGTCGCCTCTGCGCGCACCCGGTGATGCTACTACCCAGGCGCGTGCGGCTGCTGCAATCGCACCTTGGCCGCCGAAACGTCTTCCAGCGCAGTTCCAAGTCTCCAGCCGTCTTTGCGCGCCTGGGGCGCACTGCTCCGCCCGCCACACTGCCAACAGGCAAGCCCTCTCAGCCGGATACGCGTGGTGGCATTCCCCGTGCACATGGAAGAATTGAATGGGAGTGGCGCGTTGATGCAGCGATGGGTCGTTGGGGCGCTGTTGGCGCTGGGGACGGTGTGCGCGGTGTCGCCGGCCAGGGCCGAGGAGACGGCGGATGAGTTCGCCGCCATTGACGCCCACGCGCTGGCGGCTCCGGCGTCGGTCACCGGCGATGTCGCATGGCTTTCCGCCTATCTGGTCGAACCGGCTCGCACCGACCGGGAGAAAGCCCGGGCCATCTTCCGCTGGATCACCCGCAATATCGCCTACGACGTCTCGCTGGAGGCCAGCAGTCGCGATCCGGAAGTCGTGCTCACTCGCCGCAGCGACATCTGCCTGGGCTATGCGGTCCTGTTCAAAGCCCTCGCGGAGGCGGCGGGGATGAAAGCGGAGATCATCTTCGGGCACTCCAGCAAGTTCAGGCCCGGGCTCCCCGACGAATCGGGCCCGTGGGTGAACCACGCCTGGAACGCGGTGGAGGTGGAAGGCCGGTGGCAGTTGGTGGACTGCTCGTGGGGCGCCGGTCATCGTGACCAGCAAGGCGCATTCGCGTGGAAGTTCTGCCCCCACTACTTCCTGACTCCGCCGGAGATCTTTGTCTACGATCACTTCCCGGAAAACCCGAGCTGGCAGTTGCTGGCTTGGCCCATCTCGAAGGACGAGTATCTCCAACGCGTCCGCGTGCGACCAGCGTTCTTCGAGTGCGGCCTGCGGCTGGTGAGCCACGACTCAGCGACCATTGAGACGGATGGCCCCCTGACCGTCACTATCGGCGCTCCTGCGGAAACCGTGTTAGTGGCGGCCCTCTATCGAGACGGACGGGAAGTGGAGGACGGCTACACCTTCACGCAGCGGGAGGCGGAAAGCTTCGTCATTCACGCACGGTTTCCGTCCGCAGGCGCCTATGTTCTGCGGGTCTTCGCGCGCCGGCAAGACGACCCCGGCGATGACTACGCATGGGCATTGGACTACACCGTCCAAGCCCGCTCTGGCAGCGCAAGCGACGGCGGGTTTCCCAAAGCCTACGGCTCCTTCCTGACGCGCAGCTGCCGGCTTGAGCAGGCGCTTTCACAGACGCTTCCGGCAGGCAACGCGGTTGAGTTTTCGCTCACCGTTCCCAGGGCCGAGGAAGTAGTGGTCGCGAGCGGCGGCTCGTTTTCGCGTCTGCCCGCCGAGGGGGCGCGCTTCACCGGCAAGGTAGCGGTGTCGCCCGGGCCGGTGCTGGTCTTTGCCAGATTCGCCGGGCAGCCTCTATACGAAGGCCTCTTGCAGTACACCGCGCGCTGAGGGAGACCCGCCCGCCGGCAGGGTGGCGGGTCTGATCTACCCACCGGGCCAGCGCGCGGTACCGCCAGCTCCTTCATGCGCCTGCGGCGCGTTGACCCGGTCCGCCCCGCGTGCTAGAATCGCCGCCGACATGAGGCGCGCCGAACCCGCATCTCCGCGTCACCCGGTTGCACCCATGCGCGCAAGTCGCTTCACCCCGGAGGGTGTCATGGTGAGGCTGCTGGCGACGCTGCTGGCGATGCTCGGTCTGACGGCAGTGTTGGGCTTCCGCGGCGGCGGCGTGGCGGGCGCAGACGCCGTGCCCCGCTTCGAGCCTGCGGGTTTGCCCGCCGGCAGGGTGGCGGGATCGAAGCCGCCTGGCCGGTGGCTGCCCACCGTCGGCCACGGCAACGGCCACTGGGAGCTCAGCGTCGGCGCGCGCGTCTGGGACGATCACTTCACCCCCCGCAACCTCATCGCCGAAGGGGAAGTGGACCTCGGCCCCGGTCTGCGCGCGCACCTGCTCGCCCGCCACAACCGTGAGCTGGACCGCCTCGACGGCTGGGCGCCCAACCTCGATGAGGCCTACATCGAGGGCTATGGCTTCTACACCCGACCCCACTCCGCGCTCGCCGCGAGTCTGCGCATCGGCAAGGTGCGCTATCTGCGCTTCCCCTATCCCGACGCCATCGCCGTTTTCGACCAGGTGCCGGGGGTGGCGGACTTGCAGGGGCGTTTTCGCACCGGCTACAGCGGGGCCGTGCTCGCGCTCGAATACGCGCACGACCGCGGTCTGGGCGCGCATTTCACCGGCATCGCCTGGGGCTTCGACGGGTGCCGTCCCAACGGCGCCGCTAATGCCATCGAGGACTACGCGTTCTACCGGCGCGACCTTGGCGACCTGCGCTTCGAGGCGCGGGCGGGAGGGATCGCCTCTCGCCAGGCGCCCCTGGGTGGCCCGGCGCGCGAGGGCTGCGATATCTACCTGGGCCTGACCCACGCCGGCTACACCGCGGGCGCGCTCTACGAGAAACGCCGGGGCGAACCGGCCTACACCGGCGTCATGATCGCCTTCCCCAGCGACACCATCACCCGCACCCTGGGCCGGGTCGGCTTCGACTACACCCGCACCCCCGAGGGGCTGGCGGTGCAGGCGCCTGTTGCTCGCGGGCGCTTTGGGTTCGCCCGCTGCGCGGAGCCGGCCGCATCCGCCGAACCGGTGGGCGAGGTGGTGGCGGTGAGAACGCGCACCTACTGGCAAGCGGGGCTCCAGCGCAACTTCTACGAGCACCGCATCTCTGCCCGCGGCGAAACCGCTGATCCCCGGCTCGTCGTGACCGTCGAGGAGCACCCCTACTACCTGTGGGCGGAGGCGCTGGTCAGCCCCCACACCAGCCTCGACGCACAGTGGTTCCACGACCGCCAGGGGCCGGCCCACAACTCGCGCCTGGTGATCTATCGCTTCTACCGGCCGGGGCGGTAGGGAGGCGCTTCCCGGTGGTGCGACCTTGCGCGCTCGACATCGAGGCGCTACAGCACTCGGCGGGCGATGACCTCGAAAATGAGGGTGGCGCCGGGTGGAATGCTGGGCGTGCCCCGGTCCCCATATCCGAGCTCGGCGGGGATGATCAGCTTGCGGATGCCTCCCGCCTTCATGCCGACCAGCCCCTCGTCCCAGCCTTTGATCACGTTGCCGGCGCCGACCTTGAAGCTGAAGGACTCTCGGCGCTGAAGGGAGCTATCGAACACGAAGCCGGTCACCAGCCATCCGGTGTAGTCCACATCAACTACGCTGCCCTTCTGGACCTGCTTGCCGCTGCCCTCGACCACTTCAATGTACTGCAGGCCCGAGCTGGTGGTCACCAGCGGCTGTTCGGTCCCGGTGCCGAGCTTGCGCGCCTGTTCGACGGCCTTGGCCTTGTCGGCGAGGCCCGACCCGGGCCCGGTCCCGGCTGGCGCTGGGGTGGCGGTGCGGCGCACGGGCGGCGAGGCTTGCTCGCCCTTCGGTTTTCCGCATCCGGGCGCAAGCACCGTTACCACTAGCGCGCCGATGAACGAGCAGCGGATCAACCACACGAGGGACATGTTAAGCACCTCCTGGGACGTACCTGGCAGTCGGCGGCACAGCGCGCTGCCGCCGACTGCCAGGATGATAGCATAGCCGCCGGGCAGGCGACAAGCGGGGCCCGATCATGCCACGGCGGGGCATCGCGAGGGCGGGGAATGTCCATTGGTCGGGGTCGTCCGCGCGGCAGGTGCCAGGGGCGCGGCCATTGAATGATACCCCCGACGGCGAGTGTGCACAGGCGGCGCTGACCAGGCGAGGCAGCGCACTCCGGGGGAGGGAACGAAGTCCCATGCCAGCCAAGATGCGAGTCGGTTTCGTCGGCGCCGGCGGAATGGCGCGGGCCCATGCCGAGGCGCTGAGCAAGCTGCGTGACGTGAGCGTGGCGGCGTTCTGCGATGCCGACCCCGTGCGCACCGGCGCCGTCGCCGAGCACTACCGCGCGCCCATCTTCAAATCGGCGCGGGAGATGCTGGAGCGCGTCGAGCTCGACGCCGCCTACGTGTGCCTGCCGCCGTTCGCCCATGGCGCCGAGTTCGAACTGATCGAACGCGGCCTTCCCTTCTTCGTCGAGAAGCCGATCAATCTCGATCTCGCCCAGGCCCGGGAGATCGCGGCGGGGGCGGAAGCCAAGCACCTCATCACCTGCGCCGGCTACATGAATCGCTACCGCCGCGGCGTGCTCACGGTGCGGCGGCTGCTGGAGCGGGATCCCCCGGTCCTCGTCACCGGCGGCTGGATCGGCGGCGTCCCCCGCCCGCGCCCGGACATCGGCATCTGGACCTGGTGGGTGCAGAAACGCAAGAGCGGCGGCCAGTTCCTGGAGCAAGTGACGCACACGGTGGACCTGGCACGGTTCCTGTGCGGCGACGCGGTGGAGGTACATGCCTACGGGGCGACCGGCTTCAATACCGGCACGCCCGACACCTATGATATCGAGGACGCGAGCGTCGTCAACATCAAGTTCGCGGGGGGCGCGATCGCCAACCTGTGGGCGTCGTGCTCGTCGAATGCGGCGGGCGGGGTGTCGCTCAACGTGTACGCCAACGACGTGGCGGCGCAGTTCACGGGCTGGGAGCACACGGTGCGCGTGATGCGCGTGGGCAAGGACACGGTCGAGATCAAGGGCGAGGGAGATATCTTTGCGGCCGAGGACATGGCCTTCATCAAAGCCGTGCGCGGCGGCAACCCCGCCGGCATCATGTCGCCCTACGGTGACGCGGTCAAGACCCTCGCCGTCACCGTCGCCGCCAACCGATCGCTGAAACGGGGCAAGCCGGTTGCGGTGGATTGAGGCGCGGGCGGGGGGATCGGCGGCGCCCCGAGCCGGGGCTGGTGAAGCAGCGCCCTTGTGCGCAAGAGCGCACACGGGTGGCACGGCGAGCGTGCGTAGGCGCGAAAACGCCGCCCCCCACAAGAGGGAACGGCGGCAGCCCGCCGAACTCTAGTCTGCACGGGCGGCCCCTCCGCCCGTTCATCGTCCAAGCGCCGCGCAGGCTATACCAATGGCCGACTCCCGGGCAGCCCATAGCGTAGACGATATACGGGAGCGGACGAACATCGTCGAGATCATCGCGCCGCATGTCCGGCTCCGCAAACAAGGCAAGCGCCTGGCCGGCTTGTGCCCTTTTCACCCGGACCAGGCGCCGTCGTTCACGGTTGATGCGGACAAGGGGCTGTGGCACTGCTTCGGGTGCGGCGCCGGGGGGAATGTCTTTCATTTCTTGATGCGCGCGGAGAATCTCACTTTCCCCGAGGCGGCGCAGCGCCTGGCGCAGCGGCTGGGGGTGGAGCTCAAGGGTCACCGCGAGAGCGACCGCGCCCGCGGGATCAGGGACCTCTTGGAGCGGATCAACGCGGATACGGCTGAGTTCTTCCGCCGGCGGCTCGAGGAGAGCCCGCACGCGCTCGAGTACCTGCGGAAGCGCGGGATTACGGATGACTTGATCGCCCGCTTTGGGATCGGCTGGGCGCCGCCCGAATGGGACCGTCTGTACCGTCACCTGCGCCAAATGGGCTGCCGGGATGCCGATGTGGAGAAGGCCGGCCTGTGCGTAGCGCGGCCGCGCGGGGACGGCTGCTACGATCGCTTCCGCGGGCGGGTGATGTTCCCGATCCTAGACGGTCAGGAGCGTATCGTCGGCTTTGGCGGGCGCCTGCTCGAGGGCGACGAGGCCAAGTACATCAACTCGCCCGAGACGGCGCTGTTCCGCAAGGGGCGGACGCTCTATGGCTTCCCCCAGGCGCGCAAGGCCATGGGCGAGCGCGAGCGAGCGATCGTGGTCGAGGGGTATTTCGACGCCATCGCCTGCCACGCCGCGGGGTATGCGGAAACGGTGGCGACGTTGGGCACGGCGCTGACGGCCGAACACCTGGAGCTGCTGCGCCGTCATACCGGGCGGGTGTACGCGGCGTTTGACAGCGACTCGGCCGGGATGAAGGCGATGCTGCGCAGCCACGAGCTGTTCGAGGCGGCGCGGCTGGAGGTGCGAGTGGTGCGCCTGCCAGAGGACCAGGACCCCGATTCCTTCCTGGCCGAGGGCGGTGCTGAGGCCTTCGCCCGGGAACTGGAGCAGGCGCTGGCGGCCGTGGATTATCGCCTGGCGGTGATTGCGGAGAGCCACCCGGACACCGAGGAGGGACGCCTGGGGGTGATGCAGGAGGCGGTACAGGTGCTGGCGAGGGTGAGGGACGCGGTGGCGCAGGCGCACTACGTGCGGCGGCTGGCGGAGCGGTGCTGCCAGCCGAATCTCGAGCGTGTCAAGTTGATGGAGCAGGCGATGCACCGCGAACTGCGAAAGCTCACCTCCGGGGCCAGGTCCCCGGACCCTCCGGCGGCGGCTCCGCTGGGCGCGCCGACGCGCGTCGAGCGCCAGGTGCTGGCGGCGATGCTGCACAGCGAGGCCGCCGGCAGGTGGCTGGCAGCGGAGGTGTCGGGGTCCGATTTCGGCGACGGCCTCCACCGCCAGATCTTCGAACTGATGAAGGAGAGAATCGAGATCGCGGGCGCTCCGGACATCGAGGCCATGCTCGCGCAGGAGCAGCGGGAAGAAGCG
>Ga0307378_10005544_pt1 | contig 17561 bp, 6 predicted proteins | sample UN1MG_FD_202238 | JGI IMG/M metagenome (GOLD analysis project Ga0307378, IMG submission 202238) | Soil microbial communities from Risofladan, Vaasa, Finland - UN-1 | ecosystem: Environmental > Terrestrial > Soil > Coastal area > Acid sulfate soil | place: Finland: Risofladan, Vaasa | collected... | reverse complement strand
ACTGAAATTTTTGGATCATCACATCCAGAAAAAATTTCACTTAAATCCCATGCGATTTCTTTTTCACTCATTATTATCAAATTTCATTTTTATTTGAAAATTACCCGTTAACTATTTTGTATGTGATTATTCTTTTTAAGGGTATATATATATTTCAGAGAAAAAATAACTAACAAAGTGTTTTTATAAAAAAGAATGAAAAAACCAATCAAATTACAAATATAATAGAAAATAATAAGACAAGATTACACTAAAAAGAGCAGTTTTCCGAGAAAGCTTACAAGATCGATAACTTTTATTTTATTTTTTAATTCTCTATTTTCATTTAGATAACAATTTAAATGGGCAATACATTTAGGGCATGCGGTAATAAGGTATTCTGCTCCAGTTTCGAGTGCTTGTAATACTTTTTTCTCCTGTAATTTTTTTGAATCTTGATTGCAGGAAAGATATGCAGAGACACCACAACAATCTGCATCTTGCTTATTATCTTCCATTTCTATTAATTCTACAGATGGGATAAGCTTCAACACCTCACGTGGGGCATCAAAAACATTACTCATTCTCCCTAGCCTACATGGGTCATGGTAAGTCACTTTAATTTTGTCAAAAGCAGGAAATGTTATACTTTCTAATAGATTTTCATTAAGAATATATTCACTAATGTGATAAATATCAAAATCAAACTCATCATTACCTTCAAATAGTTTTTTATACTCATTTTTCCATGTATAATATCCTTCAGCGCAACTAAAGATTAGAGTTTTGACTCCTGCATCTTTAAATAATTTTACATTATATTCCGCTAATTTTTTAAATGTCTCTACATCTCCCTGCCAAAGACTATCATGTCCACAACATTTTTCTTGTGGTAAAACAACTGGAGTAATCTTATTTTGATTTAAAATTCCAATTACACTTTTAGGGATCTGATAATATTTAGGTGCATTTATTGAAGGCCAAATATCTTGATTCCCATAATCACATATCATAACACCTGCATCGTCCAATGCTTTTTCAAAATCCTCTGGTATTTGGTCTGAATTACAGCAACAATTACAGTTCAAACATCGATTAGCTTCTTTCTTTGCTTGTTCTTCAGTGAATCCTAATTCTATTTCATCAAAACAGACCAATCTCTCAGAACCAGGCATAAAATTCATGTCTTGACATGTTTGAGTTTGAATATATTTTTTAGGTATTGTAGACCGCTTAAGATCATTCTTTCTTATTCTCCCTTCCTTTAAGTCAAATCCGCGGAGATAACTATTAATCGAATAAGCAGCTTCTCTACCATCTCCAATAGCATCAACAGCACACATTAAAGAATTATATATTATATCGCCACCAGCAAAAACTCCTGGAATTCCTGTTTCATAAGTTAAGTCATCAACTACGATTTTTCCTCTTTCAATATCTAATTTATTATCCGTAGCAGCATTAATGGGTTCTGGATCAAGCCCTTGACCAATAGCTATGACAATATAGTCAGCTACTATTTTAAACTCTGAACCTTCAATTTTACTTAATGGTCTTCTTCCTGTTTTAGGGTCGAGATCTCCCCATTTTATTTTATAACAATTTAAGGCCAATTTACCATCAGATTCTTGAGTGATGTTTACGGTTGAAGTCTCAAAATGATATTCCATTACTTCAAGTTCAGCTTCATGCAAATCTTTAAGAATATTCTTTAGAGCTTCTTCAGTTAAAATATCAACGAGATCAACTTTGGTCGCTCCTAACCGAAGTGCTGTTTCACCAACATCTACAGCAACGGCACCACCTCCTATAATTCCAAAAGTTTTTCCTTTAAATTCTTCTGGATTTTCTGAACACTTATATTTTCGGTCTAAAAGAAAATCAAGTGCCACAAGGACATTTGGTAAATTCTCACCTTCAAGTCTGAGAGTTTTTGGCACATATAAACCTACAGCTATAAAGATTGCCTTATAACCCTGTTTCCATATATCTTCTATAGTAAAATCTAGGCCGAATTCTTTATTTAAAACAATTTCTACTCCCATATTTTTTATAAACTCTACATCATGGTCAAGTGCCTCGTCAGAAAGTCTATATTGTGGGACACCATATCTTACTACTCCCCCAGTTTTATTGCCTTTCTCGAAGATTGTCGGTTTATAACCCATTCTTGCAAGAAAGTATGCGGCTGATAATCCACCAGGTCCAGCTCCAATAATAGCCACTTTTTCTTTTGTCTGTGGTACTGGTTTTATTTTACTTTGATTAGGATGTTCAGCTTCCCAGTCAGAAACAAACCGCTTAAGTTCACGGATAGCGACAGGATCATCAAAATGTTGACGGTTACAATTTAATGCACATTGAGCTGTACAAATTCTTCCACATAAATATGGTAGTGGATTTGTTTCTCTTATTAAATCAATAGCTTCTTGATACTTACCTTCTGCTATTAGAGATACATAACCTTGAACATCAACCCCTGCAGGACACCCTACCACACATGGAGCCGCTCCAGTTAAAAAGGGAACACATCCCATAAAGTAGCCAATTTCTCCTTTATCAGTCGTTTTTAAACCCGTTCTATCAAGGAAACCTATTTTATTAGTAAATTTAATTTTTTCTTCAGCCATTAATTTTGGTAAACTTGAATATACCCTCTCATGATTACAACTTATTAACCCCTCTTGTAATGGTTCATACTCCGAAGCAAGAGAACGAAGGTCCTTAATAATTTGGTTGAAATTTACTCCAGTATTCTCTTTTGTCATTGGACAGTAAATGGAACATAACCCGCATGTAAGACATTTCCATATATCATTATTTTTTAAAGCTTCTTCTGGCGTTGAAAATGTTAAATCATTTATTAGGCTACGTGGGTAAAATATGTTGAGAAAAGCAGTTGGGCATACATTATTACAACGATTACAATTATAGCAATAGTTAGCAGCAGAGTTTACTTTTTTAAGCAACTCTATTGAAGTTGTTCCCTTGATTTTATCATGAGCTACTTTATCGTCAGATTCAGTCATTATAAGTTAAGAATATTAGGTTTTTTATAGTTAATTAAAAAGGTTGTTTCAATTTGAATATAATTGTTATAAAAAATTAAAATAGTAATCCTTTAGCAATGCCTCGAAGGCATACAAATCCTTAAGCAGTAACTACAATAATTATTATCTAAAATACTTTGAATACATTTCGATCGATCTATATGTGTGATTACACCATTTCCTTTTTCAATCGGGGTTTCATATACAGAACCTCCTTTACATTCCCTCACACATGCACCACATTTTTCACAGAAATCTTTTAACTCATTAAAATCTCTTTCTTTTGTTTTAGGAATTTCTGCATCAGTAGTAATTATACTCCACCTTTGTCGAGGTCCAAATTCAGGTGATAAAATTAATCCATTTCTGCCCATAATACCTAAATTTGCTGTGGTAACATGAGGGCCATATAGAAGTTTTCCTCCAAAAGGATGATGAGCTTCACTTTTATAACCTAGGTGTTTCATGTATTCTGCTAATTCAATCGTGACATCACCTAAAACTTTATAGACTCGAAATAATTCTATCTCACATATAGCTCCGGGAGCCTCCTTGATTTTATCCCATTTCATTTCCATACCGAGGATAATAGCATTTTTACCATACACTTTTAAATCTTTAAAAACATAATTTTCATTCACAGGTGTGTATCCTATGAGATCTACGTCGAGTTCTTTAGCTTTATTTTCAAAATTCTCCCAAAAATCGGATGGAACATCTGTTTTTTTATTATTTTCATTTCCATATTTTGTTTTCCTGGCTAGGTTGAAACCTTTAAAAGTTCCTCTAAGATACTTACTAAATAGTTTCGCAGTTTCTCGATCTAAGACTTCTGCTGACCCTAAACTCATGCTAAATAATTCTTTAGGAACAATAAAAACAAGATTTTCATTTTTACCTATATAAGTAGGTTCAATCCCTGCATCTGACATTTAATATCACTTTTTATTCAAAACTTTAAAATTTTTACTTGTCTTCATATTAAATCCAATATAAAGATAATGGTTTTTAAGATAAATCCTCTTACGTATCGCTGCCTTTTCTGCACTAAAATAATCCTTGGAAAGTGTTCCTCAAATAAACGATAATTCACATTGATCTGTGTGACTTGAACTCCAATAATAAAGGTCAGGAAAAAATCTCTTAAATAGGAGTAGTTACGACATAATATATTAATTAAATTATGGTAATAAAATGAAAAAAAACAAATTTAAAATTAAGATTTCGTAAAGAAATTCGTCATAGCAATCATATCCAAAGTACTTATCTTTGAAAAATAATATCACTTGATCAGGAGTCATACACCAGAGTATGTCAGTAAAATTTAATATTTTTAAGAAGTTGGATATAAAAGTTAGATATAATTTAAAACAGGATTATTATCTAGCTAACCATTAATTTATAATATTAGGTGTTATCTCTTTTTTTCAATTTTTTTACTATCAAAAAGCTAATCATTATAATTGCTGGGATACTAAAACCTAAAGTTAACCTCAAGATTACTCTGCCTATAAAAAATTTTGGTAATGGTGTAGTTGTGGCATGAAATGGTAAATCTGAAGGATAATGGTCATATGATTTTGCAGAACCATCGATATTATATGAAATAAGACCCCACCAGTCCGACCAATAATTTCCTTCTAGTAAAGTTTGATTATACCAGACATTGTTTAAACCATCGTCTTTCGCTTGGCTTTTGCCTTCAAGGTGATTTTTTACAAAAGAATTATGATATATGGTATTATAATTACTTTCTATTACTATACTATACCCGTTGGTACCCTCAATCAGGTTATGTATAATTGAGCAATGATCTGGGTAATATGGGCCAGTAGTAATTGTCATTAGAATACCAAAATTATTATTTACGATTAAATTGTCTTTTATTAAAAAATGTCCTCCTGAATTTGCTAACCAAATCACTTCATAGTTGTTGGTAAAATTGTTTTCAAGAATTCGTGAATATGGTGATCTATATTCAACTCTGATACAACATATATTATCGAATAATGTGTTATTTGCTATTAACGCAAGAGGAGAATCATTGAACTCTATAGCATGATAACAATTATAAATTATATTTTTTAAGATCTTAATGTAAGGTGATTTACCAACGAATATTCCAAAATAATTGTCTGAAGTACAAGTATTATTTGTTATTGTTATAGTATTTTCAGTTGTATTATAAATTTCTATTGCTCGATAATGAGCATAAATGAAACAATTTTGGATTAAGACATATGTGGTGGTATTTTCTAAATAAATACCATAATCTTTAGTGGTTGAGATAGAAAGATTTTCTATGCGGTAAGGGTCGTTTTCGCTTCCCGAACCTGGGAAACTATAATTATTCAAATCTTGGTCTGAATTTATATATATAACGCAATTATTAGAATCTATTGAATATAACGTGTTTAAATTAGTATCTTTTAAGCTATTTGGAATAAAATGCTCTTTTGATTGCGGAAAAATTACAGAATTAGCAAAACAAAATATAAAAAAGAATAAACCTACAATTAGTAAATGTGATTTAAATTTTTGAAATTGGATCAATTCTTTAAAAGGATTGTTTTAAAGAAGTAATAACAAATAGAATATTTAAAAGTTCCTCCAAAGTTTTATGTATCTTTCATTATTGCTCTAGTTTTCCGCTCTAATACTTTTACCGGATTTAAACTCAAATTAAAGAGCTTTTTGGGAATAATAAAAACCAAGCTTTCATTTTTTTTATAATTATTTGTTCAATCCTACGTATAATATTTATTGTCACTTTTTCTTCAAAACCCTAAAATTTTTACTTGTTTTTATTTCAAATACAATATAAAGATACTCATTTTAAAGATAACTTCAAATTATAATAATTTCTTTTAAAGAAAAGAATAATAATCATTAGTTTCTTGGGTTAATAATCATTACTTTTTCTTCTTAACAACACCAAAAATTCGGCGCCAATCTTTTAGTAATGGAAGTCTTGTTGTTGCTTCTTCAATCCATGGAAGAGCTCCCTCCTTTCCCATATCTTCAATCAGAATTTCTTTTGATTCAATAAATTTCTCGTAAACTTCACGTTGTTTTTGTTCCCAATTCATTATTTCCCTATAAATAATAATTTCAAAACCTGCTTCTTGAAGAATTGGTCGGTAATCGGTGATTGTTGTTGGTGTTTCCCAAGCTGTAAATACAAATGACGCATCTGAACGAAGAATTCTTAAAATTTCATTGATACCTTGTACTTTATCTTGTACATACGTAAAAGCATCAATACTGATTGCCGCATCAAAAAAATTATTTGGAAAAGTTGTCGAACATACATTCATTACATAGAATTCCACTTTACTTTTTAATCCAAATTCTAATATCCGTTTCTTTGCCAATTCAATAGCAACTACTGAGAGATCTATACCAACATAATTTGCACCGATTTCACGTGCTATCCACAATCCTGGTCCTGCTTTTCCACATCCAATATCAAGAAAGGTTTCTCCAGATTTAATATTAAGATATTTGACAACATTCCGCAAATCAGTCATTGTAACAAAACTATCAATGTCCAAATCCTCTGGATAGTCATTCCTATAAATCTCTTGGTAAATCTCTTGTATAACTTTACTTTTTTTTTGTTTATACCAAAAATTAGCTTTTTCTTTCTGTTTTAAGATCTCAAGGTTCTTTTCTTTCAATCTATTCTACCTTAAAGAACTCCTTTAATTATAAAATACGAAAATTTTTACTTTTATTTATATTAGATACAATGTAAAGCTAATGGTTTTAAAGATAAATCCTCTTACCCATGGTTGTCCTTTCTGTGGAAAAGAATTAGAATCAAGATTTTCTAAATGTTTTAATATATATTGTCAAGGACAAAAGTTTAATGTAGGAAATCTAGTTATATATAGGTTAAATCCAGACTTAGGGATTGGCCGTATAATAAAAAAATTAGAAATTCCCTCTTCAAAATCCTTAGACAAAGAGGATACTTATTTTATAACTAAATTCAAAGTCTTATTTAGTAATAACATAATAAAAATAATCCATCCGATTGACCTTATCCACTATATTTTTGAGGTTAACGATAAAATTGTAACTAAGCAAGGAATTGGCTATATTAATACAAAAGATTTTCTAATCAAAGATGGAATAATTTCTTACGAGTTCTTGATGGAGAATGGTAAAAGATCCCAAATTTTTGAAAATGAAATTTATTCTAAATATGAAACTCCTATAAAAAATTTGATTTCACAGCAGCTAGTTGATCCTCCTCAGAATTTCTTGATTAAATATTGGGCAAATTTATTCTATTCCTACTATAAATCGTATCAAATAAAATGTATTACAAATTCGCGTTTAACTTTAATGCCACATCAGATAAATGTCACACATAGATTATCTGAAGAACATTTTCCAAGGATTATCTTAGCCGATGAAGTTGGTCTTGGAAAAACAATAGAAGCGGGTATTTATATCAAGGAAATGATGGCTAGAGATCTAGCAGAACGTATCTTAATTATTGTTCCTGCTTCCTTAGTTAAACAATGGCAATTTGAGATGGATAATAAGTTTAATATAAAATTTACTATCTATGATGGAAAAAAGATTAAAGAATTAAAAGGAAAAGGGAGTTATAGACATCCAGAAATTCTGCAAAACCCTTTCTATTATGATAATTTAATAATTTGTTCACTTCAATTTGCACGAAATAGAAAATATATTGAATTACTTTCAAATATATCATGGGATATTGTAATTTTTGACGAAGCACATCATTTAAGAAGATATTTAATCAATGCAACAACTGGTAATTATCGAGAAACTCTTAATTATGAATTAGCGAGAAATCTAAGTGCAAAATCAGAAAGTATATTATTATTGACCGCTACTCCTCTACAACTTCATTCTTTTGAATTATTCTCTTTAATTGAATTAATTCATCCAGAAATCTTCGAAAACTTTAGTGACTTTGAACATTTCCGTAAGAACATGCCATTCATAAATTTATTAACTACAAACTTGAATAATATTGAGAAATTAAACAGTTTTGAAGTAAAAAACACAATAAAACTTCTGAAAGACCTTAGATATGTAGAAAAAAACAAAAATATTAATGAAATTCTTTCAAAACTCAAAGATGACTCTTTTAAATTGAATTTATTGAGAAAAATTGCAGAAGATCACACATTATCAAAATTCTTAATTAGAAACCGCAAGAAAAACGTGTTTACTGAAGATGTGCTCAATAGAAGAATTGTAAACACAATTATGGTGAATCCGACTAGAGAAGAATTAGACGTGTATAATGAAATTCGTCTCTATTTAGCAAAAATATATAATTCTTCAGTAAGTAAAGAAAATGTCGGGATTGGATTTGTAATTACCACCTTACAAAAATTATTAACTAGTTCGAAATATGCATTTCTGAAGAGTCTTGAACGAAGACTAGACCAGATTGATAGATATAAAGATATATTTCTTGATACTGATATCATAAAAGAAGGAAATCCTGAATATTATGAATCAGAATTAGAAGAAGAATTATTAGATGTTGATGATATCTTTGAAGGTAAAGCAGAGAAGGAAAAAAAGAATGACGAGATAAACCTTCTTAATCAAGAAAAAATATTAAAAGAATTTTATAGCAATTTAAAGGCATTACCTTATGATTCAAAATCAGATAAATTATTGGAATTATTAAATAATATTTACATTCAAAATCCAAATGAAAAAATAATAATTTTTACCCAGTTTGTTGATACCTTAAATCATTTAAAATACCTAATAGAGAATCTTAACCATCAGCTTAGTGTAGAATTGTTTTTTGGAGGATTAGATAATATACAAAAAGATGAGGCTGTTGAGAGATTTAAGAATAGCAAGGAGTTTTCTATTTTAATATCTACTGAAATTGGTGGTGAGGGTCGAAATTTCCAATTTTGCCGTGTTCTTATTAATTATGATCTTCCTTGGAACCCTATGAAACTTGAACAAAGAATTGGTAGGCTAGATCGAATTGGACAAGAATCTCAAGAAATTTATATCTACAATTTCTTTATGGAAGGAACAGTCGAAACGGATGTAATTCATGCATTAATAAAAAGAATTAATCTCTTTGAAGAATCTATTGGAATTTTAGAACCTATTATCGGGAGAATTGAACAGGACTTTAAAAGCATAATTTTTGCAGAAGAAGATGGCAAAAAACGAAAAAGATTAAATGAATTTTATCGAACTCTTGATGATGAAATAAGAAAGGCAAAAGAAATTGAGATGCAGTTAGATGATTTAATGATCGATAAAAGGTCTTTTCAAATGGAGGGGCTTGTGAGTTCATTAGCGTCATGTATAGAAGTAAAACTTTCTCATAATGAATTATATTTGTTGATGAAACGTTTTTTTAATCTCTATGATAAAAAATATGGAAACTTAGAGGATTTTCATTATGAATTGGGAGAAATTTCACCAGCTTTTTCTTTTCAATCAATATTCAAATTAAACGATAATCTGTTAAAAAATCTTAATTATAAACTTCAAGATGAATATAAAGGAACTTTTAATTTAGAACTTGCTAGCAAAAGAGAGGAAATAGATTTTTTTGCATTGGGGCATCCCTTAATAAATAGCATTTTAGATTATATTATACATGATGAATTTCAAGGAAGTTTAACTGTTTTAAATCTAAATGAGAATGAATTAAAGAAATTTTATTATACAGAATTAATTCCAGAAAACGAGCTGTATCTTTTTATTTTCTCAGTTAAATTTCAGGGTTATATTATTGAAAATCAAATTCTTACGACCATTGTAGATAGAAATGGAAATGAAATTGAAAATTTAGCTGATATGATATTAGATATCAATATGTTCAATAAAATAATTAACTTCAATCGAACTGAAAATAAAATTACTATAGATTATAATTTTATTAGTAATATTCAACAGAAAGCTAAAAAAATCATTAAATTAAAAACTACAAGCTGGAAAAGAGAGATAAAAATCCTAAATGATAAGATTTTTAATCAAGAAAAGAAGAAAAAAGACAAGATATATTCTCATAAAAAAAGAAATTTGAATCTTAAATTAGAATCATTAAATAGGACATTAGAGAAAAATGAAAATAGACGTCCTAGTCCGCGACAACTTCAAAATATTGAAAAAATAACTGAATCAAAAAAAAAGCAAGAACGTTTAGAAAATATTAAAAAATTGGAGGAAGAAATTAAATTTCTTAAGAGAGATATACAGTCAATAGGCAAAAAATTAGATGACTTAGCATTTGAATATGAAGATTTAAGAAATGAAATGAATAGAAGGAATTTAGCAAAATTTTACACTAATCTATTATCATTTGCATTACTAAGATTTGTTGATTAATGAGAAATACTTTTAAATAGTTTTAAATACTTATAAATTATTTTATAAACTGAAATTCATTAATATGGTAATTTAATTGATTTTAAGAGAAAAAAAAGTAAAGAGAATATTCTCTATCACGCTTTTAATGATTACCATTTTTTTATCCAACTTTCAGATCTTAAATAATACTTACAAAATTCAAGATGACAAAATAAATAACATTTTTAATGAACATCTATTAGATGATCCTCCATTAAGTTCTAATTTTGATATGGATGATAGCACTAAAGGCTCTGGCGTAAATCAAAGTGTCAGAATTTATGTAAATAATCAATCAGAGTCATTGAATAAAGAAGGTTTTTTTGAAATTTCCTCAGTCCCTTCAAAAGATATGTTTCTTGTGAATGGGGATTTTAATTTCACGTTTCAAAATAACTTTACGACAGATTACATTATAGAAAATAATGATGCTATTTATGCAGAAGATTTTATTTCTTTTAATTATAATACAGGTTATTCTGGTATTACTTTTACAAATGGTAGCGTAATGAGTGGGTATTTCGATTATTTAACAGATAATAATAATGCTACATATATTATGGTCAATGCTACTAATGGAGTACTAAATTTTACCATATCGGCTAATTTCACAGACACACTTTATACTTCTGGAGTTATTAACGGAAATATCGAATTTAACCGTTCTCACATTTTAAGTTTAATTTCTTCATTAACTTTTACTCTTTATGATGATGCTAATCTAACCGTAAGATTGAAAGATTCTTATCAATCTATTTGGAATGATTTAATATCTACTTTGCCTATCAACAGTAGTCTAGGTCGTCAAAAATTAAAAGAACATATAATTAATGAAAATTTAAACTTAATTGATCTATCAAATATATGTGAGATACAGTTTATATTTGAAAGATGGGATAAAACTTCATTTAACGCAAGGTTATTCGAATATGATTTGCGAGCAACCTATGCTTTCGATCTCCCAATAACTAATCAATCATATGTTGCTTTAGAGTTTGACTTAAAAGGGCTAAATTCGACGGTAAATGGTTTCTATGCGTGGATAAGAACGTTAGATCTTGCCAAGGCATCAACTTCAAAACTAAATATTACATTATATCGTGCTAATAGGACCATTGTAAGGACAGATGCTAATTTAAGAAATATAGATTTGGGTATTAATTACAATGAAATGATAGATACTAAATTAATTGACTATTTAGAAGACAAATTAACTTATTTCCAATTTAATATAATCAACACTAGAAATCTAAACCTTTATAATTATTTCATTGTGATAAAATCGACAAATTCTGATGAAGTCTACAGTTTAGTTACCCTCCCTTGGTTTGATTACGGAGATGCGAAAACTGAGCATCAATTAAAAACAACATCAAATGACGGAAATAATTGGATAAATGCTAAAAAAGTGATTCAAACTACGGCTTTACCATATACTTCTGGACAACTAGACGCTAGCTCTTTTATGTTGAATGTAACAAGAGGATATATGCCATCGGATTTCATTGTAAATGATAATCAAACATTAAGGATTCAGAATATGGCACTAGAAAATGTAATAATTAATTCGTATCCATATAATGAGAGTTCATTCTTAACGTGGGGCTTGGGTCGATGGACTTATAATTTTTCAACCCCTATTGAAGATGATTTGTCCAACAAATTCCGAGTGGATCTTACATGGAATAGCAGTGTTACAAAGGGATTTAAATTTAATCTTATTTATTCTGTAAATGCTTATTGGATTGAAAATGCTTTAGCTACTTATAGTGCTAATTATGATGAAGATCCTAAATGGACCTTTGAATATAATTTAAATAAAACTCTACAAGATTTTGATAAATGGAGTTATTTGGAATTTTGGTATATTTATCCAAATTATTTTACTGCTTATTGTTTAACAGATCCTAATAATCAACAAATACTTAATCAGACCAGTGGACAGAGTGATTTAAGTGAAGATTCAAGTAAATTTAAGATAATTGTCCCAAATCATCTTACTAGTTTAGATGGGATTTACACTCTAAATTTAACAAGTTTCAATTTTATAAATAGCATGCATAGTTTTATTAATAACAATACCAATCTATTGGAGACATTTGGTTTTATGTATGGAGATAATATTTCAGTGAGTCTAGGGATACAAGATCCGAATTTAAAGGCACCTATTAGTGGATCTGCTAACGTTTCTCTTTTTTATCCTAATGGTTCTAAATATTTGAATGCTGAACTTACTTCTTCTACTGGAATTATTGAAGATTCAATGTTATTGTATGATTTCAATAATCAAACGATTATAAATTTAACACCCACAGTTACTGTTTTTGGGGAATATCACTTAGGTTTCTTTTGGTTTAATGGATCAGCAATAGGTTGTAAAAAACTAAATATTTTTATAGTTCCAGATTTAAATACAACAATAATATGGACTCTTAATCCATTGGTGATTGATGAATTTGGGGGGGGAAATTACACATGGACAGAAGCATCATTATATCCGTGGTGTACAGGAACTGGCACTTGGAATGATCCCTATGTTATTGAGAACGTTATTATTAATGGACTTGATTTAGGTAGTTGCATAGAAATAAGAAATTCATTAGCTTTTTTTATAATTAGAAATTGTACGCTTTATAATTCTAACCAAGGAACTTATCCTAATGGTAATGCAGGAATAAATCTGGTCAATGTAGAGAATGGCAACTTAATTGATAATGACTGTTCAAACAATCTTGGAGAAGGCATTCGTTTTTGGAATTGCACGTATAATAATCTTTCAAATAATAAAGTCAATTATAATACTAAAAGCGGTATTCACCTATGGTATAGTGATCATAATAATCTTTCAAGAAATAAAGCGATAAATAACAATGCGGTAGGTATCCGGTTAATGACAAGCCATAGCAATACTCTTTCAAGAAACTCTGCTTCCCTAAATTCCAATGGATTTGAAATTAGTTCTAGTGATAATAATCTTCTCTTAAATAACACAGTGATATATAGCAGTTGGGATGGTATTTATGTATATGACAGTGTTGAGAATAATTTATTAAAGAATAATTTTTCAAACAATGTAAGATTTGGTGTTCAGCTATCGTTTAGCAATGAAAATAATCTTTCATTAAATTTTGTTTCAAATAATAATGATTACGGCATTTATTTAGGACACAGTGATACATCATTAATAATTGATAATACAATAAAAAGCAATTTTGGTGGAATTTGCCTTAATAGCAGCCTAAACAATAAAATATATAATAATTCCTTTATCAGTAATGGGCAAAATGCAATAGACAACAGTATTGGTACCCTATGGGATAATGGAGCATTAGGAAATTATTGGACTGATTATTTTGGTGTTGATATTGATGATAATGGAATAGGAGATAGTCCATATAATATTACTGGTATAGCAGGAGCTCAAGATAATTTTCCAATATGGGATGATGGACATAACGGAAGTAAGATTATTATTGATAATAGTGCATCCAATAACTGGAATTGGGCTATTACTCGAACGTGGTGTACAGGCTCTGGAACATCGCTTAATCCCTATATGATTGAGAACATAACAATCAATGGTCAAAATTCGAGTAGTTGTATCGAAATTAGAAATTCTAAAGTCTTTTTTATAATTCTAGGAGGCAATTTCTATAACTCAAGTCAAGTCTGGTCTGCGGGAGGTATCAAATTATATAATGTAGGTAATGGAACGCTATTGAACAATAATTGTTCAAATAATAACTGGAATGGCATATTTCTTTATTATAGTGATTCTAATCAAGTAATCAATTGTACTGCTAATAACAATAAATATGGAATTAAAGTAGATTCTAGTAATTATTGTAATTTTACAGGAAATATTGCAAATAATAACATAGAAGGTATCAATTTAATAGGGAACAACCATAGCATTATAAATAACCGTGTAGCCTTTAATAGCTGGGCAGGAATTAATGCATATGGGAGTTACTATATTAAAATAATAAGAAACACGGCAAAAAATAATGGTGTTTCAGGAATACGGTTAAATCAAGGGAGTATGAAAATCTGGGTCATAAATAATTCTCTAGGATCTAATCAATTGGAAGGTATATATGTATACAAAAGCAATGAGAGCCTTATTATAGGTAACATAATTTATAATAATTCACAAGACGGAATTTCCATAAGGGAATCTTATAATAACACTATAACAAGAAATATTATTAGAAATAACCCTCAACGGGGTATTTATATAGATTATAGTGAAAACAATCTCTTTTTTAATAATTCTTTTATAGATAACGGGGGTAATGCTATTGATCATGGACCTGATAATCAATGGGATAATGGATCATTAGGTAATTATTGGGATGATTATACTGGGGTAGATGTTGATGATGATGGAATAGGTGATACACCATACCTTATTTCTGGATCTGCAGGATCTCAAGATTATTATCCAATTTGGTGGGATTCACTTATAATCTCAATCGTTTCGCCTTCTTTCAATGAGGTATATGGAAGTGAAGCACCTAGTTATATGATTTCAGTAGATTATGGTATTCCATATAATTGTTGGTATACGTTAGACTATGGTATTACTAATTTTTCTTTTTTTGTAGGAATTCCTGGTATAATAAATCAAGGAGCATGGAACGTGATTCCAAATGGCTCTGTTACAATAACATTTTATATAAATGATAGTATAGGTTATATAAACTCTGAGAGTGTAATTATTTGGAAAGATATAATTAGTCCTAATATAATTATTAATTCTCCGAATTCTAATGAACTATTTGGAATAAATGCACCTAATTATGATCTTACCGTTTCTGACGGAAATTTAGATAAATTATGGTATTATTTAGATAACGGAACCGTTAAAACAATTAACACATCGATTACACAATATATATGGTTCATTGATCAAAATAGATGGGATGAAATAGGCAATGGTACCGTCTTGATTAGATTCTACGCAAATGATACTCTCGGTAATGAGGGATTTGCAGAAGTTTTAATTAGGAAAGACATTATTGCTCCCATCATAGATATTTTTAATCCTGAAGAGTCTGAAATGTTTAAGCTTAGTGCTCCTTTCTATAATATTTCGATTCAGGAGTATAATTTAGATTCAATATGGTATGTATTATCAAATACAACGTATACTTCGGATATATATCTCATCACATATTTAAGCGGAAATATTGATTCCATTGCTTGGGAAGCGTTCCATGATGGAAATACCCAAATAATATTTTATGCTAATGACACTGCGGGAAATATCGGTCAACAAATAATTAATATTCAAAAAGTTTTCGAATACTGGAATTTAGATCCATTTATAATTGATGATACTGGAATAGGTAATTATACTTGGACAGAGGCAGTGCTGAATCTTTGGTGTTCCGGTTCTGGCACCATAAGCGATCCATACATTTTAGAATATATAGAAATAAATGGTTTTAATTTAAGTAGCTGTATAATCATTAAAAATTCCAATATGTATTTTATTATTAGAAATTGTAGATTTTATAATTCAAGTAGCGGAATGTATGATGCGGGTATCAGATTAGAATATGTTACCAATGGAAGATTAATCAGTATTAACTGTTCTAATAATAATGGTAATGGAATTATATTGTACAATTGTCAAAATGTTATTATAGAAGAAAATTCGGTGAATGATAATAATAGAAATGGAATTTTTTTGTATAATAGTTCTAATATCTCTATTATAAACAATAAAAATACTATAAACAATAATAACAATAATGGTATTCATCTAATATTAAGTCATAATAACACAATTTCAGGAAATACCATAAATTACAATTCTATTGGAATTTATTTATCGGAATCTAATTATAATAATATAACTGGTAATGACTTAAGATTTAATAACAAGGCTTGTGAAGAGATTGACAGTGTAGGAAATGTAATTATTAATAATTTGGGAATAGAGTATGCACCTCCGATAAATATCATTTTTATTATTATAATTGTCTCAATAATAACCATTGCTCTTTCTGGGGGGATATCTACAATTTACATATTAAAAAAGAGAAATAAAGATAACGAACAAAAACAATTAATCAAAATTGAAAAAAGGAAACAAAAAATAAAAGAAACTCTTCAAAAAAGAATAGTAAAAATAGAAAACCTAATTCAGGAGAATGAAATAGAGAGAGCCATAATAAAACTAAAGGAATATGGGATTATCGCAGTTGATAATAATTTAAATGAAATTATGGAAGTGATTCAAGCAAAAATCAATTATTGCAATAATCTTAATTTAAATAGAATTAATCAAGCCAAAAGAACAATCTTTGAATTAGCGACTAAATATACCCGTTTACAGATTATAGATATTGTTGAACGGAGTGGCATCGATGATGAAGAATTCCTCATTAAAATCATTCAAGAGATGATTGAAAATAAAGAAATTTATGCTGAATTCTTTTCAACTTCTAAAGCTGTTGCTTTTGATCAGCAAAAAAACATTGCTGAGATTGATATGCTTATGGAGCCATATAAAGAATTGGCAGAAGTAGATATGGATAAGGGTGTTGAAGTACTAAAGGAAGTTGATTCTGAGATACCATCAGAGGAAGAGATGATCATCTCTCCAACTCCTATACCAACTGAGATCCCTGAATTTAATATATTTTTAAGTTATTCAACATTAGATGCTGAAAATTTTGAAATTCAAAAAACAGCAGAAACTTTAGAGCAATTTCCAGAAATTGAAAAAGTATTATTTTGGGAAGCAGATAGTAGTGCAAATATTGTTGAATATATGGAAGAAACTTTAAGAAATACCAATGTTTTTATTTTGTTTTGTTCTGAAAATTCAATGAACTCAAAAGCCGTAAGAGATGAATGGCAAGCGGCTTTTCAATTAAGAAAAAAGGAATTAATGAAAATAATTCCTGTGTATGAAAACGAAGACTATATACCTTATCTCTTGATGCCACTCTTAAATATTAAATTTCAAAAGGATAATTTTGAAGAATTTATTCAAAAACTTTATAATGAGATATTAAGACCCTAAGTTCTTAAAAAAAGAGAAATTTCATGCCAAATCTATCATTATTTACATTAATAAAAATAGATGATTAAATGTAGATTTTACTTATTAGTTACATTTAATCATCTATT
>Ga0307378_10005543_pt1 | contig 17562 bp, 15 predicted proteins | sample UN1MG_FD_202238 | JGI IMG/M metagenome (GOLD analysis project Ga0307378, IMG submission 202238) | Soil microbial communities from Risofladan, Vaasa, Finland - UN-1 | ecosystem: Environmental > Terrestrial > Soil > Coastal area > Acid sulfate soil | place: Finland: Risofladan, Vaasa | collected... | reverse complement strand
CCTTGCTCGTGAATCTCAGCCAGGAAATGATAGTCAGAAGGGAGAAGAGGGTTGACAGGGTATTCTTTCGCTCGGTGATCCATGCCACCGACTCGACGTTCACCGGGTGCAGCGCGAAAATCGCGGCTGCCAACCATGCTCCCCTTATGCGAAGCCTGCTGAGCACAAGCCAGACGAGCAGCGCATTAAGGATGTGGATGAGGACATTGACCAGATGATAGCCAAGTGGATCGAAACCCCAGAGAGCATGCTCCATCCTGAAGGTCGTGTACACGAGGGGAAAGTACTGGGATGGCGAATCGAATGAGAACCATATCCGCTTCAGGCCGTTGGCATCGGTAAGCAGCGGATTGGCCGTCACGTAGGCGTCATCATCCCAGACGTACCCGCAGTGGATGGCCGGCAGATAGACGATCAATACCATGAGCACAAGTGCGCCGACGCCTATGAAAAGTCGCTTGCTCCGCAGAGCTTCAGATGATCTGGATTTCACTTGGGTTCCGGCATAAGTTTTGATAGGATCTCCAGGAAACGACGATTGGGCCTGCCTCCATACTTGCGGACTAGCTTGATCTCTTCCCAGGCGCGGGCTGCATCCCCTTGGGTATAGTAAGCGAAAGCAAGGTTGCTATGGGCATCAACCAATTTCGGTTTGATCTGAATGGCGGCTTGATACTCTTCGATCGCCTGGTCTATCTCGCCTAGCTTTCTATATGCTACTCCGAGACACATATAGGCTTCCGCAAAGCTGGGATCGGCCTCGACAGCCTTCTGATACTCCTCAATCGCTCTGTAAGCATCTCCCTTCAACTCGAATTGGATGCCTTGTATGCAATGATCCATTGCTCCGGGCCGCAGAGGCTCTCGCCGCCGAGCCAACTGTAAGTTCCGATACGCTTCTTCCCACGTGGGGTTGATCCTCAGAGCCGCCATGAAATGGTCGGCCGCATCGCTTGCCTTGCCTCGCCGAAGTAGAGCAATCCCCAGGTGAGTATGAGTGCGAACTCTATCAGGGGTGGATTTGATAGCGATCTTATAGCGAGCGATCGCCTCGTCATATTGGCCTCGGGCGGCGAGTATTTCCGCATAGTTGTAGTTTGCCTCGGAACTCATGGGCGAAATCTTGAGCGCCTGCTTAAGACACTCGATCGCCCGCTCCACATGTCCTGTCCGGGCATACACGGCACTCATGCCAACGTACGCCTCCGCGCAATCCGGAACTGCCTTCAGGCATTCCTGGTACTGGGCAATCGCCTCGTCATATCTGCCCTCGTGGTATTCGGAACCCGCCAGGTTGATGTAGGCCATCCAGGCAGCAGGGTTCTTCGCCAGAGTATCCCGCCAGAGGGTCTCCACGTCATGATATGCATGGGTCTGACTCCAGGTTAATAGACCTAGAATGATGAGTATTATTAGCGGAATGGCGGTAGGAACCGAGAACTCCCTGCCTCTTATGCACCATTTCCGGCTGATGCCGACCGCAAAGAGAACTATCGGCCCCACACTCGCCACATATTGGTAATGATCCGCAACGAATGAGTATCGAAACGTATACAGGTCGATGAATCCCAGCACCGGCGCAAGATTGGCCACGAAAAAGGCCAGGGAGAGAATCGCCGCTGATCCAAGACGCTTCCTCGAAAACCACAAGGCGGCAGCCAGCAGAATAAGAGTTCCAGGCCATAAGTACTCCAGTGGATTGCCGGTGTCTGGAAACCATTTGGGGTAGCTGAATGTCAGCTTGATCGGCAACACTAGCTTCATCAAGTAGAACCAGACGGCGTGCCCGGCAATCAACGGCCGCTGTCCTAATTCAGCGAACTGCAGACCTTTGATGCCGTGCACATTCTGCTCCCACCAAACTGATAGCAGGCCCATTGCTACTCCCATCGCCAAGAAGGGAATAGTTTGCCCCACTCGCTTCCAGTCAACTCGCTCGCCCTTCACCCAGAGAACGATGAGGAGGGTGGCGGGGAGCGTGCAGGCGGTCGTTTTCGCAAAGAGCGCAAGCGCATACAGGATCAACGCCAGGCCATAGTATCTCCACCACTGCCCGGCATCTTTGCTCGCGAACCTCAGCCATGCCAGGACGGTCAGGAGGTAGAAGAGGGTCGAGAGAGTATTCTTCCGCTCAGTGATCCATGCCACAGACTCGACGTTCACAGGGTGCAGGGCGAATATCGCCCCCGCCAGCCATGCTCCTCTTATGCCCAGCTTGCTGAGCACCAGCCAGACGAGCAATGCATTGATGATATGAATGAGGACATTGACCAGATGATAGCCAAGTGGATCGAAACCCCAGAGAGCATGCTCCATCCGAAAAGCCGTATAGACGAGTGGGAAGTACTGGGAGGGCGAATCGAATGAGAACCATATCCGCTTCAGGCCGTTAGCATCGGTAAGCAGCGGATTGGCCGTCACGTAGGCGTCGTCATCCCAAACGTATCCGCAGTGGATGGCCGGCAGATAGACGATCAGTGTCAGCAGTATCAATGCCCCTGCAGCCACCAGGGTCTTTTTGAGTTGGCTGTTTCCAGGCTTTCCCATTCCAGCCCAATCTAACACAACCCCTAACCGGCGTCAAGGCAGGAGGTAGGTTTGCCCACGGTGAAATGTGGATTCTGGACTGGAGGCGCAAATGGACTCACGCGAGCGAATCCTGACTACTCTCAAGGGCGGCATCCCGGATAGGATCGGGCGAGCCGACAGCATTTGGAGCGAGACCTTCACGCGATGGAGGTCCGAGGGCCTGGAGGAAGGGCAGGACGTCGGCGAGCTGTTCGGCTTCGACTTCTATGGAATCGGGGGCGGCGACCTGAGCCTCAGGCTCCAGACCGAGGTCTTCGAGGACACGGACGAATACATCCTGCACAAGGATGCGAACGGCGTCACCCGCAAGGACATCAAGCGCGAGTCGGGCCATACCCCTCAATGGCTGGAGCACACCATCAACACCGGCAAGGACTGGTATGCCTATAAAGATCGCCTGGTCCTCAGCGACGAGAGAGTGCCTGGAAATATCCTTGAAGTCTCCGTGGCGGCCGAGAAGAGCCGGAAGTTCGCCTACTTCAGCAGCGTGGAGGCATACGAAGCCGCTTGGCCTGTCTTCGGCCAGGTGAACATCTTCACGCTAATGATGGATGAGCCGGATACCGCCGCCGACGTCTTCAATACCTACACCGACATGATCATCGGGATGGCGCAAAGATACATAGACAAGGGCGTGTACTTCGACGGCGCGTGGTTCTACGGCGATATGGGCTATCGGAACTCGACCCTCTTCTCGCCCGCCTGCTATGAGGAGCTTCTCTGGCCGGCGCATCGGCGGATGTGCGACTTCTTCAATTCGCACGGCAAGCCGGTGATCCTCCACTCGTGCGGGAAGATCGAGGCGCTGATCCCGAAGCTGATCGAGGCCGGGTTTGCCGCCATCCAGCCGCTGGAGGCGAAGTGCGGGCAGGACGTCCGCGTGCTGAAGGAGCGGTTCGGAAACAAGATCACGTTCTTCGGCAACATTGACGTCCGCAAGCTCTCGGGGACGAGGGCGGACATCGAGGAGGAGATCACCAGCAAGCTCCCGGTCGCCATGAAGGGCGGTGGGTATATCTTCCACTCCGACCACTCCGTCCCGCCCACGGTCTCGTTCGATAACTACCGCTATGCGATCGAGTTGATTGATAAGTACGGGAGATACTGATCAGTGGGTTTTTGTATGCTACTTGATTAAGACAGGGCTTCGTGAGATAATGGTCACTGGCAATCCAAACGCTCGACTAGCGCCGGAACGGCAAACCAAGAATGTAAAGGCAAGTGGATGATAGAGGTCTTATGCTCTCCGTTTCATCCTACACTCCAGGAATTCATTGATGGGTTAAGAACCGAGTGTCTCATCTGCTCCCCTTACGTTACGATGGGTCCCGCAGTTACGCTTGTAACGGCTGCAGAGCGCAAACGCATTCAGAACTCCTTGTCTGTTAAGTTGATCACCGACATTTCCGCTCCCAATATAGTCAATGGCTCGACAGATATATCAGCACTCCTACTGATAGCCGAGCGCATTCAAAAGACCGAGATAGTCTACCTTCCAAGAATACATGCGAAGGTATACATATCCGGGGACTCCCTTGCCATAATCGGCTCAGCCAACTTTACCGATGGTGGTATGACGAGAAACCTTGAATATGGTGTAAGCGTACGGGAACCTCCAATTGTACGCAAGATCGCGGTCGATCTTGAACGGTATTCGCAACTAGGGGGACTTGTTACACGACCCCGACTTGTAGAGTTGCTGGCCCGAGTGAACAAGCTTCAGGAGGCCATTCGTGAAGAGAAGAATGCGATCAACCGTAAGCTCCGATCACTCACGGATGTATTGCAGAGAGATGCCGAAGATGAGCTTGTGAGGGTGCGGATACAAGGTCGGAGCATCAATGCAATATTCGCTGAAACGATCCTGTATCTGCTTGCCCATCGTCCCATGACTACGGTAGAGCTCCACAGTCGCATTCACGACATGCACCCTGATCTTTGTGATGATACCGTCGACCGCGTGATTGATGGACAACGGTTCGGCAAACTCTGGAAACATAGTGTGCGCAACGCGCAACAGCATCTAAAGCGCACGTCGAGAGTATCGTTCGACTCCCGAACTCACACCTGGGCGGTCGCACGCTAGTCTGGACTAATGGCCGGCCTCCTTTTGCTGTTGAAATGAGCACCGACCATGACAAGGGAAAACATAACGGTCGTCTGTTGCTGGCTTCTTCGTGAGGCAGGAAACCTCGGATCGGTTTTCATCGTCTAAGTCTTTGGCTCGGGGTAGTATACTGAGTCGGATTGAATAATCGCAGAAAATGCCTGATTACCCCCTCCTCCGCAGGAGAGAGGGGGTTGTGCTCGTGTGTGCCGAAGGGAGAATCATGCCGCAAATCATTGTTGACAACCTTGTGAAGACTTTTCGCGTTGCCGAGCGCCAGGCCGGGACCTGGGGGGCGGTTCGAGGCCTCGCACGCCGCCGATATCGCGAAGTCTGTGCCCTCGACGGAGTTTCCTTCTCGCTGGAAAAGGGCGAGCTGGTCGGCTATATCGGCCCGAACGGCGCGGGCAAGTCCACCACCGTCAAGGTGCTCTCCGGCATCCTCGTCCCCGACTCCGGCCGCTGCGAGATCGGCGGGCGGACACCCTGGAAGGATCGCATCGCGCACGTGCGAGACATCGGCGTTGTCTTCGGTCAGCGAACCCAGCTCTGGTGGGACCTCCCGGTCATCGAGTCATTCGAGCTTCTGCGGGACATCTACCGAGTCCACGAGAAGGAATATGCTCGATCAAAGGATGAGCTTATTGATCTCCTCAGCCTCGACCCGCTCCTGGACACGCCGGTTCGCCAATTGAGCCTCGGGCAGCGGATGAGGTGCGACCTGGCGGCGGCGCTGCTTCATTCGCCCGCGATACTCTTTCTCGACGAGCCGACCATCGGCCTGGATGCAGTCTCGAAGCTCGCCATCCGCGACTTCATCAAGCGTCTTAATAGGGATCGCGGGGTGACCGTCATCCTCACGACCCACGATATGGATGACATCGAGGCGCTTTGCTCGCGAGTGATCCTAATCGGCGACGGGCATATCCTCCTCGACGGCACGCTCGAGGGACTCCGCGCCAGCGTCACGACCGAGCGCCGATTGATAATTGACCTCGCCGAAGAAGATGGCGATCTGGCGCATCCCAAGGCGGAGGTCGTCATGCGCGAGGGCAGCCGGATTCAGCTCAGGTTCTATCCTGACCAGATCTCGCCGGCAAAGCTGATCAGCGATATCACGTCCAAGCACGTAATCCGAGACCTGTTCGTCGAGAATCCGCCGATCGAGGAAGTCGTGGCCAGACTATATACGGAGAGGCAGGCATGAGGTCGTATTGGGCCATAATCACCGCCAGGTTCAGGATGCTCCTTCAATACCGCATGGCGGCGGTCGCAGGGTTGGGAACTCAGCTTTTTTGGGGGCTGATGCGGGTGATGATCTTCACCGCATTCTATCACTCCACGAGCAAGGCCCAGCCCATGAGCCTCGAGCAGGTGATCACCTACGTCTGGCTCGGCCAGGCGATGCTCGGCATGTTGCCGTGGAACGTGGATACCGAGATACGCCTGATGATCCGCACCGGCACGGTGGCTTATGAACTCGTGAAACCGCTCGATCTCTACTGGCTCTGGTTCAGCCGCTCTGCGGCAATGCGGACCGCCCCCACCATCTTGCGATCTGTGCCGATGTTCGTCATCGCCGGGCTGTTCTTTCACATGCAGCTTCCGGCCTCATGGGCTTCCGGCGGAGCATGGGCGCTCTCCATGGGCGCTGCGCTTCTGCTGGCATGTGCGCTCACCACTTTGCTTACGATGTCCATGCTATGGACGATTTCCGGGGAAGGAATCGCGCGATTCCTGATGATCGGAGTCATGGTCTTTTCGGGCATGATAGTTCCTCTGCCGCTATTCCCGGACTGGGCTCAGTCCGTGCTCAACTTCATGCCCTTCCGAGGCATCGCCGATATACCCTATCGCCTCTACACCGGCCATATATCTGCCGATCGAGTGCTCTGGGTCGTCGGCCATCAACTAATATGGACATTGGCGATAGTCATAATCGGGCGATGGGTTCTATCCCTCGGCACTCGCAAGCTCGTGGTGCAGGGAGGCTAGAATGGCTGATTCACTGAGGCTTTATCTGCGCTATATCGGCGTCTCGCTTCGCGGCCAGATGCAGTACCGCGCCTCGTTTATCATGCTCTCCATCGGCCAGTTGCTGGTGACGGCAGTCGAGTTTGCGGGAATCTGGGTGCTCTTCGACCGCTTCGGCAGCGTCCGAGGATGGACTCTGGCAGAGGTCGCGATGTTCTATGGTATGGCAAACATCTCCTTCTCGATCGCCGATGCCCTCTGCCGCGGATTCGACCGCCTTAGCGATTTGGTCAGGAGCGGCGAGTTCGACCGCATCCTGCTCCGGCCAAGGACCACCACCCTGCAACTGCTCGGCCAGGAGTTGATCCTGTTCAGGGTCGGGCGACTTGCTCAGGGGCTGGCGGTCCTTCTCTGGGCAATTCACACGCTCGATGTAGCATGGTCCCCCTGGAAGGCAATGTTGGTTATCGCCGGGATCGGCAGCGGGGCATGCATTTTTATGGGAATATTCATCCTCCAGGGCGTGCTCTCGTTCTTTACGGTCGAGTCGCTGGAGATAGTGAACACCGTCTCGTATGGCGGCGTGGAGGCCGTGCAGCTCCCACTATCAATCTACCGGCCCTGGTTTCAGAGGTTCTTCACGTTCATCATCCCGCTCGCATGCCTGAACTATTTCCCCGGCCTGGCGATCCTTGAGCGCGCCGATTCTCTCGGCACACCGGCGGTCTTCCACTGGATTTCCCCGGCGATCGGTGGTATATTCCTAATGGCATGCCTGCAAGTCTGGAAACTCGGCGTGAGGCACTACGCATCAACCGGCTCTTGAAAGGAGATTCGAATGAGGTACATCGGAGCATTCATCGCCAGCGTGGTTTGAGGGGGCGTTACATACGCAGTTTGCGTATACTGGCCCTTCCATCTCGGCATTCGGGTAGGCGCGACCATCGGCACAATCGCCTTTGTGCTCTCATTCATCAGTCAGATGGCGGCTAAGCCGAGGAAAAAGGAAGCCGATTGAGATAGTTCTGACCGCCGATTGTCAGGCTGCCTTCTTCAGGCCGACCTCGTCGGGCACGGAATTGTCAACGATCACATTCTCTCCCAGCGTCTTCACCAGCGTAATGGGGAGGTTGTAACTGTCTCCGGTCGCATGCCATAGCCCGCCGAGCCTTTCCTTATCAACGGCGAAAGTGATCGAGTGGATTTCGCCGGTTATTGGCTCGACCGTATAGTCTTGAACGGTCCCCAGATCCATGCCGTCTTCCGTGAACACCTCGCGGCCGGTTAGGCCGTCGATCATGCCGATGGCCCTGAAGCTGCCTCGCTGAACCAGCGACTCACGGGTCGGAATCGTCACCACGTCGTTCTCCGCCGAGACGATATTCTCAAAGGCCAGATAGTGCGGACGAGCCAGAAATCCGCCGTCAACCCGGAGGGCAACGACCTTCCGCTCCTGCGGATCGATCAGCACCCCCGTTACCGATCCAACGGTGGTCCCACTTCCGATGTCCAATACTTTCGCGTTCACCAATTCCTGTGCATTCATTGCGCATTCCCCTAATATCCTGCTACCCCACTAAGTGGTACGCGAAACTGATGCTGCAAATGGCAGGGCAAGGAGTTTGCGCCCGGGGCTTTCCCGAGCGTATAATATCCGATAACATGGAACTCAGCCTGGAGCGAATTGAGCTGCTGCTGTTGATCGCGGCGTTCGTGGCGATGATCGCACGGCGTTTGCGACTCCCGTATACGACAGGCCTGGTCGTGGCCGGGGGAACGCTCGCATTTCTCCATGTCGCTCAGGGCGTGGAGCTCACCAAGAACCTGATCTTCGCTTCGTTCCTGCCTCCACTGGTTTTCGAGGCGGCGCTCAACATCTCATGGCGGCGATTGCGGCCGGAGATTCCGGTGGTATCGGCGCTGGCGACGCTGGGAGTCTTCATCTCAGCAGCAGTCACGTCCGTGGGCATGCATTATGCCGTCGGGTGGGAGTGGTCGGCCGCATTGCTTTTCGGAGCATTGATCGCCGCAACCGACCCAGTGTCGGTGATCGCAATGTTCAAGGAATTCAACGTTCGCTCACGATTGCGCATGCTCCTCGAATCAGAGAGCCTGTTCAATGATGGAACCGCGTCAGTCGTGTTCGTCATCGTGCTGGCGGCCGTAACGGTAGGCATTCCCAGCGCCGGGAATATCGCCGGGAGGTTTGTCTTTATTGTAGGCGGCGGCATAGCCTGCGGATTGCTGGTGGGAGGCGCTACCCTCCTGGTTGCCGGTCGGACGACCGACCACCTTGTGGAAATCACTTTCACAACCGTCGCCGCCTATGGATCGTTTCTGATAGCGGAGCATTTCCAGGCGTCCGGAGTATTGGCGACACTCACGGCGGGCCTGCTGATCGGCAATATCGGGCGGAATGGGGCAATCTCCGAAAGAGGTCGGGTCGCGGTGGAGTCGTTCTGGGAGTATGCGGCGTTCGTCGTCAACTCCCTCATCTTCATCCTAATCGGAATGCGTGAGAGCCAGCTGCGTTTCTGGTCCTACGGGATTCCAGTCGCAGTTGCGATGGGGGTAGTCCTCGTGGGAAGGGCAGCCGCCGTTTACCCGATCTGTGCCGCGTTCTCGCGATCGAACGTCCGAGTAAGCTTCCAGCATCAGAACCTGATGCTGTGGGGTGGATTAAGAGGCGCGCTTGCCTTGGCTCTCGCACTCAGTCTGCCGGCGAGCCTGCCGCACAGGCACGAAGTCATCACCGTGGCGTTTGCAGTCGTGGCGTTCTCAGTCCTCGTGCAAGGGTTGACCATGCCTGTTTTTCTGCGGATGGCAGGTGAGATTCCGCATCGCACCCATAGAGAGGCAGATCATGATTAGAATAATGCTCGTCATCTTGTTTTTGTCGTCGGTCGGTACATGCGCCGAGAAGAAGGAGGAGGACAACATCGTGTGGCATGAGGCAGCCAGATTGACAATCGAGGGTCGGGGATGGGACGATACCGAGACCTTCTACTACCGCCTCCCCAAGTCGGCGAAGTCTATGGTTAGGAACGAAGTCTGGGGGCTGGCATCGAATACCGCCGGGATGATGGTCCGGTTCGCGACCGACGCCTCCGAACTCAAGGTCCGGTGGAATCTTACCGGTTCAATGCTCGCGATGAATCACTTCGCGGCGACCGGGGTAAGCGGCGTTGATCTGTATGTGAAGTACAAGGGTAATTGGCGCTGGGTAGCGACCGGGAGGCCGTCGGCGCAGGAGAATGAGTCCACACTATTCAGCGGCGTGCCGGTGGAGAATCGGGAATTCATGCTCTATCTCCCGCTCTACAATGGCCTCACTAAGCTGGAATTAGGGATACCCGATGGCGCAAAGATCGAGGGATCCCCCGTTCGGAAAACCAGGCCGGTCGTGTTCTATGGAACCTCGATCACTCATGGAGGGTGCGCCAGCCGCCCGGGCATGGCCTATCCCGCCATCATCGGGCGCAAGCTGGACGTCCCGACCATCAATCTCGGCTTCTCGGGGAACGGCAAGTGCGAGCATGAAGTCGCCGACCTACTCGCCGAGCTCGATCCATCGGTCTATGTGATTGATCCTCTGCCGAATATGACCGAGGACATCGTGGATGACCATATTCGCTACCTGCTGAAGGCGCTCCACTCGGCGCACCCGAATACGCCGGTGATCCTGGTGGAGAATGTTGTCTATCAGTATGAGTTCATCCACGAAGGGCCGCGCAACCCGAAGAACGTCATCCTGGAGAAGATCTACAAGGACTCGGTCAAGGATTGGGCCGGCAAGCTATATTACGTGAAGAACACTAAGCTCCTCGGCAGCGACGGGGAAGGCACCGTTGACGGCGTCCATCCCACCGACCTGGGCTTCGTCCGAATGGCGGATGTCATCGCCCCGGTGATTCAGAAGGCGATGGGCAGGTAACAAGAAGGCCCACCCCGAATGGAGTGGGCCTCACTGTTTACTGTTTACTGCTCACTGTTTACTGATCACTCATCACTTGGTTTCGACGGGCGAAGGCTCTTCTTTCTCCGCCTTCTTGAAGATGACCTTTCCATCCTCAAGCTCAGCGAGGATCGTGTCGCCGTCGCTGAACCGCCCGAGGAGGATCTCCTCGCTGAGCGGATCCTCGATCACCCGCTGGACCGCCCTTCTCAGCGGCCTCGCGCCGAACGCCGGGTCGAAGCCTTCCTTTGCCAGGACTTCCTTCACGTCGGTCGAGGCCTCCAGGCCCATGCCGCTGGCCTTCAGCCGGTCACTAACCTGCTTCAGCATCAGATCAACGATCGCCAGTATCTGCTGTGAAGTCAGCGAATGGAACACGATCACTTCATCCACGCGATTGAGGAACTCTGGTCGGAAGACTTTTTTCATCTCGTCAATCACACGGTTCTTCATGCCCTCATAAGCACGAGCGTTCTCATCAACCTTCTTGGCGCTTCGGAAGCCCATGCCGCCTTCGCCGCTGATGAGCTGTGCGCCGATATTCGAAGTCATGATCAAGACCGTGTTCTTGAAGTCAACGACCCTTCCCTGGGCGTCAGTCAGTCGGCCGTCCTCCATCACCTGGAGTAGGATATTGAAAACCTCGGGGTGCGCCTTCTCGATTTCGTCAAACAGCACGACCGAATATGGCTGCCGGCGAACGGCCTCGGTTAGCTGGCCGCCCTCTTCGTACCCGACGTATCCCGGCGGCGCGCCGACCAGTCTGGACACGGCGAACCGCTCCATGTACTCGGACATGTCTATGCGGATCAGGGCATCTTCATTACTGAACAGGAATGCCGCCAATGCTCGCGCCAGCTCGGTCTTACCGACGCCAGTGGGGCCAAGGAATACGAACGAGCCGGCAGGCCGCTTCGGATCCTTGAGTCCGGACCTGGTCCGCCGAATCGCGCGGGACACGGCCTCGATGGCCTCGTCCTGGCCGACGATCCGCTCGTGCAGCGACTGCTCCATATTCAGAAGCTTAGCCGTCTCGGTCTCGACCAGTCGCGAGACCGGGATGCCGGTCCAGCTAAACACGATGTGAGCGATCTCGTCCTCGGTCACTACCGGCTCGGCGGTGCCTTTGCTCTCTTCCCACGCCTTCTCCAGGTCGCGGATCTTCTCGCTCAGGTATCGCTCCTGAGCCTGAAGCTCTATGGCACGGTCATACTGATACGTGCTCGGCAGAGCCTCCAGCTCGGCGTTGACGTCTCGCAGGTCGGCCTTCGCCTGACGAAGCTCCTGCGGCGGAAGCGATCTCTGGAGTCGAACCCTAGACGCCGCCTCGTCAACGAGGTCAATCGCCTTATCTGGCAGGCAGCGATCGGTGATATATCTGTCCGCAAGACGTACCCCGGCGAACAGGGCGTCATCGCGTATCTTGACCTGATGGTGCTTCTCATACCGATCTCGAAGCCCCTTCAGTATGTCAATCGCTTCATCAATTGTCGGTTCGCGAACCTGGACAGGCTGGAATCGGCGCTCAAGGGCGGCATCGCGCTCCACATGCTTGCGATACTCATCCATGGTCGTCGCACCGATGCACTGGAGTTCGCCGCGAGCGAGGGCCGGCTTCATGATGTTCGAAGCATCAATCGCGCCCTCGGCCGCGCCTGCGCCTACGAGGGTATGCAGCTCATCTATGAAAAGGATGACTTCGCCGCTGGCCTTTCGGACCTCGTCAATGATGCGCTTCATCCGCTCCTCGAACTCGCCTCGGTACTTCGTGCCGGCGACGATCCCTGCCAGGTCGAGCGCCACGATGCGCTTGTCCTTCAGCATCTCGGGGATGTCCGAACTGATGATGCGCTGCGCCAGCCCCTCGGCGATGGCGGTCTTGCCGACGCCGGGCTCGCCAATAAGCACCGGGTTATTCTTCGTCCTTCGACTGAGGATCTGGATAACCCGCTCTATCTCGTTGTTTCTGCCCACCACAGGGTCGAGTTTGTCCTGCCGGGCAAGGTCGGTCAAATCGCGACCGAACTCGTCCAGCGTGGGAGTTCTCGATCTGGTCCTGGTCGTGGCCAGAGTTGTCTCATTATCTTGAAGGCTCATTACTTCTCGCCTGGTTCTTTCAATATCAACCCCAAGCTTGGCTAGAATCCTTGCTGCCAGGCCTTCACCCTCACGGATGAGGCCGAGAAGCAGGTGCTCGGTTCCGATGTAATTGTTGTTCAACTGCCTAGCTTCATCGTAGGCCAGGTCAATGACTCGCTTTGCGCGAGGCGTCAACTGCATGTCCTGCCCCAGACGGCCGTCGCCTCTGGTTACTTGCCGCTCAACTTCCGCTCGGATCCGGTTCAGACCGACGCCCATCCGTTCCAGGATTCGGGCGGCGACGCTGTCGTTCTCTCGCACCAGTCCGAGGAGCAAGTGCTCGGTTGTCACAAAATTCTCTCCGAGCCTTCCGGCCTCTTCCTGGGCGAAAAAGATCACTCTGCGCGCTCGCTCAGTGAACCGTTGCCACATTCTTCTGTCCCTCCTTCTCTGTGGAGTAGTCCTATCAAGTAATACGTAATTCGTGATTCGTGATGCGTGAGGCAATCCGAAATCCGCAATCCGAAATGCGTTGTCTATTTAATTAGACGTTCGCCGTGCTGTTCCGGTTCTTCCTCCGGGAGTATCAGTTGCACGGCGTCAAATTCTTCGATCAATCTCTGGCGCACCAGTTTGGCGCGCTTTCCGTCGCTCATGATACTTGCCGACGTTCGGCCTCCTCTCGCCGAAACTCCCAGCCCTATGGAAACCAGCAGCTCCTTGAACGTCTTCGCCGAAAGGTTGGGCCCGACTGCGAGTTCCGATCCCAACCTGAGGAGCGAAAGACATGCCATCGCTTCTCGGCCGGTGAGGCTTTGGGCCTCCATGATCGCCGTTCGAGCCTGCTCTACGGCTTCGCTTAATTCGGTTTTCTTGTCCGAGGCCAGCTTGCGACGGGCCTCATGTTCCCGGCTTATCAGGTGCTCGACCGCGGCCCGGACCCTCGTCGTGATATCTTTCTCAGAAAATCCGATGGTCGTTTCATTCGAGACCTGAAATATGTCGCCGGACGCGCGAGTCCCCTCGCCGAACAGCCCTCGAACGGAAATCTTCAGCTCCATTGCGGCCGTCAACGCCGGAACGGCCTCGCCCAGGAACGACAAACCGGCGAAGTGAAGCATCACCGAAAGCCGAAGTCCGGTGCCTATATTCGCCAGGGAACTCGTCAGGTACCCATAATTATCGGTTCGTGCGTACCCAATCTTCCCGGCAAGAAAGGCATCGAATTCCTGAGCCATCTGCAGGGCCGTCATCGGCTGAAGACCCGGCAGGATGCACTGAATCCTGAGATGGTCTTCTTCGTTGACCATCAGGCTGAGTGTGCCTGTCTCATTCAGAACGATCGGCCGATACTTGCCGCCATCGACGTGCTGCCTGCTCGCAACCTGAGTATCCACCAGCGCGAGTCTCTCGGCGGCGGCCTGAATTCGGGTCGGATGGATCACTCTGATCTTCCCGAACCGCCGGTCGGTGCCATCGGAATAGATCGCATCGAGCACTTCATCAGCGACCCGCCTGAGATCGGCATCCTTCGCCCTGCCCGGAAACGGCCTGCCCTCGATGTTCCTGGCCAGCCTCGCCCGGGTGGACAATGCCACATCAGTACCCGGACCGTCTGCGCTAACCCAGGCAGGAACTACCGACTTAGGCATCATGTGCTCCCATGAAGCTCGCGGATCAGCCGATCAACCTCGTCCCGAAAAACCATATAACATACGGAGCATCCGACCATCGCGGATTCCGCCAGTTCTTGTATAGTGTTCCCACATCTGGGGCATCCCGATCTTTCGGGACGGTCGGTCTCAATTTCCGAGAACAAACGCTCCAGGACCAGGGCTTTCAACAGGTCCGGCATGGGAAGTCCGCTGTCCCCGAACAGGATGCGCTCGCTGTCTCGGGCACACGCCTCGCAAAGAACCCGCTCGCTCTGCCGATCCTTCTCGGATGCGATGAAGACTCTGTACTCCGCCGGTTTCCCACACCACTCGCACTTGGCCATCGCAAGCTCCTGCTAACGAGTAATGAGTAACCGGAAAACCCTTACGAATTACTCCTTACGCATCACTCGTCAGATCCGCACGCCCTCTGTCCTTGTCAAAGTCCTATAGGCTTCTATCAGCCGCTTGGTCATCTCTCCGGGCAGGCCGGTCCCGATCGCTCGGCTGTCAACCTTCACCGCCGGAATGATCTCGGCCGCTGTCCCGGTAAGGAAGCATTCGTCCGCTGTGTAAACGTCATACAGGGTAAACAGCTTCTCCTCTACCGATATACCCATATCCCGTGCCAGACCCATCACCGTATTCCTGGTGATTCCTTCAAGGATTCCGGCGTACGGCGGAGGAGTCGCTATCCCCCCGTCTCTAACGATAAACACATTGTCGCCGGTGCCTTCGGCGACATACCCCTCGATATTGAGCATCAGGCCCTCGCCGGCGCCAACTCTGTTCGCCTCGATCTTGGCCTGGATATTCCCTACGTACTTACCCAACGATTTGACCCTCGGCTCGAGTGACTGAGACGGGGTGATCCGGGTGGAAACCGTGATCACGCTTAATCCCTCGGTATACATCTCCTCGGGATACAACGACAGCTTGTCGGTTATGATGATAACCGTCGGATTCTTCACTTCGCGCGGATCAAGCCCGAGGCCTATGCCCCTGGTAATCGTGATGCGGACATATCCGTCAGTGACCTCATTCTTCCGACAGAGGTCAACGACGACCTGCGCCATCTCCTCAGGGGTGATGGGCAGGTTGATCATCATTGCGTGCGCCGACCGGTACAGCCTCACGATATGCTCCCGCAGCTTGAACACCTTGCCGGAGTACACCCGTATCCCTTCGAATGCGCCGTCTCCGTAGAGCAGGCCGTGATCGTATACACTTACCTTGGCCTCGTCCTGTGCGACCAATTCTCCGTTTATGTAGACTACGCGGCTCATGACCACCTCGCTTGCCTTAAGTATATCAGTATATCATAAACTTCCGCCCGTCAACAACCCGCAGATGTGCCGGATCAGAGTTAGGATTGTGACGGGAGCGCTAAACCGCAATATCCCTCAGCAGATCCACAACGCCTAGTTTGTCTGCCCAGTTGTGCAGATAATCCCAGTCCAGGCGGCCCTCCCTCACCACAAGAATCCCCCGCACGTCATCCAACTGCCGGTCTGAGGGAGTGATACGATACCGGAGGAGTTTGGAGAGGATCGTATCCTCAGGGGAAGCAACACATGCCTGGATACCTTCGAAGTCCAGGCATTGGCGCCGAGAGAACTGGACTTGGCTGTATTCGTCATCATGGAGCATCCAAAAGTCAATCTTCACTCCGCTATTTAGATGAATGGCATTCACCATGTCACGGCGTTTGATCGCCTCAAGTGCCGATTGCTGGTGAAAGTAGAATTCCTCGCCAAGGGCATTGGTCAGCCTGGGAACGTATTCAGGAGCTAAAGCTGCTACGACATCCAGGTCGTGGGTCCTGCGAGTAAACCCATAGGCCGACGCCGCATAAGAGCCGACGATCATGTACCCGATATCGAATTCCCGTAGGATCGAAAGCACCCTGGGGATGGCCACATCATGCTCAATGGCCGTCCCAAGCCTCTTCTCCGGCGGGATGCTCCGGATGATCTCGATGTATTTCTCCCGAGCCTCCGGAGTCATCCGAGCCAGTTCTTCATATCCCATTGGCAGCTCCGAGTATGGGAGTATGGGGGTGTGGGAGTATGGGAGTGCCCATAACCAACACCCAACACCAAACACCCAACACCTTGCTTACGCCCAGAACGCCTCTCCCGGCTTCTGCGAGATCACTGCATCCTTCAGGAACGCGACCGCCTTCTCGAAGCCCTCGTTCTGTGACATGAGGCTGTCTTCGTGCTCGATGGAAATCACCCAATCATAGCCGACCATCCTAAGCGTGCTGAGCATGTCCTTCCAGACGTCCGCATCGTGCCCGTAGCCAATCGTTCGGAAGATCCACGACCGGTGAATCTCGTCCGTATAGTTCTTGGTATCCAGGACGCCGTTGACCTTCGAGTTCCAATCGTAGATCCGGCAGTCCTTGCCATGGAAGTGATAGATCGCGTCGCCGAGCATGCGGATGGCAGCCGTGGGCTCAATGCCCTGCCAGAAGAGATGGCTGGGGTCGAAGTTGCAGCCGAGCGCATCCCCGCAGGCATTCCGAAGCTTCAGCATGGTCTCGGGGTTATAGACCACGAATCCCGGGTGCATCTCGAAACAGACCTTGACGCCATGGGCCTTGGCAAACTTCGCCTCTTCCTTCCAGTAGGGGATCACGACCTCGTCCCACTGCCACTTGATGATCTCCGAGAAGTCAGGCGGCCAGGGGCACGTCACCCAGTTCGGCTTCTGCGCACTCGGCGAATCGCCCGGGCAGCCGGAGAAGTTGATCACCCGCTCGATCCCCAACTTCTGCGCGAGCTCGACCGTCTTCCTGTGGACGTCATGGTTCGCCTTCGCGAACTCTTTGTTCGGATGGAGCGGATTCCCATGGCATGAGAGCGCGCTGATGATAAGCCCTCGCGACTCGATGGCCTTCAGATAATCCTTGCGCGCGGATTCGCTCTCCAGGAGCTTATCCACGGGGCAGTGTGCATCAGGGGGATAGTTGCCCGTCCCGATCTCGACCGCCTCGACGCCGACTCCCGCGACATAATCCAGCGCCTTCTCGAATGGCATCCCGCCGAACGCAACTGTGAAAACACCGATCTTCATTCCAAATGCCTCCTTGTTCGTAAGAGGAGTATGGGAGTGGTGGAGTGTTGGAGTACTGGGAACCTCTTACTCCTACTCTTACTCGTACTCCCCCTATCTGAGTGCTACTTCCTTGCCTGGTT
>Ga0307378_10005540_pt1 | contig 17571 bp, 8 predicted proteins | sample UN1MG_FD_202238 | JGI IMG/M metagenome (GOLD analysis project Ga0307378, IMG submission 202238) | Soil microbial communities from Risofladan, Vaasa, Finland - UN-1 | ecosystem: Environmental > Terrestrial > Soil > Coastal area > Acid sulfate soil | place: Finland: Risofladan, Vaasa | collected... | reverse complement strand
TACGTCTTTCATATCGCTTATTGAATAATTCTATTGCATCCATCGTTATCTGTTTAGTTTATTCGTTTTGTGTATTACATATATACCTTTGTTAGAAAGGAAGGTCTGCCTTTTTATCGATTCCTCCAAATATGTTCTCTATAGGATCATCATCCTTTGCTGCAGGGTTTAAATTTAACTTCGTTTGCTCAACAACTCTCTTTTTAGCCTTTGGATCCTCCTGCAGAAAAAATCTACCTCCTTTCTTTACATCCATCGTAAGCTTAACTCGGTCCTCAACACCAATCTCCTCAAACCTTATCTTCTCTGTTCTTACAATGGTTGGAGCATCATGCATGACAATATACTTATCATCCTCATCTGCATCATCAGGGATATCCTCCGCTGGCTTCCTCTTGTTCTTATATCGATGTACCAATATGCCGATATCTGCTTTCTCCTTCCAAGCGGAGGACCCCTTGATGTCATATAAAGAGGGCATCTTGTAGTTTGCCCCCTGCTGATCGATCTTCTTTGGGTGAACAATTACTATCCCATGAACATCGTATGTGTCATTAAAATTAATCAGATAATCCAGCTGTTGTGAGATGAATGAAGTCTCGGTCATGTATTTCGGTTGCTCATGCTCAATCTTATTCCAGGCATCTATAACATATCCGAAAATATTCTCTGTTTTCTTCAGGTAAATAAGATACTGCAGGATAGACTCCATTGTATTTACCTTGTTGATCTGGATCTTATCTCCCCATGTTTCAAAGTTATTCCGATCCGGAGAAATAATAAAAAAGTGCTTTTCAATAAACTCCATCGTTTTCTTCCGGAGATCTGCTGGCATGGAATTACTATACCCCTCCTGAAAGGCCATTCCCGTTAATACCTCAGCAAGCCTAGCATATTCCCTGGCTACTGGTCTGTTCTCTGGAGTAAACATAGCCCATTTAAGATTCTCTTCCTTATTATGCAATACGAACTCTCCCAGATACCATCTTATAAATACAGACTTCCCAGATCCCGGAACACCAGTTACAAAGGTTATATGTTTTGCCTTTAGTGTGAATAACCGGTCAATGAATATTTTACCACAACCCATACCAGGAACAAACCCTTTCTCTGCATACATAGTTAGTTCCTCTTTCAAATCGCTGGGACGGATAATCCCTTTTACCGGGAAAGAGGATAGGTTTCTCATGCACTCATCTACTCCCTCTTGTCCCAATGCCGGTAATGGAGGATCTACTTTATCATTCCCATTGTAAACATCATTGATATCCTTATAACCTACCGGATAGTTAATGTATTTACATCTTTCTTTTCCAAAGAATAAAGTTAAGTGATCTCTTAAAAACCTGCCGGGCGCATCATTATCTGTAGAAAATATTATCTGGTCAACATTGTCCGGATGAAAAAAGCTTTGTACATATTTATCATTAGCGTAATCAAACTCATGCTCGAGGTTCTTTGATTTAGGGTTTGGTGCGCCCATCGGAACGGATAATACATTACGATATGAACATTGTTTCCATGTTAACCAATCCCATTCCCCTTCACAGATAATTACAGTCCTGCTCTTCTCTTCCTGCTCATTATCTTCAAACTTAATACTCTGCATGCCCATGAAGATAGATCTGGTACCATACTCTTTCCCCAGCTGCCACCATTTAGGCGAATCATCTCCTTTCTTCCAGCGTAAATCAAAGTATTTTACATTTACTAGAGTCATATTAACATAAAAAGGGAATCCCATTATTGGTTTATTCCCTACGTTATATTCAAAAATGTTCTCTTTTAATGCAATTCTTGAATCAATACCCCTACTTTTCAGATAGTTCCTCACTTCCATAGAATAGGTTTTCGCAATCTCTTTCGGCATGCGACTCTTGGCAATTACATCCTTGTACTTATCCTGAATATCCAGATTGCCGCTGAACCCACAATTCCAGCACTTATACCATCGATTATCCGGTTCATCGTTTACCGTTAATGAAGGTCGACCCTTATTCTTTCTGGTTGAATCGCACTCCGGACATACTGTATAATACCGGGACCGGCCGGTTTTAGTCTTAATTCCTAGATCCTCAAAGGTCATACTCGCAAATATTTCTCGCTCTTTTCATTCCTTAAAATGCATTTTGGACCATCACCGGTAATATCCGCAAGTGGATAACAATACTCCAGCTTAACGCCGATAGTATTATCAATGACTGTTGGCCTTGTGAGGTTTGTGACTGTTGAAATATCCAGTCCGGCCAGCTCTGCAAACTGCTTCATGGTCCAGACATTGTATCTCATCATGCGTTTGACCTTCTTTTCGTCAACGCTGTGCTTTGTAGATAAAGCTTTGATTATTTCAGGATCCGTTTTAACAAAAACGATCTCGATGCCTTCGATTAATCCCAATTCTTTCTCATCCATTGTAAACAATTTTATTTGCAACAAATATATTTAAAGTAATTTATTAAAACAATTGTTTTTATCGATTATTTTAAACAAAAAAAGGACCCCTGCCGGAGTCCCTTATATTATGGTAGGGTATAGCTTAATTAAAGTTATAAGTTATACCCGTAAGTAAAAGAAACTTCTTCACACCGAAATTATATCCGGCCCCAACTGATATAAGCTCAAAGGCGCTAACTGTACCTGCTAATGATATTCCTGTTTCGGTTACACTGTTAATTTGCGTATCGAATAGACATAATAGATTAAATCCATAATTGGAATACGGTTGACCTTCATTATTTATAAAATGCGCAAAGGATATCCCCAGACCTGCAGATGTGAGAGAGCTTGCATCAAATTGTTTCAGATCCTTATTATACATAAGCTGAAGTGCAGATATCTCTATTGCTGGGCGGAATAACCATACCGAAGGATTTTCAACATCCCTGGTCTTAACCGTGAGTTCAGGCGATACAGGTTTAAAAAATCCTTTAAACGGTTGCTGGGCGGATGCCCCAATGAAAAATGTCAGGAGAAGAGTAATAATTAAAAACTTTTTCATACAAATAACCTTTTTTTGTTTTTACTATAAGGTGGTGCAAACCAGGTAGCTGTTATGTATGTTAGGGTAACTCCTACTACCACTTTAAGGAGTATTACCCAATCTATAACTCCGGTACCTGCTATTGTGGCTACTGCCTCAATGATCCCGGAACCTATTGCTATCAGAACTGCCGAAACAAAGTTTCTGAAGCTAAAGGATCCAGCTGGAGAATCCGATTGTAACCCGGGGAATGCATTCTTCCCGGTATAAAGAAGAGCTGTGCCGATCAGCGTTATTGCTAATGTGGACCACACAATAGGAATTTGGCTGAAAGCCACAACGACCACTGACATCAGGGCCATAATTAGGCCTTTCAAAAATTGCTGTGTTGTCATAACCTTTTTTTTAGGTGAATACTATTTGATTGAAAAGTAACTCATTTCCTTCAAGCGTAGGTGCCTGATCGTATTTTCCACTTGGGAGATATGTATTGATCTGCTCAATCCATTCCTTATATGTAATCCCTGGCTTGAGTGTTTTAAGAGCATAATAAGTGAACGCTCCATTATAACGGCCATCAATATACGCATCTGCGCTTGTCTGCTGTTCCCCGCAACCAGAGAATACTATCCATTTCATCTCTGCTTTTGAGAACCTGGTACGCTTCTTTAAATTTTGCCTTGTTTTTCTAGAGATATATGGATTAGGAACAAATCTGTTCTTCTCTAGATTAACCTTCCTGGTAACTGTTCCGGAAAAACAACTGTCAAACATAAGCACAACGGTTGCTCCATCAGGTATGCTTTTAAGTGAATCCCCAATATCATCATCGATTACCAGTCCATCATATAAATAGACTGCCTCATCGTATCCATCTGCCTCATCGCCATGCTCATCAATTATCTGCGTTCCATGACCTGAGTAATGGACCAGTAAGAGATCTCCTGCCTGAAGCTCTCCTATGGCTTCTGTGATAGCAGTAATAAAATTTGACCTTGTTACTATAATATCAGTATAGTTTCTGATATCAAAACCCGGGAACTTACTGTTAAGTGTCTTTATAACATCAACCTGGTCATTAATACAACCATTAAGATCATTCTGTGTACCCGGATAGTTATTAATAGCAAATAATAACGCAATCTTTTTCTTCCCTGTAGGATCGGGTATCGGATCCGGAATAGGATCTGGTTTATTAAACCATGAGGCAATCTTTTTGAAGCACATATTAGTTGACTTTAAGAGAATCTTTAATCGCTATATATTCCGCCAGTTCTTCATCCGTAATCTTTATAGAGTGATTGAAATATTTTAATCCTTCCGGAATATTTGCCAAATGAGCAATACCACAACTATCTATATATAATGTATCAGCAAATGCCATCCCTTGTGTCCATGATTGATCATATATCCAATCAGCTATTCCTTTTACTTTAACACCAGCTTCCCATGCCTTATAAATATTTATCAGATCATTGTCTTTCATATTGATCTGTCCTATTGGCCATGATAAGATAGGGGCAATAGTATCTATAAGGACCACTGAAACAATTATCTTATTTGACTTATTTCCAAATGCGTCTGTCGCCTGGATCTCCACATCAACGGCAGGATTACTTACACTTAATATAGTGCCGGCAATAGGTATTTGATTAATAACCATTCCTGCAGGACAGTTATCACTTGCCAATACCTGAGCTGTGTAATCCGGAAGGAGTGCTTCACAATTATTGTTTACATAAAGTGTTTGTGGGGGGATCTGCGATAACAGACATCCACAACTGGTTAATACCATTGCTAGAGATAAGAATAGAAATTTTTTCATGTCAGTTGAGTTAAGTTTACGAATCGTGCTTTAATTTCATAGCCTTTTGCCATCATTTCTTCAACAAATTTACGCAAATCATCTTTAAGTGACCCCTGAATAGTATCTTTATTTACTATATTCTTCGCTATAAGCACGCATCCTTCAGTATCTTTATGAGTATTCCCTCCATGTGCAAGGCAATAAGTCCAGGTTAAAGAGCCATACTTAATCGTGTATCCATCATTCTCTGTATAGAATATAATAGTCTTTCCGAAATGATCATTCTCAAACAGGCCTACCTTACATTCTAATCCTCCCGGAAGACAGGTTTCCCCATATACCTTTATATTATCTGGCCGGGCAGTATCTTCCAGAGTATTACCAAAGAAATGTCTTAATGGTTGGGGTGGGTTTTGAACATAATTATTATATAACATCAACATTTTCCCCAGACTGGTTTGAGCTGTATAGGAATATCTTTCTATTAATATAATAAGCTCTTTTGCCATTACTTAATCTTTACAGTATCATTAATAAAATTATTAGGAAACATCTTAACTGAGGATCCTTCAGGCAAATCAATTTTTTGGCCCCGGGGATTAGTTATTACAGGCACTCCCAGATTATCTATTCTTCGTTCTAAATTATTATCATTCTTAAATCCTATTAATGCTGAAATAACTATTCCAGCAAATGTTATTAAGATTGTAACAATCTGAAACCATTTAGCCCTGTTAGACTGTCTCTGTACCTTTAATTTTTCTATGGCTATATCTACAGCAACCCCTTCAGCTTGATATCTTTCAATTGCATTTTTAGCTGAATTTGCAACCTCTATAGTTTCATCATACTTGTCTTTAATAATATTTAATGACCCATTTATCTCCTTTATTGATTCATTCAGAGCCTTATTATTTTTATTTAACAATAATACCTGAAACTGTAATCCTTCTTCTGGATTACCATTACCGGTAACGGCTTTATGCATCTGAATTATCTTTTTCTCCTGAACACAAATATGCTTTACGATAGTTTGTGGCTTTTTAGCACTAGGCTTCTTAGGGATCTTTGAGTCGGTCATCGGATTATTTATTTAAGTCTTTATATTGTTCATACATTTTCGCAAAATTAACATCTGGCCGATCCCATTCTTTACGAATTATTGTTGCAATATTCCTAACATCTTTCCCTACAGTTAACATCTTTGCCCTATCTGCCTGGACTTCTTCACTAAAATATACCCTGATTGCTCCATTTAATAAGTCCATGTTCGGATGATTAGTCAGCTTGTATTTCTTCGCTGTCTTCATTACCCATTGAACATCCTCTGCATTATAAACGGGAGAAGCTTTAACTATACCCAGATCGCTCCAATCAAATTTCATTGCTCTCTGTCCTGCCCCTCCAGATAAGGCTTCTGTTGTTTTAAGAAGATAGGTACCATAATACGGTATCTGTGACATAATAAGATCATCTATCTTCCTGGCATCCATCGTTGGTTCTCCTTTCTTGGAGAATACCCGGGATCCCTCCTGCAGTAATTGGCCTATCTTGGTAGCTCTCTCTGTATTTCTGGCTGAAATAGTGATATCCATCTCATCTGGGGGAATAATCCACTTATCCCGGAAGAAGTCTCTACCAGTAGCCATGTGAACAAATCCGGCAAATCCTCCTGTTACCGCTGCGAAATCAAAGGGGAATAGCATATTATATCCCAACCTATACCAGTCTTCATTAAGGCCTGCCTCATCGCCTAATAGATACTTATCAGCTATTCTCTGTACTCCGGAAGATAAATACCCCAGCTCAAAAGGTTTTGGTATTGTAAGCCATCTACCATTACCCAGAGGGATATTAAAAAACATATCTCTCTGCCAGGGGGGAAGCTGTATGTACTCATCAATTGTATCCTGATCCATTGAAGAGATCATTAAACTATTGGCAATAGACGGAAGTACCGCTATCAATCCCCACCATGCAAGTACCTTCCCAGGATTATCTCGGGTGCTTCGTATTAGCTTATCCATACCCCTTATTGCTGCATTGGAGAATGGGATAAACTGGTTAATCATCTTCATCCACTCACCGGCAACATGGAAATCAAGTAGATCTCTCGCTTCAAATGCTGACTGAATTAAGGCATCATAAGGATCCATTCCGCCTTTTACCAGCTTATTATACTCTGCTTTTGCGTATGCGACCCTATTAACTTTCTCTGAAAAGCTCATAAAATGCTCCAGATCATCCCATTTAGTATTTACAAAGGTGTTAAATGCCATAACGAACTTCTTCGGATCTTTTGAATGTTTGAACATCCACTCCTTTTGCATCCTATGATAATCAATATAGTTCCGGATATAGAATCCGAACTGCCCCATCCCTGCTAGATCCAATTCTTTACCTCCAATATCTGATTTCAGATCTGATAACTTAAACTTGGTCTTTGCAACTATCATGTTCTGCTGAAAGTCCCTCATCGGGTTCTTTAATAAGAATGGAGGAGAATGTGTTACCGATGTTCTTAATAGCCTGGGAAAGAATGTGGCAATCTTCGGCAAATTAGGAGTGTCTGTCATTTGCATTATCCCCCTGTAAACATGAGGATCCTGTATCTTGAAAAACATGGGTGTTCCTGCAACATAGAATTGTACTACATGTTGTCCAGGACCTTTTACCATATAACCTACATCAGCTATCTGAATTGGTTCTCCTTCATATGGTTCTCTTGCTCCGGTAAATGCTAGAGCAAAATGCCTTAAAACATTGTTTTTATCCGCATTAAGCACCGCTTTATATGCAGCCTCCATTTGTATCAGATCAGGGTCAACTATTGGCCTTGCGCTTCCTTTTAAGGCGTGGATGTGTAATTTACCCTCATATCCCCGACTGTCATATCCTACAGAAAACATTTCTCCAAATCCCTGAACTTCCTTTTCAGTAGGTCCTGTCTCCTGATAATAACGATGTAACGCAACATAGTGAAGATCTTCCTGGGTAATTAATTCATATAGATTATCACTCATAAGCCCTGACTCATGCATATACCGTATATAATGCATGCTTATCATACGCGCCCTCCGACCATACTCCTTCATCATCTTTACTTTCTTAGGATCTATAGCCTCCATTGCTTTTACCTCAGCCATAGCTTTCTTTGCAACCATAAGATCAGTAAATCCTTCCTGTCCTACCCCAATGATCATTGCATTATCAAAGTTATATCTGTCTGCAGGGAGAAATACCTTATCCGGATCCAACTCTCCATTATCTATCTTAGTAAGAATAAGCTCAATCTTATTCATGTGCTTATCTACAATGTGCGGATATTTCTTTAATACATCCAGAGGAGGGATCATGCTATCAAAATTAGCTAGATCAACTCTTACCTGTTTTGCTCCAAACTTCCATATAGCTTCTTCAATTCTTTCAGCTACCATGTATTTATTTGCCATCTGGCGAAACTCCTCCATTTCAGGAATACTAGAATCCGGTAATGCTTCAAACTTCCAGGGAAAGCTTATCGGTTGTTTTGTGATCGGATCTATTTGTCTCTCCAGATTAATATTGGTTACTCCATGCTGGAACATACTTCCAATCTTATCCATGTGCCCTAATAATAGGTGTGATAAAGTAATGAAGTTCTCCCTCGGAGATATACGATCCGGACCTTCAAGCTTTTTACCTGATTGAGCCATCGCCCATCTGTATGCTTTCTCTATTGCTCTGTTTGAATTAAGCATCTTTATTGAGAAAACATCAAACATCGTAATAGCAAAATTACCCTGCTTTGATGTAGGCTTAAATAGACTGGTCCATCCCCAGGGGATCTTTTCTTTCCCCTCGAGTCCAAACTTCATATTTGCTCCGATCTGATCCAGTCCACTTGCTCCATAATAGGTACGAACATCAACCCCAAACTGTTCAATTGCATCCCATATCTTCGGATTAGCTATCTTAACCCTATCCTCAAACCAGCGGGAGAATTGAGGATATCTTCTTACTGTTTCCTTTGGGTTAACGATTAATGCCCTGAAATACTCTGCAACTCCTTCCTTCATCTGGTATTGTAATGGCTCCGGATGATCTTTTGGAGGTTGACTTCCAAATTGCCATAACTCTTTCAGCTCTTCCTTATAAATATGAAACATTGCTTCTGCTTCCGGACCTACTAATCCGAACATATCATCAAGTCTATGCCCCAGCTCATGTGCTGCAATATTTAGATTAGTCATAAACATCTTCTTCATAACTAATTTACCCAGAGCTGGAGTATATGATGCAGCCATTTTTCTTCTGGCTGGGCTATCCCAATATATCTTCTGATTTAAAGCATCTGCAAAGTGCTTCTCTATCTCCCATAGCTTTTTAGGTGTCTGACCAGTAATAGGCTCAGGCGAAATCCTTGCTCCCATATCTACTTTACTCTTGGCTCCCTGAACTTCCATCTCCGGACGGGTTTCTCCATGACCACTAACCTCTTTTGTAACTCTCTCAAAGGTGTTAATCATATCCATTGCACTTGCCTGGCTAGACTCATTCTGCTGAATCATTCTGGCTTTAACCTCAAATGTCTCCCCATATTTGTTCTGCAGATAATTTAATACATCCATCAACCGGCTTTCGCTGAATTTCCCAACCATCCAATCTCCCTTAACGCTGAATATCCCTTCATAAATAAGCTCTTTCAACCCTTTATCATTCCAGTATCTTTCTCCCCTTGTTCTGGTGGCTGGTACTTTTAAGTTATAATGTACTTCAGTTTCATTATCATGGTCTTTTTGGATCTGAATGTTTTTACTTGTAGTCTCTACAAGATCCATTGGTGCTAGAGCGCGTATAATATTATATATCTTATTCGCAGGTATGATAATTTTACCTGTATCCTCATTAATCCAGTTCTCCGGCATTAGGATCCCCTTCTTAACTGTTCCGTCCTGCATAGTGTACTCTATGAGACGACCTTTATACTTCGCCATCCCCTGCAGAATATTCCCGGTAATAATAAATCGTTTCTCTCTGTTTCTGGAAGGCTTCAGACTATCCCAATTATCTCGCGTTTCCTCCCTATCCCTAGTATTTATACTATAGGAATGAGCAATGATTGAATCAATATGCTCTCTCTTACTTGCTGGGATCCGGAACATTCTCCTGCTATCCGCTGTCGCAAACTTTAATAATACATTACTAGGAATAAATGGATTAGCTTTATTCATGTTGATATCAAAACCCAGGAATATCCCTTTATTCATTCTTATAAGGCCTAGCTGATCATCTGCTTTAAAAGGGACTTCTAATACTGTCCCCGGTTTAAAGAAATTAAATAGCCTCCTTAAATTACTCTCATTTAAAGCTGTTCCACTCTCATATATTCCTAACATTCGGTCATGCCTATCTTGCATCTGCTCCAATTGATCATTTAACCAATATTCAATATCTTCTGCAGAACCTTTCTTATTCTGGGCTTCCTTTCTCTTTGCAGATACTCTTGCCTGAAATCCTGCTTCTGCTTCGGTGATACGCTTTGATAATGACTCTTGCAAGCTAGTTTTCATTTGATCCAGAAGAACATCTTGATATTCTGTAACTCTTTTCCCTCCTAAAGCCTTCTCAATGATATCATCTACTTCCCTTTTAGTAAGCATCTTCTTCAGGATATCTACCTCAACTGTTTCCAGATTAGTATCATCTCCAAATATTGACATTCCTCCTTTCCCCTGGACAACTATTTCCCGGGAGAGTGTTACTGCATTAAGAGGTTCACTGGTTATCTCAAGATCATTTCCTCCAGTATCATTAAGATAATCAATCAGCGCATTATATCTCTCTGCTATCTCAGTATAAAATCTCTCTTGGATCTCAATCGGCAATACTGCAACCCTGCCTGTAACCTTGTGGGCCAGATCTGCTTTATCAGGACTGTCTTTTGAAAGATCAGCCGGCTTATTCATCATATTATTGATATCCGGATTTTCCTGCAGGTATTCCAACACAACCTCATCTCCATATTTATTAAGGAAATCAGTTGTTCCTTCGGCAATAGACTTACTGGATTTCTGATTTGATGAAGTATTCGCATAAAGTGATTTGAGCTTTTTCGCTGTCATCATCGCCATTCGCCTCTCTGCAGGAAGACAAGTCAATACATTATTATATATTGGCTTATTTAACTGCCCGGTTCTGTTTGTTCTTCCTTCCTTCTGGATCACAACATTAACATCCAAATCATTCTGCAAGTTGAACTGATCTCTTTGAGATGTATCATTATAATCCGGAGAGCTGTGCATAGATATTCCAGTAGATCCTGAAACATTTAATATGGCTGCCCAACCAGGTTCATTATTAAAACTATTTATAAGAGCGTTCTTATGTGGCCTCTTATTGGGAATATACTTACCCATCTTAAACTCACTATCTAACTCAAACCTGGTATGCCGGCCAGTTATCTCTGCAACCTTAAAGCCTGCATCAGTAATCCCTTTAATCAAAACATCAATAGGAGAAATAGTAATCCCTGTTGATATTGATTTGATCTTCTCATTAAGTGCCTTATATGCGGCAGATCCCATATCACTTAAATCAAATATCGTCAGCTGGTGATGTTCATCAACTCCTGCAGCTGTCTTCTTAGTATAACGCATTACCCCATCGAGGCCTCTTTTAAGAACAAATCGGAAATCAGCTTCTATCTGTGCTTCAAAGTCCAGGTCCAAATCATTAAGCATGGCCTCCATTGTACTCTTCAAAGTAATAACCGGCTTTCTCCCAGCTTTCAAAGAATCAACAATCATAGGTATGACATGCTTAACCTTAATGGCAAGTAATAATTGATCCACAATGTTAAATACCTTACTAAAGTATGCTGTGTTTGTTACTCCCAGATCAACGGTACCTTTTTTAAGGCCCATTTTCTCTCCCTCTTTCTTTGCTGCCTCATCCAATCCCTCAATAACTGGCTTTATATGATCTCTCTGAAATTGGATTATCTCATGCATAATGGTAGTAATGCCATCATAATCCTTCTTCAATTGAGCGTTCAGTTCAGGATTGTAATAGAAACTACCTGGGTCATCATCTCCCAGAATATACCAGTTTCTCTCAATCCCCTCCATATTTAATTGTCTCCGGGTGAACTGCATACTCTCTGCTAACTGTGAAGATATGATCTCCTGAAGTGCTGGTCCTCCTTTGGCTATTGCCTCAACTAGATCATCATAAGACATATTTGCTTCCCTCATTACCGTTTTCATTGCATATATCGGTAAATTATCTGGGCGTTTTGCAAATGTGGCTGAAAGGAATACTCCTCCTTTTGTTGATGAAATAAAGTCTTTAAAGAATTTCCCGGTATTACTTGCTCCGGATGCCTCATGGCTCTCATCCATGATAAAGATAGTATTAGGAGCAATATTCATTAATACATCCCTTCTTTTCAGAGAATTACCTTTATCTGTATTAAATTGTGAATAAGTTGTTAATATCTGCTGTGTTCCTACAGGATGCGCCCCTGTACTTGTCATTTTTGCGTACTGAGGTTTACTAAAGGTAAACATAACCTCATCACTATTGGGCTTATAGATCTTTGTAGATTCCCCCTGGTATTCCTTGTTCATTATAAAAGGAATGTAATTCCCCTTGCCTATACCAATTAGATCTCTGTAAATATCTGTAAATAGATTAGCTGACTTTGTTATAAATATCGGAGTATAACCGTTTTCAACTGCATAAGCTATTATCCCTGCAGCAATTCTTCCTTTACCTACTCCGGTCTGATCTCCAATAATCATCCCATCACCATTCTCAATATTAAATATACCCATACCTATCCCATCAATCTGTTCTGCATAGAACGCTTTTGATAGATCTTCAAGGCTATTATATTTAAGCTTGCTCATTACATAGGCATCGATATCTCCTACCTCTCCCTTTAACTGCATAAGAGCTTCTTCCAGCTCATTTGCCATTGTTCCTGGAACTAATGAATTTCCTCCCGGGAGCCTACTTAATGAAACATAAGGAACAACCTGGTCTTTCTCCCTATCGGTTAATCCCAGTGTTCGCTTAGTACGCTCAGGAGACTCTCTAGGTTCGTTTGGCTGTATATCGATAACACTTGGCCCGGGCTGAACTTCTCCACGATTGGAGGGTTGCCTGATAATCGGGTCCGTAGGGAGCCGAGGAGGTTGCTCATTGGGGCGCAACTCATTATCTGGTTCAATTGCTGGTTTATCTCCCACTCCGGGGGCTGGTCCAGGTGTAACTCCAGTAATCGGCTCCTGTCCTTCTCCGGGCACTCTTTCAATAGGCCCAGATAACGGATCTGCAGGGGTGGTAGTAGGTCCGATATCTTCTTGATTTTTTGGGTTCCCTGGATCTCTACTGCGAAGATCCGCACTAGATTTTCCGATGGCATCCACTTCTGGTCGTAAAATACTTTTTTCATTTGGCGGTGTTGTAAGATTTTGTATTCTATCAAATAAGTCCTTCCAGGAAGTAACCGGTTCGTCCTTTGCGGATTTCAATGGTGCGGCACCTTCTGGTGCTGGCTTTCTTCCGTTGATAAGGATAAGTCTGACGGGATATGATGTTCCCATCTTATTGTAGAAATCGCCGGGGATATTAATCACATCCTCAACATAAAACTGTTTATTCAGGTAATTAAAGAACTGAAGATCTGATCCCTTTATTCTTCCATTGGGTTCAAACTTAGTATGTTCTCCAATAATAATAGCAGCTTTCCCGTTATCTGCCAGCATCTCCAGGGCATTTGCTACCATGAAGTGTGTTCCTTTGAAGTTAAAGCCTCCGGCAAAAGTGCCTGAAGCATTAACACTAAATGGAGGATTTGTCTGTATAGCATCAAAAGCATCTCTTCCAAACTTACCTTTAAGATCTTCACTGGCATCATAATTCAGAGTACGATATCCCTGTATCCTTAAATTAGCTAACCGGTTCTCGTCTATCTCATTTACAACTACACCTTTCTTATTTGCTCCTATTACAAGCGCTCCATTCCCTGCAGTCGGATCCAGAATGTTATTTACCTGATCAATATTAGAATATATCCCCATAGCATAAGCTAATGGTACCGGAGTGCTATATTGTTGCAATCCTTTTACATCACTTGTTGCAAACACATCAAGCTTCGGAAATGCATTATATAGACTTAATATTCGGTTATATCGATCCTCTACACTCATTCCCCTATTCTGTGCAATTCTATCGGATAGCTCTACCAATGCCAGCTCTGCCTGTTCACGGATAGTTGCTTGTGAAGAAATACCAGTATTTGTAGCTATTGATCGTAAATGACCTGCATCCCGGATTTGCTCTCCGGTGTTAAGCATGTACTTAATCTTCCAGGTAAATATAAATCTCTTTAAGTCCTCTACTTTCTTATCAAGGGCAACAATCGTATCTGCAAGGATCCTCTTATAATTCTCAACGGATTCTGGTTTTATTCTTTTATCTCCACTTGCCAGATCTCTTGCTCGCTTCCCGATATCCACTAAAGATCCTCTCAATGACATTGCAAACTTATCTCTCAGATAAGGAATATTATTTGCCTTTTCTTGTGTTAGACCTACTACAGATAACCATGCGTTCCGCTGATTCTCAAAATGAAGTGCTTTAGCCAGCTGTTCTTCAGTAACATTTGCTCTGATATATGGCTCCAGGGGTTCTCCTTTATACAACATATCCGGATGAGAAAATAACATGTCATAGGTTGTAGAAACGAATGGAGTCTTTTCAAACCATAATTCCCCGGCCTTTATCTTTAGAGATAACATCTTCTCATCAAGGAAGTCTTTCATTTGTGCAAATTCCTCTTCCAGCGGGAGGGGATCATCTTCTCTCCCTAATGGGGGCCTGCTACCTTTTGCTCTGAATATTCTTGCGGCATCCAGATCGCCTAACCTTTCAAACTCTTTAGCATATTTTTCATATTCAGCTACTCTTGCTGGATCCGGGATATAAGGTGGTACGAATACTGCTTTACCCTGCTTAATAGATTCACGAAGCACACTCAATGTTATTCCTGTCTTTCCTAATCCCTGCCCAGTTAAATCTGAGATAACTGCAGCAAGAACCGGTTCAAAAGATTTTGGTAATGATCCAAATAATCCGCCCTCCATAAGTTCTATCTTCTGATCTCTAGGGTCATCCCATTGCTCAACACGGATTACAGTGAATTTCTTCCCGGTGCTGGGTACCTTAAATTCTTTACCTACTACATCAGAAAAGTCTTCTTCTACTGCAGGCTTATTTATCTGGCCTATTAAATTATCCAGATCTTCGCTACTAAATTGTCTTACTGCAGGAAGATTAGCTGAAAGCTTCTCCATTATAGCATCAGTTGAGTTCATCGACAATGCTCCATACCCTTGTTTCAGGAATGGTAATAGCTTCTTCATCATAGGTAACTCTACCTGGGGAATAATATTCGCCAGCATAGTGTTAAAATCATAGATATCCGCATTGACAAACTTGATAACAATGCCTGTAGCCATCATATTAAGCTTGACTTTCATGCCTATATCCATATCCTCTCCTGCAACTGCTCCAAATCCTGACTCCGGATCTCCTAATAACTTTAAGAGATCAGTCATGTCCTTCAGATCCTTTGTAATATCTACCGGACTTACTTTTGTTTCTTTTGGAGTAATTTCTGTTTTTCCTTCTGCTCCTGTAGCTGGCTTTGGCGTAACTCCTTTACTCTCGGATCCAGCTGGACGCTTTTCGGCTTTTTCATCTTCTTGCTTTATTAATTCATCATTAACAGTAGGTGTATAAGTAGTACCAAACATCTTCTTAATAGCATCCTCTTTCGACATTGGCTTAATCTCTGCGTCTAATAGATTAGCCGGCGCACCTTTTACCAGGTTCTCATATTCCCGGAATAACTTTACTATCTCTGCCTGGTTCTTTGCATTGGCAATTCTATCTATTAAGGCCATTTCAAATGGACTATATATATCTTTAGGCATTGGACTATACATATCCCCCTGATTAGCCCATGCTTTTACTCCAGCTTTCGTTTCTCCTGTTGAGGTACGGAAGATCTCAAAGTCATAAATACCATTGATCGCGTTCTGGACAGATCCAGTGATATCGGTATCTGTAGATAGCCTTAATATTATAGGTATGGATTTCTCAATCCCCTTTTTAACTGTGAATGGAAGACTTTCAAAACTCTGCAGGGTCTTTGGGTTTGCATCCCTGAATAACATACCTTTCATCAATCCCTCAACAAATGCAACTCCCTCTGGCTTAATATTCTTCTCTTTATCAAAGAATCTTTCTGCATCCCCGGGCTGAATAACATTGAAATTAACCAGTCGTTTCATTATGGAATCTGCGTTCTTCCTGATGAGATCATTAAGAGTATCTTCAACGGTATTCCCCTGCATCACTATATTAGATATAGTAGTAGCCTGTTCCCGGTTCATCCTATTTGTGGCCTTACTGATATGAGTAGTCCCTTCTACTACATCCTCAATATCATTCATCCCATAGTTCCCCAAACGAATAGACTCCTGATCGCTAGTATCAACCATACGGACCAACACTGGCTCTTTTAATCTACTAATATCTTCAGGGTTTAATCCAAAGTGTCTGGCATTGTCTTTCAGATATTGAACATAGCCTCTCGGATCTCTAGTAGTAGTATCGTAATAATACTTCAATGCCTCAATACGACCATTCCCCTGAATTACTTCTCCGCGATTATTAACAACTGGCGCTCCAGTATAAGCATTGTTTGAAAACCCTAACTGTTCTGGATCCAGATCTTGTGCTTTTCTTCTTGCCTCATCGGATAAGGTTTTAAGATTGCCCCTGTTTCGTGGTTGTGCTTCCGGAATAAAATGTAATGGGTTCTCTAATCCGGACTGGTGTGCTGGCTGTAATGATGCCTTATCTACAACTGCAAAATAGCCAGGTACTTTATCTTTCTTGGAGAATATGATATTAATATTACCTCCAACCTCCATCTTCTTTATCGCCTCTGGCCGTTCATATTTCACTCCTTCATAAATCCGATATCCCCTTTCTCTCCAGCTGGCAGGATTGTTATTTACTGACTTCTCTATTTCCGTTGTCTCTTCGGGGGTATTAGCCCTTTCTTCAGGAGTTTTAAACCTATAGATATCATCTTCCTTAACAGCATCTCCACTTCTTACCAGGGATTCCCATAAGCCATTAGCCTTATCTGATCTTATTGTATCATTAGATGTAAGTACCCCCCCTAATTCAGCGGCCATCTGGTTTATTTGCCGGTAAACCATTTTCCCTATCCCTCTGTTTTGAAACTTCTCGTCTATTGAAATGTTATTTACCCTAATGTTCTTTCCTATCGTTCCAACACTTACAGATCCTATTGTGAAATCAATCTTACCAACTAACTGTCCTTTGAAGTTAATATCACTCTGAACGATAGTCTCTCCTAATGCTTTTGTTGCTTCACTGGATTCTTTTCTTGATACCTCTGTGATAGTTATCTCATTTGCTTTAACCGGGGCTTTCCACTTATCATCCATCTTTGCAACTTCGGCTGCAACTTGCTCCCGGGTACTCCCTTTGGCCATAGTAAAAGTATCATGTTCGCCTTTTGGGGTAGTGTACTGATAAATATCCTTATCCGGATAACCTTCTTCTCCTTTCCAAACTCCGGAATAGGTTAATCCTAGTTCCTTTGCAATATCTTTTGGTAGAATATCTGCAGATACTCCTCCTTCATACTCCTGTATAGCCTCATCAAATATCTCACCAATAGTCATGTCCCTGG
>Ga0307378_10005539_pt1 | contig 17573 bp, 13 predicted proteins | sample UN1MG_FD_202238 | JGI IMG/M metagenome (GOLD analysis project Ga0307378, IMG submission 202238) | Soil microbial communities from Risofladan, Vaasa, Finland - UN-1 | ecosystem: Environmental > Terrestrial > Soil > Coastal area > Acid sulfate soil | place: Finland: Risofladan, Vaasa | collected... | reverse complement strand
TGAGCACTGGAAGTAGAGCAGCAACAATCTGGGGCCGCGTCACGGACTGTGCCCGTGGTCACCCGATTGCGTCGACGCTGATCTTGGTGCTGGTGGCTTATGGCTTGCTGACCGCGGTCATGACCTACCCGGCTCTGCCGAAGGCCCTGACGGAGGTTGCCGGGGGGGGCGACGTATACCCGTTCATGTGGCTACTGTGGTGGGCCAAGAGGTCTCTTATTGACTTGCACACCAGCCCCGCCAATGTCGTCGCTTTCTATCATCCGTACGGTGTACAACTTTCCTTTCTTGTGGCTGATGCAGACTTGATGTGGACCAGCCTTCCTCTGGTGACACTAGTCGGCCCCTTGGTCGCCCACAACATTCAGTCTCTGGCAAGCTATGTGCTCACTGGATTCACCACCTACTTGCTCTGCTACTCGTTGACGAGGAGACATCGGCCGTCGTTTGTTGGAGGCGTGGTATTCGCCTTCTCACCCTGGAGATCTGGTCGCGCTGCACATGGGGAGTTGGGCTTGCTTGTCACCTACTGGCTGCCGCTGTACGTCATGTTTCTCATCAAGGTTTTCAAGAAGCCGAGTGCCAGAAACGGGTTGTTCTGCGGATTGTTCCTTGCACTATCTGTGCTTTCCGGCTTCTTGCACGTCGCCCATTTCGTCATTCCAGTGACTGCGGTCTTCCTCGTCTACTACCACTTTGCGGATCGCGCGCTCCTGTACAATATACGCTTCTGGAAGAGCTTCGGCGCCGCTGTGGCCCTTGCCGTCGTCATCGTTGTTCCTATCTACTTGCCCATTCTTGCGGCCTCGGCGGCCGGAGACTTGGAATACTATGAGAGGTTTGGCTCTCTGATCCACTCGGCGCCGCTCCTGGGTTTTGTAGTTCCACCCCCAACCCATCTTCTGGCTGAGCGGATAGAGTCCCTCCGGTCGTTGGGTCAGGAGATGCTCCCGAGATACTGGGATGCGGTCTACCTAGGGCTTGTCGCATTGGCTCTTGCACTGTGCGGGGGGTGGGGCAAGAGGACGAGAGTGTGGATGATCCTGGCGGGACTCAGTGCTATTCTGGCTCTGGGGCCTTTGCTGCGTGTTACCGGGGAGTGGGTGGAGTATTCCGTTGCCGGAAGGACCGGCTTCGTGGTGCTGCCGGGGGCGCTCCTGGCGAAAATACCGTTCTACGAGTGGGTACGCGATCCTGCCAGGTTTGGCGAGTTGACTGTCTTTTCTGTTGCGGTCCTGGTAAGTCACGGCGTGCTGGCCCTATTCCGCCTTCTCCGCCGGCGGGTTGCGCGGTATGCGCTGTTGGGTGGCATCGTTGCGTGCATCCTCCTCGACTACAGCTCGTTCATTCCGTTCCCCACCAACCGGATACCGATTCCGAGCTTCTATGACTCCTTGGCAACCGACAGTGACGTGTACGGCATCCTGGATGTCGGTCCGGGGCTCGTCGATTTCCGGGCCATGTACTTGCAGACCGTCCATCAGCACCCCATCGCGACAGGCTTCTTCAGCCGCATTCCGTATGAGGCCCGCCACTATCGGCGATTTCTGGAGCAGCTTATGGAGCCAAAGGGTGAGATCGCCCATGATGGCCAGCTTGCTCCTGTTCTTCAGCAACTAGATATCCGATATGTTGTGCTGCACAGGTCGATGGATACGGCCAATGGAGAGATGGAGCAGTTTCTTGCTGAGAACCTGGGCCAGCCAATCTACGAAGATGATCAGATTGCTGCCTTTGCTACGCCGCCGACCGGGCCTGCGGGGGTGGCTTCAGACATGCCGTTTGTGGTGCTGGGCGAGCAGTGGCATCCCATCGAATCCGTCGATGGCATCGCCACGCGTTGGATGGTCAACGACGCCACGCTCTTTGTGAGGGTGCAGCGAGACGGGGCATATCAGCTTGCCTTCGTTGCGCACCCTTTCAGGGAGCCCAGGCATCTGCATACTTATGTGAATGAGAATCTGATCGCAGAGTATCACGTAGGGGGTATGCAGAGCTACCTCACTCCCGCCTTCACGCTCGACGCCGGAGAATGGACCCCCATCAGGTTTCATGTCCTGGAGGGCTGCGAGGTGCCGAGCGAGGTTATGGACGGGCAGCAGGATGACCGATGCCTCAGTATGCTCTTCCAGCGCGTTGATGTGTTGCCCGAGAAGCCGGAGACGGGGTGAGAGGTGCCCCACCCATCTGCCAGAGCAGTGCCAGATTTGGCTGTCACGCATGCCGCCACTACCTGGTCACGGTGTTTGGGCGCAGGCGTGGTGCTCACCTCGGTGGCCGTCACATATGCGGTATGCTATGATCTTTGGAGAACGAACAGGCTCAGCACCCTGGGTCCTGACCAACTCTGGGCTTGGACCTGAAGACCAAGTGAGGCCATCCGTGTGTCGGAAGGAACCGATGCTCCTCTTTCGAAGGGACAGCATCTTGCTGCCTCCCGCGGATGTACCAGGCCTCATGGGGGCAATCCCAGTGGCGCCCGTTGATGGGCCTCGGTTCGCGAGATTGTGGTGGACAAGCAATGTCGGTGATGGTCCGCCTCAGCTCGACTCCTCGCAGGGTGTTCTCTGTGAGTAGTATTGCCGGGAGCTGGGTGGATGTTTCGCTGTGGCGTGCACAATCTCCCGATCAGGGAAGCGATTGTCGGTTGTTGCTTAACAACACCTGGAGACTTCAATTGGACAAGAAGATTAGAGACCAACGGCAGTCTGGGCGTAGCTCGGAGGGCCCGGTGGGTACCGCCCTGGCGGCGGACCTCTCGATGGTTGAGGCGTACGACGAGGGATACTATGAGGACTATCATGGGCCGGGCAGAAAGGGCGACGACGTCAGCACGCGACCACTCCTTGCTCTGCTAAGGAGGAGAGTGTCAGAGGGAAGACTGTTGGAGGTGGGTTGTGGATACGGACACTTTCTGCGACATGCCGCGCGGACTTACGACACCTACGGAATGGACATCTCGTCGTACGCTGTCCAGCGAGCGGCAATTGTGACGCCAGAGTCCGAACTAGCAGTCGTGGATGTTGAGTCAGCGAAGGCGGTTCGGGGTTTTGTCGGAGAGGTGAGATTCGAGATCATCGTGGCCCTGAATGTGCTGGAGCACTTGAACAGCCCGTTTAGTGTGCTGGAGCATCTACACAGCCTATTGGTGCCTGGCGGGTATCTCTTTTTCAAGGTCCCCAAGGGCAACGCGCTGGTTCGGCGGTGGTATGCGCTCTGGGGGAGAGAGCATGAGTGGCAGGGCCTGAAGGACCCAACCCATGTCTCTCTGCTGCCTACGGAGGAGTGGATCGGCTTCTTGGACAGGATCGGATTCGACCATGAGGAGCTTCCGACCGTACCTACCGGGAAGATAAAACGTTGGTTCGCGAATTCACCCGCGCTGCATAGGTTCTACTTCATGCCCTGGCTTCCCTTCGTGAAGTGGATCAACGAAGGCCTGACGGTCTTGTGTCGGAAAGTCGAATCGTCAAGCTAGAGAGCACGTAGTGCCTGTCCGCCGTGTCAAGAGCCGTGGGGAGTCGAAGAATGCATGGCATGCGGATGGATGGATCGATGGATCAGCCTTGGGGAAGAGGTCGGATGGGAGTTCGTTGAGGAATGGCAGCCGACAGGCGCGCCGAGGTGGGGTAGGGATCTGGAGAAAGCGATACCGACGCGGTCGGACCGGGCTTGTGAACGGGGCCTGTGTGCTTCCTAAGAAGTAGAGCCGCGAAGCCTTCGAAGTTCGACCCGTAGAACCGCTAGCCCGGGATTGGGCAGCGTGGTTGGGGGAATCTAGTAGTTGATGATGAGAAATCATCTGGATGACATGGTATGGCGTCAGCAGCTGCGGGAGGCGAAATCCTTCCTGAGACGCAAGAAGAAGCCTCTAATGCGTTTCTTGCAGGTAGGGACTATCCTGCTGGTCTTTGGCTTCGTTCTGAACGCTCTGTACAGCAGCTGGAGCGACATTACGGAGTACACATGGGAAATCAGGTACGGTGTGCTGGCCGCGTCCTTCACTATCTCCATTGTCTCTGCTGCATTCTCCGCCTATCTCTTGAAGCTCATAATTGCCGAGCTTGGTGCGAATGTTTCCTTGCGCAAGACCTTTCGCGTCTTCTACTTGTCGCAGCTGGCACGCTATATTCCCGGCATGTTATGGGGGATTCTTGGATGGGCGTATCTGGCTGAGCGGGAGGCAGGGGTCCGTAAGACGATCTCCTCAGCCGCACTGATACTTCACCTGCTGTTCCAGGTAGTGTCTGGCGTGATAGTCTTCGTGCTTTCAATACCGTTCTGGGAGGACGTGCCTGATACGGCTGGCTTGATCCCAGTTCTCCTACTATTGCCTGTGGGTTTGCTGTTTCTCCAACCACGACTGGTTAGGAGGATCTTCAACCTCGGCCTACGTCTGGCAGGCGAACAGCCCTTGGACATAGAGTGGGGGTACCGGTTCGTGCTGATGCAACTGATGCTGTCGATAGTCGCTTGGGTCGGCCGGGGACTGGCCAGTTTCTTCCTGATCAACTCAATCACTTACTGTGCACCATCGAAGTTCGGAGTCATAGTGGGTGCGTTCGCCATAGCTTGGGTTGTAGGTTTGGTGAGCGTCTTGACCCCATCAGGATTGGGGGTAATGGAAGCAAGTATCACGCTTCTACTCAGCTTCTCCTTTCCAATCTACGTGGCCGCGATTATTGCGCTCGTGACCCGGCTGACGCGCACCGCTGGCGACCTGGCGTGTGCGGCCATCGCGTGGAGGCTCTGACAATGACTGGTGATGATCGACGCGCCGTGATCCTGGGCCTGGACGGGGCCACGTTCGATGTTCTCTTCCCTATGATGGAGCGAGGCTTGCTTCCCAATCTAGAGAGGATCGTACAGGAAGGCGTCTGGGGTAGACTACGATCGACGGTCCCTGCCTACACAGCGCAGGCCTGGGTATCAATGCTGACTGGGGATTACCAGGGAAAGCACGGAATCGTTGATTTTTGGAGGAACCCGACTGATAGGTCCGGGGGAGGAATCGCCGATTCCACCCTCATACGGGCCGAAACTCTGTGGGCTTTTCTCGGCCGGCATGGCAAGACGACGGGTTTCGTCAATGTTCCGGTGACCTACCCGCCAGCTAAGGTGGATGGGTATATGGTCTCTGGGTTGATGACTCCGCCGGGGAGGATGGATTATACCTACCCGCCGGAGCTGAGAGCCGAAATCCTTGAGGCTGTGGGTGATTATGACCCTGATCCCTACGACCCGATGGCGCCCTCTAAGACTTTGCTCAACCAATGCCTGTATTGGCTGAGGAAGCGCGAGGAGGCCTGTGAGTTCTTGCTTCGGGAGCATCCGACGGACCTGTTCATGAATGTCGTGCAGGAACTCGATCAAATTCAACATTTCTTCTGGAGTTGTCTGGACGACAGCGATCCGCGACACAGTCCAGAGGGGGCAGCGGAGTACATGCCCTTGATCGAAGAGTGCTACGTGCTCGTGGATTCCATCGTTGGGCAGCGCCTGAGCCTCGTAGACGAGCGAACCAACCTTTTCTTGGCCTCTGATCACGGTTTTGGCCCCGCTCATACGTGGTTTGAGGTCGACAAGTTCTTGAGTGAACTGGGGCTTCTCGTTTTACAGTCGAAGGGGCGGAGTGCCTTGAATCGGGCCGCCTCGTTCATAGGTCTCACCCCTCGAAAGATAAGGAGCACATTCCTCCGCACGGACACTATCGGGCTCAGTCAAAAGTTGGGAAGATGGGCCCGAATAGCTTGGGGTAGGAAGCTGGAAACTGCCCTAACGGGGCAAGTGGACTGGAGCGCGACGAAGGCGGTTGCCGGAAGTCCCACCACTGAGGGCATCTACATCAATCTCAAGGGGCGAGATGAACGCGGGATTGTTGGATCTGGGGACGAATACGAGGAGCTGAGAGATCTCATCATGACTAAGCTGTCAGAACTCAAGGATCCGGCGACTGGCGCGACCATTATCGAGGATGTTTGTCGGAAGGAAGATGTATACGAGGGGGAGTACGTCTCGCTCTTGCCAGACGTCGTATTCTCCATGAAGCAGGGATACATGCCCAGGGATGATCTGTCGGCTTCGGGAATCCTCGAGCCCATACCGTGCCTGGGTTACGTTGACGGCAGACATAGACCTGACGGTATCTTCATGGCTGTTGGACCTGACATAGGCGAGGGTGAGATCAGGGGGACCAGGATAGTCGATGTGACACCCACGGTTCTCTACGCCATGGGCTTGCCAGTTCCCATCAACCTGGATGGACGAGTCTGCCTCGAGGCATTCAGTCGGGTGTACCGGGACTCTCACGAGATCGAGTATGAGGAGCCTGTGGTGGGCTCGGGGGATAGCGAGTCGGACACGGCATACAGCGTAGATGAGATGGAGAAGATCCTGAGGGAGCTCAGTGGACTTGGCTACTTGAGCTAGTTGGCAGAATTCTGGTATCAGTCGAGGGAGGGGTGTGAGACCTCTCTCCAGGCGCGCTCGGCGGGGTGTCCTGCGCATCTTGTGGAGGGCGCGCGCCGTTCGCGAGTCTTCGGGCAATCGCAAGTCGTCCATTGATCTTGACTCCCCTGGCATCGACCCTCGCGCGGCAGCAGATGGAAGCCACCTGGAGTTGGTACGCAGATGCGTGAGAGGCCGGGCGTAGGGAGACCGGGGTTAGAGTAGATGTCGGATTTCGAAGAAACAAGCGAGAAGCAGGGGCAACTGGAGACGCTGCGAGAAGTAGCTACCGGTCGACCACTGTTCCTCGCGATAATGCTGGTCGGCCTTACGTGCATCGGTTTCTACTTGCGCTACACCTACGCGAGGTCGAGCAGTCCGTACATAGACGAGTACACCACCATGTGGGTGGCCTTGAGGACTCTCCGGTTCGGCTATCCCGTGTTCTCAACCGGAGCCCTGTACGGGCAAGGAGTGCTTCTCTCGTACCTGGTAGCGGCAGTATTCAGGCTGTTTGGTTTCGGCGAGTTTATAGCCCGGACCCCCATCCTCGTCGTCAGCGTCCTTAGCATTCCGCTGCTGTTTGTGGTGGGCAAACGTCTATTCTCGGCCCGCGCAGGTCTGATTGCCGCTGCTCTGCTGGCATTCGATCCTCAAGCCATCATCTGGGGAGGGCGCGCCAGGGGCTATAGTCTGTTGCTGTTTCTCGTAGCTCTCATGGTCTTGTTCGCTTACAAAGGGGTAATTGCGGGCGACAAGGCGCTCTATCGTCGTCTACTGCTTCTCGTTGTCGTGACAGCGGTGTATGTCCACATCGGTGCTGCCCTGTTCTTCCCAGCAGTGGTCTTCCTGGCGTTGCTGTGGAGAGGATGGCGCTGGCTCCTGCGGCCAGCGGTGCTGGCAGAGCTTCTCCTGGCGATGATGGGGCTGGCCTCCAGCTACCATTTCTATCGGCTGATGCAACCAGAAGGTTGGACCAGTTTGGGGGAGGGTAGACCGGCTCTCGCCCCATCTCTCAACATCCTGGGTGCTGCGAGGCGGTATGGGCCCTTTTTCGTGGGGCCAGATCAGCTGCCTTTTGTGGTAGTGATAACGCTCTTCATGCTGGCCGGGTTTGCCTTCTGCCTGCTGCAAGTCTGGCGCAGCCGAGGCAATCGTATCCGTTTACTAGAGGGTGAGGACGCAGGACTGGCTTTCTTGTGCGTGACCTTTCTCTTCATGATGACAGAGATGATCTTCCTTGTTGGAGAGAGGCGGTGGAGTACCCGCTATCTCTTCATGATCGTCCCCATCTTCTTCCTCATGGCCAGCTCCATGGTGGTGAAGGTTCTCGACCTGGGAACCGGTTGGCTTGAGGAGGGACGCCTCCGGTCGCCCTTGTTCTCGATCTTTCGTTCCAGCCACGCTGGGAGTTCGGTGCTGGCTGGCTTTGTTGCTGTGCTGATAGCCTTCTTCGCATTGCCTACTTCTCTGGGAGCCGCCAACAGCCAGGAGTTGGGCTACGATCTGGCTTTTCGGTACGTAGGTGAGCATCGGCGAGAGGGAGACGAAGTGATGTCCTTCGACCTCTCAGCATGCATGCTCTACTTGAATGAGGACTGCGACTACGTGGCGGTGGAGAATGATTTCCACGCCTATGCTACCAAGAAGGGCGAGTACTGGATAGGAGCGTGGGGCGACGTACCCATCTTGTTCACTGACCAGGCCTTGCGGAGAGCCATAGACGAGGCCGATAGGATGTGGTTCGTCGTTGACGAGAGGAGGTTCCGTAGCAGATACACAGCTGACTTCATCCAGTACGTCTGGGACCGCATGGAACTGGTCACCAAAGAGAGGGGGGTCTTCGTCTTCTTGTCTGAGAACCCGCCTCCCGTCGTGTTGACAATTGACCGTCCTGTGTTCTACAATCTGGACGAAAAGGTGGCGTTGTTGGGCCACGCTCTAAGTGATGACGTTCTGGCAGCAGGGGGCGTCCTATGCCTGGAAATGCGCTGGCAGGGACTTACCCATATCCTGCAGAGCTACAGCGCGTTCGTTCACTTGGTGGATGCGCAGGGAAGGATGTGGGCGCAGCACGATGGAGCGCCTCTGAACGGGTTGCACCCGACTACGCATTGGGTGGAGGGGGAGATCATCTCGGATCCGAGAGAGCTAGTGCTTCCGCAAGACATGCCCGAGGGGAGGTATCGGTTGCAGGCGGGTATGTATCTGCCGGAGACGATGGAGCATCTGCCTGTGCTGGGAGCGGAGGGCCAGCCCTTGGGAGATTCAGCCATCTTGGACTACGTGAGGGTGGAGCGAGGATCTCCTGTTCTTCCTGTGCCGGAGCAGGTTGCTGCTTTCAGTTTTGATGGCGCGGTGAGGCTGTGGGGATATGATCTGACGCCGCAAATGGCAGAGCCTGGCGACACCGTGAGGGTCGCGCTGTACTGGAGAGCTGAGCGGCAGGTGGAGGAGGACTACACCGTCTTCGTGCACCTGGTGGACGAGGAAGGAGAGATCTGGGGGCAGCAGGATAACGAGCCTGAGGGCGGGTTCTACCACACGTCGTTCTGGGACGTGGGAGAGACCCTCACCGACCGGTATGAGTTCGTTATCGACCAGAATACGCCCCCTGGAGAGTATCGGATCGAGATCGGGATGTACGTGCTAGAGACCGGTCAGCGGCTGCCCGTGGTCGATGAACGCACGCAGACTGCGGACGACAAGGCGGTGCTGGGCACGGTTGCCGTGGAATGATGAGGTCGCGGGCATGGCAGAGGGCAAGGGGTTAGAGCAGAAGGACGTAATGGACTTGGACCGACACTTGGTCTTGTCGGTGGTAGTCCCCGTGCTGGACGAAGAAGACAGCATGCGGCCCCTGCACGCGAGCCTCGAGCAGGCCCTTGCTGCGCTTGGGGAGGAGTACGAGATCATCTACATCGACGATGGGAGTGAAGATGGCTCCTTCGAGATCCTGAAGTCGCTCCACGAGATGGATGGTGACCACGTTCGCGTGATCCAGTTCCGCCGCAACTTCGGTAAGACGGCTGCCCTCACGGCCGGGTTCAGGCATGCCAGGGGTGACGTGGTGATCACCATGGATGCCGACCTCCAAGACAATCCAGCAGAGATCCCGGGTCTCTTGGACAAGCTGGACGATGACTATGATCTCGTTGTGGCCTGGAGGTACCAGCGCCAGGATTCCCTTTCCAAGAAGCTGCCTTCCAAGATTGCCAATACAATGGTGTCTCTCCTGACGGGCGTCGAGCTGCATGACCTCAACTGTGGCTTCAAGGCCTATCGGCGTGAAGTAGTCCAAGATCTGAAGTTGTATGGTGAACTGCATCGTTTTATTCCAGTTCTAGCGCACTGGCGCGGATACAGGGTGACGGAGCAGAAGGTTGTGCACCGCCCCAGGCAGTACGGGCAGTCCAAGTACGGTTTCGAGCGTCTGGGGCGAAGCTTCCTTGACTTCGGAATGGTTCTGTTCCTCACCTACTATCTCAAGCGTCCCATGCATCTCTTCGGCACCCTCGGCGCACTCCTTTTCTTCGTCGGTTTCGCCATCGGGCTGTACCTCACGGGGTTGTGGTTTCTTGGCGAGGGCATCGGGTGGCGCCCCCTACTCTTCCTCGGGATTCTGGCCATGGTCGTCGGTGTGCAGATGGCCTCCATCGGCCTGCTGGGTGAGATGATCAGGAATTTCGCCTATGATCCCGAAGAAGAGTACTCCATTCGCCGATTGCTCTCCTGATCGGTGAGCATGACGAGAGGGACCCACTAGGCCGTTCCCCGGGGCAGGTGAAAGGACACGTATGCGGTTGCCACCCTGGCGTTCTTCGCGCTCCTCGCGGTGCTGGTCTTGGCGATCCGTTCGGCGGTCATGCTCAGGCCGGACAATGTGGTGTGCGTCGGTGCGTATGGTACAGATCTGTCTTTGGAGAGGCAGCTCTTCTTACCACCGGGTGGTCCACGCGCTCCAGCAGGTATCTGCGCTCGCGCTCCCTCTGATATCAGGCCCGGAGCGAACGGGCATGGAGCCGGGGCGCTGACTCGCTGAATTGCTCTGTCGACATGCCCCATGACCCTCTCGACAGGCGCGGGTCGGCTCTCGTGCGGGCTCTGCGCGCGTGGGGTCGCTAGCTCTTTTGTTGCACCGACGACTTGGCCTATAATCTGGAGATGTAGCTGCCAGGCACGCCCGCGGTGAGTCCGGCGCGTGAGCCTCTTCAGTGGCTCGAGACTCACGTTTCCAGCAGTTTGGGTATAGATCTGGCGCTGGGTGCATACGTGGTGAGGTTGAGGAGAGTCGCCAACCCAGATGAGGGACAGGCAAGCGACGTGAACGTGAGGTATCACGAGCATCCTCTGCACGGGTACTTCCCACCATGCTGGAACGGGTTTGTGCGTCGGCGAGGGAGTCTGCTGGGCACCAAGGCCACTATGCTCTTTGGAGTCACGCCCAGGACCTGCGCTTTCGGCGTGACATGTGAAATCGCCGGGACAGGGGTGTCATCATACTGCGCCGGTGGCGGTGTCCCCGCTCGAGCAACGGGCCTGCTGGAGGCCAGGTAGCCGTGGACCCGAAGGCCTACGAAGTCGTCCGCGAGTTAGAGGAATCACACTGGTTCTTCGTTGCCAGGAGAAGGATACTGGCCAGACTCCTGGATGAGGTGATGACCGGCTCGGCCCATGCGAAGACTCTCGACGTAGGCTGTGGCACTGGGGCTACGATGGGCTTCCTCGAGCGCTACGGTGAGGTGACCGGCCTTGACATCTCGCCCAAAGCTGTGGAGTACTGCCGTGAGCAAGGGAGGAAGCGGTTGTGTTTGGCAAGTGGAGAGAGTCTGCCCTTCGTTGACGATATCTTCGATCTGGTCACCGCCCTGGATCTGCTCGAGCATCTGGAGCACGAGGCCGCGGGTTTGCGGGAGATGTGGAGGGTGCTCAAGAGTGATGGACGACTGGTGTTGGTTGTGCCAGCCTTCATGTTCCTATGGAGCGAATTCGACAGGTTCTCGGGACACTACCGTAGATACACCAGGAGGGAACTCAAGCGCAGGGTGGAGGAGGCCGGGTTCGAAGTTGACAGACTGTCCTACTTCAACACCCTCCTATTCCCCGTGATCTGGGGCGTGCGGACGGTGAAGAACCTCATGGGCACACCGGCGTCGGCGGGTGCCGATCTGGACTTGCCAGGGAGGGTCCTCAACGGTCTCCTAACGTGGGTTTTTTCTCTCGAGAGTGGCTTAATCGCCAGGGGGCAGCTGCCGTTCGGGGTGTCGCTCCTTTGTTTGGCCAGGAAAGGACGTCGGCACCGGGTCTCTTAGGAAGGTACACCGCGCTGCGGAATCGGCCTGTCGCTGCTGCGGATGGGGCCGCTGGCTTGCCTGCTGGGGACGACAGTGAGCACTCTCCTATGCTGGATAGCCGCGTTGTTCTGTCTCCGGGGAGCATTTCTCCTTCGGCCCCAGGGGCCATGGCGGTCACGTTCTATCGAAGACGTAAGGGATGGCTCCAGGTTGCCAGGTCTCGCGTTGACGCGAGGCGGTCGCACGCGCTCCTCCTGGGAGTTCTGGTGTGGTAGCCACAAGCCACCTCCGCGTCCGTTTCCTCACAGCAGCTGGTTTCCACACATCTGGGCGCAAGGCATGTTTACTGTTGCTGAGCCAGGTGTGTATGGTATAATGCGATTCAGCAAGGTCTAGCACGGCTGACAGGGGTAAGGACAGGTAGTGACTGAGGAGCAGATGGAACTCTCCGTCGTCATTCCCGTGTACAACGAGGAGAATAATATCGAGCCGCTCTACAGGGGCCTCAAGGAAGTCCTGGAGAGCGTGGGCCTGAGCTACGAGGTCGTGGTGGTGGACGATGGGAGCACCGATGGAAGTTTCGAGGTACTCAGAGAGCTACACCGGGGCGACCAAGCGCTGAAGGTGATTCGGCTCCGACGCAATTTCGGGCAAGCTGCGGCCTTTGCCGCCGGGTTCGATCGAGCGGTTGGAGAGACCGTGGTCAGCATGGATGCTGACCTGCAGTTCGACCCTGCGGACATAAGAACGCTGCTCGACAAGATCGCCGAAGGATACGACATCGTCAGCGGGTGGCGTGTCGATAGACAGGAGGCTTTGCTGACCCGACGCCTGCCATCAATGGCGGCCAACTGGCTCATCTCGCGAATCACGGGTGTCAGATTGCACGACTATGGTTGCTCCTTGAAGGCCTATCGCTTGGAGGTGATCCGCAATGTGCGGCTTTACGGGGAGTTGCACCGTTTCATCCCCGCTCTGGCAAGTTCCATCGGAGTGCGCCTGGCAGAGGTGCCGGTAAGCCACTATCCGCGGCGCTACGGCAAGTCCAAGTATGACCTGTCTCGAACCCTCACTGTGATCCTGGACTTGCTCACGGTGAAGTTCCTGCTGAGCTATGCCACGCGTCCCATGCAGGTGTTTGGCCTGCTGGGGATCTTCTCCTTCGCTGTTGGTACGGTGATAGCGGCCTATCTCGCGTTCATCAGATTGTTCCTGGGTAGTCCCATCGCCAACAGGCCACTCCTGCTGCTGAGCATTCTCCTTATCTTCGTGGGAGTCCAGCTGGTGACCATGGGCCTTCTGGGCGAGCTGACCATCCGTACATACCACGAGGCGCAGGGCAAGAAGATATACGTAATCAGAGAGATGCTGGAATGAATAATGCGCATCTTGATGATTAACTACGAGTTTCCCCCTCTGGGAGGGGGAGGGGGAGTGGCCAGCTACCAGATTGCCAAGGCGCTAGCTGCAAGAGAGCACGAAGTTGATGTCCTGACGACTGGGTGGAGGGATCTACCAGGCGAAGACACGGTTGACGGTCTGAGGATCTACCGGGTACCCGTCGTGGGAAGAGGTGATCTGGCGACGGCGAGCCTTTTGTCGATGCTCTCCTTTCTTCCATCGGGGGTCGTCCGGGGCCTTCGAACGCTGCGCAAGAAACGGTATGACATCCTGAATACCCATTTCGCCATCCCCTCTGGGCCGACGGGGGTCGCCTTGTCCCGTGTCTTCAGGACTCCCCAGGTTCTGACCATCATCGGCGGCGACATCTACGACCCCACCAAGCGGCTGTCCCCGAGCAACAGCGTTCTTCTGCGGGCGGTGGTGCGCTGCGTGCTCGACTCGTCTGCTCAGATCATCGCCATCTCTCAGGACATCAAGACCAGAGCTCAACTGGACCTGCATTGCCAGACAGGGATCGAGGTAATCCACTATGGATTGACGCCACCAGAGTTCGAGAAGAGGAGTCGTCAAGAGCTGGGTATTCCTGAGGACGAGGTGGTGCTGATCTCCATCGGGCGGCTGATCAAACGCAAGGCTCTCGGCGATGTGCTTCTGGCGCTCAGCAGATTGGAGGAGCGTCGCTTCCGGCTGTTGATCATCGGCGAAGGCCCTGAGGAAGACAACCTGAGGGACCTGGCACAGAGACTGGGTATCTCGACGCAGGTGGATTTCATGGGAGCCATCTGGGGGGAGCGCAAGTTCCAGTACCTTGCGGCCGCCGACATGTTCGTGCTTCCCTCGATACACGAGGGCTTCGGGCTGGTCTTCCTGGAAGCCATGCATTGTGGTCTACCGGTGATTGCCAGCTCCAGCGGCGGGCAAACCGACTTCCTCGAAGACGGGAAGACCGGCTTCCTGATCCCTGTGGGAGATGTGCAGGTTCTGGCAGGGGCAATCCTGCGTCTGGTCAACGACGAGAGCCTGCGCCGACAGATGTCGGAGTTCAACAAAGAGTACGTGAAGGGTTTTCATATCTCCCACGTGGCCGAACGATACGAGGCCCTCTTCTCCGAGGTGCTTCGTCGCTCCTCAAGAACTGCCGATGACGCGGGTGCGGCTGCCTCTACTCTGCCGGACGGCGGCAGTTACGGATCCTGAATGAGCGCGAATAGAGTCTTCCCAATCGCTCGCCGCCTCTACGCTTTGCTGGTCCTGGGTCTACTGATGATAGCAGGACTCTGTTTGCGCATCGTCTACGCGAGCAGCATCAGCCTGCACGTGGACGAGTTCATTTCCCTACTGGCTATACGCGCCATTCTCCAGCACGGCTATCCCCTCCTGCCGTCGGGCACTCTCTATGAGCAGGCCCTCTTGTTCTCCTACATGGAGGCCCCTCTGCTGGGAATCTTCGGTTTCAGCGCGACGGTAGGGCGCGTCCTCAGCGTGGCTGCCAGTCTGGCGACCATCGCCGTGGTCTACTATGCTGGCAGCAAGCTCTTCTCCAGGCACGTGGGACTGGTTGCCGCAGCCCTGACGGCTCTCTCCCCCGAGTCCATCGCCTGGGGCTCACGGGTGAGGATGTACGCCTTGCTGCAACTTCTGGTTCTGCTATCCATCTGGTTCCTGTGGCGCGGGGGAACTGAGTCGAAGGGTGCCCGCTACCGCTGGGCAGCCATCCTTTGCTACCTGGGTGCTCTGTTCACTCATCCGGTGAGCGTGCTGCTTTTCGCACCTCTGCTCCTGGCCCTGGTGCTCCTGCGGGGTCCCCGGGACATGCTCGATCTGGCGTCGATTCCCGAACTCCTGGTCCCGCTCTGTGGGATACTGGCAACTTTCGTCCTCAAGGCGGTGGGCCAGCCGGGACAGTTGGAGGCGCTGGCGGAATCGCGCCCCTATCTGGCGCCTACCCTCAACGTCATGGAGGGCCTGCGGCCCATAGCCCCGTTTTTCACGAACACGGAGCGGATTCCCTTGACTGTTCTGGCCGCACTGGGTCTGGTGCTGGTGATAATGCTGGTCCTCTCGGCCCGGACGAGGGCAAGCGTGGGACTCGATCAACGCGACTTTCGGGCTCCCCTCTTCCTGTACGCCATTCTCGGTGGCACCGTGCTGGAAATGGTCTTTCTGGTGGGACCGACGTGGAGGGACACGCGATATCTCTTCATGCTGGAACCCATCTTCTTTCTCTTAGCTTCCTGGATGGCGATCCTGGCTGTGCACTGGGTCTGCGGGAAGCTGCGCGACAGAATGCCGGACGCATGGCACGACCGGCTTCCCCAGCGGCGGTTTGCCTGGCTGGCAACGTCCCTTCTCGTGGTTGCCGCCTGCTTGTGGGTTCTTCCCGCCGCCCGGACAACTCTTGCCCGACAGGAGTGGGGCTACGACCTGGCCTTCGAGTACCTGGGAGCGGAATGGCGCGACGGAGACGCGGTGATGACCATCGCTCCATACGCCTGCCAGTTGTATCTACCGCGATGCGACTACTACGTATCGGGCAAGGGGTACGAGGAGTACGTCTTCGACAGGGAGGGAGTGCTCATTGACCGCTGGATCGGGGCACCCCTGCTCACATCGGCTTCCCAGCTCGAGTCCGTCTTGAGCGAGAACGCCCGCACGTGGCTGGTGGTAGATGGCTGGCGGCTGGCTGCTCGCTTCGATCTAGCTTTCGTCCGCGCCGTCGCGGAGCAGATGGACGTCGTGTACGAGGCCCAGGGGGTCAGGGTCCTGCTGGCCGAAGGGCGCCGACCGATGGCCGAGCCCGCGACGAGCAAGCCGCTAGCGGTCGATTTTGGGGGCCAGATACGGCTGGTGAGGTATGAACTCTCAGGCGAAGACGCGCTGCCCGGGTCCGATGTGCATTTCACGCTGTACTGGCAGGCACAACGTCCCGTGGGTGAAGAGTATACAATCTTCGTCCATCTTCGAGGTGAGGACGGCGCAACGATCTCCCAAGATGACTACCCACCTCTGAAGAACCTCTACCCAACCTACTACTGGTCGGAGGATCAGGTCGTGCCGGATCCTCGCGTGCTATCGGTTCCTCAAGGCGCGGCGCACGGTTGGTATCGACTGGAGGTCGGGCTGTACGACTCCCAAGATCGGCAACCGCTGGCGGTTCTGGACGAACAGGGTGCAGCTGTGAGCAATACCGCCGTGCTAGACTACGTGTGGATCGGTGACGGGATGCAACGACTGGAACCACAGCATGCTGCGCATGCCAACCTCGACAACAAAGTGCTCCTGGTGGGTCACGATGGAGTGCCTGATTCGATCGAAGCGGGGCAAGAGCTACACCTTGCGCTCTACTGGCAGGCCTCGACTCGGATGAATGAGAACTACACCGTTTTCGTACATCTATTAGATGGTGAAGGTGGCCTTCTTGCCCAGCACGACGGCCAGCCCACTCGCGGTTTCTATCCCACGTCCTTCTGGGATGAGGGCGAGGTCATCCGGGATGAGCATAGTGTCCCCATTGATTCTTCAGTTCCCCTGGGTGAATACGAACTGGTGGTGGGGATGTATCTCTGGGCCACTGGTGACCGCCTTCCGGTGTTGGACGAACGGAACCGAGCGATGGGCGATGTGGTTTCCCTGGGCACCGTGCGCTTGGTAGCAGGCTGAGACGATGAACGCTCTTACTCTCGAGAAGATCAAAGAGCGCTGCGGGGGATGGCATCTCGATGCCGTTGTATTGGGTTCCCTCTTCCTGTTTCACGCAATCAACAATTGGATTTGGGCGGTTTCGAACGTCACCTTGCTTGGCTGGGACAGGAATTCCCATCTTGGGAAGACGCTGATATACTTTGACATTTTGCAGGCGATCAATCCTCGCGATCTGGTTTCGGCGCTGACCTGGCAGACCTACCGGCCTCCGCTTGTATTCGTCGTAGCTGCCGTTTGTTACCGCTTTTGGGGAAGATCAACAGACACCGCTCTGATGAGCAACGTGCTCTATGTGGCTATGACACTGGTTGGCACCTACGGCATCGGGAGGAAGATATGTGGCAGGCAAGTTGGCCTGCTTGCTGCCTTTCTGGTTTCGGTTTATCCAATCCTGTTCTCCCTTTCCAGGGCTTTCTACGTAGACTATGCCTTGGTGGCCTTTGTGACCACCAGCATATATCTTCTATTGCTCAGTGATCACTTTCGAGACCGGAAGTACTCTCTTATATGGGGTCTGAGTTTGGGCTTCGGCATGTTGGTCAAGTGGACCTTTGCCGCCTTCCTGATTGGCCCCTCCGTGTACATCGTGGTCAGATCAGGGGTGCTTCTATTCACTTCGGGGCGTGGCGTGAACGCATGGTTCATGCGAAAGCCCGATCTGCTACCGAGGTTCTCTCTGAGGGGAATCTGGGGCTGGCCTGCAACGCATGTGTCAATAGGATTGCT